>WOR8_10000358_pt1 | contig 47197 bp, 51 predicted proteins | sample DeeMarSeWOR38_10_FD_19890 | JGI IMG/M metagenome (IMG submission 19890)
TGCCCGTGCTGTACCCATGGGCCTGCAGTAAGGTCGCCGTGCCGTCCCGGTCGCTAAGGCCGCAGGCGAATAGCCGGATTTGCGTGGTCAGGCCGTTAACGGCGATATTCGTCACCAGTTGCCGGTAGTTGCGCGGGTCCGGCTCGAACGCCACGATATCGCCGAACCGGCCGGTACCTGCCATCAGCAGGGCGTACAGGCCGAGGTTCGCGCCGACATCGATAAACAGGTCGAAGGGTTGCCTGTGCGCCTCGCGCAGGAGATGGTCGATTTGCGCGGCTTCGTAGGGTTCATGAATGATCAGCAGCCGGTCGACGTAGTTTGCATAATTCAGCAACAGCCTGAGGCCAAGCCTGTTATAGAGATGGAAACGGTTGCGCTGACGGTAGTTCCGGTAAACCAGCTTTCGCAGCTTGCGAGGCAGTCGCGACAGGAAAGCGGGCTTCTGAAGTGCCGGCGGCGGCAGGCCGGTTTTTCGTCGGCGCATGGTGGCGGGGTCTGGCAGGGGTGGATACGATCTGATTATATTAGGCAAACCCTGTTAACGACAGCCGTCCGACATGCATGACAATAACGCGATTTACCAGTGGATCCACACGGTCGATCATGAGGACTTCGATCTGAAGGTCATCGCGGCGTCACATGAGCGCCCGATGCTGGTCGACCTCTGGGCCGACTGGTGCTCACCCTGTCTGGTGATTGCCCCGGTGCTGGAACGCGTCATCGGCGAGTACGGCGGCAGGCTGCACCTGGCGAAAGTCGAGGTGGATGCCGGCGAAAACATGAAACTGGCCGGACATTTCCGCGTCAGGGGCTTCCCCACGATTATCCTGTTCGAGGATGGCGAGGAGCGCGGGCGGTTCCACGGGTCGCATCCCGCACCTTTCGTGCGGGCATTCCTGGTGAAGCACAGTGCCCGATTGCAGGGCTGAGGCGGTCCGCGGCTGCATGCCGCGCAGTAATACAAACGGCTGGCCGGCCGTGTCACCGGCCCCGTAAATCAGCATCGTGCAGTGTTCACGACTTGCCGATACGTGACAGCAGGCCGATAGCGACGCTGGCGAGAATGACGATGCTGGCCGTCAGCAGGATCTTTTTGCTGAAATCGCCGAACACCGCGAGAGAGATGGCATCCAGCACCACGAGGATCGCCAGGGCGGCAACCAGCAGGATGGCAATTGCCGCAACCACTTTCGCAGAGCCCGCCAGGGCAGAACTTCCTGCCGGTGAGCTGTCATGCTGGTCACTCATGTGTTGCCGTTCCCCGTGTGATCAGGCTGTAGGTCGTTGAGCAGGTTCCGCAGTGCATCCATGTTGCCCGTCGTGTCACTGCATGGCGGGGTGATAATAACCGCTGGGTCGCCACTCCACGCCCGGTGGAGACTGCGGGAGACCGGGCTGGCCGGATCCCTGCACTGATTCGGGTTGCCTGCCCGTCGGTGTGGCCTGTGCTCCGGCGGGGACACTGTACGCGGGCTGTGGCGCAGCCGTCGTTGCCGGATAGCTGTCCGGAAGGCTGCTGTAGTCTACGGCCTGTCTGGCTGCCTGCTCCTGCTCGAGTTGTTCGATGCGCTTTTTCAGTTGCATGATTTCACTCGACTGCGCGCTGTCAGTGCTTGCCGGTACGCTGCTGGCGGGAGGGACGTAACCATAGGCCGGTGCGGCATAGCCAGGCGCTGCGTAACCGGGTGCGCCGTAACCCATGGGTGCGGCGTAATACCCGGGTCCGTAACCTGGTCCCACTGGACCGTCGTAATAGTCGTCATAGTGATCGCGGCCACCACCAAACCAGCGGGAAGGATTCATCATGTTGCCGAAGAAAGCCTCCGCAGCCGGGCTGTTCAACAAGCCAATCATCAACAGGGCGGTGCCTGTCAGTCCAGCAATCTGTTGCATCATGTCTGCTCCTGTGAATAACGCACTATAGGCCTTACCCGGCGGGGTCGCGGGCTTCCCGTCGAGCGGAGAGCAGCAATGTCGCGACTGTAGACGGCAGGGCAAAGGCGGGCCGAAGACAATTATTCCACCGGCAGCGGGCGCTTATCAAACCCGGATTCGTGGTACGGGTGTGCTGCCGGCACATGCCGGTTGCCGGGAGACATAAAAAACCATGTTTTATCAGTAGCCTTGCTGATCCGCTTGATGGCCTGACGACCCACCGCCCGCTGCTTTCACGATGTGCCTGGCGGCAGCGCGATCACCGCTTCGTGACATCAGGGGTACGCAACGACCTGTTAAGTGACTGCCGCGTTCTACTGTATCTGTTGTCAGATCATCACACTGAGCGACCAGGGACTCGGTAGCGGGATGTGTGATCAGTAGCACGCAGGGCATGTGCGCCGCATCGCGTGTGCATCGTCATATGCTTGAAACACGGGTGCAGTACGGTAAACTGGCCGGGCACAACGGAGGAGCGACATAGAAAGAATTCGTGTCACCCGTGAAGGGAGTCATGCTGAGATGTGCGATGACCTGTTTGACTGTATCGGCTCCATTATGGGCCTGATGGTCCTGGTGATGGTGCCAACCCTGCTGATGTATCTGCTCTGGCTGATGGTCACGGCCTGATGTCATCAGGCTGCCACGCAACCCTGTCCCGCAAGGGAAAAGCCCCTCAATGAGGGGCTTTTTTTATCATGGCGCCCTGCGTGCCGGCTGGTATGGCTGGCCACCGGACCTGGATGCGGGAGCTCAGTCCGGCTTGATGGCGTATTTACCGCTGCCGAGAAATACCACGGCAAGGGCGCCGAACAGGTAGAAAGCCTGCAGTTCGAGGCGCCAGCCACCGTGCTCGGTCAGGGAGAGGAAGTCGCCGGTGTGTACCAGCAGGACGGCAAACAGCATGTTGATCGCCACGAGCAGGCCGCCGGGTCGCGAGAACACGCCGAATATGATCATCAGCGGTGCAATGATCTCGCCCACATAGACACCATAGGCCAGCATCACCGGCAGGCCGGACTCGCTCAGCTTGCTGCCAATGAAATCGACGGAACCCGAATGCATCAGCTTGCTGATGCCATGAAACAGCATCAGACCGCCGACGGTCAGGCGCAATACCAGCTTGCCTGCCGCATCATTCCTCAGTTGAGCGAGCATCATCATCCCCCTGTTGACTGACAGATATCTGACATTTGCAATCAGCCGCCCTGCCTTTTGCCGCCGCGTCGGCTGTACATGCATCTGTCCAGTTCCGTATAGCATGGCTCCCCGGCAATCGCAAACCCCTGCCGGTAACGGGGATGGCGGGTCAGGGGGGTGACCGGGAGTGTTATCCGGGTGCGTCCTGGCCCATCAGTCCCCGGATACGCCTGACATAATGGCGTGTCTGGCCGGGCACATGGTATTCGACGTGTTCCCATGAGGCATCCGGCGGGTCGAGGCGCTGAAAGGTGTTCTTGATGCGGGTGTAGCCGGCATTGTAGCTGCCAAAGGCGAAGTACAGGCGCTCCTCGCCGGGCGGTGGCGATACCCAGCGCTTGTAGAGCAGGCGGTCATAGTAGATGCCCGCGGCGATATTCCAGCGCGGCGAGTCCATGTCCTTGAGGTGGGCATTCTTCTCCTTAATTTCCCGAAAGGTGCGCGGCATGATTTGCATAATGCCGCGGGCGCCTGACTTGCTTGTTGCGCCGGGCTTCAGGCCGGATTCGGCGATGGCCTGTGCCTTGAACCATCGCCAGTCGAAGCCCGCGCCGAAATAGTGCTTGGCGTATTTCCTGAAATGCGTGTCGTACCTGTCAGTCCAGTCACCGACCTTCTGCTTATGTCCGGTCGCGGCCTGGCCAGCCACGGCCGCCACCGTGCAGACCAGTAGCGCCAGCACGGGGTAATGCATGGCTAGTTGAGGCCCATACCGATGACCAGGCCAATGCCGACGCCGATGCCGATGAACATGCCCATCACCATCATGCCGACCGCCTGGTTGCCCTTTGCGAGTTCCTCGCCGATGTCGAAATTGCAGACGATGCGGTTGAACAGGGTGCAGCCAAGCCACATGAAGACCAGGGTCATCAGTCCGCCGAGTGTCGCGTAGAGAAAATTCATGATTACAGGATCGAGTGCATCCGTCATGCCAGGCCCCTCCCGGGTGCTTCTTTGGACATTCCCCGCAATATAAGCAGAATTTTCCGGACAACTCCAACCGGGCTGCATTGCGCCCGCGCCCCTGCCGGCAAAAAAAAGCCCCTCGGGTGAGGGGCTTCGGGGTATTGCCTTGAAATTGCTGGCTTATTTGCCGGCGATTTCCTCGAGCTGCTTTGCCTTGATGACCTGGCCGCCGAGACCGGCTTCCTTGCCGCTCTTGCCGTAGGCGACGCTCATCAGTGTCGAGTAATACACGACCGGCATCTTGAAGTTGGTCTTGTACTTCTGGTTGATGTGGTTCTGGTAGACCTCGACGTTCATCTGGCAAACCGGGCAGGGGGTGACGATCATGTCGGCACCGCCGTCGTAGGCCGACTCGATGATGTCCTTGATCAGCGCCTGACTCTTCTCCGGCTCGGAGAACGCCAGCGCGCCGCCGCAGCAGGACACCTTCTTGTCGTAGTTCTCGACCGGCTCGGCACCCATGGTCTCGACCAGCTTGTCGAGGTATTTCGGGTTCTCGTAGGACTCGCCGTCGATGCCGAACGGGCGGTTGGTCTGGCAGCCGACGTAGCCGGCGATCTTGATGCCGTCCAGCGGCTTCTTCACGTGCGAGCCGAGTTCGTCGTAACCGAAGTCCTCGATCAGCACTTCCACCATGTGCCGGACCTTCTGGTTGGCCTCGACCTTGAGGCCGGCTTCGGCCAGCGCCTCGTTGGTTTCCGCCATCAGCTTGTCGTCGTCATGCAGGCGTTCCTGCGTTTCCTTGGTGGCCAGCCAGCATGCCGCGCAGGTGGCGACGATGTCCTGGTCAGGGTGCGCCTGTTCGGACAGTGCCATGTTGCGGGCGCTCAGTGCGAGACGCGGCAGTTCGCCGCCGCCGGCATAGCCGATGGAGGCCGAGCAGCAGTTCCAGTCCGGAATCTCGTTCAGCTCGATATCCAGTACGTCGCACATCGAGTCCACGGAGACCGTGTAGTTGGAGGCCGAGGCTGCCTTCTGCGAGGAACAGCCGGGATAAAATGAATAGGATTTCTTCGCCATGATCTGGTTCCTCACTTGCCCGTGACGGGGATACGGGCAGCTTCGAGTTCTTCCGCCTTTTTCAGGATGGCCTGCAGGCCCTTTGCATCCTTGCACTTGTGGCCGCCGATCAGTTCCATCGGGCTGAGTCGCTTGGTTTTCAGCATGCCGAGACCGACGTCCTGCATTTTCAGCGAGGTCTTGATGCCTTCGCCGATGCCGTTCATGAAGTACAGCGCCAGGCCCAGCTTCAGTTCGTTGACGCGGCCGGTTCTGGTCAGGTTGTTCCAGAACAGCTGCGCGAACTTGTGGGTCGGCTGGTTCTTCGGTGCAATGCCGAGACGCTTCGCGTAGTGGGCGAGGCCGTGCATGATGTGGGTAATCGGCAGCTCGCGCGGGCAACGCACGATGCAGTTGTAGCAGGAGGTGCACATCCACATGGAGGTGGACTCCAGCACTTCATCGCGCTTGCCTGCACGGATCATCATGAACAGTTCCTGCGGCGGGTGGTCCCAGTGCGGTCCCAGCGGGCAGGAGCCGGAGCACACGCCACACTGCATGCACATCTTCACCCACTCGCCTTCCTCGACGTTATCCTCCACTTCACGGAGAAAATTGTTGCGGTACTGTTCAACCATCTGTTGGTTTGCATCACTCATGATCTTCTCCTGGAACTAGAACTTGAAGGGGCTCATGCCGACCCGCTCAACGACTTCAACCATGTCGGCGATGAGTTTCGGTGCCCGTTCAATGTCTGTAATGGCAACCTCGTAGGTTGCAACGCGTTCTTCCTCAAGGCTCAGCGACTTCAGTGTATCGTCGATCTTGCTCATGCGGATATGGGCAATCTCGGAACCCTTCACAAAGTGACACTGGTAATTCTCGCCTTTCTGGCAACCCATCAGGATGATGCCGTCATAGCCGCTGTTGAGCGCGTCGGTAATCCAGATGGTGTTCACGGAACCGAGGCAGCGCACCGGGATGACACGGGCAAACTGTGAATAATGGTTGCCGTTCTGCGCGGCCATATCGAGTGCCGGGTAGGCGTCGTTTTCGCAGGCCAGTACCAGGATGCGCGGCTTTTCTTCGAACTCGTCCGGTATCTCGATGTTCTTCAGCTGCTGGCCGATGGTATCCACGGAGTAGTTCTCGAAGGAGATGACGCGTACCGGACAGGCGCCCATGCAGGTGCCGCAACGACGGCAGCGTGCCTCGTTGAACTGCGGGTAACGTTCCTCGTCCTCGTCGATGGCGCCGAACGGGCATTCCACGGTGCAGCGTTTGCACTGCGTGCAGCCTTCCTTGCGGAAGCTCGGGAATGACAGGTCGCCGGAACGCGGATGTGCGGCGCGGCCGAGCTTGGCGTTCTCCAGGGCCTGGATGGCCTTCAGCGCGGCGCCGGTGGCGTCTTCCTTGGCCTGTGCCATGTCCATCGGGCGGCGTACCGGGCCGGCTGAGTAGATGCCGGTGCGGCGGGTTTCATACGGAAAGCAGATGAAGTGCGAATCGTTGAAGCCGTATTTCAGGTGCGGCAGGTCCGGGCCCTGGCGGTAGGTAAGGTTGAGGATAGACTCGACCTTGACTTCGGGGACGAGGTTGTCCAGGTCGATGTCTTCGTCGTCAGCCGCGATCGGCAGGTCGATATCGACGCCGGAGTTCGGGACCTGGCCGGTGGCCAGAACCACGAGGTCGGCTTTCTCGTTGACTTCCTGGGCCAGGATCAGGTCATTGAATCTGACCTCGGGGCCGTTGGCGCCCACGGTGACTTCACTGACACTGCCCTTGGTAAAGGTGATGCCCTTCTGCTGGCCGCTGCGGTAGAAGTCTTCGCCGCCGGCGCCCGGGGTGCGCAGGTCAGAGTAGATGATGTTGGTGTCGATGTCCGGGTTCTGGTCCTTGAAGTACATCGCCTGCTTGATCGAGGTCAGGCAACAGTGACCGGAACAGTAGGGCAGGTGGCCCTCTTTGGTCGAACGCTGACCGGCGCATTGTACAAAGATGACATTCCCGACTTCCTTGCCGTCTGAGGGCCGCTTGATCGGGCCGCCATTGGCTTCCAGGGCGAGTTTCTCGAGACCGGCCTGGTCAACCACGTCCGGGGTCTTGCCGTAACCAAGTTCCGGTAACTGGCTGGCGTCGTAGTTGCTTGCGCCCGAGGCCATGATGATGGCGCCAAAGTTTTCTGTGGTGGTGGAACCGGACTCGGTGGAAATGTCCGCCGAGAAACGCCCGGGGGCGCCGCTGGTCTTGGTGATGGTTGAATTGAGATGCACGGTGATCTTGCTGTCGCCTTCCACCTTCGCCACCATCCCGGCTACACCGGTGTCTTCCGGGTCGGTATAAGGCATGGCTTCAGGGATGCGCTTGTATTCGCTGGTTGCACTGCCGCCGAGCTGGCCACTCTTTTCCACGATGGTGACCGGGTAGCCGGCTGCTGCGGCTTCAATGGCCGCCGTCATGCCGACGATACCGCCACCAACTACCAGCAGGCTGTTGTTACTCGCTGCTTCCTCATTGACGTGCGGCAGGGTCATGTACTTGATCTCTGAGCAGCCCATGCGCACGTAGTCAGCGGCCATTTCCTGCGTCGTCTCGCGGGACTCATCATCATCCGGGCGCACCCAGATAACACCTTCACGCAGGTTGGCGCGGCTGATGGCCACGTTTTCGAAGTTGAAGGCCTCGGTCTTGGAACGGCGCGAGCAGGCCGCGATCATGACCTTGTTGACACCCTCGTTGTCGATGTCGTTCTGGATCATGGCGACACCCTCGGCGTTGCACAGGAAGTCGTGCTCGCGTACCAGGTTGGCCTTGCCCTCGCGCTCGGCGATGGTGGCCAGCTGACCGCAGTCGAGACGTTCGCCCAGACCACAGCCCTTGCAGATATAAGCGCCTACTTTGATTTCGTCAGCCACTGTTTAACCCTCCGTTCTGGCGACCCGGTTGACAACCTGGATCGCACGCAATGCACTGGCCGTTGCACTCTGGACCGCGCGGTTCACGTCCAGGGCATCGGAAGAACAGCCGGCGGCGAAGATACCGCCGTTCTTTTCGTCGGCCTCGATAAAGCCGTTGTCGTTGACCACGACATCGACCGGGAAGGCATCCTTCGGCACGCTCGGCTCCATGCCCACGGCCAGCACAACCAGGTCATGCGGGTTGCTGTAGCGGTGGTAGCCCTCGGTGTCGACGCCGTGCAGCACCGGGTTGCCGGTGCCCTTGTCCTCGGTGATGCTGGCGACCTTGGACTTCACGAAGGTGACGTTCGGGTCGTCCTGTACCTTCTGGTAGAAATCGTCGATGCGGTCGATGGCGCGGATGTCGATGTAGTAGACGCTGGCCTTGAAGTCGTCCTCGAACTTCTCCCGCAGGTAGGTAGTCTGCTTCAGCGTGGCCATGCAGCAGATGCGCGAGCAGTGCTTCAGGTAGTTGCGGTCGCGCGAACCGGCACACTGGATGAAGGCGACGTTCCTGGCTTCCTGGCCGTCGGACGGGCGGACAATCTTGCCGCCGGTCGGGCCGAACGGGTCCAGCATGCGCTCGAACTCGACGCTGCTCACCACGTTGGCGATGCGGTCGTGGCCGTAGGGCTGGATCTTGTCCGCATCGAACGGCTGCCAGCCGGTAGCCCAGATGATGGCGCCTACGGTGATGGTGGTCTCGGACTCCTGCATGTCGAGGTCGATGGCGTCGTACTTGCAGGCGCCCTTGGCCTTGTCGGCGTCATCGGTGCCGATGACGCGCGGGTCCAGCACGTAGCGCTGCGGGTAGGCCATGTTGAAGGGGATGTAGGCACCCTTGCGCTTTTTCATGCCGTAGTCATACTCGCTGTCGAACTCGGCCTCGACGGCCTGCTCGCACTCGCCGCAGGCGGTGCAGTTCTCATTGACGTAGCGCGGCGCCGTCTTGAGCGTGACGCTGTAGTTGCCGGACTCTCCGGTGACATTGCCGACCTCGGTCATGGTCAGGACGCGCAGGTTGCGGTTGGCCTTTATGCGGCGCAGGTTGATTTCCATGCCGCAGGACGGGTAGCAGAGCTTGGGGAAGTACTTGTAGAGCTGGCTGACCCGACCGCCCAGGGAGGGATTCTTCTCGACGAGTATGACCTGCTTGCCACACTCGGCGGCCTCGATGGCGGCAGTGACACCGCTGATGCCACCTCCCACCACCAGGATGGTCTGGTTGGTTGCGATAACCTCCGACATTGTTGTTCCTCCGAGTAGAGCGCCCGAGGGCGTTGATAACGTATTGAAATCAGTGTGGTTGCCCGCCCGGATGCTGCGAGGGTGACGGCGCCCGGCACAGGAAAGTCGCATCCTGTGCGGCCGTGGCTGCGGATAACCGGAAATCAGGGCCGACAACGATACCCTGTCTGCCGTTTGGAAACCATATAAGTGGGCGCTGATCTGTATCGAATTTTGCAATACAGAAATAGATTCCTTATATATCTCTCCCGATATAGCGTCCGCTTGCTGACGGCCAGTGCTATAACTTGCACAGGATCCGAGAGGGCTCGTGGGCCGGATTAGCCGAAAGGGCGTAACCCACGTCCTGGTGCCACAAATTGTCGGGTATTACGTTACGGTTGCCCTGCGACCAGCCTGACGTTAACGTGTAGTTGATAATCATTTCCATTACCGAGGTGTCTCTTGACTGTCCGTGCCCTGAAACCCGAAGAATGTTTTGTCGAGGAAGAGCCCTACTACGAACCGGTGGGTGACGAACTGGCCGTCTTCGAGGCGGCCTACAAGAACCAGCTGCCGGTGCTGCTGAAGGGGCCGACCGGCTGCGGCAAGACGCGCTTCATGGAGTACATGGCCTGGCGCCTGAAACGGCCGCTGATCACGGTGTCCTGCCACGACGATCTGACGGCCTCCGACCTGGTCGGGCGCTACCTGGTCACCGGAGGCGAGACCGTCTGGGTCGACGGGCCGCTGGCGCGCGCCGTGCGCAACGGCGCGATCTGCTACCTCGACGAGATCGTCGAGGCCCGCAAGGACACCACGGTGGTTATCCACCCGCTGGCCGATGACCGGCGCGTGTTGCCGATGGAAAAACTCGGCGAGGTCATCGAGGCCGGTCCCGAGTTCTGCATGGCGATTTCCTACAACCCCGGCTACCAGAGCGTGCTGAAGGATCTCAAGCAGTCCACCCGCCAGCGCTTCGTGGCGCTGGAGTTCGATTACCCCGTCGCCGCGCTGGAGGCGAAGATTGTCGTCAACGAGACCGGCGTGGCGCAGGAGACGGCAGAGCAGCTGGTCAAGTTCGCGCACATGACGCGCAACCTGAAGGGCAGTGGGCTGGAGGAGGGCGCCAGCACGCGACTGCTGGTGCATGCGGCGAAGCTGATCGCCGATGGCGTGAACCCGGTGGTGGCCTGTCGCACCTGTATCGCCGAGGCATTAACGGATGATGCGGAGATGCTGGTGGCGGTGCATGAGTTAAGTGCGTCGGTATTTTGATGTCTGATAACGTCGTTAAGTTCGAGGTGAGTTCATGAAAATATCAACGGTTTTTATTTCCCTGTTAATGCCTGCAATGGTTGTTGCCCAGAGCTATCAGGGGATGAGTGAGGCTGATATGCAAAACATGATGCAGCAAATGCAGGAAGCGCAAGCCTGCATGCAGGGCATCGATCAGTCGAGGCTGGAGGCGTTCGAGCTGCAGGCAAGAAAGACAGAATCCGAGATCAAGTCCCTCTGTGCAAGCGGAAAGCGGGATGCCGCGCAGCAGGAGGCCATGGCATTCGCCAGGGAAATCAAGAGCGATCCGGATATTCAGAAAATGCTGGGATGCGGTGAAAAAATGCGCGGCATGATGCCAGCGATGCCATACCTGGACCAGGTAAATGCGTCCGGCGAGTCAGGCGGGCATGTCTGCGACTAGGAAGTCATGTGTGTTAATACGGATTTTTCTCCGGGAATCGGGCACGGCGAGTAAGTAATCCAGCCGCTGGAAAAAATGCCATGACCAATATCGTCACGGATCCCTGGTCCGTGTTGGACTGCCCCGGGCAGTCAATCTCCCAGATTCGTGCCAACCCGGCGCGCGCTTGTCACCCAGGGGTGATCAGGGGGCACCAGTTTCTTGCGACCCGCGACCTCTTCCAGCGCCATGGCCCTGGTACCTTCGCCGCGGGCGGCCACCATCACGCCGCTGACTTCTTCATTGATCAGGTCGGCACAGGCGATGCCCAGGCGGGTGGCCAGCAGCCGGTCGGCCGCCGACGGTGTGCCGCCACGCTGCAGATGGCCGAGAATGGTCGGGCGGCTTTCCAGCCCGGTGCGTTCCTCAAGCTGGTGGGCCAGTTTGAGGGTGTGATCGCCACGTCCGGCCTCCATTTTGCGGATCGCTTCCTTGGCCTTCTTGCGCGCCTTTTTGTCCTCGCTGTCGATCGCCTCCTGCAGCTTCTGTCGGGCAGCGTGCGCTTCCCCGGCCTCCTCGAGCGACATCGCGCCCTCTGAAATGGCGACGATGCTGAAGTTCTTGCCGCCCTTCCTGCGATGCAGGATCGCCTCGGCGACGCTCTCGATGTTGTAAGGAATCTCGGGCAGCAGGATCACGTCGGCACCGCCGGCGATGCCCGCGCCCAGCGCCAGCCAGCCGGCGCGGTGGCCCATGATTTCGACCACGATGATGCGATGGTGGCTGTGCGCGGTGCTGTGCAGGCGGTCGATGGCGTCGGTGGCGATGCCCAGTGCGGTATCGAAACCGAAGGTGACATCGGTGCCGAAAACATCGTTGTCGATCGTCTTGGGCAGGGTAATGACGTTGAGGCCTTTCTGCACCAGCTGCAACGCGTTCTTTTGCGTGCCGCCACCGCCGAGACAGACCAGCGCATCCAGGTGGTTGGCATGGTAGTTTTCGACGATGACATCGGTCATGTCCTGGATCCTGCCGCCCACCTTCATCTTGTGCGGTTTGTCGCGGCTGGTACCGAGGATGGTGCCGCCGACCGTGAGTATGCCGGACAGGGATCCGCTTTCCAGCCGCACGGTACGGTTATCCACCAGTCCGCGGAAACCGTCACGGAAGCCGATTACCTGCATGCCGTACTCATTTATCGCCGCCTTGGCGACGCCCCGAATCGCGGCGTTGAGCCCCGGGCTGTCACCGCCTGCCGTGAGAATACCGATGTGTTTGCTCATGTTCTGTTTCCGTTATATGTCCGGGGCATGGCGTATTCTAACCCGTTACCGCGTGCATTCAGTAAAGAAGCGGGTAATGGGGCTGGATACATTTAGTTCTATGTCTTTCTCAGAAAAACAATGTAAAAAATGCGTACTGGAAAAGGTATCCGGCCCCTAAAACGGCCACAGACTCCAGCTGTTTTCGAGTTCATCTTCGCACTGCGCCAGCTGGGTGTGATAGCGCGTAGCGCGGTTGTCCACCTGGCGCGCGACCTTGAGCAGCCAGGGTTTCTTGTTATAGGTCTTGCGCTTGTAGCCACCCTGCCCTTCGTGGTAAGCCAGATACTGGCTGAAGGCGTCCTGCCTGGAGATGCCCAGCATGCGGTGGCTCATGTTGCCGTACCAGGCGACGAAGTCCACGGCGTCGGCAAAGTCGTCGCGATCCGCGTAGCTGTTGCCGGATTTCTCCCGGTACCAGTCCCAGGTGCCGTCCTTGGCCTGGGCATAACCGTAGGCAGATGACACCCGTCCCCAGGGGATGACCCACAGCAGGTAGTCTCGCGGCGGCTTGGCGTCATCCACGAATTTCGACTCCTGATAGATGATCGCGAGCTGCACATGAATTGGCACGCCCCAGCGTTCGTAGGCGCGTTTTGCGTCCTTGTACCAGCCGCTTTTGTCGTCGAAGATATCGCAACTGTTCTGGATATTTCCCGGTGGGCTGGTGGAGCAGGACCACAAAGATGCTACGGCCAGCAGAGCGCCAAGAAAAATAATGTAGTAATGTCTGTGGCTGCGTTTGCGCATGCAGGTGATGCCAGATTTAATGGGGCCGGATACATTTCAAGTGCAGCGTGCAACTCTGCAATGCATTCCACCGGGACCTGACCAGGGGCTCCTTACACTGTCTTTACGGTATTCTGTCTGAAATTTAGCCACCAGTCCGGTTTTTCGACCAGTTTGGTTGCGGCCAGCAACCCGAAATACAGGAAACCCGCAGCGATCACGGTATGGGGGTGACTGACCCATTCTCCACTGCCCGGTATCCCGTACGCAGTGCCATGCCGGGTGATGCCGAGTTCCGGTACAGCCAGGAATAACGTGGCAAATACGGCAAGCAGGTAAAACAGGGCGGACACGCCCCAGTAGCCGCGCATGCGCTGCTTCTGACGCTGCGTGTGGCGCATGTCTGTGACCATGGAAACCAGCTTGGCGGCGATCAGCCACGTGAATGCAAATACGGGCCACCACGATTTGAAACCCAGCGCGAATCCGCCGATGAACAGGCTGTAGAAGACCGTCAATCCCGCGAAGATCCTGAGTCGTTTCTTCAATGCCTCGTCGCGTGCCAGCACGATACTCCCCAGGAACGGGGCGGAGTGGATCAGGATGAATTCGACCACCATGACCAGCATCAGCTCGGCCACCAGGGTCTTGCGCCAGTCCAGCGGTGCGAACCAGGCATACAGGAAAACGCCAGCCGTAATCGCATCAGGCAGCGCGTTCGCAAGGCGCTGGAAGAATGACAAGGATTGCAGTTGTGCTGCGCCGGTCATGGCGGGATTATATAAGGTGGTGGCGGCAGGTAAATAGCCTGTTATTCTGCTGTCAGACAGTGAAAGCATGAGCCGGGACAGGTATGAGATCATATCCGTTCTTCCCGATGCATCCCGTTAAATAGGTTGGTGATATGCCGGCAAAAAAGATTGACAAGGATCGTCTCGATGATGTGGTCGCAGCCGCCAGGCAGGGCCGGGAGCAGCGCGAACTGGGCTATCGTGAGCAGGCATTGAAAATGTATCCCTGGGTCTGCGGTCGCTGTTCGCGGGAGTTCACGCGTGCGAACCTGCATGAGTTGACCGTGCATCACCGTGATCATGATCATGACAACAACCCGCCGGACGGCAGTAACTGGGAGTTGTTGTGCCTGTACTGCCATGACAACGAGCATGCACGCTATCTTGATGAGCCCTCGAACACCACGGCAGGTGACGGCGGCGGGCAGCAGGTCTCGCACAAGGCCCTGTCAGGACTGGCGGATTTGCTCAAGAAAGGCCGGGGAGATAATTAGGGGACGCCCCCGTGTTTGTCCTTGCCTGGGATCGGGCACCATAGCCTGTCCCGGTTATTCCGGGCCTGGCACTGCGGCTGTTCGTTTTGGCCAGGCTGCAGGCAGGCGGGTCGCGATACCCTGCAGTGATGACGGAGACGGGAGTTCTACCGCTGGCGTTCAAGCACGCCTGCTGCGATCGCGGACAGGCGTTCATTGTCATGCCCGAACGTCTCCAGCACCTCGCCGGCGACGGTCAGGGCGGTCAGGCGCGAATCGGCGTCCTGTACCAGACCTCTATGCAGCAGGTATTGCAGGCGATCAGCCAGTTTCCCGGATTCAGGCGCCAGCCACACCGCCTGCTTCGCCGCGAGCATGGATTCGCCGAGATTCCCCGCACGTTCGTAGATGACGCTGAGGTTGCCCCAGGTATCCTGACTTGGATCGAGGCGCGCCGCCCGTTCACCTTTTATAATGGCTGCGCCGGTTTCACCCTTTTCAGCCATCAGGACACCCAGCCGGCTGTCGTAGGTGGCGCTGTCGCGGCCAAGCCAGCCCAGGTTACGGATCGAGCGGCTCATCTGGCTAATATCACCCTGCTCCCATGCGCGATTCAGGGTGACTGTCGCAACCGAAGAATAATAGTTCTGGCCGACACACAGCAGGCCGACTGTGATGAAGGCCAGTTTCCCTGCAACCGGCCTCATTCCGGACAGTCCGGCACCGGGCCTGCCGCTGCCGGCGCCTGTCTGCGTTGAAACATCCCGCAGTAATATGCGTGCGATGGCGCCGTTCTTCAGCTTCCATATCGCGCCGTCAAGAATGAAATGATGCACGTTGACGGCGGCGGCTATCAGCAGTGCGAAACCCGCATCATAAGGCAGTCGTCCAAGCGCGCCCGGAGCGAACAGCAGGCCGGGTATCACCCAGATCATTGCGCCGGCAAACAGGGCCTTGCCAAGAAAGACGGAGGTCAATGCGGTGCGATTGTCCTTGCGGGCGTAATAGGCCGTAATCCATAAATACTGGACGGCATGGCCTATCGCGATCCAGAAGAAGGCATAGACTGCGGTGTCTATGGAAAGTGACACGGTATCCTGGAAGGCATTCATCCGTATCGCCACCAGCGGCACCAGGAACCAGAGTGCCTGGGTGAGCGTGAGCATAATCGCGGGGAACAGCTCTTTTACAGTGGCAATCTTCAGCAACCTGCCATAGGCGGTCACGGTTGCATACAGGTAAACGGTACCCGTGATCACAAAGGCGTAATCCCTGACAGTGTCAGGCAGTTCAAGTGTCATGACCCGGTAATGGTTGCCGGTCGAGGGCAGTGACTGCATCTCGATCAGCGCCAGGAGAAAGGATGTTATGAAAGACAGGTGTATGAGGCGTTTGCTATGGCCATTGATTTTTACGCCGCGCCGGCCAAGGAACATCAGGGCAATGCCGTAATTCTGTCCCATGTAATGCCACGGGCTCCACATGAGGTAGAGCGTGATCAGCATCGAGCCTGCCGTGTTGCTGTATACCCCCGCGACGAAAAGCGCCCAGACAAGGACTGTAAGGTATACAGAGAACACCTTGTATTTTTCGCGATCACTGCGCTGTTCGTAGACCCGGAGCAGGGTCGATCCGTAATGCGGTACTGAAAGTGCGAGGGTGAGAATCGGCATCATTGCCAGCGGGAGGACTGCCTGAATCTGGCTACCAAAGGCGGTGAGCGCGACGAAAACCAGTGCATAACCCAGTCCGCACCCCAGCCACAGGTCGGGGCCGGGGCCGTAAAGCCAGCGTTGACTCGTCGCAGTGCTGTTATTCATGCAATTGTCCCGTGGGCGTACTTGCCGCATACAACTTATACACAAGGTATGCCTTTTAATCGACTGCCTGCAGATAATATGTAGGCCGGGATTTCATGCTTGCTCCGCAGGAATGCAAGGGGCACGGCTTCAGTTTGCGCCACTGGTGTGTTTGCGCCACACTTTCCGGATGGTCCAGCTCCCGACAGTTTCCGAGTCCGATACACGCGATGCCTTTGTGGTAACGCCGCTGGGTGATTATGAACTGGTTGATTTCGGCGGCGGTCGCAAACTCGAGCGCTGGGGGGAATACCTGGTCGAGAGCCCTGACCGGCTTGCGGTCGGCGAGCCTGCCGGCAGGCAGTGGGCGGCGGACTGGGTGTATGTCCCGGACCTTGGCATCAACGGTCACTGGCAGCCGACACGTAGTGGCCTGGTGCGCGAATGGCATGTCAATCTTGATGGTCAATCCGTCGTGTGTCGCCTCGATGATCACGGCCGTGTCGGTCTGCGCGGGCGCGATATCCCCTGCGCGGACTGGGTGCGCCAGCGCATCGAGGGCTGCTACGACCTGGATGACATCCGTGTCCTGAACCTGTTCGGCGGTAACGGTTATGTGTCGGCGTGCGCCTTGCGGGCGGGCGCCTCGGTCATCCATGTTGACGCCAGCGCAACCATGTTGTCGCTCGCGCGCGCAAATGCCGGCGACAGCAATATCGAGTATGTGCAGGAAAATGTCATGGATTATGTCGAGGGTCTGCTGCGCCGCCAGATGCGTTTCGACATGGTTATCCTGCCGGTCCCGCCGGTCGGGCATGGTCCGAAGGGACAGTTCTGGGACCGCGAAGTTGATATGGCCCGGCTGGTGAAGTACCTGCCAAGGCTGATCAGCAAAAACTGTCTCGGTGTCTGGCTGTCCACCGACAGCGGTGCGATCACCTGGAAAGCGGAAGGTCTCGGTCAGTTGCTGCGCGAGGCGCTGCCCGGATGCACCATCGAACCGCTGCATCTGGGAGTGCTGGCCCGTGATGGCCGGGTGATGTCTGCCGGCGTGGCGGCGCGCTGGTACGACGAGACCGAGTTCCTGCAGACCAGCGGCATGCCGTTAACCGCGGCACAGCTCGAGGAGCGTCTCGATGTCCATATGATTTCACTGGGTGCGGCGGAGGAACCGGCGCGCGCACTGGCCGGGTTTACCCGTGAGCAGCAGGATTTTGTGCTGCACTGGACCAGTGTCGTGGCGCGTACCAGTTCCGGAATGGCGCTGAATTTTGTCTCGCACGTCTGCCCGGCGCTGCGCCTGATGGATGCCGGGGGCGTCGAGGCCTGGTTGCTGGCATGCATGGATATCTACGACAGGAAGGGCCTGCATCCGGCGGTCGCCATGTTCAGGGACGTGGAGAGCTTTGCGCGGGAATACAGGGCGCGCGCCACCGGTGTGTCGTTTGGTGATGTGGCCAATGTGCTGGAGATGTTCGTGCACGGCCTTAACGGCCGGCGCCTGAAGATCGAATGTGGCGAGCAGTGCTATACCGACACCGAGACCATCTTTCTTCCGGCCACGGTTGGCCGTTACGAGAAGAGTGAGGACAACTTCCAGCTCTACAAGGCCATGGTGGTGCACCAGTGGGCGCAGACCTGGTTTGCGACCTGGCGCATTGATACACAGGAGGTGTTTGGCCGTTACGCAGACCGCGATGCGGCACTGGGATGTTTCCACGCGCTGGAAACGCTGCGGCTGGATGCGCGTATTCGCGACCTGCTGCCCGGTATGTACCGTTATATCGAGCGTTTCCGTGCCGACAGTGCCGTTGATATGGATGCCAACTGGCAGGCGGCAGCCGAACAGCTGGCGAGGGACGGGGCAGGCGTTGCAGACACGCTGGCCTGGCTGCCGCGGCTGGTGGACAGGCCGCTGCCGGCCATGATCTACCAGGGCACGATGAACCCCGATGCCGTGGACAAGGTCCGCAATGCGCGCATCGAGGCGGACAAACAGCTGTTCCGGATACACATGCTGCGGCTGGAGCAGGAACTGCGGGAGGCCATTGACGAGGTCGAGGAAAATCCCCCGCACGAGCCGGGCGATGAACGGCGCCTGCCGTTTGAATTGCGCACGATTGAATCGGCCGAAAACCCTGATGGTTTCGCCTACGAAATGAAGCTCGACGGCAAGCCGATTGCACCTCCCGATAACGTCAAGGGCACCATGGCGTCGATCATCCAGGACCTTGGCGATATTCCCGAGGACTACCTGTATGCAGCCGGTGACGGGGCCTACCTGGCCGAGGCCGTGGGTGAGCAGAGTGTCGAGGATGTCTGGAAGGGGACTTACCACGAGGAAGGCGCGTTCCTCTATAACGAGTGGGATTATGAACGTCAGAACTATCGGAAGAACTGGACGGTGCTGCGTGAACTGGAGGTAAGTCCGCTCGATGAGGGTTTTGTCAACGAAACGCTGATCAAGTACCGGGGGCTGACGGCGCACCTGCGCCGGACCTTTGAGGCCTTGCGTGGCGAGGACAAGCTGCTGAAGAAGCAGCCTTACGGTGATAATGTCGATATCGATGCGCTGGTGGAGGCCTGTGCCGACATGACCATGGGCATGGAGATGACTGACCGCCTGTTCACCAAGATGCACAAGCTTGAACGCGACATCGCGGTAATGTTCATGGTGGACATGAGCGGTTCCACCAAGGGCTGGATCAACGACGCCGAGCGTGAGGCGCTGGTGCTGTTGTGCGAGTCGCTGGAAACACTTGGTGACCGTTATGCGATTTACGGTTTCTCCGGCATGACACGCAAGCGTTGCGAGGTGTACCGCGTGAAAACCTTTGACGAGTCATACAGCGAGGAGGTTCGGGGTCGCATCAGCAACATCAGGCCGAAGGATTACACCCGTATGGGTGTGACCATCCGTCACCTCAGCCGCCTGCTGAACGAGGTCGAGGCGCGCACCAAGTTGCTGATCACACTGTCCGACGGCAAGCCGGATGACTACGATACCTACCGGGGCGCCTACGGTATCGAGGACACCCGCCAGGCGCTGATCGAGGCCAAGCGCGACGGCATCCATTCCTTCTGTATCACCATCGATAACGAGGCCAGGGACTACCTGCCGCACATGTACGGCGCGGTGAACTACACGGTGATCGACGAGGTGCGCAAGCTGCCGCTCAAGGTTTCCGATATCTACCGTCGCCTGACGACCTAGGGCGGTGGCCTGCGTATTCGAGGCAGGCAGGCTCAGGCCTGACGTGCCGGACTGCACGAATTTCCATCAGACACGGAGCTTGCGCTACTTTACTCGAGGCGCGTTACTTACTGTATTATAAGGACATATATTTTTGTTTAGAGTATAAGAATATGATAATATTAATAACAAATGTGATAGTTCGACAGGAGGTGTGCCGTGTATATCGATACCCTGACGGTAACCGCACTGATCGTGGTGCTGGTTGCGCTGGTGATGTTTATCGTCCGCTGCGTCATTCACACCTGCAGTGCACCCTGTGAGGACAAGGCGCTGTGCGGTGATGATGTACACGAGGGTGAGCGCTCATGGCCGTTGTAACGGCAAGTCATGCACGCATCGCCGCTGCCGGAGTCTCCCTGTCTGCCGAGGATGCAGAGAATCTGCTGGCGACCAGCGGGCAGCTGGTTGATGTCCGCTCGCCGGCCGATTTTCACCGCGATGCCCTGCCCGGGGCAGTCAATCTACCCATGGACGCCATCTGCTGGCGTTACCGTTCCCTGAAACGCTGGCGGCCGGTCATCCTGTACGGCAACAACGTCGTCCACTGTCAGCGTGCGGCGCAGTTGCTGGCGGGCGAGGGCTTCTCGAGTATTTATTACCTGGCCTCAGACCGGACAGACCGGGCAGGTAACAGCGCTTGAGCGTCGAACAGTTCGAGGAGATTTCCCTGTTCCTGGGTGTCGGTGGGCTTATCCTTTACATGATCTTCATCATGTACAGGCTTGCCGAGGAGTCCGGCGCCGGGCGGTTCGGCACGCTGATGATATTCCTGTCACTGGGTCTCGGGATTGTCGGCTTTGCCGTGAAGTCGGTTATCCAGGTGGTGATGGACGTCTAGAGCGCTGCAGGTTGATGCCTGTGGCATCGGGTTGCGTTGCCGCGCAACTATCCCGGCCTTGTCGATGGATCGCAGGTTTTATTTCCCGTTGTCCTGTTCTTCTGCCTTTTTCCCGGCCTCCACCGAGTCGTCATCCATCAGTATCCTGTGTGCCGGCCCCTCCATATCGTCAAACTGTCCCGACCTGACAGCCCAGAAGAAGGCCCAGACGATGGCGCCGACAAGCACCAGCGACAGGGGAATCAGGAGATAGATGATTTCCATGTTTGCCCTCCGGCTTCAGACCGCGGTTGCGGTCGCCGGTTTGCTGCTGGTGATGTTGTCTTGTGCACGCCGGCGGCGCGTCAGGCGCAGGGCGTTGACGACTACCAGCAGGGAACTTGCCGACATGCCGATTGCCGCCATCCACGGTGCAACGTATCCCAGGGCCGCTGCCGGCAGGGCGACCAGGTTGTAACTCACGGCCCAGGCCAGGTTCTGGCGGATGATGCGCATGGCCTTGTGCGCAAGTCTCATGCCGTCCGCAAGGGGCATGAGTTGCTCCGTCAGCAGGATCATGTCGGCGCTGGCATGGCTGACGTGTGCCGCGTCGTGCATGGCGATGGAGACGTCAGCCGCGGCAAGCACCGGTGCATCGTTGATGCCGTCGCCCACCATGGCAACAATCGCCCCCCGCTGCTGTATCGCCTGTACACGCTGCAACTTGTCCTGCGGCGTCAGGTCGGCGAGGACCTGCGTGATGCCAACCGCGTCGGCCACGGCGTGTGCGGCAGCCGGGTTGTCGCCGGTCATCAGGATGATCTGCTTGCCGGCATCCTGCAGTGCCTTCACCGTGGCGCCGGCATCCGGGCGCAGGGAGTCGTGCAGGACGAACAGGGCGTGTACGGTGTCTGCATCGGCCAGCGCCACGCGGGCACCGGGCGTACCCTGCAATGGCAGGTCGTCCAGCAATGCGGCATGACTGCACTGGCCGGCGACATAGTCCGGCCGGCCGATCCAGAAGGCCCGGCCGTTTACCGTGCCGCACATGCCGGCGCCCGGTTCGTTGCGGACATCGTGCGCGTCAAGCCGCTCGGCGTCGGCGGCGGCCCGCTCGATGGCGGCCGCGATCGGGTGTTCAGACTGGCGCTCGAGTGCCGCGGCGATTGCCAGTATGCCGGTTTCCGGTATATCCGACAGGCACTGTATGATGCCGACGGACAGCCTGCCCTGTGTCAGGGTGCCGGTCTTGTCGAACACGACGTGGCTGCACTGCGACAGCGTTTCAAGCCGGTTGCCGCGTGCCGACAGCAGGCCCATCCCCTGCAGGGTGCCGGTAACGGCGCTGATGGCAGTGGGCGTGGCCAGCGACAGCGCGCAGGGGCAGGTCACTACCAGTACCGAGACCACGATCGGCAGCCAGCTGTCCGGTGCATGCTGCCACCAGTACAGTGCCACGCCCGCCGCCAGCAGCAGCACGGCGCTGACAAACCAGCTCGCTGCCCGGTCGGCCAGCCGGGTGATGGCCGGTTTCTCGCCCTGCGCGCGCTCCAGCAAGCGCATGATGCTGGCAAGCACGGTGTCCATGCCAACCGTGGTTACCGCCACGGTCAGGGGGCTTTCGATATTGATGCTGCCGCCAATGACGCTGTCGCCGGTGGTCTTGTGCAGGGGCGTGCTCTCGCCGGTGAGCAGTGCCTCGTTGACCGACGACTGGCCTGTCTCGATGCTGCCGTCGGCCGGGATGGTCTCGCCTGGTTTCACCAGCACCCGGTCGCCAACGGCGAGGTCGGCCACCGGTACCTGCACGTGGCTGCCGTCGGCGGACAGGCGTGTGGCCATGACCGGCATGGCCTGGCCGAGCGATTCCGCCGTTTCGGCGCCGCGCTTGCGCGCCATCAGCTCGAAGTAACGGCTGACCAGCAGGAAAAACACGAACATGACCACGGAATCGTAGTAGACCTCGCCCAGCCCTGTCAGCGTGGCGTGCAGGCTGCCGGCAAAGGCCACCAGGATGCCCAGCGACACCGGGACATCCATGCCGATGCGCCGGTTGCGCAGGTCGCGCCAGGCGCCATGGAAAAACGGCACCGCGGAGTACAGCAGCACCGGCGTGGTCAGCAGCAGGCCGACCCAGCGGAAGAAGCTGCGGATGCCCTGTTCCATGCCCGACCAGTCGCCGACATACAGCGCCGCGGATAGCATCATCACCTGCATACCCATGACGCCGGCAACGCCGAGGCGCTTCAGCTGGGTGCGGCGCTCCCGGTCATAGGCCAGTTGCTGCTGTTGCGGGTCGTAGGGGTGTGCCTCGTAGCCGATGGCACGCACGGCCTGCAGGATATCGCTCAGTCTGACACGCCCGTCATCCCAGCGGATGCGGGCGCGGTGCGTAGCGTAGTTGATCTGTACCTCCAGCACGCCGGGCAGCCGGGCAAGGTGGCGCTCGTTGAGCCAGATGCAGGCGGCGCAGGTGATGCCTTCCAGGATGAGTGCGGCCTCGCGGATCGTGCCGTCCTCCTGGCGGACGAAGCTTTTCTGTACCTCCGGGTGGTCATAGACCCGGGTCTGGGCAATGAAGTCCGGCACCAGCTCGCGGCCGGTCGGCGCGTTGTCGGTACGGTACTTGTAGAAATCGCCATGGCCGGCGGCAAGGATGGCGCGGGCCACGGCCTCGCAGCCGTGACAGCACATGGGGCGTTCCCTGCCTTCGATGCTGACATGCAGGTCAAGACCGGGCGGGACGGGCAGGCCGCAGTGGTAGCAGGTCCGGGACGGGTCAGACCTGCCGGCCGACGCGATGTCGGGGGCTGTCTCTGGGTGATTCATGACGCGTGTCGGCAGGGTGGTGCGGTGGCCAGTGGCTGGAACTCGATGAGCATAGCTTATCGCATCGTTGTCGCGTTTGTGCCACGTTATGTTGCAAATATTTCCCGACTTGATTTAGATCAATATCTCCCTACGATCCATACTCAATAATCGCTGCCAGCTTTCAATGGCCGTCAGGATAGCGTGGCCTCAAATTTCAATTTGTTGTTTTTATACATCAGGAGAAATGCAATGAAAAAAACCATGACTGGCCTGCTGGCCGCCGCAATCACCGCCGGCATGTTTGGCATGACCCCGGCTGCTGCCTATGACAAGGGTACCTTCGTCGCCCGTGCCGGCGCCGCCGGTGTCTATCCGACCGGTGAGTCCGATTCATTCCTGGGCGGGAACAAGGTGGAAGCTGACAGTGCCTGGAGCCTGGGCCTGAGCTTTACCTACATGGCGACCGACAACATCGGCGTCGGCCTGCTGGGCGCGTGGCCGTTTGAACATGACATCGAAGGTTCTAAAGGTGCGCTCGATGGTGAAAAGGTCGGCTCGACCAAGCACCTGCCGCCGACCCTGACGGCCCAGTACCACTTCGACCTGGCCAACAAGAAGGTGCATCCCTTTGTCGGTGCAGGTATCAACTACACACACTTCTTTGACGAGGATACCTCGGGTCCGCTGAAGGGTACCGATCTCGATCTCGACCCCTCCTGGGGCTGGGCGCTGGAAGCGGGCCTCGACTATGAGCTGGACAACAACTGGATCGTCGGCGCCCAGGTCTTTTACATCAATATCGAGACCGAAGCCGACGTGAAAGCCGGCGGCACCAAGGTTCTCAACAATCTCGATGTTGAGATCAACCCCTGGGTTTACATGGTCAGTGTCGGTCGCAAGTTCTGATCATTTCCATGACAGCGCTGTAACAGACCGGCCGGTTGCCGCATTGACACGGTAGCCGGCCGGCTGGACAATTCACGACCCAGTCGGCATTCAGCAAGGGAGACTCACTGATGGTGCTACAACACGTGTGGGGCCTGTTCACCAACCCCAGGAAGGAATGGGAGGCGATACGGGATGACGAGTGCACGATTGGCAAGTGCTATGCGGCACATGTGCTGATTCTTGCTGCGATACCGGCCATTTCAGGTTTTATCGGCACCACGCAGTTTGGCTGGTCAATCGGTGCCGGCGACCCGGTCAGGCTGAGCACCCAGAGTGCCGGGCTCATTGCCGTCCTTTACTACCTTGCGATGCTGGTCGGCGTGTTTTCCATGGGCTGGATGATCCAGTGGATGGCGGGCACCTACGGCGCCAAGCCGATGCTGTCGCAGAGTGTCGTGCTGGCAGCCTACACGGCTACACCGCTGTTTCTGATCGGCCTGATGGAGCTCTACCCGGTGCTGTGGCTCAACATGGTGGTGGGCATACCGGCGCTGGCGTACACGGTTTATCTGCTCTACACCGGCGTGCCGGTCATGATGGGCATATCGGAAGATCGCGGCTTCCTGTTTTCCAGTGCGGTGCTGGCGGTCGGCCTGGTGGCCTTTGTCGCGCTGCTGGCAGCCACGGCGCTGCTCTGGGGTATGGGGCTCGAGCCGACATTCACCCGATAAACTGACTGCCCTGCGGCAGGCAGGCTTCGTTGAACCAAACAGTTAACCAGTGAGGGAGGTCGGGATGTCCGATCAACAGACCTACAACTACAAAGTCGTACGGCAGTTCGCCATCATGACGGTCGTCTGGGGCATTGTCGGTATGCTCGTGGGCGTGCTTATCGCCGCCCAGCTGGCCTGGCCGGTGCTCAACTTCGATATCCCATGGCTGACCTTCGGACGCCTGCGACCGCTGCATACCAATGCCGTGATCTTCGCCTTTGGCGGTTCCGCACTGTTCGCCACCTCCTACTATGTCGTGCAGCGGACCTGTCACGCCCGGCTGATCAGCGACAAGCTGGCGGCCTTTACCTTCTGGGGCTGGCAGCTGATCATCCTGTCCGCGGCCATTACCCTGCCGCTGGGCATCACCACGAGCAAGGAATACGCCGAGCTGGAGTGGCCGATTGACCTGCTGATCGCGGTGGTCTGGGTGGCCTACGCCATTGTCTTCTTCGGCACCATCATGAAGCGCAAGGTGCAGCACATCTACGTCGCCAACTGGTTCTACGGCGCGATGATACTGACGATTGCCATCCTGCATATCTTCAACAGCGCCGCCATTCCGGTCTCGTTGCTGAAATCCTACTCCGCCTATGCCGGCGTGCAGGACGCCATGGTGCAGTGGTGGTATGGCCACAACGCCGTGGGCTTCTTCCTGACAGCGGGCTTCCTCGGCATGATGTACTACTTCATTCCGAAGCAGGCAGAACGCCCGGTGTACTCCTATCGCCTGTCAGTGGTGCATTTCTGGGCGCTGATCTTCACCTACATCTGGGCCGGTCCGCATCACCTGCACTATACGGCGCTGCCGGACTGGGCGCAGTCGCTGGGCATGATCATGTCGCTGATCCTGCTGGCACCGTCCTGGGGCGGCATGATCAACGGCATCATGACGCTGTCGGGCGCCTGGGAGAAGCTGCGCACCGATCCGGTGCTGCGCCTGCTGATCGTGTCGGTGTCGTTCTACGGCATGTCCACCTTCGAGGGTCCGATGATGTCCATCAAGACGGTGAACGCGCTCTCGCACTACACCGACTGGACCATCGGCCATGTACACTCCGGTGCACTGGGCTGGGTCGCCCTGGTTTCCATGGGCAGCCTGTACTACCTGATCCCGCGGCTGTTCGGGCGTGAACTCTACAGCCTGAAGCTGGTCGAGGTGCACTTCTGGACCTCCACCATCGGCATCGTGCTGTATATCTCTTCCATGTGGGTGTCCGGCATCATGCAGGGCCTGATGTGGCGCGCCACCAATGCCGACGGCACGCTGACCTACAGCTTCGTCGAATCGGTACAGGCCATGCACCCGTTCTACATCGTACGCTTTGCCGGTGGTGCCATGTTCCTGCTGGGTACGCTGGTCATGGCCTATAACCTCTACAAGACCATTGCCGGGGCCAAACCGGCGGTTGCCACCATTCCTGCCCCGGCGGCAGCCCACTAAGGAGACGAGTTATGGCAACAGGACATGACAAGATCGAGAAAAACGTCGGCCTGATGATCGTGCTGGTCATACTCGTGGTCTCCATCGGCGGACTGGTGCAGATCGTGCCGCTGTTTTTCCAGACCTCGACGACACAGGCGGTGGAAGGGCTGGAGCCCTATACGCCGCTGCGTCTGGCCGGCCGCGATGTCTACATCCGCGAGGGCTGCTACACATGCCACTCGCAGATGATCCGTCCGTTCCGTGCCGAGACCGAGCGCTACGGGCATTACTCGGTGGCCGGCGAGTACGTCTACGACCACCCGTTCCAGTGGGGTTCCAAGCGCACGGGCCCGGACCTGGCGCGTGTCGGCGGCCGCTACAGCGACGAGTGGCACCGGGTGCACCTGATCAACCCGCGCGACGTGGTGCCGGAATCCATCATGCCGGGCTATCCCTGGCTGGCGGAGAATGCGGCCGATGCCACCCACATCACCAAGAAGATGGAAGCATTGCGCTTGCTTGGCTCCCCGTATTCCGATGAGGAAATCGCGCAGGCCCCGGCAGCGCTCGAGGGCAAGACCGAGATGGATGCCGTCATCGCCTACCTGCAGGGCATGGGTACCGCGATCAAGACGCGGAGATAACCGGTGGACTTCACTTTCATCCAATCCGTCTGGACCATTGTCGTGATGGTGGTCTTTATAGGGATCGTCATCTGGGCCTGGAGCGGCAAGCGCAAGCAGGGCTTTGAAGATGCCGCCAACATCCCCTTTAACGAAGACAGGCAGCCACAATCTGACAGCATGACCAAGGAGAATTCCCATGGCTGATTTCACCAGCAGCTTCTGGAACTGGTACATCATCATCCCAACCGTTGGCGGAATCATTGCCTGCTTTCTCCTGATCCGCTGGTTGTCGGGCGGCAGCCTGCCGTCCGGCGAGGAAGCCAAGTCCATGGGTCATGTCTGGGACGAGGACCTCGAGGAACTGAACAATCCGCTGCCGAGCTGGTGGCTGAATATGTTCTACATCACCCTGGTGTTCGGCATCGGCTACCTGGTGCTGTATCCCGGTCTGGGAACCTTCAAGGGCATGCTGGGGTGGACATCCACCGGGCAGTACCAGGAGGAAATCGACAAGGCGGATGCCAGGTTTGGTCCCCTGTTCGAGCGCTACCGGGAAATGGATATCGCGGCAGTGGCGGCAGACCCCGAGGCGCGTCGCATCGGCAAGCGTCTGTTTCTGAACTACTGCGCCACCTGTCACGGCTCCGATGCCGGCGGTGCGCGCGGCTTCCCGAACCTGCGCGACAACGCCTGGCTGTACGGTGGTTCGCCGGAGCAGATCGAGCACTCCATTCTGAACGGCCGCAATGGCGTGATGCCGGCCTGGGAGGCGTCGCTTGGTGCCGAGGGTGTCTCTGATGTGACCGAATATGTCTTCAGCCTGAGCGGGCGCGATGCAGACGACGCCGCGGCAGCGCGGGGCAAGGCGAAGTACGAGATGCTGTGTGTTGCCTGTCACGGCGCTGACGGTGGCGGCAACCAGGCACTGGGCGCCCCGAACCTGACGGACAACGCCTGGCTCTACGGTGGCACCAGGAGTGCGGTCATTGAGACCGTGGCCAAGGGCCGTAACGGCCGCATGCCGCCGCACAAGGATTTCCTTGGCGAGGACAAGGTACACTTGCTGGCTGCCTACGTGTTCAGTCTGTCGACTGGCCAGGAAGCCGAAGACCAATAAGCTGATCGCAGGCGCGGCGGGGCACCGCCGCGCCTGCCGGCGGCACGGGGGAGCCGACAGTGGTTCCCGCTGCAGTACCGGGGGGTATCAGGCCCTGCAAGGGGCGGTTGGATTGTGTCAACTCAAGGCATTAGACTGGTGCTCCCATGGCAGACGAACAAATCCCGAAAAAACAGATTCCGAAGATCCACAAGTGCATTGCGGTCCTGTGGCCGTCGTTCCTGACGGCGGTCGTTGCAACCGGGCTGTTCTTTTCCGCATTTGATCCCGATGAGCTGTTTCCCTTCAATGAGACCCTCGAGATCAGCCCGCTCGGCATCTACACCATAGGGTTCTTTATCTTCTGGCTGATTACGGCGGTATCGGGTATCGGTACGCTGTATTTCGCCATTACCAACTGCATGCAGAAAAACCCGGATTTCCGGGGCTGACAGGGGGCGACCATGACAACCCCCGGGAGCAAAGGGCCTGCGGCCAGCAAGTCTGACGAGCAGGTACAACAGACACTCTACGCCAAGCAGGAGAAAATCTATCCGCGCGAGGTGCATGGCGTGTTCGCGCGACTGCGCGCAGCCGGTGTGCTCGGCCTGCTCGGCATCTACTACATTACGCCCTGGCTGCGCTGGGACGGCCACCAGGCGGTGCTGTTCGACCTGCCGGCGCGCAAGTTCCATATCTTCTTCATCACCCTGTGGCCGCAGGATTTCATCTATCTGGCCTTTCTGCTGATCATCGCCGGCCTGTCGCTGTTCTTCTTTACCGCGCTGGCCGGGCGCCTCTGGTGCGGTTACGCCTGTCCGCAGACCGTCTGGACCGAGGCCTTCCTGTGGATCGAGCGCAAGGTCGAGGGCGACCGCATGAAGCAGAAGAAGCTCGATGCGATGCCCATGAACGCCCGCAAGTTGCGCATCAAGGCGACCAAGCAGTTCCTGTGGATTGCGCTCGCCGGCTGGACCGGTTTTACCTTCGTCGGTTACTTCACGCCGATTATCGAGCTGGGGCAGCGGCTGGTGATGTTCAGCCTCGGCCCGTGGGAGACCTTCTGGGTCATCTTTTACGGCTTCGCGACCTACGGCAATGCCGGCTGGATGCGCGAGCAGGTGTGCATGTATATGTGCCCGTATGCACGCTTCCAGAGTGCCATGTTCGATCGCGATACGCTCATCATCTCCTACCTGCCGGAGCGCGGCGAGCCGCGCGGTTCGCGCAAGCGCAGTGCCGATCCGCAGGCGCTGGGGCTGGGTGACTGCATCGACTGCACGATGTGCGTGCAGGTGTGCCCGACCGGCATCGACATCCGCGATGGTCTGCAGTACCAGTGTATCGCCTGCTCCGCCTGTATCGATGCCTGCGACGATGTGATGGGCAAGATGGGCTATGACAAGGGGCTGATCAAGTACACCACGCAGAATGCCATCGAGGGCAAGCCAAGCCACATCCTGCGTCCGCGCATAGTGATATATGCGCTGATCCTGCTGACCATCTTCTCCATCTTCGTGTATTCCTTCAGCCAGCGCACCTCGCTTGGCCTGGATGTGATTCGCGACCGTAACCGGCTGTACCGCGAAACCAGCGAGGGTCTGATCGAAAATGTCTATATCCTGAAAATTCTGAACATGGACGAAGCGGCGCATGAGTATGAGCTGGGCGTCAGGGGCGTGCCGGGGCTGCAGCTGCGCATGGATACGGACACGATCCGGGTCGAGGCCGGTGAAGTCATGGAGCTCCCCGTGAGCCTGCAGGCCGACGAGGCAAACCTCAAGGTGCGCAGTACCGCGATCACCTTTGAGTTGATGGCAACGGATGTCCCTGACCTGTCTGTCGAGGAAGAGGCCCGCTTCCTGGGGCCGCAGTAGGCGGCCGGCTGCAGCGACCGGCGTTCCCCGCACCCCGCTATTCCCACCGCTATGCGCGAACCACACGACACGAAACCCTGGCACCGCCAACCCTGGGTCTGGCTGCTGATTGCGTTGCCGATGAGCGCCGTCATCGGCGGGATGGTGACTCTCTATATTGCCGTGACCACCAGCGACGGGCTGGTGGTGGATGACTATTACAGGCGCGGCAAGGCCATCAATCTGGACCTGGCGCGCGACCGTGCAGCTGCCGGGCATCAACTGCAGGCATGGCTCGACATCGACCTGCAGTACCAGCGCGTCACGCTGAACCTGCAGGCGCAGCACTACGAATTGCCGGCTGTGGTTTCACTGGCGATCATGCACCCGACCCGGGCCGGTCATGACCAGATGGTGCAGCTGCAGCTGGTCGATGCCGGCCGCTATGCCGGTACGGTATCCGGACTGGCGCAGGGGCGCTGGCTTGTCCAGCTGTCGGCCGATGACTGGCGCCTGTCCGGTGTGCTGTATCTCCCGCAGGCAGAGCCCTTTGTGCTGCTGCCGGCCCATGCGACGGATTCCTGAAAACCGCTGGCACTGTCCGCTGGACCCAGACTGATATGGAAATGGAACTCACCCTCCCTGCCGCGTTCCTTGTTGGCATGCTTGGTGGTGTGCACTGTGCCGGTATGTGCGGCGGCATTGTCGGCGCGCTGGCCGGTGGACTTGATGCGGATCTCCGGCAATCCCGCTGGCGGATGCTGTCGGCGCTGCTTGCCTACAACGGCGGTCGCATTACCAGCTACACGGTCGCAGGCCTGGCCGCAGGGCTGGTTGGCCAGCAGGTCAGTACGCTTAACCTGGTCGGTGACTTCCCGGCCGGACGCGTGCTGGCGGGTGTGTTCATGATCCTGTTCGGTTTCTATCTCGCCGGCTGGTGGCATGCGCTGCAGGTCTTTGAAAAGGCCGGCAGCCACCTGTGGCGCCGCATCGAGCCGCTGGGGCGCCGGCTGCTGCCGGTGCAGGGCAGCGGGCAGGCCTGGCTACTGGGGCTGCTGTGGGGCTGGCTGCCGTGCGGCATGGTCTACGCGGTGCTGGCCATGGCGCTGGCGAGCAGCAGCGTCGCCTATGGGGGGCTGGTGATGCTGGCATTCGGCCTGGGGACGCTGCCGCTGATGGTTGCCATGGGCTTCGCGTTCGGCAGGCTGGTAACCATACTGCAGGGACGTATAATACGCGGCCTCGCCGGGGTCACGGTCATCCTGTTTGGCGTCTACACGCTCCTGGCGAAGGACATGTCGCATGGCCATCACGGGGCGCACGACATGTCGGGGCATGCGCATCACGGCCACCAGATGCCGGCAACGGCGTCGCCGGATTGATGTCCACGGGGCGGCCCGACAATATTAGAAACACAATATATAGTGTTTGACTGTTATTGAAGAATGTTGCCGGAAAATCCCGGTTGACATTGCAATAATAATTGTAACTGACTGAACAATAATAATATTTATACTTGTATAGACGAGCCTTGACAGGCCTTTTCCAGCCGCATAATCTTTCTCTCCCGGACACAAGATGTTGTGTTCAGCCGGAAAACCCCCGGATCCATACGTGCCACGCCACGGACAGATCTGAAAATAGTCAGTATAACCAATAAGATAGATAGAGGAGGGGACCAGATCGCATGACCACCACTGCCCAACTAGAAGCTGTACGCACCAGTTCCGCCGAAATCACCATGCAGCCGGCATCGCTGGATATCTGGGAGAAGAAATACCGCCTGCAGACCAAGGACGGGTCTCCCGTAGACCGCAGTATCGATGAAACCTACCAGCGCGTTGCACGCGCCCTGGCCGATGTCGAGACGACGCCGGAGCTGCGCGAGCACTGGTACATGGAATTTCTCTGGGCATTGCGCCACGGCGCCATCCCGGCAGGGCGCATCACGTCCAATGCCGGCGCCCATGAGCACAAGCCGGCGACCTCGACCATCAACTGCACCGTGTCCGGCACCATCCATGACTCCATGAACGACATTCTCAACAAGGTGCATGAGGCAGGGCTGACCCTGAAGGCCGGTTGCGGTATCGGCTACGAATTCTCCACCCTGCGACCCAGGGGTGCCTACGTGTCAGGCGCCGGCGCCTACACCTCGGGTCCGCTGTCCTTCATGGATATCTACGACAAGATGTGCTTCACCGTCTCCAGTGCCGGCGGGCGGCGCGGTGCGCAGATGGCAACGTTCGACGTGGGGCATCCGGATGTCATGGACTTCATACGCGCCAAGCGCGAGGACGGCCGCCTGCGGCAGTTCAACCTGTCGCTGCTGATCTCCCGGAACTTCATGGACGCGGTCAAGCATGACACCGACTGGCAGCTGGCCTTCCCGATCGACCGCCAGGAACTGGACTCCGGCTTCGACCTCTATGACAACACACAGGTTGTCTGGCGCGAGTGGCCGACAGACGGTGACTACATCACCAACAGTGCCGGTCTCGTCGCCTGCAAGATCTACAAGGTTATCCCGGCGCGGCGCCTGTGGAACATGATCATGACGTCCACCTATGACTTCGCCGAGCCCGGTTTCATCCTCATTGACAAGGTCAACGAGATGAACAACAACTGGTTCTGCGAGAACATCCGCGCCACCAACCCCTGCGGTGAACAGCCGCTGCCGCCGTACGGGTCCTGCCTGCTGGGCTCGGTCAACCTGACGAAGTTCGTGCGCAACCCGTTCACCGACAAGGCCGAGTTCGACTGGGAGGAATTCCGCAAGGTGGTCGCGGTGTTCACCCGCATGCTGGACAACGTCGTCGAGATCAACGGCCTGCCGCTGGATGGCCAGCGCGACGAGATCACGCGCAAGCGCCGTCACGGCATGGGGTTCCTGGGCCTGGGTTCAACGGCCACCATGTTGCGCATGAAGTACGGCGAGCGCGACTCGGTTGAATTCACCGAGCGCGTCAGCCGCGAGCTGGCCGTGACCGGCTGGCAGGTTGCACTGGACCTGGCGAGGGAAAAGGGTGCGGCGCCGATCATGGAGGAGGAGTTCCAGGTTACCGAGGAGATGCTGCGCAAGCGTCCCGGGATGCGGCGTGACGGCTACCTGCCGGGCGACCGGGTCAAGGGCAAGGTGCTGCATGCCCGTTACAGCCACTACATGCAGCAGCTCGCCGGGATCGAGCCTGAGCTGGTCAGGGAGCTGGCCGAAACCGGCGCGCGCTTCACGCATCACAGCTCGATTGCACCGACCGGGACCATTTCCCTGTCACTGGCGAACAATGCCAGCAACGGCATCGAACCGAGCTTCGCACACCATTACTTCCGCAACGTGATCCGCGAGGGCCGGAAGACCAAGGAAAAGGTGGACGTTTACTCGTTCGAACTGCTTGCCTACCGCGAACTGGTCAACCCGAATGCCGATGCCAGCATGGACGACGATGCCGCCGACCCGCTGCCGGACTACTTCATCTCGGCGGATAACGTGTCGCCGAAACAGCATGTTGATATCCAGGCGGCGGCCCAGAAGTGGGTGGATTCATCCATCTCCAAGACGGCCAACGTGCCGACCGACTATGGCTTCGATGACTTCAAGGACATCTACATGTATGCCTACGAGCAGGGGCTCAAGGGTTGCACGACATTCCGCTTCAACCCGGAAGCCTTCCAGGGTGTGCTGGTCAAGGAGAAGGACCTGGAGAACACGGTCTACGAGTTCAAGCTGGATGACGGCTCGGTGGTCAGTCTCAAGGGCAACGAGGAGGTCGAGTACGACGGCGAGGTCCACACCGCCGCCAACCTCTATGACGCCCTGAAGGAAGGCTATTACGGCAAGTTCTGAGGTGGAGCACACCCGGAGCGCATACTGAACAGAGAGACGGAGCTGAACATGGCAATTCAAATCGAAAAGAAGATTGTTGATTACAGTGTCAGGAAAGAGGACGAGCAGCAGCAGTCGCAGGCAGCGGCCGCCAACGAGGCGGAAAAGGCACCGGCGCAGGACAACGTGGTGCAGCTGCACGAGAAACTGAAGCGCCCCGACATGCTTATTGGTTCGACCTACAAGGTGAAGACGCCGCTCTCCGAGCATGCCCTGTACGTCACCATCAACGACATTATTCTCAATGCCGGCACGGAGAACGAGCTGCGCCGGCCATTCGAGATCTTCATCAACTCCAAGAACATGGACCACTTCCAGTGGATCGTCGCACTGACACGGATTATTTCCGCGGTCTTCAGGAAGGGCGGTGACGTGACCTTCCTGGTGGAGGAGCTTCGCTCGGTGTTCGATCCGCGCGGCGGCTACTTCAAGAAGGGCGGCAAGTACATGCCGTCGCTGGTGGCGGAGATCGGTGATGCCATCGAGTGCCACATGCGCATGATCGGCCTGCTGAAGGACGATGGCATGGACGAGCACCAGCGCAAGCTGGTCGAGGAGAAGCGCGCCCAGTACGAGTCGGCGGTTAGCGTGGCAGAGTCGGATGCTCCGGGCGATTTCCCGGATGGCGCCCAGCTGTGCATCAAGTGCAATACCAAGGCGGCCATCGTCATGGACGGTTGCCTGACCTGCCTGAACTGCGGCGATTCCAAATGCGGCTGACGCGGTAGCGACAGCGCCGGGTTATGTCCTCCGGCCTGATCCGGCCTGCGCCTGACGTCATGTTTGTCGCGGGTCGGGTCAGGTGCGCAGCGCCGGACCCCGGCGGTTTTGCCGTTACTGGACTTTGGGATTATTGCCTGGTGGCAGCGCGTCGGTGTATAAATACAGGTGTTGCCTGCCTCGCAACACTCAGGCAGGACGGCAATAACAATAACAGTCACGGGGTATACCCGCGGCCGAGGAGGCAGAATGTATCTGCAACAGAAGCCTATTCCAGGCTATTGGTACAGCAATCTTTCCGGGCAGCTCCTGCAGGTGCGGGCGATGGTCTACGCGGACGGTGAGCGTCGCAGCATCGTGCTGGAGGACATTCACGGCAAGCGCAATCATGTCGACACCGACGGCTGGAACGCGCTTGATCTCGTCTTGCACTCGCCCGTGGTCGAGCAGCAGCACGCGGCGCGCGATATCTGACCCGGCGATTCAAGACTGCCGCAGCCAGGCGGCCGGTTCCTCAGGGGTTTTCCACCAGCGCCACGATGCGCTGCACGGCGATCGCCAGGTCGTCCGGTACCTCACCGCCCGGTGGCCGCAAGGGCTCACCGGCATGGACCGCCAGCCCCCTTGCCACCAGCATGTCGTGAAACGCGACGAAATCCCGGGTATGGGTAAGAATCCGCAGTCGGTAGAGTGCCCGGCCGGCGGCCTGGCGCAGCCGGTCCCGCAGGCTGCGGGTCTGCGGTGCAAACAGCCAGCGGGTCAGCGAGCGCCTCAGCTGGTCGATCGCCCCCAGTGCCCCCACCGGTAGCCCCAGTATGGCCAGCGGCTTCCGCAGGCGCACCACTTCCACCATCATCGAAATGCTGTCGCCGGTAACGACAAAGCCGTCCGCCAGGCCCAGCAGGGCGCGGTAGGGGTTTTCACCGGCATCGGTGCCCCAGGTGTACAGCCTGGCGGACGCGGGCAGGTCCGCCTGCAGCGCCTCGACCACGGCCGGTGGCGTCCGGCGGCTGGTGGTGATGTAGGCCGTGCCGCCGGTCTCCTCGGTAACGCGCCGGATGATGGCCTTGAGGCGATGCGCCGTCTCGGCGTTGAACAGGAAGGGCCCGGTCGGCCCGCCGACCAGGAATGCCGTCAGCGGTCGGGGCAGGTCGGCGAAACGTGTCTGCCATTCATCCGCGGCAGCGGCAACCTGCGCCTCGTCGACGCGCATCAGCGGCAGGGTGATCGGCTGCAGGTTGGGCAGCGGCGGAAACTGGTGTTCGGCGCTGTAGATGATCAGGTCGTAATCCTTCGGCATGCTCGACGGTTTACCGATGAAAACGATTTTTGTCTGTCCGCCCGACTGTTCCCGTATCCACATGGCGACGTTGGCCGGCCGGCGGCCACTGGTCAGGATGAGGTCGGGCCAGGGTGGTTCCAGCGGGTCGGTGCGCTGCCGGTCGATGTGATACAGGGTCGGGCCGACCCTGGGTTTGCCGAAGACGAATTCATCCAGTACCTGGATGTGCCTGCGCTCGCAGTCCCAGGGCAATGCCTGCACGATCGACTCGACCTGGGCGTTGTCGCCCTGCTTGTCGCCCAGTACGACCCAGATGCGTGGTGCGGTGCTTGTCGGAGCGGTGTCTGGCACTGTGCGGGAGGGTCAGTCCGCAGCCGGCCTGGCTGCGGGCCGGTAGCCGAAAACAGGGGACAGCCGCGTCATCATCAGCTCCTCGAGTTCGGCCGTCTGGTCATCCGTGAAGTAATCGCCGTAGCCGCCGACCTTGCCGCGCCTGACCTTGAATGTCTCGGGGTCGTTGGCGTTGTGCAGCCGCATGCCGCCGCGCCGGAAGAAACCGCTGGTCTCCAGCTTGCGCAGGTTGTCGAAGCTGCCGAAGCTGACGGCCTCGGCGATCTCCTCATCGCTGAAGGACTCGCCCATCAGGACGGTGATTTTCTTCAGCGATTCGGCCGTGTCGCTGCGCAGGTCCTCGTAGCGCATGATCATGGCATTGTCGAGCTGGCCGATGTTGCGCTCCCAGGTATTCAGGTAGTCGATCAGGAACGGCAGGCCGATGTCGCTGTGCCGGACAAAGTCCCACATGCCGATGGTGTGACGGTCGATGGGATGGTCGATGAAGTGGTTGATCAGTTCCTGCTTGTGCGCCGACTGGCGCTTGGTGAACTGGAAAAACCAGGACACGGCGATGTCGATGGGGTTGCGCGCCAGCAGCATGACCGGCTTGTGGCGCAGGGGATCATCCGGTGCATCGGCGGCGAGTATCCTGCCGACCGCGCCCTCGTAGCTGTAGACGGCGTTGGTGGCAGCGAGGCGCGGTATGGCCGGGTTGCGCAGGGCGAGTTCGTCGGAGCCGATCAGGTCAGAGGCCTTGAAGCCGTGCCGCACCTGGTAGAGGCGTGCCAGCATGACCTTGAGCCAGGTGTTGCCGCTCTTGGGGTGACCGATGATCAGCAGGCCGGCACGCCGGGCAATGGCGACCTCCAGCCGGGACAGCAGTCGCTCGCGGGCCGCCACGCGCATCGGGCGCGGCAGCAGCGCTGTTGGAACCAGGATGGAAACCTTCTTTGCACTATCACTGACGGTAAACATGGGCCTATCCGGTTATTGCCATTCACTGAGGTCGCGCGACAGCAGGCCGGCCAGCCGGGAGACATCATCGGCGAAATACTCGCGCAGCATGGCGCGCGTCTCGTCGGTCATGATCTGTCGCGGCTTGCTGTCAGCGGCATTGTACTTCTTGATGCGCTTGCGGAACTGCTTGAGGTTTTTCAGTACACGGGTATTGCTTACCCTGAGCAGGCGATAGGTCCACGGTGGCGGGTTCATCACATACTGCTGCAGCCAGGCGGACTTGAAGCTGCTGGTCTCGCGTGTGCGCTTGAACTTGACCTGGCCGTCGTCCTGCACGCCGATGAACTTCAGGGTATCCAGGTAGACTGCCCGCGGATCCCTGACAAAGTCATCATGCACGATGACGCGGCAGCGCTCGCGGCCGGCCGTCTCGAAGACCCGCTCGACATGCTCGCCAAGCCTGCCGAGGAAGGCATACTGCAGCAGGCGTGCGTCGCGGCAGCGCTTCGGCACGCTGCGGCCCTCGGCGCGCTCTTCCTGCAGTTCCCAGGCGCGGGCGAAATCGAGCTGGTCCTCGTCCAGCTGGAACAGCATGCGGCTGTGATAGGAGCGCATCATTTCCACCGGGTCGCGCACCAGGATGATGAATTTCGCGCGCGGGTCAAATTCCAGTACGCGCCGTATGGCGTCCGGTGAATACAGGTAGGACACCGAGCCGTCCCCGATCGCCTGGTGGGTTTCGTTCAGTTCGCTGTGGTAGCGCCCGAGGTATTCCCGGCGGGCCTGCTCGGCTGTCCGGCCAGGCGATGGCTCGAGAAAATAATGCGGCTCCTTGGGCTTGGAAAAACTGATGTACGGGTTGCGGGCCAGTGACTTGCTGGTGGCCGTGGTGCCGCAGCGGGGTGCACCGATGACAAAAAAAGCGGGCGGGAAGTCGACGATATCCCTGTCGGCCGTCTTGCCCTGGTAGCCGAACCCTTCCAGCTCGGCAATGCAGCGAGGCTGCGGTTTGCTGTCCTGGCGGCGGAATTTGTCTCGCAGTGCATTCAGCATGGTGCAACGGTCATGGTTACGGTTGAAAGCGCTGCATTATACAGCCTGGCCGGCCTGAGGCGTGCTGTTTGGCCGCTTGCGCATTCAGGGCCGCAGGCGACTGTCCTGGCGGGTGAAATTCCTGTAACTAACTGAAATATATGCCTGAAATATGCCGCGCCTGTTGCCGGTCCGGGGGTGCGACAGTCCCTGCCCGGGTCGGCCGTGGCTGCCGCCGGCGATGCGCATGTCATTGCGCTGGATCAATACAGCCAGTGCACGCAGGCATGATAAAATTTGCGAATTCCAAAGCTGGCGATACAGGTTGGGTGTGTTATGGACCATTGTGTTTTTATCCAGGCCAATGACAAACAGATGCTGGGAGCCCGGGTGGCCGAATATGCCCTGCGGCGCAATTCGGCGCATAACGACAAGTTCGATATCCGTATCATGGATTACAAGGACTTCACGTTTATGCATGCGCGCGAGGGCGACCTCTACCTGAGGGACGGCGGCAAGCGGGTCTGGGTGGCTGATGACCTGCAATCCTTTACACCGACCCGGTTCCTGCCGCCCCAGCTGATGAATTACGAGGGGCGTTCGGTGGTGATCGACCCGGATGTCTTCGCCATTGCCGATATCTGGGACCTGCTGTCACGGGACATGCAGGGCAAGGCCATCATGTGCCGGCCGAAATCCGGCGCCAAGGCCAGGTGGGGCTGCCTCGCGACCAGCGTCATGCTGCTGGACAATGCCAAGCTGACCCACTGGAAGATCGAGGAACAGTTCAACGCCATGTTCGACTTCGAGCGTGACTACATGAAATGGGTCTGTCTGAAATACGAGGACCCGGAGACTATCGGTTTCTTCGAGCCCGAGTGGAACGATTTCGACCACCTGACTGAGCAGACCCGGATGCTGCATAACACCAAGCGCTGGACCCAGCCATGGAAGACCGGCCTGCCGGTGGACTTCCGGCCCGCGGATACCTTCCGGCTGTTCCCGCCCAGGCACTGGGTCCGGCGCGCGCGTCGTGCGCTGTTCGGTGACTACGGTTTAACCGGCAAATACAAGCCCCACCCCGATCCCAACCAGGAGCGCTTCTTCTTTGGTCTGGTGCGGGAATGTCTCGACAAGGGCGTGTTCGGCGAAGACCTGCTGCGCGAGGAAATGGCGAACAACCACCTGCGCCATGATGCGCTGGAACTGCTCGAGCGGACCCCGCCACTGGCGGCCTGATTGATACGGCTGGTGCACCGGTCACGGTGCAGCGGACGCATGAAACCCGGGGGGGGCAGGTTTTTCAGTGGCTGCATGTAGCTCTTTCCCCGTTGGCTGATTCCCCTGGACTGGCCCCTTTTTACCAGCGCGCTGTTGTCCGCCACCCTGCTGCCCGGCAGTTCGGAGGCGCTGCTGCTGTACCGGCTGGGTGAGGGTGGCGGGGTCCTCATGCCGGTGCTGAGCGCAACAGCCGGCAACCTGCTTGGCAGCCTGGTCACCTATGTCATGGGGCGTGCTGGCAACACCATGCTGCATCACCGCTGGCTGCGCATTGATGAGAATGATCTGGCGCGTGCCGAGTCCTGGTTCAATCGCCGGGGGCTTGCCGTGCTGCTGCTGGCCTGGCTGCCGGTGATCGGCGATCCGTTGTGCCTGTTTGCCGGCCTGCTGCGCGTTGATCCCGTGCTGTTCGTCTTCCTGGTGGGACTGGGAAAGCTGGCGCGCTATGCCTTCCTCGCCTGGGCATTCGTCTAGGCCGGTGCCCGGCAGCTGCCTTTGCTTGTGCGGTCAATATATGTTTATACATATATATGGCATTGCATATATAATTCACGTCTATGCAACCCGATCAGTTCTTCAGGGCCCTGAGCGATCTGACTCGCCTGCGCATGCTGGTGATGCTGGGCCGCGCGGGCGAACTCTGTGTCTGTGAACTGACCCATGCGCTTGACGAGATCCAGCCGAAGATATCCCGTCACCTGGCGCAGTTGCGTGAACTCGGTGTGGTGCTGGACCGGCGCCAGGGTCAGTGGATCTATTACCGGTTGAATCCCGATCTGCCGTCATGGGCCCGTGAGGTCCTCACGGTAACGTCGGGTGGTGTGATAGCCCGGCCCCCTTTCAGCGAGGATCTGCAGGCGCTCACGGATATGCCGGACCGGCCGGACAGCGCCTGCTGTCGCTGATCCAAACTCATCGCTGTCACTCAAGGAGGTAACCGGAAATGACCGTTCGTGTAGGTATCAATGGCTTCGGGCGCATGGGCCGGCTGGGGCTGCGGGCCGGCTGGGGCAGGGAAGCGCTGTCGATCGTTCGGGTGAACGAAATCGCTACCGATGCCGCGGGTTCGGCACACCTGCTGAAGTTCGATTCGGTGCACGGCACCTGGGCCGTGGATTGTGAGGCCGATGGTGACGCAATGATCATCGGCGGCCGGCGCATTGACTGCAGCCGAAATGCGGCTGTCGACGAGACCGACTGGTCAGACTGTGACATCGTGATCGAGGCCACGGGAAAGCATCACAAGCGGCCGGAGACCCTGCAGCGTTACTTCGACCAGGGCGTGAAGAAGGTCATCGTGGCGGCCCCGACGGAAGGTGCGCTCGATATCGTCTACGGGATCAACGATCACCTGTACGACCCGGCCGAGCATCACCTGGTGACGGCGGCCTCCTGCACCACCAACTGCCTGGCACCGGTGGTCAAGGTGATGCATGAACATATCGGTATCAAACACGGTTGCATGACCACCATTCACGACATCACCAATACCCAGACCATCGTCGACAGGGGGCACGCGGACCTGCGCCGCGCCAGGGCCTGCGGCCAGTCGCTGATTCCTACAAGCACGGGCTCCGCCAGAGCGATCACCCGTATCTTCCCGGAACTCACCGGCAAGCTGAACGGCCATGCTGTTCGCGTGCCCCTGCTCAATGCCTCGCTGACGGATTTCGTCTTCGAGGCGGCGCGCCCGGTCACGGCAGATGAGGTGAACCGGTATTTCAGGGCGGCGGCCGCGGGCGAGCTGAAGGGCATCCTCGGTTACGAGGAGCGTCCGCTGGTGTCGGCGGATTACCTGAACGACCCGCGCTCGTCGATCATCGATGCACCCTCCACGATGGTGATCGATGCCACCCAGGTGAAGGTCTATGCCTGGTACGACAACGAGTGGGGCTACGTGAACCGGATGATGGATCTGGCCGGCAAGGTCGCCGGGAGCCTGTAGAGCGTGGATGCCGCGACCCGCAATTACCTGGTTGTCACCGGTGGTTACTGGGCGTTCACGGTCACCGACGGCGCCATCCGCATGCTGGTGGTGCTGTACTTTCACCTGCTCGGTTACTCGCCTTTCGAAGTGGCCATGCTGTTCCTGTTCTACGAGTTCTTCGGCATCATCACCAACCTGGTGGGTGGCTGGCTGGGCGCGCGCATCGGGCTGAACCTCACCATGCACATCGGCATGGGCATGCAGATCGTGGCGCTGTCGCTGCTCACCGTGCCCGATGCCTGGCTGTCGGTGCCCTGGGTCATGGCCGCACAGGCCCTCTCCGGCATCGCCAAGGACCTGAACAAGATGTCGGCCAAGGCGAGCGTCAAGATGCTGGCCGGTGATGGCGGCGAGTCGAAGCTGTTCCGCTGGGTGGCGGCATTGACGGGTTCCAAGAACGCCCTCAAGGGGGCGGGCTTTTTCGTCGGTGCGGCACTGCTTGAATGGATCGGCTTTCGCGGTGCGCTGGCGGTGCTGGCCGGAATGCTGTCGGTGGTCCTGATCGTGACCGCGCTGCTGCTGCCAAGGGGTGTCGGCAGGATGAAGGCGAGACCGAAGTTCACCCAGGTGTTCTCCAACACGCCGGCGATCAACTGGCTCTCGGCAGCGCGCTTTTTCCTGTTCGGTTCGCGCGATGTGTGGTTCGTGGTGGGCCTGCCGGTGTTTCTCTACTCGGTGCTCGGCTGGAGCTTCACGCGGGTCGGCGGCTTCATCGCACTGTGGGTGATCGGCTACGGCATCGTCCAGGCCGGCGCCCCGCGCCTGATCCGCCGCAGTCACCATGGTCGGGGGCCCGGCGGCGGAACCGCGCGGCTGTGGGCATTTGTGCTGGCCGGTTTCCCGGCCGTAATTGCCCTGGCGCTGCAGCACGGACTGGATCCGGCGCTGGTGCTGGTCACCGGACTGGTGCTGTTCGGGGTGGTGTTTGCCATCAACTCGGCGGTGCACTCGTACCTGATCCTGGCTTATTCGGACTTCGACAGGGTGTCCATGAACGTGGGCTTTTACTACATGGCCAATGCCGGCGGACGCCTGGTCGGGACAGTACTTTCCGGCTGGGTCTACCAGACCCAGGGGCTGACCGGTTGCCTGTGGTGGTCGGCGGCGTTCGTGCTGGCGGCCGCGGTGCTGTCCTTCAAACTGCCTGCCGTCGGGCCACCGGCCGAAGCCGGCAGGCGGGCGACCCATGTTTGATGCATTTGCCAGTGCGCTGGCCTTCGGCCTGCTTGGGCTGGATTCCGCATCCCGTACGGGTGCCGCCGTGCAGTTCTTCATCATGGACGTGGCGAAGATCTTCGTGCTGCTGGTCGTGGTTATCTATGTCATGGGCCTGTTGCGGGCCCTGGTCGCCCCGGAACGGGTGCGTGCATTCGTGCGCGGGCGCCCCGACTGGCAGGCACGGGGGCTAGCCGTCTCGCTCGGTGCAGTCACACCGTTCTGTTCCTGTTCTTCCGTGCCGCTGTTCATTGGTTTTGTCGAGGCCGGTATCCCGCTGGGGGTGACGTTCTCCTTCCTGATTGCCAGTCCCATGATTAACGAGGTGGCAGCCGTCATCCTGGTGGGCATCCTGGGCTGGAAGCTGGCGGCCCTGTATGTCCTCGCCGGGCTGGTTGTTGCCTGGTTCGGGGGCATCGTCATGCAGCGTTTCCGGCCCGAACGCTGGGTCGAGGACTATGTGTGGCAGATCCAGGTGGGGGAGGCGGACTTACCGATGCCGGATACAAGCCTTGCCGGCCGGCACCGATATGCCCTGGGCGAGGTTCGGGAAATCGTCGGGCGGATCTGGCAGTGGGTTCTTGTCGGTATTGGAGTGGGGGCCCTGTTCCACGGTTTCGTGCCGGCCGGCTGGGTAACTGAGAATCTGGGAGGCGACAGCTGGTACACCGTGCCTGTGGCAGTGGTTCTGGGTATACCGTTGTATTCCAATGCCACCGGCGTTATTCCCGTGGCCGAAGCCATGCTGGGCAAGGGCGTAGCCGTGGGCACGACCCTGGCCCTGATGATGAGCGTGGCAGCACTCTCACTGCCCGAGATGCTGATCCTCAGGAAGGTCATACACTGGCGAGCCCTGGCACTGTTTGCCGCGGTGCTTGCCGTGGCCTTCACGCTGGTGGGTTGGGGCTTCAACGCGATTGCCTGAATTCAGGGAGTATCATCATCATGAAACGGATAAAGGTTCTCGGCAGCGGCTGTCGCAATTGCGAGATAACGGCCAATGTCATTGCACAGGCGGCGAAGGATGCCGGTGTCGAGGTCGAGATCGAAAAGGTCACGGACATTGCCGGGATCATGGCCTACGGCGTCATGTCTACCCCCGGCGTGGTGGTGGACGGCAAGGTGGTGCATGCCGGGGGCGTGCCCGGTCCCGACCAGGTGCGGGCGTGGATGCAGGACTGAACAGGATGGCGGTAGTGCTTGCGCTGCTGGTTGGTGCTCCCATGCGCCACGGCAATGGGAGCCATAACCATGCCCGGCTGTGTCAGGGTGCATCCGCATCAGTAGTGTTGTCTATCTCCGGATACAGCCATGAATGCTTCATTCCCTCGTGTCTGTCGCCGTAGCGCTGTGGCACGTCCTGCGTCCAGTCGCTCGGTATGACCAGTGGAATAACCAGCAGCGCCCTGAATATCAGGCGTCGCGTGCGCGTCGCCTTGCGTATATCGAGTTCATGCCTGTCGGATAGCGTGGCAAGGGTAATCGGCTGCACACCGGCATGTTTTCTCCTGTATGCCCATATGATCAGGCTCACACCAACAAGCGTCATGCCAAGGTTGAATTCCTGTCCCGGAGGTAGGCCGAATAATTCACTGCGATACTCACGGAAGAAATCGATGAAAATGCGCAGGAAGCCGTAGCCAATGAGAAATGTTCCCAGCAGTACGCCACGGGGTGGTTGCAGGTAGCGCATGAACAGCAGCAAGGGTATCAGCAGCAGGTTCTTGAGTCCGTCGTAGAGCACCACCGGATGCCTGAACCCCTCAACGTCGGGGAACTTCACCGCCCACCAGACATCCGTGAGACTGCCGACGATCTGTCCATCGATGAAGTTGCCAATTCTGCCCAGTCCCATAATCAGGGCGGCCGGTATGACCAGTTCATCTGCAACGGACAGGAAGCTTTTCCCGTAAGCACGGCAAAACAGCCAGAGGCCGATTGTGCCGCCCAGCAGGATGCCATGGGTCGACATCCCGCCTATCCAGACAGCGAAAATATGCAGGGCATGCGAGCCGTAGTATGCCCACTCGTAGAATATGGCCTCGACCAGGCGGCCGCCCAGCAGCACGCCGGCAGCCACGAAGATGCAAAGGTCGTAGACCTGCCGCACGTCCATGTCGAGGAACCCGCGAACACCCCGGACCCAGCGGAACAGCGTGAGAAATCCGAGCGTGTAGCTGAGTCCGTACCACCACAGGTACATGCCGCCGATCTGGCCTATAACGGGGTCGATGTTGTGGACAAAGGGGCCGGGCATAGTCATTCGGGCTTGGCTAGTGATCTGCCGATCATGCGGGCTGATGCGCGGCTGCTTGCCGGAATCCGGATGCCGCGCGTCACACCATTCTAGTCGCAGGTGCGATTCCGATCCAACACAGACATTCGGAAGGTGCGGCTGCCTGTACCAAAGGACAATTAAACGCAGGCTTGCCGGGATGATATAAATACAGGCCGTCGGAAAAAATAATCTATTACCAGTACAGGAGCGGTTAATGAGCAACGATACGAACGTCACCTGGCACGCGCATGAGGTAAGCCGCAGCAGCCGGGAGTTACTGAACGGCCACAAGGGCTGTGTAATCTGGTTTACGGGCTTGAGTGGCTCGGGGAAAAGTACCATCGCCAATGCCCTGGAGCACAAGCTGTATCAGCAGGGCATGCACAGTGTGCTGCTGGACGGGGACAATGTCCGCCATGGCCTCAATGCCGGGCCGTCAATGCTCATCGATACCTATGGCGAGGAGTTTTCGCAGCGTTTCGGTCTCGGCTTTTCCGCTATCGACCGCGAAGAGAATATCCGGCGTATCGGCGCAGTTGCACAGCTTTTCTCCCAGGCCGGCCTCATCGGGCTGACGGCCTTTATCAGTCCCTACCGCGTTGATCGTGATCGTATAAGGAATAACCTCCAGCCGGGAGAGTTCATTGAGGTGTTCGTCGATACGCCGATAGACGTGTGCGAGTCGAGGGACCCTAAAGGTCTGTACAGGAAGGCACGGGCCGGCGAGATAAAGGGCTTCACCGGTATCGACGACCCTTACGAAGCCCCGGAGTCACCGGAACTGGTGCTTTCAGCGGCCGAAAAAACGCCTGATGTGCTCGCCGATGAAGTGATGGCCTATTTGAGACAACAAGGCATCTGTCCTTCCCGGGAAGAGGATATATTGTCCGGCCAGGAGACGCGTAAAACGGCCTAGCGACCGGAGTGGGGCATGTCCGGATAGCCGGAAGATGGTTTCCCGCGCCGGTACCGGCCTGAGTGTGGCGCGGGATACTCCCGACTGTCCGGTCCCCCTGCCAGCGCAGTCGCGTCGGTCAGGATGCGCGGGTTTCAGTCACATCATTGCGGCGGATGACCGGGCGCGTGCGCAAGACCAGGTAGAATGCGGCGACGGTTGACACAACCGAGACGAAAACGCCCGTCGCGGTCAGGGTATCCCAGTACATGGTGTTGCCTCCTTCAAAAAGCCAATATCAAAAAATCATTACATTAGGAAATACTTATTTATATCCGGGCATCGACCCCTGCAGGGATTCCTTTAGGCTTTTATTCGCGGTTTCCGGATAGCGCCTGAATAAATGTTTAAAATCAATGCGTTGAAACTCCGGCTTGCAGCATGGCAGGTCACGCCGGTCAGGCGGTTATGGGTTTCAGTGGGGGGTGGGAGTCTGTTGCTACGGATGCAGAATCAATTACTGCTGTCTGGCTTTCCAGGGTGTTCCCGGCTATGGGTTTTGGCGCGTAAACGTCTTTCGCATTTTTCCCATTCGCCCGTAATGCAGTGCGATTAGCGGCAGTCGAATTCACCGGCCTGGTAGTCTTCAGGGACTTCCTGGATCATCTGTCTCATAACGCCTTGCCAGATCCTGCGAAAGCAGTTGAGGCGTTTTACTGGCGATGTAGACATAAGGCACCTCGCGCTTCTGTCTCGACAACGGGGAGCTGACGTATTGCCGGTTTTAAATGCCAGACGAAAAGGCAAACCCTGCCGCAGCGGGCAGGGCCACTATTCGAATGGTCCGGGTGTTCTCCCATAGTCCATTGATCACAACGGGCTTATTTCCAGAAGGTATTGTATTCACCCACACCCGGTATGTTTCAGTATAGGCGTGGCCCGTAGTACCGGTAATTGTCCTTAGGTACGAGTGGAACAGAAGGCAACCGGGGGCTGCCATGTTGGAGGGGGCGGGTGCGGTCTGCGGCCGCCGTTCCGGGGCAGCGATCTAGCCCGGTGCCTTGCCGTAGCGCCGTTGTACGTAATCGTCGACGATCTTGCGGAAATCAGCGGCGATGCTCTCGCCCTTGAGCGTCACGGTCTTCTCGCCATCGACGTAAACGGGTGCCACGGGCTTCTCGCCGGTGCCCGGCAGGCTGATGCCGATGTCGGCGTGCTTGCTCTCGCCGGGGCCGTTGACGACGCAGCCCATGACCGCGACGTTCATTTCCTCGACGCCGGGATACTTTCTGCGCCATTCGGGCATGCTGTCGCGCAGGTGGGTCTCGATGTCCTGTGCCAGCTGCTGGAAGAAATGGCTGGTCGTGCGGCCACAGCCGGGACAGGCAACGACCGACGGCGTGAAATGGCGCAGTTCCATCGACTGCAGCAGTTCCTGTGCAACCCGCACCTCCCGGGTGCGGTCACCGCCCGGTTCAGGGGTCAGTGAGATCCGGATGGTGTCGCCGATGCCCTCCAGCAGCAGCACGGCGAGGGCGGCGGTCGAGGCGACAATGCCGCGTGACCCCATGCCGGCCTCGGTCAGGCCGAGGTGCAGGGCATGGTTGCTGCGAGCCGCGAGCTGCCGGTAGACGGTAATAAGATCCTGCACGCCGCTGAGCTTGGCCGACAGGATGATGCGGTCACGGCCCAGTCCGATG
>WOR8_10000359_pt1 | contig 47083 bp, 41 predicted proteins | sample DeeMarSeWOR38_10_FD_19890 | JGI IMG/M metagenome (IMG submission 19890)
GCCTTTTCTTCTTTGATGACGTGTCTTGGCCAAAAGCTTTCTGTGTTTATGCTTTCTCATTTTTTTTCTGCGTTTTTTAACAACACTACCCAACGGATCACCCCCTTCAGCAAAATTATACTCAGCAATTAAGTCGTTTCTTAACACAACCGGCTGTTTGATGTCTATGTTTTTTTTTGGAATTGGAAAACAAAGACGGCTTATGCTATAGTAGATTGTCGGCAGAGAAAAAACCCTGCAAATGTTTAAAGCACAGAAAGTGTAATAATGGACAGCAGTATTATCGTAACGAGTTTGGGAATTGGCGTGGCCATATTTGCGGGCCTGGTCATATTCTGGTTTTTTAATGCCTTTGTAAAACGAAAGTTGGGCGCAGATCAACCGGCTCACATGGCAGCACCTTCCCAGAAGTCTTACTGGGAAGAAAAACGCCAGCACCCCCGGATGTCCGTTTCCTGGTCGGCGGTGCTGGAACCGCCGCATGAACAGCTTAAGGTTCAGCTTAAAGACATCAGCCTCGGGGGCGCATTTGTGGTCTGCGACAAACCGGCGCCGCTACAGGAAAAAATCCGCCTCTGCATAAAAATACCGGACCAGGAGGAGCTTTTGCTAAACGCGCAGGTGGTCTGGTCAAATGCCAATGTTCCGCAAGAAAAGGTGATCAATCGAGGAATGGGTGTCAAATTTGTTCAAAACACAAACAAAGCCCGCCGCAACCTCGAAAAGGCCATATCGATGCACCTGAAAGAAGCTAAGACACGGACGACCATCTAAGTCCGTTCTTCACCTTTTTCAAACCAAAATAGGCGTCATCAAACCGCGGGTTTCCGCGACATGTTGCGAACAGCCCGACCGGCGCTGCCGCTTGGATGCCGGTTAAATTTATGCGGGCCGAGCTGGAAAAATGCAGAACTTGAAGTCTTTTTCGCCACATCAGATTAGAGTCGTCAATAATACGGTGTCGATGGCCGAAGAGCTTGTCAGCAATCATTACAAGATGTCTGCCAGCCAGTGGCTGCACCCCAAATATGATGTTAAAACCCTTGTTGATCTGGCACCCGAGGAAATTGTCCATGGTCCCTTTGCCCAAATTGTGCGTTATGAAGGCCAACGCAAAGATACCGCATTGGGTTCCGGCGTCTTCGACTATTACAAGATATGTCTTCAGGACCATGCGATTCATGCCGCGCTGGAAGATGCGTCTGACATGAAGCTTTTTCCCTTTTGCCTTTATATCATCACCCATGAATTGATCCATATCGTCCGATTCAGTAAATTTCTGCAAAGCTTTGACGCATCCCCTCAGGAAAAGCTGACCGAAGAGAAACGCGTTCATGAAAATACCCATCAAATCTTGCGGCCGATCCAGATCTCGGGCATATCGGCGGTCCTTAAATTCTACAACAAATGGCGCCAGCCCCTCGAGGGAATGCGGAATTGCTGAGACAGGTTCAAGGATAAGCCCATGTGTTTATTATTGACAACGGGTCTACTATGAAGGTATATGGCCCAGCGCCTATAACTTGACATCACATCGCGGAAACACCTATAATTATAATTATGTAAGTTTATAAGCGCTTAAGCTTCAGGTAATTTCGGGAGTTGGGTTCAATGCCTATATACGAATATGAATGTACAAAATGCGGCGAAATTGAAGAAGTCTATCAGAAATTTTCGGATAAACCGTTGACCAAATGCAAACGGTGTTCGGGAAAACTTCACAAACTAATTTCGCACAGCAGCTTCCATCTGAAGGGCACGGGGTGGTATGTTACCGATTATGCGAACAAATCTAGGCCCAACAGCACTACAGCGCCAAAGAAAAAAGATGAAACCAAAGCTGCCGATAGTTCGACATCTTCGGCTGATAAAAAGACATCGAAACCATCCACTGACCCTTCCCTTCCGTGATGCTATCCCGCAACTATAATTTTGTTATCCATCATTGAGTGCAGCCCCACCCAGGCCAGGGTAATTAAAAAAATAGTTAAAAAACATGAAAAAATTCAGGGAATCTCTCTTTACAAACAAAAAAGGGTGATTATAATTTCAACAAAATTCCGACACAAATCTCGATCCAATTCCTTAAAAATATTGATTTATTCTATTTATTAGAATTCAAAACCTGTTTGAAGGGAGGTGAGATGGGACCCCATCTTTGAGATGGGGGCGTGTATTAATCTGGTGAGGCTTCCAACACTTCAAAGAAAGATCAATTATATTCAAAAGGAGAATTTGTACCATGAAACTGAGACCATTACAGGATCGCATTTTAGTGCAACGCGTTGAAGAAGAGGAAAAAACAAAAGGTGGCATTATCATACCGGATACCGCCAAGGAAAAACCAGCAGAAGGTAAGATTGTTTCCGTCGGTAAGGGTAAACTTGATGAGAATGGCAAAAGAATTACCCCTGAGGTCAAAAAAGGCGATCGAATTCTGTTTGGCAAATATTCTGGCACTGAAGTAAAAATCGAAGGCGAAGAATATTTAATCATGCGTGAAGAAGATGTGCTTGGTATTATCGAATAAAAAACACTATTTCAGTATATGATGGAGGTAAAACGAAGATGACTGCTAAATTAATTAAGTACGACATGAAGGCCCGTGAATTAATGCTTAACGGAGTTAGAACGCTGGCAGACGCTGTGGTTGTTACTTTGGGGCCCAAAGGCCGCAACGTCGTATTGGATAAGGCTTGGGGTTCACCGACGGTCACCAAAGATGGTGTCACCGTGGCCAAAGAGATCGAGTTGGATGACAAGTTTGAAAACATGGGCGCCCAGATGGTAAAAGAGGTTGCCAGCAAAACGAGCGATATGGCCGGTGACGGGACAACGACAGCGACGGTCTTGGCGCGCTCGATCTACGAAGAAGGACAAAAGCTTGTTGCCGCCGGCAACAACCCCATGGATATTAAAAGGGGAGTCGATGCGGCCGTGGATGTGACCGTAAAAGAACTCCAGAAACTGAGCAAAACCACAAAAGATCAACGCGAAATCGCCCAGGTCGGTACCATTTCAGCCAATAATGATGAAACCATCGGAAATATCATCGCCGAAGCCATGAACAAGGTCGGCAAAGAAGGCGTCATCACGGTTGAAGAAGCCAAGAGCATGGAAACCACTTTAGAAGTGGTGGAGGGCATGCAGTTCGATCGCGGTTACCTGTCACCGTATTTTGTAACCGACCCTGAAAAGATGGTGGTTTCTTTGGAAGATCCTTACATTTTGATCAATGAGAAAAAGATCAGCAATATGAAAGATCTGTTGCCCATTCTCGAGCAGGTTGCCAAAATGGGAAAACCCCTTATGATTATTGCCGAAGACGTCGATGGTGAAGCCCTGGCGACACTGGTGGTCAATAAGTTACGCGGCACCCTGCACGTCGCAGCCGTTAAGGCGCCTGGATTCGGTGACAGACGCAAGGCCATGCTGGAAGACATTGCCATTTTAACCGGCGGCCAGGTGGTATCTGAAGATCTGGGAATCAAGCTGGAGAACCTGGCTGTTTCGGATCTGGGAAACGCCAAACGGATTACGATCGATAAAGACAATACGACCATCGTGGACGGCGCCGGTTCACGATCAGCGCTCGAAGGCCGCGTCAAACAAATTCGGGCCCAAATTGAAGAGACCACTTCCGATTACGACCGTGAAAAACTTCAAGAACGGCTGGCCAAACTCATCGGTGGTGTGGCCGTTATTAATGTGGGCGCGGCAACCGAGACCGAAATGAAAGAAAAAAAGGCCCGCGTTGAAGATGCCTTGAACGCAACCCGTGCAGCTGTAGAGGAAGGTATCGTTCCGGGCGGCGGGGTGGCCCTGGTGCGTTGTCTGGAAGCTCTCCAAAAAATGAAAATCAAAGCCGCCCAGAAGCTGGGTGTCAGAGTCATCATGCGGGCCATCGAAGAACCATTGCGTCAAATCGCCAACAACGCCGGTTTGGAAGGATCGGTCGTTATCGATAAAGTCAAAAACAGTCAGGGTTCTTTTGGCTACAATGCCGACACCGACACCTACGAAGATCTGATGAAGGCCGGCGTCATTGACCCCACGAAAGTGGTGCGCCTTGCTCTGCAAAACGCAGCCAGTGTGGCTTCTCTGATGTTAACGACGCAGGCCATGGTCGCCGAAAAACCCGAAGATAAACCTGAACCCATGCCCGGCGGGGGCGGCGCTCCCGGAATGGGCGGAATGGGCGGAATGGGTGGCATGATGTAAGCACCCATCGGAAATTTCAGCTTTAAATGACCCCTAAAAAGCCCTCATGGCTTGCGTACATGCCATGAGGGCTTTTTTATCGCTGCCACCCTTTGATTACCAAACTTGACAAATCGGCCATAAACAGGTAATCTTATTATAAATAAATTACTTTTTAAAATTACTTCAACCTTAAACCGAAGCGGGGCTTCAGATGAATTACAAAACTAACTTGCGAGTTAAAATATGTGTATCCATCTATATGATGATGCTTCTGGCAGTCGCCTTTTCACTCGAGGCCGCCGAAGGCGAAAAAGCATTTGAGCATGAAACCGGGTTTTACTACACTGTTCAAAAAGGCGATACGCTCTGGGATCTCAGCCAAAAATTCTCTGACTCTGCCTGGTTATGGCCGGAGATGTGGCGGGAAAACAGCCAGATCGCCAATCCTCACCGTATCTATCCCGGAGAGAGAATCCGGCTGTACCGGCGCACGGGCTCCCAAAAAGTCGCCGGGCAAAAACTGGGACAGCCCGTTCTGACAAAATCGTCCCTGGATGAACTGATCCACTACGATTACACCGCCCTGGACCGGGTGGGGTTTATCCGCAAAACGATGGTGGCACCGCACGGCGCCATATTTAAGGTGCAGGAAACAAGAGAAATGATATCTATGGATGACATCGTCTATATCAGGCCCGAAGGCGATTCCCCTCTGGTGCCCGGTAAGCGCTACACTATCTTTCGCCCTTTGGATCCGATCAAAGATCGAAGAACCAACGCCTACATTGGCATCCAGCATCTGCTGACCGGTGTCGTGGAAATTACCCAGGTAAGACCCGAATATGCAATCGGGACGATTATCGCGGCCTACCGCCCCATAGAACTTGAAGATATGTTAATGCCCTACTACCGGCGCCTGCCAAAAGTGATCATAAAAGAAAGCCCCGCGGGCCTCAAAGGCAGAATCATCGATTCGGAAGAGCACAATAGACTCATCGGCCACAGCATGATCGCCTTTATCGATAAAGGCAGAAAAGACGGCGTTCAGCCCGGGCAATTCTACAACGTTTACGATCAAGTGAGAGAGCGCATTGATCCAAAAGGCAGAGAGAAAACACTGCTTCTTCCGGTTGATTTTGCAGAGTTACTCGTAATTCACACCGAAAACACAACCGCCACCGTGATTGTGACCAGCGCGGATAAAGAGTTCGAACCGGGGGCAACCATCCAGTCGCCCAATCCGTAATTCGGAATGCGCCGGATCGCCGGACTGCAAGACAGAATCGGAGAGTAAAAATACAGCGCCTTTCGGCTTTGGCCGAAAGGCGCTGATCGTTTTCAGGGATGATATATCCGACAGGAATCTGCTAACGATCGGGTTTTACTGCCAGATTTCCATCCAGTAGGCGATACCGATTTTCGCAGCCTTCTCGGTTATCTCCACAATTTCGCCACTGGAAGAACTCAGGTATTTTTTCTCGGTCGTCTCATTTAGCTTGATAATCGCCGGCGGCTGAATATTGCCCGGCAGTTTTAAACCGGACGGCGGTACATTTATCGTCTGGCCATTCACTACAATTTGAACATAATCATCCTCACCAACGCCGCCATCGTCATGAATATCAAAGTTGACACCGGCAAGCTGGCCGCCGGTGAAGGCGTTTAATTCCATAAATACGGAGTCACCACCCGAGCTACAACGGATTCGTTCAGGGATAAAACCGATAACAATCAATACCCCATCCCGCAAGATAACATCACTGATGACCCGTTCCCCGGTATAAACATTCAGATCCAGATACCAGCCGGCATCATTGCTCGCCAGGTCGGAAGGATCCGGCAGTTGGTTATCATCGGAATCAGGAATTGTGGCCCACTTTGGTTCTTCACTGGTCAAAATCCGCACGATGATTTCATTTTCACCGGCGTCGACTTTCTCCTCAGAAGCTACCTGCCTGAGCAGCTTGACCGTGCCCGGCTGATTTGAAAGCAGGGTCGCCTCTGCTGGATCCCTGAATGTGCCCAGATACTCGTCATTGTCATCATCGCTCCAGATGGCCGGTGGTACAAAAACCCTGTCTCCGTAATCCCAGATGCCGTAAATCGTCTGCAGGCTCTCATCATCAAAATCACTGCTGCCCAGAAACTTTCCGGTACCGAAGCAGACAAGGTATCCATGCCTTTCGGGATGAAGCATTACATCCGGTTTAGTCGTGATCGGTTGTGGGTTTCCGACCGAATTAAGGGCTCGAAACAGCGGCACCCCAACGTTGTCTTTTTCATACGCCACTTCCCAATCCGAGGCAGCAGGGCCGGTCAGATCGAATTTCCATAAATTGCCCTTCAGATCGCCGGCATAAATAAAATCGACGATCTCATCAAAGTCCACATCAACGGCAATCGGGCTGGAGAGGCCATTATCCGGACCGCTACCGGCAACGATTTTTTTAATGAGCTTGCCATCGGCTGCATTGAGGATAAAAAGAACCGAGTTGCCGTTTTCGCTGTTGTAACCGTTGCCGAAAATGACAATCCAGGGATTAGCAGAATCATGGGATCGCACAACAACAGTTTTGCTAAAAGAGTAGCCCACGTCCCTCTTATCCGCATTCGCCGCATTTACTCTGGGAAATTCCCACAAAACGTCAGCGGCACTCATGTGGCGCGGATCCGTTATATCGAGGGCAAAGTAGCCCATACCGCCCTTACCCAGGCCGCCTACCAGGATGGTTTCGTCTCCGGAACCGCCAAGCAGCTTTTCGCCTTTTTGCACTGTGGGCGTCAAATCCACATAAAATTGATGGACATAGCCTGGATCCGCAAGACGTATCAGATCTGCAAACACAAGGTTGGGCACATACGCAAAAAGTTCATTGCCGTTATTTGCATCAAACGCGTGCAGCATGCCATCATTGGCACCGACATAGACGACATCATTTTCATATACCGGTGATGAATGCACAATATCTGCCAACTTCTGGCTGCGTGCCCTGAATCCGCTGATTTCTTTGCCCATAATATAATCCACTACATCCGGATTGTTTGTCAAATCTGCTTGCTGGTCGGATGTCAGCCGATCGTAATCAAAAACCGAGCCTGAATCGGTGCCGTTATATGTTAGGATATTCCGCAGGGACCAATCCTTGAGTTCCAGCCTCTCAGCGGCAGACCATTTGGGGTTCTCTGTATGAACTTCGCCGCTAACCGGATGAATTTCAAAAGCCTTGACATCCCCGGTCCACTCGTCCTGCTCATTACTGTAACTGGATTGGAAAATAAGGATATCCTCACCGATCTGGGCATAAAGCCAATCGCCGTTTACCGCCACCGAAGCGCCGGACCCTTGCCTCCGGGCCCCTATATTGCGCAACACTTCCGCTAGTGCTTCGCCCAGTTTACCGGGAGTTCCGGCATTTAAGAATTTACCCCTACCGTTCGCCGTGGCATGCCAGAGGTCATCGATGGACTCCGGCTGGCGATCGCCGGTCACTTCCGTCCAGACCACGTAATCGCCGGTGCTTTTTGATTTCAGGTAGTCGGGGCTGGTGGGATCATCTTCATAATCATTCGGATCCAGAGTGCCGGTTACCCCGAAGGCCACGGCAAAAGTAACCATGTGCTGATGAGAAGCGCCATCGAGCTTATTGACCGGCAATTTATTTTCAAGGTTTGAAAGGTCATTGGCGTAATAATACATGGCGATGTCTGCAATCGTGCCGCCATAGCCGTCCTCATAGGGAGGTTCACCCCCTCCCCAGTCCCCATAGGGGGAACCGGTATCTCCGTCTATATTAGACACAGGCTTATGACTTTGATCACTATAATATCCATCGGTCATGACGATCGTAAACGACTGCTGGCAGGCTCCCTCATCTTCGGTGTAGGGCTCATCACCGGCCGCACCGCCCATGCGGCTATTATTTTTGTAATACTCACCTATCGTTTCCAGGCCTTCTTTTAACGGGGTTCCGCCATATCGATCTGATTCGTAGTTCAATATTTCTTTTATGAGGGTATCTGTTTCGTCCACGAGTACACCGCCGATCATGGCCTTTACCGGTTTGAGTGGAACGATTATTTCTTCATTGATACCGTAAATGCCGACCCTGAACCCTTCCAGGTCCCGCAGCGCTCTCGTGATAGCTGCTTTGGCCACAAATTCGCGCCGGCGGTAGTAGGTAAACCAGTTGGCAAAGTTCTGCCGGTCTGTCTCATAATCCCTTTGGATGTCTGCCGGCGGTGAGACTTGCGTTATGACATCAATCTTTTCATCCAATCCGCTGCCGCTAACCGTAAACGTGTAATATTTATGGACGCCATCCATCTCAACCAGATAAACCTTATTATCATTTGCTCTCACAAAATAATGGGCCCAGGGGACATTATGCTCATCATCCGTATCGGTAACGACGGTGAAAGCGATTGTATCCAAGTCAAGTCTACTATTTTTCAATGGGTGAACCAGGGGTCTATTTGTATCTGCAGGCGGAAAGCTCTGATTCGGGTATTCAGGCCAGGGCTGGTAGGTAGAATCCGGGTTGTAGTACATGAAGTTCTCTTCATGAAACTGGGATTTCCAGTATTTACGGTCTTCCGAATCGAAATTGCTGCAGTAAGATGAGTTATTGTAATTATCACCCAGGTTGCCGAAAACATAACAAAAATTATCTTCAGCCGTTATAAACTGCCCTTCGAATTGGCCTTTGGCCAGGACTTCAAAAGTCATACTTCCGGAATCATCCATTAATATCATGATATTGGGGGGCGGCGGATTTATCTGGGTAAACATGGGCACATCCGCAAGATCAACCTCCCCATGGGCCAGCATGGCCCCGAAAAACAAAATTCCGGCGGTCAAAATGCAAAATCCGATGGCGAGTATACGCAGCCAGTGTTTATACCCGAATTTTTGCAAGTAAGAATCAATGTCGTTCTGATTAAACATAAGCAGTCTCCTGCAGTTCAATGCATGCTAAAAAACTCTCCGGTAGCCGATCTTGATGGTGGTTACGCCCTGTTTTTCGGTGCGGCCGTAAACTGCAAATCCATGCACCCTGGGCCTGCCGACACCCAGCGAATGCCCTGGTGGCGTTCCTTCGTAGCCGGCCCGGAAGCGGGTTTTGCCGCTGTCATCCATCAGGGTTGTGACCGCCTGTGATTTCGTCTCCCAATCATCCGTGAAATTATCGTCATCGATTGTTTGAATGCCGGATTCCACAAAAGGCAGCCCCCGGGGGTTCGGGTCGTTTTGCAACCAGTCAACGGCTTCCATCGCAGCGCCTTCACCCAGATACAAATTGCGTTGATACAACATGTCATTGCCTGCAATCTGCAATTCTGTGTTGGCGGTATTGGAGGCGGCGATGCTGATGATAGTCAGCAAGGCCAAAAGCATTATGGTCGCTAAGATCAGAAAGTAGCCCTGCTCATTTTTCAACGGTTTTAAGAATTTTTCCATGGTGTGTTTCCTTTTATTCCTTGTGACCTGCTCTATCATTACAATCCGATGTTGCGACATCTGACCCGGGTGGAATATGTGCGGCTCACGGTTCTACCGCGTCCGGCCGGCAGCTGGACGGTCATCGAGATTTCCACCGTTCGGATGGCGTTCCGTGCGGTGGTCACTGCTCCGGTTTCATCGTAATAGGTGAACCTGAGATTTGAGACATTGCTTTCGGTCAAGTCTTCCCATTGCGCATTGCCGCCCCGGTATTTTTCCAGCGCGCCATTGTTTATGCGGTAGGCAATCAATTCGTTTTCGACGTTATCATCTTCGGCCGTACATGCATCCGAGTCAGCATCGACACAGTGATCGATGCGCCCATCCATATCGGTATCCATTGTGAACGCAAAATTATTCGCATCGGTCGGTGCGATTTGGTCATCATGATCCTCGTGGAAACCGTTATCCTCATCAAAGTTATCGACAATTCCGGCAGCCGCGCTGCCAGTAGGATCCAGCCCCGCCATCCGTATTTCCTGGATCATCAGCTCAACACCGCCGCGGGCGACCTGCTGCACGTCGGCCGCGACGTTTTGGGTCGTATAGGACCGTCCCATGCTGGTAAAAAGGCTGACCATGGCCACCATCAAAACCGACGCGATAGCAAGCCCGACCAGAATATCCACCAGGGTAAAGCCTGCCTGATTGTGGACTCGGGTCGTTTTCTTATGGGTAGATGCTGAATAGATCATGTTCCGTTTCCTTTTGTAATCGTACGTAAAACTACGCTGCGATTCTGCCCCCGCCGCGTCCAGTTGACGGTTACTTCAACCGCCCGTGAGGTATTGAATCCCAGGGTGTCTTCAATCGCTGTGATACGCGTATATATGCCCCCCGGATCGCCGTTTGCATTTATGCCGGACTCCGTGGTCGTCGTGAGATCTGATGGCAGGGTCGTTATATCCGGTGTATTTTTAATCTGCTCCAGACCCTGCCGCGCCAGCATGTTGGCCTGGGTTAAAATATTTCCGCTGGTATTGTTGCGGGTGGCCGAAAACACCAGAGTTGCCACCGCCAGAAAACCGATGGAAAAAATGGCAATTGAGATCAGCGCTTCGATCATCATATAGCCTTTTTGATTCGTCGATTGGATCAAATTGTTGTTGCGCTTTTCCATAATAAATCCTCACCTGTAAAGCGGTATCAGTTGGTTTTCACAACCCTTATGCGGCCCAGCGTGCTCACTTTAACATCCCTCTGTTGGCCTTCCAAATTTACGATGACGGCAGTACCGGCTATATTGGCCCGTCCTCTGCTGTTGAATCGGGTCCGATTATTTGTGAATCCCCAATTCTCATGGCCGAAATCAAATGTAACACCGGCAGGTAATCTCCGATCTCTTAGAAGGCGTTCATCGACATCGCGCACCCAAAAATTGGCTTTATCAACAAAGACCTGATAGCCTTCAGGATCAAACAAAACGGCCACAAAATTATTTTCTTTTACGGCGCTGAGTTTGGCCATTTCCAGATCGGCCATCAGATTGTCCACCGCATCCCTCATCTTCGCATTGTTTCGCCATCTGATAAAGTTGGGGGTGACAATAGCCCCTACCACGGCAATGACCGCAAGGACCACCAGCAGTTCTAAAAATGATACCCCCCGTTCTTTTTTCATGGACCCCCTTCTCCATGCGGAATAAAAAAACCGGATCGCCCTTTACCCAAGGCAACCCGGCCATCCGGCCGTTCAAACAGCCGGACCCGCAGCTTTCCGCCCCCCGATCACTCGGGATTCGGCTTTATCACGGGATAAAAGAAAAACCCTCAAAAGAAATATTGCGGTTTCCCCGAAGGCTTTATTTTCGAATTTTCTGAAAAATCGCTTGCATGGCTGATTTAGCGACAACAGATTCGATACGTATAGAATTCTCAAGCTTCCGGAAAAACTCTTATATTAAAACAATCACAGTGTCAATATAAAGAACCGCAAAATCTGATATAACTTATAAGAATTAAAAGAAAATTTAAATTTCCCCATCATAACCTAATTCTATTTTAAACCGCTGAAGCCCGTTTTTTCCTTAGCCACCACGTTTTTTAATGAAGAAGAATCTTGTCAGAAATATCCAAAGAGGATACAAGGAACCGGGCCCCCGTTACGCTTCCGGGTGATAAGGTTCGCAAGATCTGTACCAAAAAATCACTTGAAAAAATTTTCCCACCTTTTCAATAAGTTAAAAGAGTAGGTAAATAATTGCCATTTTAATTATGACCGAAAATGTGTAATTTAGGTAACAAAAATGTCTAATTTTGTGTAAAACAGGTTTTATTCCTGGTAAGCAGAGGCGAAAGGAGAGAACTTTTGAAATCCCGGACGGAACCTTTCATTTTGCTTTACAAAACATGCTGAAGGCCCGCACCGACCTTTAAATTTGAATAGAACGATATATTCTCTTAATTTTACAGTTTTATTCTTTTAGCCGCGCAGAAGTCGGCCAGGTTTGCTTAAGGACGGCGGGATTTTTTAACGATTTTTCTTAATAGCGGTTCTTTTCTTTCCGGTGGATCGATTTTTTGAACCAGTGATGCCACCACACCACCGTCAATGTGCTTGAACCCTTTGACATAAACCCATTCCCCCGGCCGAAATGATTCAAAGTCCATGCGATTGCCATCCGCATCTGTCAGCTCTGTAATCAGGCGTTGATCACCAAAGCTCAAATTCACGACATAAATGGTTTGCTCGGCAGCAACAAATTGGGCCATTTTGCCATGAACCTCCATAATTAAAGCGTGGGCCTCGAATGGATCGCAATCGTCAAAGCTAAAATGCTTCAGAATATTTTTTTCTGCAGCGGAATTTGCAGGGAGCATCAACAGGCCAAAGCCGATCATCAGACAACCATACACCAGCCGCGTTAATTTCGAATATTTAAAATTCATTCCTTCTTCCTTTCCCTAAAACATTTGATGCCAGTAATATCGGTACATATCCGGAGTGGTGATGGCCGGCAGGCTGACGATGCCGCCTTCAACCCCGATAAAAATTCGGGCACCGCGTTCCAGAATGGCAATCACCGGTGCAGACGGAATCGCCGTTCCGATGGCGATGACACGATCCTTTTTGCCCAGATTGACGGCGTTGCCGTCGCCATCGTACTCGAGTTCCGAACTAAATTCACTCACCGAGGCACCGGTTTTATATTCCACCGCGTAAAGACGGCCCACCCCGCGGACGGTGGAAGCGGCGCATGGGTCACCGCTGGGGGCGCTGATATCGGGGGTGTACGTCGTAAAATAAGCCACACCACCGTATACCCGCGGAGATGACACCACTTTTTCACCCGGATTCTCCAGTCGGATAAACCAGCCGTTCCCGTTTTCAAGACTCGTTCTGGTTGCCAGCTTCTGTGCTTCGGTACCGAGTTGAATCAGATTATCGGTCACATCGACCAGGTCCGTTTCGTCCAGTGTACCGACAACGGACCAGTCGTTTTTAATGGCGTAAAAACGGTTTTCGACGTTGGTTTCTCCGGGATTTGTACGATCCCCGGTGCCAAAAAAGATATATTCGCCGTAGGTTTCACCGACGACATCCGGTGCATAAAGAATCTTACGCTGAACATTGTCCACCGCAGATGCCGAAAACAGCTTCTGCGCCGTCCAGTTGCCATCTGCAACCGACTTTGACACGCTGCCCCCGCAAAAGGGCATGACCTCATCGTCTTTAAAAGCAAAGATGTTCCCTCCCAGATCGCCGGCATAAATGCGGCTGACGATACCGTCACCGTCATGATCGATGCCCGATAGATCCACAATGGAATGGGTCATGCCCAGGGAGGTGTGATCGACGGCATTAAAGTTCAATCCGGTGAGCAACTGCCCGTCAGTGATCCGTACGGCAAATACCGCCCGGCCGACGGCATCGGTCGGACTGGGGGTCGTCAGATCCTGATTGTTGTCATAGCCACCGGGTAGCAAAAAGACGTCTTCCACCTGGGTATTGATGGTTACACTACAGGGCGTCCCGCCCTCACTCCAGGTGGCATTGGTGGCCACGGTAACCGCCTGGGGCCTGCCCCAGGATTGCCCCAGTGGCTCATAAGCACCGCTTCCCGGGTTCAGAAAATCCGACCCGATAGCGTAAAGCCAGACAGGCGCATCATAGGTGCTGATATCCAGGGCGACATAATTTTCCCCGCCGCGGCGCTCACCGATTATCAGGATTTTCTGGCTCGATCCGTAATAGACCGAAGGGGAACCGTCCATTAAGTAGTCGTGATCGGCATTGTCGAGCAACTTCAAACGGCCCAGCTGGTCCGGCGCAATAAATCCCCAGGTTTCGCTGCCGTCAGCATCATCAAAAGCATGCAGCAGACCGTCGTTGGAGCCGGAGTAAATTATGGTTTTGGCATCATCGGTGCCCGGGTCGCCATCCGGATCCGGATAATGCACCACGGCCGGCTCGGAATGAATAATGTCACCTAGCCCGCCCTGATGCATCGAAGTGAACAGATCTGTTCGTTCCACACTTGACCCCACGCCCAGATCCGTATCGGTGATATTGGCATTTGAGTCCAAAAAAGCATTGGCGGTATCGGTCAGGTCCGCCATGGACCCGGTGTAGGTATAGAGATTGCGTGCCGTGGGGCTGTCGATCAGCAAGTCGAGGATTTCAGCTGTTCCGCCTTTTTCCACATCCGGCCCGTCGTTTCCCAAAAGGGTCCAAAAAGAGAGCGCGTTGTCTTTAATCAATCCGTCGGCGGTGCAGGCTTCAGCCCCGACGGCATCGTAAAGGTTGCCGTCAGCGTCCAGCGTGTAACGTTTGATATTGCCGATCCAGCGACCGCTTGGCTGGGGTTTGAAAAACCCCAGATAGATTTTGTCGCCGGCATAGGTGCGGTTCATGCGGCTGATCGGAACCACCGGTGCCACGAAGACTGCATTTTCTTCAGAAATGGCTGCGATGATCTCCTCGAAGGCCAACGCAAGGTCAGAAATATTATCTGCTGTAAAATACTCTCCGCCGCCGTTGGTGGCCGTATCCTGCAAAAGCTGCTGGGAGGTCTTAAAGCCAATGGTATAGGTAACGATATTCTGCTTATCAAATGAGGTTCCATCACCCAGGGCAAGATTGGTGTCATTTTCGTAGAGGTATTTGGCAACATCATCCAAATAGTCGGAACCGCCATCGGCGTAATCGTTTTCAGGACCGCTGTGATCGTTGTCATAGTCGCCGATTTTATCTCCATTGATATAATCGGTATCCGTCAATCTGGAGTCGATATCCTGGGTGGACTGCCCGTCGGTCATAATAATGATGTAATTTTTCTGGCAGCGCTCCACCATGGGCGATGTGTAGATGACACCGGGGTTGTACCAGCTGCTCATGCCGGCAAAATAGAGCCCGGCCTCGGCCAGGGTTTCCGCCAGAGGCGTCCAGCCGTTGGCCGTGAGATTATTGACATCGGTGATTATCGTCGCTTTATCTGTACCGACCTCGTCAACGATATGTCCGCCCTGATTATCGTTAAATTTCATGATGCCGAAGCGCACGCCGGTTGTGTTGTTGATCAGGTCTGTGACAACCTGCTTGGCCACATCGATCCTGCTGAGAGGTGTCCCGACACCGGATTCATCATAGTTCATATAATTCCCGAGCCGGAGCCGTCGCGTACCATTCCCGCCACACGTGTAGCTTGTGTCTCGGATCTTCGCACGCGCATTTCCGTCTGATAACAATTCGTTTTTAACCGCATCACAGTTAAGGTCATCTATATCTGAAGCAAATAATTCCCAGATATAAACCTTGTTCGCTTTATCCCAGTACCGCTGGTAAACTGCATTGCTGGGATAAGATCCTGCATAGGTGATTGCCGGATCATAGGGGTCACCCGGCACATCCACCGTAGACATGCTGCCGGACGAGTCGAATATGATCAGGATATTGGGTTCAAGATCCGGATTCGTCACCGTGCCGTAAATTTCGGTATCATCGGCCCAGCTGGAAATTGCCGTGCTCACGATCAGCATTAGCGCAACCCATAAGCATTTTTTCATGCCTGAATCTCCCTATTTTTATCAAACCAGAAACATTGGCTTGCCTGGCTGTTTTGACCGCTTAGAATTTGTTAAATACCTTCCAGGCGCCCACCTGAATCTGGGTGTTGCCATTAGTCGAGGTGGCCGTAATGCCGTAACGGTGCACTTCAAAATACTTCAGGCTGTAGCCCGAACCCGCCGGCGGCGGAGCGATGTGATTTTGCTGCGGTATGGTATTGGCCGAGTTGCTCAGGCCGGTCACGGGGGTTGCCGTACTTTCGATGCAACGCACTTCAACCGTGGCGACTACATTACCGCCTTCGTCACTGGAATTAACGGTACTGCCGGCAGCGGTCGGAGCGGCAGTCAGAAAATCATTGGTCATCCAGTTGGTCGAGCCGCTGTTATAATTTTCGATGGCATCGATCACGCCGGCTTCGGCATTATAAAACTCTCTGACCATCTGGCTTTCATTGCGCACAATTTTAACTTCCGTGTTGGAGGTCCAGATGGCCAGCGCCCCCGTCAACAGCAGAAGGGCCGAAATCAGAATGGATGCGCCCAGCACAAACCCGTTTTCATTATCGATGGTGCGTTTCAGTGAATTTCCCATATCCATAGTTTCATCTCTTTTTCTCTATAGATTGCGGCATCGGATGCGGGTCGTATAGGTCCGGCTGACCGGCCCTTCCCGGCCCGCCGGCCGTTGCAGTGTTAGCGAAATGAGAACCGTGCGAATCTCATCGACCGGTATCGGCAAGGCCAGAGGCGTGTCGGTCGCATCCAGATAGATAAATGTTAAATCGGTAACATTGCTGAGCAGGGTGGCGGCAACCGATCCGGATCCTAAATCACTGGTCTGCTCGAGGACATTGCCATTTAAAGCATAGGTGATATTTTCAAAGGGATCATCGAGATCACCGTCATAGTTGTGATCGGCGGTAAATTGAATGCTGGATGTATTCGTGGCCCCTGATATAAAGCCGGCACTGGCCGATCCCAAAGGGTCCAATCCGGCCAGGCGGATATCGCGCGCCATCAGATCAATTCCGATACGTGTTTTTTGCTGGACGCCGGCTTTGACATTTTCTGTGGTGCAGGATCGGTTAAAAATATCAAACGAGCGGTAAATGGTTCCAAATACAATCGAAGTAATGGCAATAACGATCATCACCTCGATCAGCGTAAATCCGGCCGATTTAAGCGCCTGATTTTTCGCGCAACGGAGATGTGTTTTCATACCCCACTTCCCTTTGTGTTGGACCGCACAATCACCTGACGTGACCTGCCGAATTTAGTCCATTCTATGGTTACCCTGATTCGGCGCGCGGAGGTCCCCAGTTGGTCGATTCTCCAGGAGCGGTTATAAATCCCGCCGGGATTCCCGTTTGCATCAATCGGTGTCGGATCAACATAATCTCCCACGGCCAATGCCGTCGACTTGATATCTTGGTTTTTCAGCATCTCAAGCTGGGCTTTGGCCAGCGAATTGGCCTGAGTGGCGGTATTGCCGGTCGTGTTGTTGCGCACTGTCGAATACTGCAGGGAAGCAGCCGCCAGCATACCGATTGCCAAAACGGACATCGCAATCAGCATCTCAATCAATGAAAAACCGTTTTCCTTCTTAAGGGTGTTTTGAATTCTTTGGATCCCCATTTTTATTTCCCTCTATTGAATATCAATAAATCCCAAGCGGTTGATGGTGATCTGCCGGCCGTTGGCGGCGTTGGCCACCGGTATGATTTCAGGTGCGAGAATATCCGGGGGAATCCCCCGGCTGTTGAATCGCGTTTTTACGTTGACCACCGGAAAACTCAGATTGCCGGTATCGATCTGCACGCCCGTCGGCATTTTGCGGTTAAAAATCTGCTGTTCATCAGCATCTTGGTTCCAGTTGGGCAGCCCGCCCATGCCATCTCCCGTGTCCAGGAACATGGTGTACCTGTCGGTATTGAATTCAACCACAACAAATGAATTTTCGCGTATCGCGCGCATTTTGGCCATTTCAAGGTCCGTCGTTAGATTGATCACGGCACCTTCAAGTCGTCGTGCGCGATTCCATTTCAGATAGGGGGGCATGATTAGAGCGGCGATAACGGCAACAATCGCAATGGTAGTTGCCAGTTCGAGGGCGGTAATTCCTGAATTTTTTCGAGTCATTTGAATCTCCTCCGGAGCGGATTCAATACAATAATTGTGCCACATAATCGCTCCGCTGGTCAGGTAGACAAATTTTAGGGGAGCTCCAATAATTGTCCGGAAATAAACTTTCGCCATAAGAAGTCACATTAAAAAAGCCTAAGAAGACACGGTTAAAGCGTGATGAAAATTGACAGGGATATGTTGTCGGGAAGGACCTCAGAGTTTTGGGATTCTGATATTTAAATTCTATTATTTTAATTGCTTGGATAACTACCCACGCCTGGCGAATTGTAGGGGCGAGTCACAGCGCTTGGATACGCTGCGTTATTATAGAAAAATGCGAACAGAAATCAGATAAGCCGGTAAACCCGCATTGGATTTTGTTTTGATAATTGAACACTAAAAAAAGCCGAGAATGAATTTTGCGAAGGTAATCTTACCTTAATCTGAATGAGGTGCAGCGGCTAAAATTGAATTTTAAATTACAAAATTGAAATCCCAGTTTCATCTTTGCAATTAGATTTCGATACGTCTAATGCCATCTTTCCCAAAATTCTTGAAAAAACAAAGGGTTCATTCAGGGCCCCTGCACGTTGCGGGATTTCATATTTTGATTTAATACATTCAGGTGTGCAAATGGTGCGAGGCGGCTCAACATTCGTGTATGCGAACATCCACACCGGCATGCCGAATCATTTTGAGCTGATCTGCAATGCCGCCCTGGGCCTTTAGACGCATTTTTGAGATGGGTTCGACTAGCTTCATCTAAAGGTTCAGACCCGCATGGGGCTCGTGGCAGCCCCGTGCGGGTCTCGTACGAATAAAGGATAGAAAAAAACTTGCCGACGTTTCGGTTAATCAAAAAGTTCCCGCCACCATAGATAGAAAAAGTTGTGCTTTGGATAAAGCGGGTCGATCCCGACAATTCCGGCACCGACCGCCTTACTGTCGGCATCCGGATTGGTGCTTCCCAGAGATATTAAAAGTTTCTGGCCCGCGGCGGTAATGACGGTTACCGGCTTGGAAGGTATGCCACCGCCTAAAACAACGCTCCGGGTGAGGTCCTTGACACCATCGCCGTCCGTATCCGTAAATTTAATCACAGCGGCGCCGGTTAAATAATTGACGGCGTAAAGCTTGGCATTTCCCCCCGGCACGCACGGATCGTTATTGGGGGTAAATGTGGTGACATAATAGACTTTATAAAAGACAACCCCCTGTGCAAGTACCTTTTCACCCTCCTCCACTTCCTCCGCACCCGAACTATCGACCAGGCGAATAAACCAGCCCTGATCATAGTAGCCGTTTGAGTCCACATCACCATTGGTTTGATTTAAGTTCGGTACGGCGGCCGCCGGATCGGTCACATCAACGAGATCGGTTTCGGTAAAGGAGTTCGTACCATGGGAATCCTTGATGCTGTATATTCGATCCGCAGCCGAGGTCGCATCGCACGCGTCTTCCCGGTCCCCGGTCCCCATGAAAATCAAATCATAGCCTTTTTCAAGGGTCACGCTGGGGGAATAGAAAAATTTGCGGGTGTAAGTTGTTGAATCAACCGTGTATGTGGGCGCCGTAAATAAAATCTGAGCGGTCCAGTTGTAAATATTCTCGTCGCATTCGGGAAAACTCAGCGGAACACCGTCGAAATCGGTTGTGACCTGGCCGAAACGCCACATCTGGCCCCCGAGATCGCCTACATAGACTTTATCCACAAATCCGTTGTAGTCTGCATCCACAAGTTTTACTTTGCTGGCCACGCTGTAATTCATTCCGGTCGTGAATTTTTTGACCACCGCCCCTGTAAATACATTGATCGCCAGCAGCGCCTTGCCGGTCGAGTTGTCCGCGCTGTATCCACCTCCGATAAAAAATACCGCAGTACCGGTGGTATCCGAATCGGTTGTTTTAACCAATCCGAATTCGGGCTCAGACCAGCTCTGACCCAGCTCCGGTATGACCACATCCGGGTCGGTGTTGGTAATGGAAACGATCTTGCCCCAGACAAATGGCCCCGGAAGACTGCCCGCCATATAGTCCTGATACATGGCGGTTGTCAGATTGCCCAGCCAGTTGCCCTCGGTGAAATAAAGCGTTCGCGAATCGTAGGTAATAAAAACGCTGCCGGATTCATCGCCCACCACCACGGCGGCATCATGCCATTGACCGCTTTCGGTATGATCCCAAAGTCTTAAAGTATCGCCGTTCTGAAAAAAGCCGCCGGCGTGCCGGGTGATCGACGCCAGCTCGGCAGTACCGGTCTCCGAATCGTTGCCGCTGCCGATTCGCCAGAGATATTTCGGACTATCGGGACTCGTAATATCCAGGGCAAAATAACTGGAACCGCCCTTGCGCAGACCGCATACCAGAATGACCCTGTCCCCATATGTGCTATCCACCCGTCCATCCCCATCCAGGTCGTAGAAATATACTTTAGGACTGGAATCCACATAATCCTGGTGGCTGGTACCCTCGATAATGTCCTTTAAGCGGTTGAGTTGATCCGGCGGGATGAAGGCCCACGCCTCGGTGCCATGATGGGTTTCGTCTCCTGCAACGTCAATGTCCGGGTCCGTAATATCCAAAACCGCATGCAGCATGCCGTCATTGGCGCCGAAGAAAACCATGGTTTCGGCGCTATTGTCGTCATACTGGTAGGTAAAGACCATCGGCTCGCTATGAAGCACGTCACCGGTGATGATCGAACGGTTTTCCTCGCTGTCACCGTCCTCATCCTGATCCAGGATATCCGCACCGCGGATATATTGGATCACCTTGTCCCTGCCTGACACCGAATCGCCATTGACCGTCACGTCAGCCGGGTTGCCCAGGATCATGGCGGTCAAGTTGGTGTTGTCGGAGGAAAATTCGTTGGCTGAATCGGTTAAATCATCAACCGATCCCAGGTAGGTGTAAATATCACGGCTGTTGTTATGGATCCCGTTGCTTTTGGACGTATCGGCCCAGTCGATGGTGGCCCAGTATGGTTTGGCATCTTCGCGCATCGCCCCATTGGGCCAGGTGGCCGGGTTGCCGTCGCTACCGATAATTTCGTTATCAATGCTCAGGCCGAATTTGGTCAAATTGCCTTCCCAGAAATTGCCTTCCAGCGGCTTGAAAAAGGCCATGTAGATTCGATTGCCGCTGGTGGTGCGGGTTACCGGAACCACCGGCGCCGTAAAAGAGCTGGTGCGCGAAATAATACTGTTGACGGCATCCAGAACCGCCTGGGAAAGACCATCGGCCGATTCGGCCTCAAAATGGTATTTGCCGTACTCCGGATCCGTGCTGCTCGTCAAATTGGGGTGGCCGTTGCCATTGTTGGATGTGTTGATGAGCAATAAGCGGCTTTCGGTGGTGGCCATAAATCCGACGGTATAGGTCGAAATGTTCTGAAAGCCGCCGGTGGTATCATTGGAAATCCGCATGTCGTTAGTATAAAAGAATTGCGCCACATCATCCATATAGGTCGATCCATTATAATTTGTGACAATCGTGTAAGTGCTGCCATCCACCGTGAGCGTTCCCTGGCCCGGACCGTTGTCACCATGTCCGTCGGTTCCGTCCTGATCATGGTCATCCTTTAACGGATCCGGAATGGCCTGATTTGAATCACTTCTATCCTCGGAAGAGAGACCGGGTGAAACCACGATCACGAAATTTTTCTGGCAGTAGTTGGTCGAATCGACACTACCGGATGAGGGCGAGTCTATATAATTTCCCATGGTCGCCATTCCCTCGGCCAGCGGTGAATAGATGACAGTCCCCATATTATTGATATTATTTATATAATTTGGATCTAAAATATTATCTTCCGGGGTTGTGCCCAGAGTGGTGACCACATCACCCAGCGGTTGAACGCTGGAGGAGCCCTCTGATGTGCTGGTAAAATTATAAATCGCAAATTTGGCTTTATTGGATGAAAGTTGGCCCACCGTCAGCAGGGCTTTTTTAGCATAATAAAAGCGGCTTTTGGCGGGCAGGGCCGCCCCGTCATAGACCGGCTCATTCACCCCATCTCCATTTAGATCCACCGCTGAGGTATAAAAATACAACCAGTTCAGGTAGTTTTTGGAGTAGCGAAACGCTCCGGCATTGTCTTTAATACCGTCGCCATCTACTTCCGCTGAAGCTGCAGCAGGCAAATGAACCGTTTGCCCGTTAATTGTCCAGGTGGAAGTCTTCTTATCTTCAGATGGCAAGCCTTCCAGACGGACGTCGGTATTCAATTGCAGGTCGTTTTTAGCGGGCACCAAATAATACCTGCCTCCCGAAATAAAAATACCGTAACCATTTTCATTAAAAAATCCGTTGCCGGAAGCGCCGTTGGGAACCACATCGACCGGCGTACCCACACCGGGAGTATAATCGATACTGCTGTCATAGTCGCCATGCGGAACCGGATGCTTCATTTCGGCGCCATTGTCGATCAGAATAACAATATTGGGCGGCACGTCATCCGCCGTCACGGCAAACATACACGTATCGCTGGTGTGGCCCTGGTTATATGTAAAAATGACGCTCAAACAAAATACGATTCCGGTGACTGCGATAATATAATTTTTTTTCATAATGCCCATCATCAAATTTTTATAGGATTTAGAAGCCCACCCGGTAAAATCCGGCTTCAACTTCGGAATTTGAACCCCGCGGGCCAAATCCCTTACTGGTTATCTGATAGCGATGCGCCTGAAACTTGCCGACTTCAAATCCGGATCCTCTGGGCGGGTTCTCCGGGCCCTTGTATGCCACCTCACCGTTAACAGATTCCATGGATCCGATCGTAAATTGAGCAGACGCGTTGTCTTTATCCGGAAAGGTGAGGGCGTGACCAACGGAGATGTTGTCTTCATGATATAAATCGGGATGATTGACCACATAGGTCCGTCCGGTGTCAGCCGCATAAAATGAGAGTTGATAAATTTGTTCGTTCGTCGCCGAGCGGCGCTCGGTAATCGAGGTATTCGTCCCTGCAGTGGCAATAACCGATAGTACAGATAGAATCATGATAACGACAACGATCATATATCCGTTTTCATTATCCAGTTGCATCTCCATAATACCCCGCCCTCCTGTGTTTATACTTCCGGTTTAATATATTGAATCGAGACATCCCTTGCATTCGGATTTGCGCATTGCACGGTAACATTTATGGTCTTGCTGTCGTTGGTGCCGTCACCGTCAATATCGGATTCGGTGACATTCCAATTAACGGTGTAAGCACCCTCGGTGACCGTGTAGGAACCCGGATTCAGATTGCCGTCGGTGTATGGCAAGGCCATCAATGCCTCCACCTGATTTGCGGCCAGTGCGATGGCCTCACCGGACATGCGAGCCGAAGCATTGGTATTGATCGACGTCACCTGCATGGCGGCCACCGCCAGAACAGCGATGGCAAAAATGGCGAGCACGACGAGCAGTTCAACAAAAGTAAAACCACGTGCGTCGCTCAGCAGTTTAAATCTGTCCAGTTGCGTATTACACATAAGCGCAGACCTTTAATTAAACGCCATATTGCGGCATTCCACCCTGCGGATTAATGTCCGGCTCACGGATCCATCACGTCCGGCCGGTTCCTTGACCGTAATTTGAATTTCAACCGTTCGGATATTGATAAGGTCATCTGGCGGCACCCGATCCGGTTCCAAGTCATAATCGATCAGATCATTATTGCCGGCATCAAAATAGCTAAACTGGACAGCGTCGATATTGCTGATCAATGGCGCCTCACTGGCCGTGTCCCCGTACAGCGTTTGCAAAATTTGGCCGTCTTTGAATTCATAGGTAATCCGTTCGAAGTTGGTATCGTCTACCGTCCCGTTGAATTCATCCGTACCACTGTCAATGCTGTCGGCTGTAAGGCTAATTTTGGTTTTGTCAGCGTATTCAAAGCCGAAGTTGTCCGTATCGATGGGATCGAGACCCGCCGCCCGGATATCTCTTGCCATCAGGCCGATCGCAGCGCGCAGACTTTGCTGGGCATTGGCGGTTGCGTTCTGGGTGGTAAAATTTTTGCTGGTAATAATAAACACGCCATAAATGCCGACTAAAATGAGCGTCGAGATCCCCATCGCCAGGACAAGCTCAACCAGTGAAAACCCGCTCTTCGAATCAAAATGGATCGATTTTTGCCCCCTGAATTTCCGGCTTCCGCAAAACCGTGACGAAATCAAAATGTGTGGCTTGAAATTCAAACTATTTTTGTACCCCCCGTTGTGCCTCCGATTGTCGAAATTTCATCCGCTCGTTAATCAAATTCACATGGATTCGGCTTTCTGTATTTTTTATTGAACATCAATATTCCCCAGACGGTTAATGGTGATCTGGCGGTTATTGGGACCCTGTTTGAGCGGTATCGTTTTCGGCGTCGTAATATCCAGCGAAATGCCGCGGCCGCTAAATCCGGTCTTCGTATCCTCATGTGGAAAACTGAGGCTGTCGGTCTCGATTTGCACACCGGGCGGCAAATCCCGTTTGAGTATAATGGGATCCCCGTCATCCTGCTCCCAGTCGGGATCACCGCCTTCCCCATCTCCGAGATCAAAAAACAATGTGTAATTGCCGGTTTCAAATTCGACCACCACATTGGCGTTTGCCCGGATTGCCTGGGTTTTGGCCAACTCAAGATCTGAAGCCATATTGGAGACCGCACCACGCAATTGCGTTTTCTGCCACCACTTCAGATACGGTGGCATGGCCACCGACGCCATCACGGCCATGATGGCAAGGGTCACCGCCAGTTCAAATGCCGTCAGTCCTGATTCTCTGCGTCGCATCCTCAAACTCCTCCTCAAAGCTGAGCAACATCGTTTCAAAACTTGTGCCATATTGAATTCGTCAGCATTGGAGAAGCTCAAAACCGACAACGGGAATTTCTATAATATACTGAAATTTCTACTGAAATAAAAAGGAACCCCAAGATCGGAAAAATATAAATCTTTTTTCAGACGGTGGTTTTAGACGCTGGGATCAGCGGTGTGGTTTGGCGTGGGGCCCGCGCGGCAAATTCGAAAACAAACCGGGTGAAATTTTTGGGTCTAACAAGCTTATTTATAAGTTAAGTATTTTCAATAGTTTAAAGAAGCAAAAACTTCAATGGAAACCATCAGCGACGCTAATTTAAGCCAGAATTATCCTAAAATACGCCGCCTTGAAATTATTAAATTAATTTATACCTATTAATTGTTTTTATATTTCAGCACTTTTTCCACTTTAACAACGCCAGAGTGAGGCAATCGCAGCAAATTATTCGGATATTCGTCATAAATGCCGGGTATATAAAATATTATTTAATTTCAATTGATTAGCTAAAACTTAGGGTAACAGCAATCATAATCGGCGCTATGTTTACAACGGAGACACCGATGTCGTCGATGCTCACCGAAATTTAAATTACACATTTGAAATTAAAAAATTTAACAGGCAGGTGCCGGGAATCGTGGAGGTCTTAGCGGGAGCGGATATAATCAACCGCATTTTGCAGCATGCGGATGCCCACGGTGGGTCCGTAATCCGGTGACTGACCCTGCCGTCTGGCCTTTTCATGTCGACGGGTCCAATCCGGATGATTGGTCCAGTGGTTGTCCGCTTCCGGGTGGGGCATCAGACCGAAGATACGGCCGGTGGGATCACAGATCCCGGCGATGTCGAACAATGATCCATTCGGGTTGGCAGGGAAGCGGCCCCGGGCCGGTTGTCCATCCGCCCCGGCATATTGAAGCGTAATCTGGTTATTTTCCTGCAAGCGGGCCAGCGTATGATCATCAGCATAGAATTTACCTTCCCCGTGGCGCACGGGAAACTCGGCAGTATCGATTCCACTGGTAAACACACAGGGCGACGCCCGATTCGACTTTAAATGGACCCATTGGTTTCTGAAATTGCCGCAATCATTAATGGTCAGCGCAACGGATCTCCGGGTATAATCCCGGTTGAAACCCGGCAAAAGACCGAGGTTGACGAGGACTTGAAATCCGTTGCAAATGCCAAGAACCAGGTTGCCGCGATCGACAAATTCAAGAATCTTATCGCCGATATTGGTTTTAAGTCGTACCGCCTGAACCACACCGGCGCCATGATCGTCGGCCCAGCTAAAACCGCCGATAAACACCATAATCTGAAAGTCCAGCAGGCGGGCGCTGCCGTCAATCAGGGAATTGATGTGGACAGACCGCGTTTTTCCCCCGGCAAGTTGAAAGGCATAGGCGGTTTCCGTATCGCAGTTCAATCCAAAGCCGGACATAATCAGCACGTTGACATCACGCATAGGTGTTCTCCGATTAAAAGCTTGGTGCATGGGGCCCGGAGCATGGGGTTATATAAAAAACATTCGGGATTAATTGCCCCATGCACCATGCCCCATGCCATCTGCTTAAATTAAGTCTCCAAAAGGCTTTTTCCAGGCGGCTTTCAATTCATCAACCGCAATCGAAAGGATTGTTTTTTGATCGATCCCCTTGACCTCAAATTGAGGTGCAGCGGTCACCGTTCCAATGCAGGCGCAGGCGATTCCCTTAAACTGCTTTTCAAAGACCTCTCGCATATTGGGATCAATCGTCACGATAAAACGACCGGCAGACTCTGAAAACATCAGCGAATCGTCGCGATCCACCTGCTCCACCGGCACCTGATCCAGTTCGATCTGCATGCCCAGATTGCCCCCCATGGCCACCATGGCCAGATGGACCCCCAGACCGCCACGGTAAATACCGTGGGCAGAAGCGACATTGCCCTGCGCGATTGACTGACTCAATTTCCGGTAGACGTCTAAAAACGCTTCGGTTCGAACCCGGGGCACATTCAACCCGACTTCACCTAAATGGGCATAATACTCCGAAGCGCCGAGTTCGTTGCGGGTAGGTCCCAAAACGTAGACCAGATCCCCCGGAACTTTACTGTCCATGGAGACACACCGGCGAATATCGTCAATTACAGATACCGCTGAGAATTGAAGCGTCTCCAGAGCCGAGACTTTGTGGACCTTTCCATCCGGGTCCGACAGATAGCCATCCACATACATACTGTCTTTGCCGGATAGCAACGGTATTGCATAAGCCTGACACACGTCTCGCAGGGCCCGGCAGGCCCGAACCAGCTGGGCGGCCTTTAATTTGCCATCCGGGTTATCCGTGGGATGATACTGAATATTGGGCCAGCAGAAATTATCCACTCCGCCGATGTGATCCAGATCGGCGCCCACCGCCACCAGGCGCCGGACCGCTTCATCGATGCTGCAGCTGGCCATATGGTAGGCATCGATAGCTGAATACGCCGGCAGTAAAGCCTGGGTAAATGCCAGACCTTTCAAAGAAGGCAGCACCGGCCGGATAACACTCGCATCGCTGTTGATATCCCTTTCGGCGCCCACCAACGGCTTGATCACACTGGTCCCCTGGACTTCATGGTCATATTGGCGAATGATCCATTCCGTGGAGCAAATATTGGGGCGCCCAAGCAGCTCCTTTAATAACCTGCCATAATCATCCGGTGCATCGACGACCGGTTCGACCAGCCCCCTTTTTCCGGGGGGTGTCCACTCGGCTTCAAATTCCCATTGGGGGAAACCGGATTGAAGCAGGTTCATATCGACATAGGCACAGGTTTTGCCCTCGTAGGTGATATGCAGTTTACCCGAATCCGTATACTGGCCGATAACCGTGCTTTCAACGGCATGTTTTTGCGAAAGGCGCATAAATTCATCGAGGTCCCGGGGCCGAATGGCCACCGTCATGCGTTCCTGGGATTCGGAAACCCAGATCTCCCATTGATCAAGGCCTTCATATTTTAGAGGCACCTTTTCAAGCTGGACTTCACATCCATTTGAAAATCGTGCAGACTCTCCAACAGACGATGACAATCCGCCGCCGCCGTTATCGGTAATAAACTGTATCAGCCCCTTATCCCGGGCTTCCAGCAAAAAGTCATGCATTTTTTTCTGGGTGTATGGGTCTCCAATCTGAACATGCCCCGCCGGTGTGTTCTCTGAAAAGGTCTCAGAAGCTGCGGTGACCCCGTGAATACCGTCCTTGCCCACCCGGCCACCGCACATAATGACCAGTTCACCGGGCGATGTCCTTTTTTCCTCAGCCGGTTCTCCGTTTATCCGCGCCGGCATGATGCCGACGGCCGTTACAAAGACCAAACATTTACCGAGATACCCCGGATCAAATATGACCTGGCCAAATGTCGTCGGGATACCGCTCTTGTTACCCCCATCGCGCACACCTTCTATGACCCCATCCAGGAGACGGCGGGGGTGCAGGTGTGGCCTAAGGTTTCCATCGTAATCCCGCGGCCCCACACAAAAACCGTAGCTCCCCATCACCAACCGGGAACCCTTGCCGGTTCCTAACGGGTCGCGATAAACGCCCACTATTCCGGTTATTGCACCGCCATAGGCTTCCATATTCGATGGAGAGTTATGGGTTTCACCCGTAATGACATAGTAGTGGTCCTCGTCGAAACGCCCGCTTCCGGCGTTATCCCACAATACGCTGACGACCCATGGTTTTTTTTCTTTAAGGGCCAGTGTGGGGGATTCGATGCAGGTTTTAAAGAGGTTGTCGACAATCTCGTTCTGACCGGTTTCCAGATCTCGGTAGTGGAACAAACCGCGAAACGTATTATGGTTACAGTGATCGCTGCGTGCCTGGGAAATAAATTCCAGTTCCACGTCGGTCGGATCTGTAAGCCCCACCTCACTGCGGTCGGCCTGTACTTTTTTATCTAAAAAATATGCCCGGATGGTCGGAATATCATTTGGGTTTAAGGCCAGGTTGCGTTCATCGCTGATCTGTTTTAAGGTTTCATCACTGTCCACCGGAATCGTGCCGACAATGGGAACATGATCCAGCCGAACCTTGGGAATGATAAGTCCGATCCCCTTTTGCGTGTCCCAGTCCTTTGCAGAAACGATCTTCCATTGCTGGATGATATCGTTTGCCAGCAATTCACCGGCAATCTTATCAAGGTCTGCTGCAACCAGCTCGCCGCCTTCGATACAATAGCGTCTGGAGGTATAAATGCCTTCGTTCGGCGCCAGCCGGATTCCGAGCAGGTCTTCTACTGCCTCAATTGCAGTGCTGCCCGGATTATCACGTACGCCCGGTCGGTATCCGACCCAAATGGTCCAGTCAAAAGGGAAGTTAAGCGGTTTAAATGAAGAGCGCTGGGTGACCGGATTGGTAAAAATTTCGGTCTGGATCTGCTTGAGCTTCGCTTGGCTCAGCTTGGCATCGATGGTGAGGATGTGAATTGATCGCACCCGCGACAGTTTCATCCCGAAGTAGTCGCGTGCTTTCTGGCGAATCCCCTCTCCTTCGGCGTCCGTCAAATGATCTTTCAACGCAATTTCGAGTCTGGCTGGCATACGCTTGCTTTCAATTCTTGTCTAATATTTGCTGGCAAACGGTTAATGGAGATTAGAGCGGATAAACCGCTAACGAGTCGAACTCGGCAGCTGTTTAGTGTTTGGTGTTTGGTTTTTTGCGTTTTGTTTAGCGCAGATGAAATTTTATCAGTTTGCCATGCTAAACACTAAACACCAAATACTAAGTACTAGCTGAAAATACCCTGGAAAAATTTTAAAATATCATCTTTATACCTGAAAATGTCATTATAAAAAACCAGGATAACCAGTAAAATAATGATAAATAAGCCGACTTGCTGGGCGACTTCACGTACTTTCAGACTAACCGGATGCCCTTTAACGGCCTCAATAAAGAAGAAGAGTAAGTGGCCGCCATCAAGGATGGGTATGGGCAGCAGATTGATGACCGCCAGGTTGACACTGATCAGGGCGATAAAAAATATCAGGTTCCCGATTCCCGTTTTGGCCTGATCACCTGCCATTTTGGCAATCATGATCGGTCCGCCGATGGTATCTGTGGATATATCGCCGGTGATGAGCTTGCCGATGATAACCACCATCAGCTCGGTAATTCTGTAAGTCTGTATGAGGCTTTCGGCAAAGGCCTGCAAAGGATTTAAATCTTCGGCATAGGTGTCGCCGGACGCGCTGATGCCGATAATAAACCGCTGTATATCCTCGCCGAAGACATTTTTAGCGGGAGTTAATTCGGGGGTAACCCGTAAAACCCGATCCGAACCTTCGCGGCGCACGGTTATTTCCAGGGTTTTGCCGTCACTGGCGCCGATGATTTCGGTCATATCCTCCCAGCTGGATACGCGCACGCCATCAATGATCGTAATCAGATCCCCTTCTTTTATTCCGGCGGTAAATGCCGCTGACCCATCCCTGACCGTACCAACAGAAGGCTTTAAGATGAATGTGCCTGAGATCAGAAAAATACCGAAAAAAATAATGATCGCCAAAAGAATATTGAAAAAAGGACCGGCGGCCACGATACACATGCGTTTGACGACATGCTTATGGGTGAAAGAGATCGGAATATCAACCGGATCAACGTCGGCATCCGGTTCCTCGCCCACCATCTTGACGTAACCGCCAAGGGGAATGGCCGAGATACGGTAGTCGGTCCGGCCGATTTTCTTTCCGAGTAAGCGCGGGCCAAAACCGAGCGAAAACTTTTCAACGCCGACCCCGAATAATCGGGCAATCAGAAAATGGCCGAATTCATGGAAAAAAATGAGAACCCCCAGCACAATGACAAAGGAAAATAGTGTTGTACCCATAGTTCAAACACCTTGGAATTTCTACAATATATTTAAATTATAAGATTTTATAATCCTTATAGACCTGGTTCACTTGGAATAATGGATAACTGGGGCTGAAATAACCATCTTGAATAGAAAGAATTGCTTCAAACCCAACATTCCATTATTCCAATTGTAAACAATTAGGTCCGGATGTTTTTAATCAAATCTGCGGCTTTTTTGCGCGCCTTCCGGTCGGCCGCGAGTATATCCGAAAGCGCCGGTTTCGGGTTGACCGTATGTGCTTCCATTGCCTGGTCGATAATCCCGGCGATATCGGTAAAAGAAATTTTATCGGTTAGAAATGCGTGTACCGCTACCTCATTGGCGGCATTTAACACCGCCGGCATGGTTTTGCCGATTTTGCAGGCTTTAAACGCCAGCGCCAGGCAAGGAAACTTCTCCAAATCCGGTTTTTGAAATGTTAGGTCTTTTGCCCCGGAAAAATCCGGGATCGGCTGATTCAGCGCGAGACGCTCCGGATACGACAAGGCATAGGCGATAGCGCCTTTCATTTCGGGTATGCCGAGCTGGGCAATGACAGCGCCGTCTTTGTATGCCACCATTGAATGAATTACACTTTGCGGATGGATGACCACTTCAATCATGTCTTCGGAAACGTCAAAAAGGCATTTGGCTTCCAGGACCTCCAGTCCTTTGTTCATGAGGGTGGCCGAATCGATGGTGATTTTCGGTCCCATCTCCCAATTGGGGTGGTTTAACGCCTGCGCTTTTGTGATTTGAGAAAATTCGCCCGCAGGGCGGTTTAGGAAGGGACCGCCGGAGGCCGTTAATAGAATTTTGGCTAAATCCTCTTTTCGCTGGCCCTGAAGACACTGAAAAATGGCACTGTGTTCACTGTCGATTGGAAGAATTTGAACCTCGTTCTGGGCTGCCTTCTGTACCACAATCTCGCCGGCCATAACAAGAGTTTCTTTGTTCGCCAATGCGATGGTTTTACCGGCTTCAATGGCGTCCAGAGTCGGCATCAGGCCTGCTGCACCGACCACCGCGATAATCGTCATATCAACATCAGGGTGTGAAGCCGCTATCCGGTAACCATCCTCGCCGTAAAGAATGTCCACTTTTTTCCCCGCGGCCAGCTCGTTTTTCAATTGTTTGGCACTGTCCGCATCATAAACGACTGCAAGGTCGGGAACAAACTGTTCAATCTGCTCGGCCAGCAAGGTAATATTGGATTTAGCGGCCAGGGCCTTTATGCAAAATCGCTGCGGAAACATTTCAACAATTTTCAATGCATTACAGCCGATGGAACCGGTAGATCCCAGTATGGAGAGGTTTTTCATCAAAATGTCTATCTAAGAGTTCCCTAGGGATAAAGTTCTTGCTTTTTGCGGCCGGCGATATTTGAATATCGAATGTTGAATATTGAATAATGAATGTCGAAGTAAGGCATTCTATCATTTTTATTTATATAAAAGACAGAGCAAAGTGATTCCATACTTCGATATTCGAAATTCCTTGTTCGATTTTCGATATTCATTTTAGGCTGCATTATCATTTGAGCACTATCAAAGGATTTTAGGCCTTAAAAAGGGAAACTCCCCGCGGCAAGCCGCGGGGGATTCTGCTGAGGATTCGCTAAAAGATGTATCTTATAAAAATATAAGCCACCGGTGAAGCAAATAAAAGGGCATCGATCCGATCCAGGATGCCGCCATGGCCGGGTAGAATTCCGCCGGAATCTTTTATCCCCGAAGATCGCTTCAATTCCGATTCAAACAGGTCACCCGCCTGGCCGGCAAGTCCGACGACGATAAAGAATAAAAGACATAAGCCCCAGGGCATTTCCGGCAGAAAAAAATATTTTCCAATCGCTCCGACAGCCAGATTGGCACCCAGCCCGCCAATTGATCCCTCAATCGTCTTTCCCGGGCTGACCGCCGGACTCAACTTGTGTCGTCCCAAATAAGACCCGACATAATAAGCACTGGTATCACCGGCGAAAATAATCGCCAGTAAAAGAAATATCCAGATCATGCCGGAACTGCCTTCCCGGATGAGAATCAAAAATGAAAGCAAGACCGGAATGTAGATCAGTCCCTGAAGCTGTATGGTGACGACTTCTAAAACCGTGGGATCCGTTTTAAACTGGAAAAGGGAAAGCAATGCGACGACCAGAAGATTTAACCCGATAAGGCTCAAAGTGAGATCCGGCCCCCCTAAAAAAGTCGACCAGATCAGTGCAAAGCTGATCCCGTAACCCCAAAAAAAGATGATCCTGGATATCGGTCTGGCTTCACGGTTGAATGCAATGCGATAATACTCCCACAGGGCAACTAAAGCGGCGAGGCTGATCAGGATTGTAAAAAGAAACCCGCCTGTGTAAACCAGAAAGATAAGAAACGGTAGGGCAGCAAGCCCGGTTATCCAACGTTTAAGGTGCATCCGGCAGTTCTTTCATATCCCCTAAATTTGGTCCACCACTCTAACGTTGCGTCCCGCAAGTAATTTACAAAAAAACGGTTCTGTTTCAGGTTTCGGGTGTCAGGCAAAATGGCTCGTAGCTGATAGCTCATAGCTCATAGCTTGAAGACTTCATGGGCTGGGAAGCTTGGAAGCTAGCAGGCTGAAAGGTTTGAAAATAATTGAGCTTTCGCGCTTTCAAGCCTTCCAGCTTCCCAGCCTATGCGCTTTTTTTTTAGACCCTGACACCTGAAACCACTATTATTAAGACTTTTGAAGCATTTGTGTTGGACAAAACCCTAAACCCGGCCGAACCTGCGCTCTCTCTGCTGATAGTCCTTGAGGATCTGGTAAAACTCATCTTTGCCGAAATCCGGCCAATAAGTCGGCGTCACATAAATTTCACAATAGGCAATCTGCCATAGCAAAAAATTACTGATTCGCATCTCCCCGCTGGTTCGGATCAGCAGGTCCGGCTCCGGGATGCCTTTTGTATATAAATGCGCCTCTACAATTTCAGGGGTGATCGCGTCCGGATCGATTACGCCGTCTCTGGACTTTTTGGCGATTTCCCGGGCCATGTGGACAAGCTCTGCCCGACCACCATAGCTCAATGCCAGATTTAACTGTAGCGCTGAATTGTTTTTGGTAAGATCCATGGTCTCGTGCAGCGCCTCCTGCACGGCCAGGGGCAACCGCTCAATTTGACCGATCCCATTTAGGCGGATGTCATTCTCCAGAAGTTCCTGTTGTTCGGATTTTAAGAATTTTATGAGGAGGGACATCAGAGCATCAATCTCACTTTGAGGCCGCTGCCAGTTTTCCGTCGAAAAAGCGTATAACGTCAGATAGGCGATTTCGAATTCACGGCAGGCCCGAACGATCGTTCGAACCGCTTCCGAGCCCTTTTCATGTCCTTTAATGCGGGATAAAAGGTGTTTTTTCGCCCACCGTCCGTTGCCATCCATAATAATGGCAACATGATTGGGCAGCTTGTGTTTATCAAGGTCTTCTGGGTCGGCGGAAGATGAACTAGAATTCAAGGATTTCTTTCTCTTTTTCGGAATAGCATTCATCGATGAGCTTAATGTGCTCATCGGTTATTTTTTGAATCTCATCCTGGGATCGAAAAGCCTCGTCCTCGGATATGTCACCATCCTTTTTTAAGCTTTTCAACAGATCATTTGAATCGCGTCGGATGTTGCGAACCGTGATTTTGTGGTCCTCGCATATTTTATGGATAACTTTAACCAGCTCTTTGCGCCGCTCTTCGGTGAGCGGTGGAATGGAGATCCGCAAAATCTTGCCATCGTTGGAAGGTGTAAGTCCCAGATCGGATTTTAAAATCGCTTTTTCGATATCTTTGATCACAGATGCATCCCAGGGTTGAATCGTAATCAGCCGACTTTCCGGCACCGCCAGGGTAGCCATCTGATTGAGCGGCGTCGGGGTGCCGTAATAGTCCACCCGAATACCGTCGAGAACGGATAGAGAAGCCCTCCCTGTTCGGATGCGCTGCAGTTCTCTTTTCAGAGCCGCTACCGTTTTGTCCATACTTTCCCTGGCTTCTTGATATATATCGTCAATCATAGCAATCCACCTCGATCTTTTTCTGTGTTTTTTTCAATTGATCTTGATCTTATTAAATTATTATATCAAGAATTTAAGTTGCTCAGCAACTAAAATGCTAAAAATGCGCTATTACTGCGCTCTGCAATTAACTTACAAAATAGGATTTCACTTTAGGTAGCAGTTCTTGGGTTCAGGGTTCAGATGTTCAGGGTTTAGATGTTTCGGCAGTCTGATGTTCCTCCTTTTTCTGCAGTTATCTAACCTCTGAAGCTTGAAACCGGGAGACTGACACCTGAAACCTGAAACCATCGTCATCAAGACTTCTGTAGCATTTTTGCGGGATACAATACTGGGTAATGTTTTCTATAAAATACGCGTGCCGATGTCCTCCCCGCAAATAACCTTTCTTATATTCCCCTTTTGCTTTAAATTAAACACCGCCAGAGGAAGATGGTTATCCATAGCAAGGGAGATTGCGGTCAGATCCATAACCTTGAGCCGCTTTTCTATAACCTCCATATATTTGATTTCTTTAATCATTTTGGCATTCTTGGTCTTAACCGGATCGGAATCATAAAGTCCATCGACTTTGGTGGCCTTAAGAAGGATCTCAGCGTGAATCTCCTGGGCCCGCAAAACTGCAGCCGTATCGGTTGTAAAATAGGGATTGCCGGTGCCCGCGCCAAAAATTACCACCCGCCCTCTTTCAAGATGACGGGCTGCCCGGCGCAGAATATACGGCTCAGCGACCTCATGCATGGAGATTGCCGTCTGTACCCGCGTTTGAAGACCATTTTTCTCCAGAGCATCCTGCAGGGCCAGACTGTTGATGACCGTCGCCAGCATACCCATATGGTCTGCCGATGCCCTGTCCATCCCATAGGAACTTGCGGCGATACCCCTGAAAATATTGCCGCCACCGACCACGATGGCGGTCTGCACGCCAAGGTCAACGCAGGATTGAACCTCTCCGGCCACGTACTTTATCATATCCGGACTGATACCGAAATCCTGCTCGCCCATTAAGGCTTCGCCGCTCAATTTTAGCAAAACGCGTTTGTATTGCGGCTGACTCACGATTTAAGATTCTCCAATTTGGTAACGAACAAATCGCTTTATGGTAATATTTTCGCCGATTTTAGCGATCAATTCATTCATCAGATCCGCGATCGAAATGTCAGGATCGCGTACAAAGGGCTGGTCGAGCAAACAATTTTCTTGATAAAATTTTTTGAGTTTTCCCTGGACAATTTTATCAAGGACGTTTTCAGGTTTCCCCATCTCCAGAGCCTGCGCCCGGTAGATATCTTTTTCATTCTCGACAATTTCTTCAGGAATATCTTCCGGTTTTATTCCCAGAGGATTGCTGGCGGCGATATGCATGGCAATATTTTTTACAAATTCTTTAAAATCTTCGTTTTTTGCCACGAAGTCCGTCTCGCAATTTACCTCGACCATTACACCCAGCTTGCCCGTCATGTGGATGTAAGATTGAACCGTTCCTTCTGTCATGGCACGACCGGCTCTCTTTTGGGCGGTCGCCAGACCTTTCTTTCTGAGGAACTCAAGCGCTTTATCCATATCGCCCTTTACTTCCAAAAGGGCTTTTTTACAATCCATCATTCCGGCGCCTGTTTTTTCCCGAAGCTGTTTTACCATTGCCGCGTTAATCTCTGCCATTTTTATTCTCCCGCTATCTCTTCTTTAGAAAGATCTTCTGGTTCCTCGGTCCCCGACTCCATTTCCTCAGCAGACGCATCTTCTTCCGATACAGGTTCCGTTTCCGCATCCGTCTTCCGGATAATTTCTACAACCGGCCCCTCGGTTCCGTCTGATATCACTTTGCGCTCACCCGGCTTCAGATCGGCGCTGGCGACAGCAATCTCGGATTCCTCTTCAACTTCTTTATCGGCTTCCGCCTGCATCTTTTCTTCATAACGTGCTCTTCCGGATATGCAGGCATCGGCAATTCTGGCCGTAATCAGCCGAATGGCCCGAATCGCATCATCGTTGCCCGGAATGATATAGTCAACCTCATCGGGGTCACAATTCGTGTCTACAATCGCCACAATTGGTATATTGAGTCGTTGACCTTCTCGAACCGCGATCGCCTCATTTTTCGGGTCCACTACAAATATTGCTCCGGGCAGACCGTTCATTGTTCGAATACCGCCTAAATTGTTATCCAGCTTTACGCGCTCCTTGCCCAGTTTCAATCGTTCTTTTTTGGGGAACATGTTAATGGACGCGTCATTTTGGATATCATTGAGATAATTCAAGCGATTGATACTTTGCCGGATTGTCTGGAAATTGGTTAACATGCCGCCCAGCCAACGATTATGCACGTAAAACATTTCGCAGCGATTGGCCTCTTCATAGATGGACTCCCGGGCCTGTTTTTTGGTACCGACAAAAAGGACCGATTTGCCCTCGGTTACCGTATCCTGAACAAAATCGTAGGCAGTTTTGAACATGGAGACGGTCCTTTGAAGGTCAATGATGTAAATTCCGTTTCGAGCCCCAAAAATATAGGGTTTCATTTTGGGATTCCAGCGTTTGGTCTGATGACCAAAGTGAACCCCGGCTTCAAGAAGTTCTTTCATGGTTACATAAGCCATTTTTTTCTCCCTTCATTACTCGGTTTTTCCGCCGCCGCCGTTCATCCTGCTTCTAACTTTCAATGAAAGCACCGGGAAGCAAACCCGGCGACGTGTGTGATAAAAAATCCACTTCAGATAACAAATTCTATCTGGCTCCGCAACAGTTTTTTCTTTTAATTTTAATGCTTACGTATTCGGTATCAGGCTTTTTTCTTCATCTGCAAGATGCGATCGTAACCGCTGTAATCCTGATAAAAATAGACCTCCTCATATTCACCGCATTCGGCGATCATTTGCTCGAGAGGCGCTTTCTGATCATTTCCCATTTCCAGGATGATCGCCCCCCGGGGTTTCAGAAAGAGATACGCCGATTGAATAATATGCCGCAAGTAGTGCAAACCGTCTTCAGCGCCATCCAATGCCAAAAGGGGCTCATAGGCATGAATTTCCGGCTGTAGCCGGATCAGATCGCCGGATTTGATATACGGTGGATTTGAAACGATCAAATCAAACATACCCGGTTTTGAGCGCAGCGGCGCAAACCAATCGCCGGCAATAAATTGAACCTTTCCATTGAGGTGATTCTGCCCGGCATTTCGCCGGGCAACCTTAATGGCATCTACGGAAATATCTGTGGCCCAATAGGAATGCCGAGGATTTTCTGATGCCAAGGCCAGAATTACCGCTCCGCTGCCGGTTCCCAGCTCCAAAATGAGCTTTGACTCCGGTTTTGAATCCGCCGCCAACAATTCCAGTGCTCTTTCAACCAGACATTCGGTCTCCGGACGCGGTATCAGAACGTCCCTTGTGACGCACAGATCCATCGACCAAAATTCTTTGTTCTCCACAATGTAGGCCACCGGCTCGCGCTTCAGCCTGCGCTTGATCAGGGCTTTAAAACGTTCCAGTTCCGCTGGATTCAACGGTTGATCATAACGCAAATATAAATCAATACGCCGGGTATTTAAGACATGTGCCAAAAGAATTTCGGCTGTCGCCCGGGGGCTGTCGACATCGTGGTTGCTAAAATACGTTGTGGCCCACTGAACCAGTTTAATAATGGTCCAATCAGGAGACCTGGGCCTGGTTTGCTTCTGCATTTTGCAACGCCTGCGCCTGGAAAAAGATGGTCAACTCATTAATTAACTCGGAAAGATCTCCTTCCAGGATACCATCTAGTTTATAAAGGGTAAGACCGATGCGATGATCGGTAACTCTACCCTGGGGGAAATTGTATGTCCGGATCCGCCCGCTACGGTCCCCGCTTCCCACCTGGCTTTTACGCTCTTCAGACCGTTTTTCGTTTTGTTCCTGGGTTATTTTATCCAGCAATCGGGCACGCAGCACTCTCAGGGCCTTGCTTTTATTTTTCAATTGCGACTTTTCGTCCTGGCAGGTTACGACCAGACCGGTCGGAAGGTGCGTAATACGAACGGCGGAATCGGTCGTATTAACACTCTGCCCTCCGGGACCCGTGGATCGATAGACGTCGATTTTAAGCTCGGAAGGATCAATTTGCACGTCTACCTCTTCGGCTTCCGGCAAAACGGCTACCGTAACAGCCGATGTATGGATTCTCCCCTGGGCCTCGGTGGTCGGAACCCTTTGAACGCGGTGGATGCCGCTTTCATATTTAAATTCGCTGTAGGCCCCTTTGCCATGAATCATGGCGATAATTTCTTTTATGCCACCGACACCGGTGGCGTGATGCGCCATGACTTCCACTTTCCAATTGCGGTTTTCTGCATAGCGGCTGTACATTCTAAACAGATCGCTGGCAAAAAGAGCGGCCTCTTCTCCGCCGGTACCGGCACGGATTTCAACAATCACATTCTTCTCATCACTGGGATCCCCGGGCAAAAGCAGCTTTTTTAGACCGTCTTCCAGCCGATTTTTTTTCAGGTTCAGCTCGGCAAGCTCGTCCCGGGCCAAATTTTTTATTTCAGGATCAGGATCCTGCAACAGTTCGGTACTTTCTTCAATACCCTGAAGAATCTTTTTGAATTCCCTGTAAGCTGCCACGATCTTTTTCAGGTCGGCATGCTCGCGAACAAGGTCCTTATAAACCTGCTGGTCCTTTATAATCTGCGGGTCACCCAAACGCCTCTCTATTTCGGAAAATCGTTTCTCGACCCCTTTTAATTTATCAAACATTGGTTTTAATACCTGATCATTATCTGATTTAGGTTAAGCGCATTGTTCAGTTGGCCCGTTATCCCGTTTGCACGGGAAAATAAAGCCAGATATTTTTCCGATTTAAACCAGATCAATCCCGCCATCGGCGGGACCAATCTAAATATTCTGAAATGTGAATATTTTATGGGAAATGTCCCGGTCTGTTGTTACACGCATGCGGCCACAAAGAGCGTCCTGGGCCTTTGAGCCGATGCGGACCGGTTTTCGGATGCTGCCAGCCGGGCAGCATAATTGCAGGCGAGGGGGCTACTGATTTGGTTTTTCTTTCTGCTGAAACTTTTCATATTTTTTGCGGAAGCGCTCGATTCGACCCGCCGTATCAATCAACTTTTGCTTTCCCGTAAAAAACGGGTGGCATTTTGAGCAAATTTCAACGCGGATATCCTTTTTTGTGGATCCGGCCTCCAGCTCGCTTCCACAAGCGCACCGAATGATGGTTTCATTATACTCAGGATGAATATCAGTTTTCATTTTATTTCAACCCCCCCAAAAAAATTTTCTTAAAATTTTTTTGTATATACGAATGCATTCCTTTTGACAACCCTTAATTTTAATAGAAGTGGTTTCAAAGCCTCAGATTGTGTTCGAGGGCAAGGCGCAAGCCGAGTCAAAAGCGGAGCATACACGGCAGTATGTGAGCATTTTGAGTCGGTTTGTAACACAGCCATCGGACACTAGCTGGGGTTTTGAGACCACTTCTAGGCATTCATAGAATTCAAAAACTCCTTATTACTCTTTGTGCCGCTCATTTTTTCAAGTAAAAATTCCATGCTGTCAACCGTATTTAAAGATGTCAGCAGCTTGCGCAATATCCAAACCCGATTCAGGGTTTCCTCATCCAAAAGCAGCTCCTCTTTGCGCGTGCCGGAGCGTTTGATGTCAAATGAAGGATATACCCGTTTATCAGCGAGTCGGCGATCCAGCGCAATCTCGGCATTGCCGGTACCTTTAAATTCTTCAAAAATAACTTCATCCATGCGGCTTCCCGTATCAACCAGTGCAGTGGCAATTATGGTCAAACTGCCGCCCTCCTCGATGTTTCGGGCAGCCCCAAAGAATCGCTTTGGACGCTGCAATGCGTTGGAATCCACGCCACCGGATAAAATCTTCCCGCTGGGTGGAACGACGGAGTTGTAAGCGCGGGCCAGGCGCGTAATACTATCCAACAGGATAACCACGTCTTTTTTATGTTCAACCAGCCGCTTGGCTTTGTCAATCACCATCTCGGCTACCTGAACATGCCGTTCGGCCGGCTCATCAAAAGTTGAACTGATGACCTCCGCAGCCACGGTACGCTGCATATCGGTAACTTCCTCCGGCCGTTCATCAATCAGCAATACGAACGGCACGACATCTTTGTGACTTTTGATAATTGCGTTGGCAATACTTTGCAGGAGCATGGTCTTGCCGGATCGGGGTGGGGATACAATCAGGCCTCTCTGGCCAAATCCGGTGGGGATCATCATATCCATGATGCGGGTGGAATAGTTTTCAGGATCGGTTTCAAGGTTGACCTTGCGATCGGGATAGAGCGGCGTGAGATTATCAAAAAGAATCTTGTCGCGGGCGACCTCAGGGTCTTCAAAATTAACCGCCTCAACCTTCAACAGGGCGAAATACCGTTCAGATTCTTTCGGCTGGCGGATTTGTCCTGAAACAGTGTCGCCGGTCCTTAGATTAAACCGCCGGATCTGGGATGGCGATACGTAAATATCATCGGGACCCGGCAAATAATTTGAATCCGGTGATCTTAAAAATCCAAACCCGTCCGGCAAAATCTCCAGGGTTCCTTCACCGAAAATGAAACCGTTTTTTTCAATCTGATGCTGAAGCAGTGCGAACATCAACTCTTGCTTGCGCATTCCGGCCGCGCCTTCAATTTTGTATTGTTTGGCCATCTGAGTGAGTTCGCTGATATTTTTCTCTTTCAATTCAACTATATTCATTAAGTATATTCCCCTTTAAGTTAGTATTCGGGTAGGTTTTCGTCTGCCCCTGCCGGCAGAGTTGCAAAGATCTCAATTATTCCTGAGCTGCTCGTCATCGGCTTGTGAAATCATGCCTGATGCTCAATTAATTAATAGACGCTTTCCAATACTTTAGCATTATGCTAAAGCTCAGGGCGGATTAAGCCTTCAAAGAAACCGCTTGGAAGGTATTCGCGCTTGGCAACCTTAAAAATTTGAAAAAATATAGGCGTCCCTACAAAGCAGACTTATGGATTGGATCCATGTTGGTTTCTAAGGAGGATTATGAGTGTTCAGTGATTTTTAATTAGAAGAATATATTAGGTACCCTCACAATCTGGTGGGTTATGCCCTAGATCAGATAAATATAAAATTATATCATTATTTTAATCATGTCAAGCAGTTTGTCCCAATTTTTAGGGTCTTTAACCGACCATAAGGATGATAAAGCTCAGTCGATGCTATGCGCTTGACTTATCAAAATCTGCAGGTGCCTGTGCGTTAAAGACAATGATTCACATCGATCCGAAAATTTTTCCCAAAAGCCGCGGCGCCTATATTGTCGGGGGGGCGATCAGAGATATTCTTTGCGGTCGAGCACCTCTCGATTATGATGTAGCCGTGGCGACAGATCCGGCTGGTTTTGCACTTCGGTTGGCAAATAATATAGGCGGTCGTCCGGTTGAAATCGGCAAAGCCGGCCAGGAGATCATTCGCGTGGTTGCAAAAGAGACCATTATCGATATCTCCAGATTAAAAGGAACGTCTATTGAAGATGATCTTCAGGCCAGAGATTTTTCTATCAACGCCATGGCCTATGATTTGTTTGCGAACCAGTTGATCGATCCATTCGGCGGTCAACCGGATCTGGCGCGAAAAACAATTCGAATGGTTTCAAAAAGGATTTTTATCGATGATCCCGTTCGTCTACTCCGCGCTTTTCGCATGGCCGCCGTCCTGCAGTTTGGCATTGAATCTCATACGAAAGCAGCGATTGAAAAACATGCCGGGCTTATTCAGCAATCGGCGGGAGAACGGGTTCGAGAAGAGCTCTTCAAAATGCTCCAAAGTGCCAAATCCCACGCTTACCTCGGCCAGCTGGCGCATACCGGTCTATTGTTTGTAATCCTGCCCGAACTTTCAGCGTTAAAGCAGTGCCGCCAAAATCGATTCCATCAATTCGATGTTTTTGCACATACGCTGCGCGCCTATTGCCATCTGGAAAAATTCCTGGATTCCGGCCCCGATCAGGCCCTGCTGACGGTAAAAAGCGCTCCTCTGGCGCACCGTATACCCGAATCCCGGAGGCCTTTGCTGAAGTTTTCGATTTTGCTACATGACATCGCAAAACCGGCTGTTCAAACTACCGACCCGGACGGGAATCTTCATTTTTACGGCCATGAACGCCAGGGCGCTCAAATGACCGAAGCCATTTGTAAGCGGCTAAAATGCTCAACGCGGGATGCCGACAGTGTTTGTTTTCTTGTGCGGCATCACACGCGCCCGCTTTCTCTTTTCAGGGCCTTGCAGACACAAGATGCAAATCCCCGTGCGATCACCCGATTTTTTATCAAATGCGCAGAACATACCGACGCGCTTCTTATGTGTGCAGCAGCTGATATGCTGGCCAAAGAAAAAGAACCAAAAGATCGCAGCCGTGCATTTATAAAATTTGCAAACCAATTACTGGCTGAATTTGAAACCGATTTTAAGCCCAGAAAGTCACTACCGCCATTGATAACCGGTGATGACCTGATAAATATATTCGGCCTGAAACCTTCGCCGTTGTTTAAAAAAATTTTAGATGGTGTGGAAGAGGAACGCTTGTCAAAAAGCGAAATGAGCAAGCAGGAAGCCCTGGCATTGGTTAAACGGCTAATTGGCGGCCAGAAATCAATCGATGATACATAAAAGGTGTCAGTGTTCAGGTGTCAGCAATAAGCAGATTTCAGGTGTCAGCGGAGACAATCCTGACACCTGAAACCTGACACCTATTGATTCCTGAAACTGATACCTGAAGCAAATAATAAAAATTTAAGTCTCCTGCTATTTTAGCTTGTCCAGGGCCGCATATATTTGATCGCGAATTTCTTCAACCTGTCCGACACCTTCGATACGGATATATTTGGGGGCGGCAGATTCACCGGATTTTTCCCAATCCTTATAATAATCAATCAATTGTTCCGTCTGGGCATGATAAACATCCAGTCGTTTACGTACCGTTTCCTCCTGGTCATCGTCTCTTTGGATGAGCGGTTCACCGGTAACATCATCCTTACCCTCTTCTTTGGGCGGGTTGAAAACAATATGATAGGTCCGTCCACTGGCAAGATGAACCCGGCGTCCGCTCATGCGTTTGATGATTTCCCCATCGGGGACATCGATATCAACCACGGCCTCAACCGGCACTCCGGCTTCTTTCAGGGCATCTGCCTGAGGAATGGTTCGGGGAAACCCGTCAAACAGAAATCCTTTCTCGCAATCCGGTTCTTTTATTCGTTCTTTAACAAGGCCGATGATCACATCATCCGGGACAAGCCTGCCGGCATCCATGTATTCTTTGGCCTTTAAACCCAACTCGGTACCTTCCTTTAGCGCCGCACGGAGCATATCCCCGGTTGAAATTTGCGGGATTTGGTAATTTTCTTTTATGAAGTTGGCCTGGGTACCTTTCCCGGCGCCGGGTCCGCCCAGTAATATCAAACGCATGTGTGATCCTCCTTCCAAATGTTGATTTTTTGCGGGCAGAGTATGGCGGAAGCATATCAACGTGTCAAGATAATATTCGCCGGTTGTAGGGCCCTTGATTTCAGGTTGAAGAAGTATAAATTAAAATTTTTCTTTAAAATACCGGAAATTTTTCTTGTCAAACAACATGATATAATATATGTATAAAAACTCATTTTATAATAATATAAAATCGATTATATCAATACGTTACACATTTGTTTTAAAAAGGGGGCGAGAAATTTGAAGGACATTGAAGTTAGGGTTATTGACAACGACATTGAAAAGGCCATGCGGATCTTGAAAAAGAAGATTCAAAACGACGGCCTATTCAAACGGCTCAAATTGAAAAAGAGCTATGAGAAGCCGAGCGAGCACAGACGTCGTAAGATGCGCGAAGCCTTAAGAAGGGAAAGAATTGCAGCTGCCCGAGCGGCCCGATACAGAAGAAGCTAGACAACGATTCGAATAATTGAAAACCCGGCAGAAAGGCCAATTTTGCCGGGTTTTTTATATGCATGTCGCATGCCTCTAAAAGATACATACAACTGCTGTCTGAAGACCATGTACAGCCTGAGAAGGTTCGGGATCATACTCGAGCTGGATACCATCAAAGGCATCTTAAATACGCTTGGAAATCCCCAGAACAATTTTGCCTCTATCCATGTGGCCGGAACCAACGGGAAAGGATCGGTTGCAGCAGCCCTATCCTCTATTTTGTATCAATCGGGTTATAAGGTGGGCCTGTATACCTCCCCTCACCTGGTTCGTTTCAACGAAAGAATCTGTATCAACAACCACCAGATTTCAGACGCCGATGTCGTAAAATCGTATGAAGCGGTCCAACAGGTCCATCACGGTGATCGCAGCCCGACCTTTTTTGAATTTGCCACTGCTATGGCACTTTACGAGTTCGGCCGACAAGGCGTGGATTGGGCCGTAATCGAAACCGGTATGGGCGGACGGTTTGATGCGACCAATGTCATTCGACCGGCAATTTCCGTCATCACCAATGTGTCAATGGAGCATCGGGATTATCTGGGAAACACCCTGGCCCGGATCACCCGCGAAAAAGCGGGCATCATAAAGCGGGGCGCGCCGGTGGTCACCGCTATAAAGCAAAAACAGGCCCGGGCCGTCGTTCATCGTATTGCCGTGAGAGAATCGGCACCGCTATACATCCTGGGAAAAAATTTTAAAGCGCGGCGTCATCGCAGCGGCGCGTTCTCCTATTACGGTATTGAAAATACCTGGCACCATATGCATACCCCGCTTCTGGGACACTATCAGGTCGAAAATGCGGCCCTCACCTTAGCGGTCTGCGAATTGCTCAATCAGGACAAGGCCGAAATTTCCAGGAATAATATTCAAGACGGGCTCCTCAATACCCGATGGCCGGGCAGACTGGAAATTGTTTGCAACCATCCTCTGGTAATCCTGGACGGAGCGCACAATTTAATCGCTGCGCGTAACCTGGCCAAATTTCTTTCTAAACACCTGGCCCGGCGACGCATCACCCTGGTGGTGGGAATCCTGGACGATAAACCTTACACGGCCATGCTCAAAAGTTTGCTGCCCGTATGCTCGCGGGCCATTATCACCCGCGCAAAAACCGACCGGGCATTAACCCCTCAACGGCTTTATGCGGCTGCTAAAAAAATCATATCAGATGTAACCATGACACCCCGGGTCGCGGCGGCGGCCCGGCAGGCAATTGAGACCGCGGGCCCCGATGATGTAATCTGTATCGCCGGCTCGTTGTATGTTGTCGGCGAAGCAAAAGAAGCCATCGAGAAAGGGCTTCTCAAATCTCCACAAACACATTAATAAATGGATCTAATTGATCTTGACTTATATAACCGCATAAATTAATTAACTTGTAACTAGATTTCGAGGGCTTTGGGAAGCGTTCAATTTTGTTCAAGTTCAAGGAAGGCGAAGATTTTAACCGGAGGCATACTTGAAGTATGCCGAGGATTAAAATCTGAGTCTGACGCAGAAATTGGGCGAAAGGTGACGGTTCCCAGAGTCCGCGACAGGCGCCCGTAGCTCAGGGGATAGAGCGTCAGCCTCCGGAGCTGAAAGCCGCTGGTTCGAATCCAGCCGGGCGTACCAATAAAATAAAGGGTTTAGAAGAATTTCTAAACCCTTTATTTGGGTGAACAAACTCCAACCCCTCCCGCCCGGTGCGTATCGCAGCCAACAAATTAAAGGCGGTTCGCAAAACATACGCAGAAAAGAAAATGTCCGGTGTCGAGAACTTGAACGAAATCATAGACAGGTATGAAGCCCGGAGGTGGTTCTCAAAGCCTTTGGATGCGCCGGAACCATAACTTTTGACAAGATTAAAGCGATCTCTTCTCTATCTACATAAAAACTGCATGATGAAAAGGGGGGGCATCCATTGGTTTATTGATTTTTTCAAATCCTAACCCAAAGGAGAAATTCGCCCTTGCGCATCACTGAAAAGTGATAAGGGCACGTTGGTGAAATATTGACATTTGAATAAAAGGATCCCCGTCAGCTTAAGCCGGAAAAGGACAGTCTGTGAAAAAGCTTCCGTCTTCGCTCTGCCAAGCTTCCCCGGACAGGCAGGACTCTTTTTCTTATTTTGGCAATAGAGCTCATATGAGCAGCCGCTCATTTTTTTTCTCAAAATAATGCGTATCCAACGAATTGACATTGAACCCTAATTAAAGTATTTTCTGCGTAACCATTCAGAGTTCCTTCACTCCACTTCAAACTGTTCAAATATAAATGAGGAGGGCATAACAATGAAATGCCCAGGGTGTAAGTTTGAAAATCGTGAAGGGGCAAAGTTTTGCAAGAAATGCGGCTCAAAATTAGAACTCGCCTGCCCCAAATGCGGTTATTCGCTTACGCCAGACAGCCTGTTCTGTGATGAATGCGGATTCAATCTGAGCCAACTTACTGAAAAAGCCCCTAAAGACCTCTCACTTGATGAAAAAATAGCGAAAATTCAAAAGTACCTCCCCAAAGGTCTTACCGAAAAAATCCTGTCTCAAAGGGACCGGATCGAAGGCGAACGCAAACAGGTGACGGTGATGTTCTGCGACATGGCGGGCT
>WOR8_10000577_pt1 | contig 46900 bp, 33 predicted proteins | sample DeeMarSeWOR38_10_FD_19890 | JGI IMG/M metagenome (IMG submission 19890)
TGTAATCAATTCATGCAACTGATTTTTTAAATACTGAATATAGCGGTCAAACTCCGCATTATCCGTGGACCGGTCTTTTTCCCAGTCCCGCCTTGGCAAATAATCAGGATGATGCCAGTCCATGATCGAATAATACCAACAGATTCTGATGCCATGTTTTCGGCAGGCGGCTGCCAGTTCGGCCATAATATCCCTGCGAAACGGTGTTGACATCACATCAAAATCGGTATAATCAGAGTCAAATAGGCAGAATCCGTCATGATGCTTGGAGGTTATGACAATGTATTTCATTCCGGCTTCCTTCGCCAGCCGCACCCATTTTTCGGCATTAAATTGGGTCGGATTGAATTGAGTGATAAATGCATCATATACCTTTAACGGTATCTGCGCGGTCGTACGTATCCATTCAGCATGATCGGTCTCTCCATTCCACTCTCCGGCGGGGATGGCATAAAGTCCCCAGTGAATGAACAAGCCAAAGCGGGCATCGCGCCACCATTCCATTCGATCGGCGTTTTTTATTTCACCAGGACCGGCTGCGTAAATCTGTGACATCATCAGGATTAAAATCGTATTGTTTACGATCCTTTTGTTTCGAATCTTCATTATCTCAAGTCCTTTTTTCAAAGATCGGGCAATTAGATTGCATCTGATCCCTGAATGAGATCCAACCACCCCTTAGGCTGGATTTTCCCAAAATTTCATCCGAACACTTGAAGAAACGGACACCGGGATATTATATCCTCTTTACATACACCTGATGTTATGCAAATAAAGGGTGATCTACTCCTGATACTATTCTGAATTGATAAAATATAGATATTAAAGAGTCATATTAACAGAAAAATATTATCGAAGAGCGAGGTGAGAGGTAGTCGTGAGAATGAGTGAAGAGCAAATAAAAAAGGAGATTTTTCCCCTCAGCCCGGATCTGATCCAAGTTTCAGACGTTCCCTTAAACGGAATATAAAGACCGCTAATCCCAGAATCATACCCAGTGTAAATATCCCCCACGGGTAGCTTTGTGGCACCTGTTTTGCCGCGATAACTTCTGTCTGTGTCAGGAAAGATCCGATGATGATAATACCGGCCAGAATTTCAAGCACCCAATCACGGATGGTCAGGTTAAGCGGATGGCCTGTTGATTCGAATGTCAGGATTACCACAGCTGAGAAAATCAGTGCAGATGAGACCAGAACAGGCGCCAGAACGGGACTGATCCACGGCAGAGGAATTAAAAAGAGAACATCCCAGTCGAGCATAGAGGCGGGCCAACCGAGCATGATTTTTAGCCATAGGTAATACCAGATATCCCAGACGGCAAAATTATATGCAAAATAAGCGAACCATTCCCTCCGGTTACGCTGCAGAATCCCGCTTACAGCCCATAACATCAAAATTGTGGCTGCTTCACGCCCGACTTCGATCAAATAAATATCAGGGGGGATATCAATCAGGGGGAATTTAAATCCGTGGGGGTAGAATATCTCTCGCAGGTAGACGACCACTGTCGATTCCAGATAGGCCATCGCCACTGCAAATACCGTTGAAATAAGCAGGTTTTTTTTCAAATCTTGCTGCTTTGTTCCGGACATCAATACAAGTATGTAAAAAAAAATCCGAACAATCTGGTTCGGATTCTTGATCACTCTTTAGTCAACCTTTACATTGGATCGCTTATCTTCTGTCTTTCCAATCTCGTGGAAGCTGAGCTCAGTTTTATTTTTCATTTTTATCTGAATGATACTGCCTTCACCAAATTTTCCGCGCAGGAGTTCATCAGCGATTGGATCTTCAATGTATTTCTGAATTGCGCGTTTCAGAGGGCGTGCGCCATTCACCGGATCAAATCCGTTTTCGGCAATAAATTTCTTTGCCCCATCGGTGAGAACGAATTGCATCTTTCGATCGGCAACCTTATCGGACATTTCACGCAGGACAATGTCAACGATTTTCATACTGTCTTTCATACTCAACTGATGGAAGAAAACGATATCATCAATCCGATTTAAAAACTCAGGATTAAATATACGCTTGAGTTCATCTGAAATCTTACCCTTCATTTTATCAAAATCGTCTATCGATGAATCTGATTGAAAACCGTAACTCATGTTCTTTTTGATCTCGCGTGCACCGATATTTGAGGTCATGATCAAAATTGTATTCTTGAAATCGACACGGCGACCAAGACTGTCGGTAAGATGTCCTTCATCCAAGACCTGAAGTAAGATATTGAATACATCCGGATGTGCTTTCTCGATTTCATCCAAAAGTATCACGGCGTAAGGGCGGCGACGCACACGTTCGGTGAGCAGTCCACCCTCTTCGTACCCCACGTAACCGGGAGGAGAACCTACCAGGCGTGATACATTAAACTTCTCCATATATTCACTCATGTCGATCCGGATCAGGGCATTTTTGGATTCGAAGAGATAATCTGCCAGTGTTTTTGCCAGGTGGGTTTTACCTACCCCGGTTGGTCCCAGGAAAATGAACGAACCTATCGGGCGATTTGGATCTTTGAGACCTGCGCGGGTCCGGCGGATCGCACGACTGATCACTTCAACGGCATTATCCTGTCCAACCACGCGCTCTTTAATGACATCCTCCATTTTCAATAACTTTTGCGTCTCTGTTTCGGCAATACGTTTTGTCGGCACCCCGGTCATCATGGCAACAACTTCGGCCACATCATCGACTGAGACGATTGAGGATCGTGATTGTTCTTCCGCTTCCCAGCGCTCCCTGGCAACTTCAAGCTTGTCCGTTAAACTACGTTCCTGATCCCGCAGCTTTGCTGCTTTTTCGAAATCCTGTAATTTTGCCAAAGATTCCTTTTCGGTTTTGATATGCTCAATTTCCTGTTCCAGATCCAAAATCTCCGGTGGTACAATTATATTGGCAATATGGACCCTTGAACCGGTTTCGTCCATTACGTCAATCGCTTTATCGGGAAAGTGTTTGTCGGTGATATAGCGATCACTGAGGTAAACGGCTGCCTCGATTGTCTCTTCAGCATACTCGACGTGATGATGTTCCTCATATTTATGTTTTATCGAACGCAAAATATCAAGTGTCTGTTCAATGGTTGTCGGCTCGACCATCACTTTCTGAAATCGTCGTTCGAGGGCTCCGTCTTTTTCGATATACATCCGGTATTCATCCAAGGTAGTGGCACCGATACACTGCAATTCGCCCCTGGCCAAGGCAGGTTTAAACATATTGGAGGCGTCAAGTGAACCGGATGCGCCTCCGGCACCCACGATGGTATGTAACTCATCGATAAACAAAATGACATCATCAGCTTTTTCCAGTTCAGTCATAATCGCTTTCATGCGTTCTTCGAACTGACCACGGTATTTTGTACCGGCGACAATGGAACCCATATCGAGGGCAACCACCCGCTTATTATGGAGAACCCGTGATACTTTCTTCTGGACGATGCGCAATGCCAGACCTTCAGCGATTGCAGTTTTACCCACGCCGGGCTCTCCGATCAGAACCGGATTATTTTTTTTGCGCCGACTGAGAATCTGGGCTACGCGTTGAATCTCATTATCGCGTCCGATTATCGGATCCAGTTTGCCTTCGCTTGCCAGTTGGGTAAGGTCCCGGCCAAAGTGGTCAAGTGCAGGTGTTTTGGTTTTCTTTGCCGCTTGTTTAGGACGGGGGATAGTTGGCTTGCCTGCCAGAATATTTTCCAGTTCAGTGAAGCAATTCGTGTAATCGATATTGAATGTCAGTAAAATCTGAGCAGCAAGACTATCCTTTTCCTTTAAAATCGAAAGCAACAGGTGTTCAGTGCCGATAACATCATTCTTGAAATTTTTTGCTTCGATATAGGTCATCTTGAGAGCCTTTTCAGCGCGCTTCGATAACGGGAGATTTCCGATAGTCATTGTTCCGCCGGAGGGTGCGGTAGAATCCTCAATCGCTTTCTTTAGTTTGAGCAAATCGCAGTTTAAATTCTGCAAAACCTTAATCGCAATGCCTTCACCCTCTTTTAAAATTCCGAGCAATAAATGCTCTGTTCCAATATAGTCATGCCCGAGCCGCATGGCTTCTTCTTTCGAATACCGAATCACTTTCTGGACACGGCTTGTAAAATTATTCCTCATAACTGATCCTGTTTATCCTTCCTGAAAATCCTCTTCGCAATTTACCATTCACATAAAATGCTGTCAAGTTACCATAACCATTCAACGTCGATTATATAAATAAATATTCCGTTCTATAATAATGAGTTATCGGTCAAATTGTTCCCAAATTCAATATTTTTATACTTGCATTTAAAACAGGGCAATCCTACTTTGATACACATCCATTCCAGGAAAATAGTTCATGAAGAATTTTTTTTTCCATTTAATCCTCCCTTTCACGCTTCTGGCCCAGGATGCCCAGATTGTCGAACCGCTCGACTTAATCGATATGCCCACTGCAGGAACATTGATGCGCGGTAGTTTTAGAGCCCAGTTGAGAGCCTACGCCGGCGGTGGCCTGCTTGGTGGTCTGGAAGTTGGTGTGACAGATCGTTTTATGTTCGGTATTACCTATGGTGGTACTAACCTCATAGGCAGGGGACCGGTTGACTGGAATCCGCAGGTTGGGGCGACGGTCCGATACCGGTTATTTGAGGAAGATTATAATCTGCCTGCGATAACATTTGGTTATAATTCACAGGGTTATGGCGCATATATCGACAGCCTGGAACGGTTTCCGAACAAATCACTGGGTATTTTCGCCGTGCTGAGTAAAAATTATGAGCTGCTGGGAAATTTTGGTATTCACGGTGGAATTAATTACAGTTTTGAACATAAGGATGGCGATAAGGACCTGAACTTTTTCGTTGGGATTGATAAAAGCCTGAATCCCGAATTATCGCTGACCGCCGAATATGATTTTGCCGTTAATGATAATGACGGAAATTCGGTTGGAATTGGAAAGGGATACCTGAATACGGCATTACGTTGGATATTCGCCGGTCGGCTTCAAATCGATTTTATATTGAAAAATATCCTGCTCAATAGTGAAAAATTTTCTTCCATCGCACGTGAAATAAAAATAACCTATGTCGAAATATTTTGACGGGTGCGCTTCTCCATTAACAGAAGATGAATAATTGCGGCAAGAATACATCCCGCCCCGTAATAAAAGACCGGCTGAGGATATTCCTGAAAAAATATCACACCACCTGTAGTCGCTACAACCGGTTCGAGTAATAAAGCCAGATTTACTTTGAATACAGCAATTTGACGTGAGCACCAGTTAAGGATGGAGTGTCCGACAAGGTGCGGACCCAGAGCCAGGAGAGCCATCATAAGCCATGCTGTTCCCGGATATCCTGTAAAGCGGTTACCGGTGAGCAGGTTGAAAATTGCACAGACAATGGCCGCTGTTCCATATACAACTACCAGGTAGCCGATAAAATCAACCTGGCCGCGATGGAGCCTTGCAATCAGAAGATAAGCCGCAAAAGATGCAGCGGAAAGCACCGCAAGCAAATCACCTAATACATATGTCTCCATGGATCCCATATCCTGGGAGACAATCAAATACATGCCAACTAATGCCAGTGGAAAAGCACTTACTGTCTTAGCTGTCGGATATTCTCGCATTATTAAGATCGAAAGGATCACTGCAAAAAGTGGATGCGTACTGACTAAAAATATGGAATTGGCGATCGTAGTCATTTGCAAGGAAGCAATCCAGCTGATAAAATGAACGGCCAGAAAGATGCCGGCCAAAACATAATGCCAGTGGAGATTCCGGTAGGCTGTTGTCGGGGGTTTGACCGGACGTTTTATGCCATAAGCTGCGAGAATCAAAGAACTTATGAATACCCGATAAAAAGCGATGACAGCCGCAGGCACCTCACCCGCCCAGCGGATGATGAGTGATCCTATCGAAACAATCAGGATCCCGGTCATGAGTATGGAATAGACACGGATCATAGATCAGATCAAATCCAGCTCAATTGATGCCTCAGATATTGGTGTTTTCCTCATAGATATCCGGTTAATGGTGAGCGTTTAAAGCAGAGATGAGATTCTGGTCACTTATCCGGCGGACGTACAAGTCAAAATGTCAGCTGCCGTCCTGACGTGAGAGTCCTTGTAACTGTTCGCGAATCTCGTTCGTGGAATCTTTGATAATTTGATTCATGATCTCTTCCGAACACATCAAATTATCTTTATATTTATAAAAGGTTCTTTTAATAATTTCCTCGAAAGCCTTACGTTCGAGAAATGGTGTGATCATACGTTTTTGTTTTTCCATGATCCGATGTTATATTTATTATCCTGATTGTTATATATAGTACGCAGGTAGGGTTTAAAAAACAATACAAAATTAATTATCTTTCCAGGGAGGACTTTGTCTGATGAAATATATCATACGGATTATTGTTAAAGTCACCGTACTCATGGCGATTTTTACATCATGTGCTGTGAATCCGGTTACGGGTAAGCGGGAATTGATGCTGTTGACCGAATCAGATGAAATTGAATTGGGCAGAACCACAGATCAGTCAATTATTGCAATGTATGGGATTTATGAAGATGCTGCACTGAAATCGTATATCACTGATATCGGGAACAATATGGTACCCATATCACACCGTCCTAATCTTAAATTTGAGTTCAAGGTTATGGATAGCCCCGTCATAAATGCTTTCGCAGTACCTGGCGGTTATGTATATATAACCCGCGGTATACTAGCTTACCTGAACAATGAAGCCGAACTGGCCGGCGTAATCGGTCACGAAATCGGCCATGTGACTGCGCGGCATTCCGCAAAACAATATTCAAATGCCCAGCTCGCACAATTTGGTCTGGGGCTTGGCAGTGTTCTGTCGGAAGACTTCGCCCGCTACTCAGGCCTGGCGGCACAGGGCATAGGCCTTTTGTTCCTCAAATTCAGCCGGGATAACGAGCGTCAATCTGATGATCTTGGAGTGGAATATTCGACCAAGGTTGGATATGATGCACGCGAGATGGCCAATTTTTTCAAGACACTCAACCGTATGCAGGGAGGTCAGACGACAGGAGGACTACCGGATTGGTTTTCAACCCATCCAAATCCTGCGGATCGAATTGTGGCCATCGGTAATGAAGCGGTGAAGTGGCAACAGAGCACCGGCGCATCAAACTTAAAAATTAACCGGGATCTGTACATGAACAAAATCAATGGCGTTATTGCCGGCCCTAATCCGAGACAGGGATTTGTCGAGGGCAATGTGTTTTACCACCCTGATCTGAAATTTCAATTTCCGTTGCCGGCAGGCTGGAATGTGACCAATATGCCAACACAGGTTCAGATTTTATCGGCTGATGAAAGAGCAGCGATTATTTTTTCAATTTCCCAGGAGAAAACAACTGCAGGAGCTGGCGCTAACTTTGTCACAAATACAAAGGCAACCGTAACAAACCAGGAAGATCTGAAAGTAAACGGCTTGACTGCCAGACGTCTGGTTTCGGTACTAGCCGGTCAGTCAGGTCCTTTGCAGGTACTCTCCTATTTCATCGAAAAAGATGATATGATTTTTGTATTTCACGGATTCACCGCTCAAACCTCATATGGACAATATCAGGCGCTCTTTGAAAGCAGTATGAAAGGTTTTGCGCCGCTTACCGATCGTCAGAAACTAAATGTCAAACCTGACCGTATCCGGATCAGAAAAGTTGAGCAAGCCATGACGCTCGAAAATGCATTACGTAAATTTAAAACGCCAGATGAAAAACTGAATGATTTATCACTCATGAATGGCATGGAATTAAGTACGAATCTCGAGGTGGGTACCTTGATCAAGACCATCGATAAATGATCAGGACGAATGAAGAGAAGCCAAGAGGTCAGCGAATGTGGATAAGAAGGTAACCAAGCGATCATAAAAGTTATCCCGAAACACCAAGAATCATTATCCGAAAATATGGAGTCCTGTAATGTCCGAGACGTATTATGAGTTTTATCCTGGCAAATTTGAGAAAAAAATAAACGCGGCTTTAAAAAGAATAGACGAACAACATATTATTGATCGGATTCGAAAGCACGATCATACGGTATGGAAGGAATATCCCAACGAAATAACGAACCGGCTGGGCTGGCTTGACAGTCCGGACAATACACAGGATATTATACCAGAGATAGACTCGTTTGTGCAGGAAATCTGTCAGTCAAAGTTCAGCAACATACTACTGCTTGGAATGGGTGGATCAAGCCTTGCACCGGAGGTGCTGGGCAGAATGTTCGCGAGAAGAGAAGGTTATCCTGCGCTGATCGTTCTGGACACTACAGACCCGGATACTATACACGCGATGGAAACACAGATCGATCTGGAACATACATTTTTCCTTGTGGCTACCAAATCAGGCGGCACCGTTGAGACCATTTCATTAATGAAATATTTTTATAATCGGGTGATCGATATCGCCGGCCCGGATCAGGCTGGTTCCTTTTTTGGTGCGATAACTGATCCTGGAAGTGGTCTGGAAAAGGAGGCAAGGTTATTGCATTTTCGTAAAGTTTTCCTGAACGATCCCACTATTGGCGGCAGGTATTCAGCCCTATCCCTGTTCGGTATGGTCCCGGCTGCCTTGAGCGGTATCGATATCTCTCTTATTTTAAAAAAGGCATCGGAATTTGCCAGGCAGACATTATCAGGTACTGATCGGAGTGCAGTGGTGCTAGGTACTGCACTTGGAGTACTGGCTGCAGAAGGACGGGATAAACTTACTATCATCGGAGAGGCGCACTGGCTGGAGCTGGGACCGTGGATCGAACAATTGATTGCCGAGAGTACCGGCAAGGAAGGAAAAGGTATTCCTGGAAAATGAAGATAAATCCGCTATAAAACCGCTGAAAGAAGGGCTGGTAAAGGCCGGCCACCCGGTTATCGCATTACTGGCAGGTGCACCTGAAAACATTGGCATTCAGTTTTATATGTGGGAAATGGCAACGGTCATCGCAGGTCATTGCATGCAGATTAATCCCTTTGATCAACCAAATGTTGAATCGGCCAAAGAAAAAGCCCGGCAATTAATGGGAATATATAAACAGACCGGAAAGATCCAGCACCCGGAAAAAATATGCAGTGACCGCAATTTTGATTTATACGGTGAAATCTCCGGCGCGAACCCAGCAGAAATCCTCAACGTCTTTATAAGTTCTAATCGGCGGCCGGGGGGGTATATCGCAATTCATGCTTATATACCCTATGATCCCAAATCGGATGCGGTGTTATACGGGATGCGTGATAAAATTCGCAACAAATATAACATGACCACAACGGTCGGCTATGGCCCCAGATTTTTACACTCGACCGGTCAATTGCATAAAGGGGATGCGGGAAGAGGGATTTTCCTGCAGATACTTAGCAGGCCTGTACAAGATAAAGGGATACCTGATGTTCCCGGCAAAAAGGACGGGTACATTTCTTTCGGAAATTTAAAAGATGCTCAGGCGTTTGGCGATCGAGAAGCCTTGATTTCATCCGGCAGAAAGGTACTGACGATAGTGCTCAAAAATGATCTTCACGCCCTGTTGTCCCTCATTTAGCAATTTAATTGGAACAATAACAAATGGATGATTCCAGCATAAGCAAACAAACAGCAGGAAAAAAAGCAGTCGATTTTATTAAAGCCGGGATGATTGTCGGCCTTGGCACAGGTTCGACATTTCAATATGCCCTGGAAGAGATAGGGAACCGATTGAAAAAAGGAGCATTAATCAATATTTCATGTCTGGCGAGTTCGGTTAAAACAGAACAAAGAGCCAGACAACTGGGTATACCGCTTACGTCATTCAAGCATTTCCAGGAAATCGATCTTACGATTGACGGCGCAGATGAAGTGAGTAATCATCTTGACCTGATCAAGGGCGGGGGGGGTGCCCTGATGCGGGAAAAGATTCTGGCCCAAAATAGTCACCGGTTTATCGTTATTGTAGACGAAACCAAGGTATCTACATTTCTTGGTGAAAAGTGGACGGTACCGGTCGAAGTGCTGCCATTTGCCTGGGAAGTTGAAGCCCATTATTTAAAATCGATAGGCGTCAACTCGCAAATCAGACTGAACAAGGACAATGAGATGTATTGCACCGACCAGGGTAATTATATTCTCGATTGTCAATTCGGTGTGATTAAAGAGCCGGAGGAAATAGCAGCACTACTGGATAGACGGGCGGGTATTCTGGCCCATGGTCTATTTATAAAACTTGCCACCGATGTCATTATTGCATCAGGCGATCAGATTCGGCATGTTACAGCCAACCGGCAGCAATAAGTGCATTGAATTAAAGTCGCAAAGATCATAAGCATCAAATTTCAGACAGGATAGATATGCCCCCAAAACTAATCCCGTTAACAGAGTATCAAAAGTACCCTGAAGAGCAGATGATCAACAGATCCAGAGAATTTCTGCACGGATTCAAGACCAGAAGATCAGTCCGTGAATACTCATCAGAAAGTGTGCCGGAAGAAGTAATTATGAATTGTATCCGCGCTGCTGGTACAGCACCAAGCGGGGCTAATCTGCAACCCTGGCGATTTGTTGTGATTAAGGATCCCCATATCAAAAGAAAGATACGGATAGCTGCGGAAGCGGAGGAGAAAAAATTTTATACCAAACGCGCATCCCAAGAATGGTTAGATGCATTGGCGCCGCTGGGAACCGATGCGCACAAGCCATTTCTGGAGGAAGCACCTTATCTGATCTGCATTTTTGCACTCAGCTATCAATTGAACGAAAGAGGGATAAAAACAAAGCACTATTACGTACAGGAATCAGTTGGCATTGCCACAGGCGTACTAATTACCGCTCTCCACTTTGCCGGTTTGGTCTGTCTTACCCACACCCCCAGTCCAATGGGTTTTCTGAACAGGATATTGGATCGTCCGGAGAATGAACGCCCTTATCTGCTGCTGGTTGTTGGATTTCCCAAGAAGGAATGCAGAGTTCCTGAAATAACCAAGAAGAATATAGATGATATCGCAATGATACGCTAGTTTATAAGGTGTTGATAAAGGCAGGACTGGCAGGCCATTTCTCTGCCTGCGGAGAGCTTCCATGTATGAGTATTTCGGCAAAGGTCTGCACCACTGACAGGGCAGATCCACTAAGCTGTGCCGGATCGTCCCAAACGGGATCCTCTTCACCCAGAGGATTCACGAGCACAAAATCAAACTCTCCGGCAAAAACCAATTCATCAAACACCTCGGCGACCCGCTGATCAATATTCTCAGCACTCTGATATTTTTTCCGCCTGGCCCGCTTTTCAATTTTTTTACGCATAATATCGGATATCATCCTGCGCGCTCCGTTTTTGCCTAATTGCCGGATAAATGTCCGGATCTCAGACAAATAGAATGGGGAAACGAATATTGAAAGATGTGCTATGCCGGACATTCCGGCATACCTGATCAATTCACGCCCTAAATAAGTATTCCCCTCATAGAGAGTATGGCCTGCCTCCAGGAGGGCCTGTATTTCCTCCAGATCGACCCCCTGCCGATCACCGCGAACGGATAAGGTGATCATCTGAGTTCGTTTTCTGAGCGAGTCCAGTTTTTTCCGGTCAACAAAGTGATAGTCTGTGCCATCTTGTTCATCCGGTCTTGGGCGACGGGTGGTATAAGGAATGATAGTTTTGAAGCTGGCAGCCTCTCGCGCGAATAAATACTTAAATGCTCTATAGAGTGGCGTTTTCCCGGCACATGAGGGGCCTGCAATAATTGTCAGGTGGTTCGCGGGTTGAGAAGATTCAGGCATGACATTAATTACTCACTTTTGCCGCTCTGCTTCCAGGTTTTCCTTAAACCGGTCCGCAAGTATCAATTCGCGCATTGTATCAATCTTAACATTTATCCGCGATTCAAGAATAGAGAGATCTTCCAGCTCGGCGTCATTGACAAAATGAATATCGAGTAAGCCGCCGGCCTTATATCCGGTACGTGAGAAATTAATCTCATCCAGACAAAGGCTCCAGCCATTCAGCCAATGCTGAAGTTCAGCTTTCTGTTCCTCAGAGCCCTGAAAATTGATCAGCAGGTCTATATCGCTTCCCGCCTGGGCGGTAGCGTTTACGGTACTCCCGATAATATGTATACTGCGTACACCGTATTTATCACCATGTAACTGCCCGGCAAGTTTTTCAGCCATGCTTAAGCGCCAGCGCCAGTGGTTGTCACTTTTCCTGAGCATCTGATCTTCAAACTCGATCTGACCCGCGGCAGAGGCCGATTTAGGTGCGAATAAACCGACGGCTTTTTCAAGGTCGGCATTCATCAATACCCGTAACACTTTACCTGACGTTATAGCAGCTACATCGATGACCCGGACGGTTTCGCTCAGATGGGTATAGGCCGGGAAAATCTCAAACAGCGCATTAGGCGACTTGGATAAAAAATCTTCATTAAAAATGATATTATCGTCATCAGGATACAGGGGCAGGTATCGTATCCCTGCTTCAACAAGGTCCTGAAAGAAATGGGTGCCGAAAGAAAGATCCGGAACATAATTACCTTTTTTACGGGCAATTTCGATCAGGACGGCTGTATTATTGATGTCTGAATAGGTAACGTTAACCCCCAGCTTTATATCCCCCCGGCTACCCCATCTTCCCGGTCCCATCAGAATAAACTGTCGCCTGGGTAGTATCTGGTTCAATTTCCCGACGATGCGACCGATCAGTTTCAATTCAGAGATCTCCTGAATCTGCGAATAATGTTCCGGATCCACATAAACAATAAATCGGATATCGGGAACTGTGCCGTTTGAAATATAGCGGTTGGCTGTAAACAGGATCTGTTCGCGGGAAATATTTTTTGGTATCCTGGATGGCGCATCAAGTTTGGTATAACTTTGCGGACGGCATTGCAACAGATAAAAATCCTTGCCAGTTGATGCAAATTCGATATCTACCGGAGTAGCCAGAGCATTCTGCAAGGTTCTCAGAATGCTGTAAATTTGTTTGATAAATTTCGTATTACGTATCAGACCTTCAAAAGTAACTATTGCATCTTCTTTTTCAAAATCGATTGTCAGACCAATGGGCTGACGCAGGTGATCCTGTTCATAGATTGAAATGATCTGTTCAATCATCGGATATTCTTCACCGTATTCATGCAGAAGTTTAAGAATTTCGATTGATTCAAATTCATTGGATTGCAGATTCAGAACATCAATCTTCTGGGGTGAGTATCTGATCCGGTCCTCGATACTGACATTCGCCCGCAGTTCTGGCTGACCCGGAGCGATCAGGGCGGGGTAGTCATCACTTAATCTATCTACGGCGCGCGTACCGAGACCAGGAACCAGCCGGATCAGACCGTCTTCGCGCTTGATCCTGGGCGACCATCGGAACTCATTATTGCTCACTGCCACTCCGGCATATGCCGGTAGAAAATATTTGCCTACGCGCTTGCCGACAACTTCCTGAATCATGATTCCCATCTCTTCATGAAAATCAAGCAGACCTCTTTCAGCCCGGTATTGCATGGGATCCGGTCCCAGAGTAGACGCATATACCTCAGCGATGGCGTCGAGCAATGCTTCCAGACGTTCATTTTTTGTGCCCTGATTTACTAAAAATAGACTTTTATATTTACCCGAAAAAGCAGAGCCAAGGCGGTCCTCCAGCAGGCTTGAGCTTCGTACGATCAGAGGTTTATCGGCAAAATCGTCAAGCGCCATCGATAATCCCTGCACGACTTCCGGCGGAAAATTTGAATTCTTAAACAGCATGACGACATGCGGATATTCTTTTCGGATCTCATCTATCGGTTTATACTTCTGCTCCAGTAGTTCTTCCAGGTTATTGTAATGCATAAACAATAACATGGCGTCCGATGAAATGTACCAGGATTTGGGCACTTTGATATCGCGGAGAATTTCCTCCTGCTCCTGGTTTGCTTCTAAAATGCGTCGCGCCAGGAAAAGACCGGCGCTTTTTCCGCCAAGTTTTCCATGGCTGCCGGAAAGGCATATTAAACACTGAATCAGATCATGAAAATCACTGATGCGTACAAAATTTTTGGCAATATTGACAAATTCAAGTTGATCGGTGAAAAAGCGGCGGATCAGTCCTGCCCGCACCCCGATACGCGCGGATGGTGCCAGTTGTAATCCTTCCGGTGTGATTTTATAGTAGCGGCGTATGGCATCGATAACTTCGGGCAGAGAAGAATTGATGCTGGATGCAGCCCGCACCAGAAAACTCGTTTTGTCCTGTTTTACCCAATCCTGAATCATCAACAGGATATCGTCATCACTCAGGTGCAGGGAGGCGATATTAAACACTTTCTGGGATAGCAGGATAGAATCCTCGGCGACTCTTTTCTGCAGTGGGATATTGGATTCAGAGGCATAATCCTGCTGGCCATAACGAAGTAACGGCACAAATTCCTGGAGGAGCTGTTCTGCCTCAGTTACCCCACGCCAGATCAGGTGGTTAAGCATTTTGCGTGATATGCGGGTATAAACATCCGGATCGGATCGGCGCAGCAAATCCAGAACTGCCCGCCACTCATCGGCTTTATGTTCGGTAATCACCTGCTTGGTCAAATCAATTTTATGATAGATTTGACGCATCTTCTGGTACATGGCAAATTGCCCTATGCGGCGGGCAATGGTATTGAGCACTCGTTTCTCCTCCTTGAGAAACGGGCCATCATCTGCTGTCGGCTTCTCCTCCGCATAATAAACTTTGATCCACCCGACAACCCGGTCCTGCGCCGTGATTTCTTCGCTGATCGACCAGGGGGATGGTTTAAAATTGGCTGAGGTGAATATTGTGTCCTGATAAATTACTTTTGCCCTGCAAATCTCTGGAAATTGCATCGCTGAAGGGATGATATTCACAATCTTCTTTAAAATATCATCCAAATTGGCAGTAATATCCAATAACATCTCTTCAACAGCATAAAGACAGTTGAGTTCCTTCGCACGCTCTTCCAGGTTTTCGATAAGTTTGTCAAGCGACTTGGGACGTTTGGTCATAGGGTACGATTCCCCGGTATATTATTGATCACAAAAGATATATTGTGCAATATCAAGTACGATGTCAAATAATATTTAACAGAAAACATATGTTAAATGCAAATTCCTTTATCCTCTTGATCCAACTGAAGAGTGACAGGTTGCCTGAATAACCGGTGATACCCTAAATCATGGAAGTATTTCAAGCTCTCATGCCAATCCGTTTTACCAGGATCAGTTCGAGGAGAAATCGCATCATGATAATTAAGCACCGATTGTATCGTCATCGCATCCTGCACTAATGAAAGCATGCCGGGTAAACGAAAAGGTTGCCAGGTATTTCCGGCCTATAAATATAGAATATCCGATGGCGCATTTCCACCACCGGATGCTGAAATTGGTAAATAATTGAAATCAGGAAGATTATCTTATACCCAGCCGCGATCTCTGCAGGCCTGCGCCACCCGACTAATCGCGATCACATAAGCGGAATCTCGCATGAAAATCTTCCGCTTTTTGGATAGTTCATACACTGCATTGAATGCAGAGGTCATCTTTATGTCCAGCCGGTCAAGTACTTCATCTTTTTCCCAGAAGTAGTTCATATTGCTCTGTACCTGCTCAAAATAGCTGCAGGTGACACCGCCGGCATTTGCCAGAAAATCTGGGATCACGAAGATATTTTTGCTTTCTAAAAATTTATCCGCTTCGGGGGTAGTCGGGCCGTTGGCTCCTTCGGCTATTATTTTAACTTGTTTACTGATCTGATGGACATTTTCACCGGTAATTTGATTTTCGATAGCGCAGGGCATGAGAATATCAACATCCTCTGTGAGCCAGGCATCGCTGGGCAGTACCTCATAGCCTATTTCCTGCGCCTTGCTTTTATTGATCCCGCCAAAGCGATCGGTTATTTTCAACAGGGAATCAAGATCTATGCCCTCCCTTTTACGATATGTATACGAGGTTTGATCAGCCTGATCCCAGCAGGACACACAGATAATTTTGCCACCCAGCTCACTATAAAGTTTAATCGCGTACTGGGCAACATTACCAAATCCCTGAAAACTGGCTGTGGTCTCAGAGGATTTCAGATTCAGATTTGTCAGGGCCTCACGCAACGTATAAACGACACCATAACCGGTTGCTTCAGTCCTGCCCTGTGATCCGCCCATTCCAACCGGTTTACCGGTGATTAAACCCGGATATTTTGCTCCATGAATGGATTCATATTCATCCAGCATCCATAGCATATGCTGTGCACTCGTCATCACGTCAGGAGCAGGAACATCCTGTAGCGGACCTACATTTTTTGCCATTTGCCTGATCCAGCCGCGGCAAATTTGCTCCTGTTCTCTTGCACTTAGATTATGGGGATCGCAGATCACACCGCCTTTCCCCCCACCCAGGGGAATATCGACAACTGAACATTTCCAGGTCATCCAGGTGGCAAGGGCACGCACGGTGTCGATCGTTTCCTGAGGATGAAACCGAATACCGCCCTTACTGGGGCCGCGGGCATCATTATGCTGCACGCGAAATCCACGGAAAACCTTCACCGAACCGTCATCCATGCGAACAGGTATCAAAAAAGTATATTCGCGCAACGGATTACGCAACAATTCACGAACACCTGACTCGAGATTAAGAATATCTGCCACCTTGTCAAACTGTGCCTGGGCCATTTCAAATGGATTGAATGATTTTCCTGCCATGATTTGAATCCTTTCAATATAAGGCTAAAATATTTCTGCGGGAGCAATATAATCGAGCATCTTCCCTGATTCCTTTAAAAAGGTTAAAGCAATAGTAAATTTACTAAATCAATATTTACTATACCATGAAATAATTATAACTTAAATTTGATTGTAAAAGGCGATAGTATGATACCGGAATATCATAACCGTAAAAAAATCACATATATAATTCACAGGTAATTGACAGCGTTAGGCATCTGACAGTTCGTTAAAGTGCCGTTTGTACCAATAATTACCGGAAATTGCCAGAGCTAAGATAAGAATTTCAATCTGAATGAAACATATGCAGATAAGATTTTGAAAGGAATAAAATATGCCATTGTTTAAAACAACCCTGACCTGTTTGCTTGTTTTCATGTTCTTTGGAAGAACGGCTGCTGAATCAATCAGCGAAATCTATAAGGATGTGAAAAGTTCAGTTGTGATTGTAAATACCAATGAACGTGTCATTACACCCTTATCAGAAAAACGGGAAGTGAAAATGGCGGGGCTTGGTTCAGGTGTTCTGGTCTCCAGGGACGGGAAGGTTGTTACGGCTGCCCACGTGGTCCATAATGCAGATGAGATCGTGGTACAATTCGATAACGGTGAGGTAATTCCTGCACAAGTTATTTCATCATCGCCATCAACCGATCTGGCCCTGCTGCAGATTGAGCGGATGCCTGCAAATCCCGTTATCGTCTCTCTTGGTAATTCGGATAACGTTACCGTAGGTGAACAAATATTCGTTGTCGGCGCACCGTACGGCATCAGCCATAGCCTAACGGTGGGCTACATCAGTGGCAAGCGGAAAGAAAAGATATTTGCCGGTGATGCAATGGCTATTGAATTGATCCAGACCGATGCGGCCGTTAATCAGGGTAATTCGGGTGGACCGATGTTCAACATGCAAGGTGAAGTTATCGGCATCGTAAGTTATATTCTCTCTCAATCAGGCGGTTTTGAGGGAATAGGTTTTGCCGTGACATCAAATCTTGCAGACGAAGTGTTGTTTAAACAACCCTTTTTCTGGCATGGTCTGGAAGGATTCTATCTGGAAGGACCATTGGCGGAAATATTTAATCTGCCACAGAACAGCGGCCTGCTGATACAACGCGTTGCGGCAGGATCACTTGGTGACCGGATGGGTTTACGCGGCGGTAAAATAATTGCAGCCATTGAGGATCAGCCCCTGTTGCTGGGAGGTGATATCATTCTGAAAGTGGAAAATATACCAATGCAGCTGGATTTATTACCTCAGATGCGTGAAAAAATTAATGCTGTGAAATCGAACGAATCTATCAGTCTGACAATCCTGCGTGGCGGTAAATTACGTGAGGTGACCGCACGCAAGGAGGCAAATTAGATATTTTTTATTTTATGATAAATGGTGAAAAAAAGATCCATCACAGATACGTTTGGATATATGCGATAGTGTTTTCAGGTAAAGATTGATATCGATTGATTTTAGCTTTCATGATACCAAAATTTTTGATAATCCTGATTTTGATACTTATGATCCCCGGTTTACCACAGGAAAATCGCTTGAGCGGTGAACTCAGAGTGCTCATCAAGGGATTTGCGAATGATTTGGGTAAGGCCCGCCTGGCATTATACAATTCATTGGATAATTTTGAATCGCACGAGCAGACATTCAGAACTCGTGTAACCTCAATCACTGAAGGTACAGTGTATGCCGTCTTCGATAGTATCCCATATGGAGAATATGCTGTCAAAGTTTTCCATGATGAGAACGAAAATGAGAATCTGGATACCAATTTTTTAGGTATGCCCATTGAGGCGTACGGATTTTCCAACAATGCCCGGGGTTCATTTGGCCCGGCTGGGTGGGATGATGCTAAATTCTTGTTTTCCTTACCTCTGGACAGCATTGTCATAGTTGTTGAGTGATCACCTGCACGGAATTGGTTTGGGCCTGAGCTGTTTCAAACAGAATCCGCTTGGTTGCCGTGATTGAGGCAGGCAAGCAGTATCAGATTATATTCACCGGATCAGTCATGCGTGATATGGAATCCGTATAGGCACTTGTTCGGATTCGGGCGAAAAGCCCATTAATTTAAGCCTCACCGGGATAAATCTGGTTGCGTTTCGGGAGTAAAATCAGCAAAACCTGACCTTTCTCGCATCGCAATAAAAGTTATACCGTATGCGAAAGGATTTTCCATATGGTTTGTATATAAGGATTGATTGTGCCGGACAATTATGAAAATATCTGGCAGTTGCTCTATTCGTATGAATCTGAGATATATGGCTATATCAAGAACAGTATTGGGAATGGAGAAATTGCCCGGGATCTTTACCAGGATGTGTTTCTGAGCGCGATCCAACACCTGGATGAGTTGGATGCTGAACGTTCTTTGAAAAATTGGCTTTATACGGTGGCACGTAACCGTGTGATCAATTATCTGAAATTCCGGCATCGCCGGGAGACTGTTGAACTTGCCGAGCATCAGGGTGTTGACTTTCCAAAAGATCACCTGGATACCACCATGATACAAAGGATATTTACCAGGCTGAATCCCTTACACCGGCAGGTACTCCTGTGGCATCTGCTCGATGGATACAGTTATGAGGAAATCGCCCTGAAACTAGATCGATCGGTTAGCGCAATTACTTCTTTAATTCACCGGGCGCGTGAAAATTTTCAGAAATATTATCTGACCGAATATCTGCCCGGTAATTTGGATAAAATGCCTGATTTCCAGGATGTTATGCGCTTTTTTGATCCGTTGAATCCCATTTCCGATCTGTTCGAAAGAGTAGAAAGAAAGGCCTTGGAGTATTTTTCAGTATTAAACCGGCAGTGGGATAGAATTCGAACTGATTTCCTGGAAGAAAAGGATTTGCAGAGGATTATTAATCAAATAGAGTTGCCGGCAAATGCGCGAATTGGAGATCTGGGATCCGGAACCGGTTTTGTAAGTCTTGCTTGTGCAGCAAGAGGATACGTGGTTTATGCAGTGGACATTAATCCGGTTATGACTGGTCATCTGAAGGAGTCCAGCAATGATTTACAACTGGAGAATTTGCACCTCATTCAGGCGGACATAAAAAATATACCGATGCGTAAAGGCCGTCTGGATGCTATGTTTTTTACCCTGGTGTTGCATCATTTGGCCAATCCGATGGGTGTCCTTGCTTCTGCTTTAAGCAGTTTGACTGCAGGTGGATATCTAATTATGATTGATTTTCTGAGACATTACGAGAAAGAATTGGCTGATACGATGCACGATCTTTGGCTAGGTTTTAATCCGGTCGTTATTGAAAAACACATGAAGGCACATGCAGCGGAACTGCTGACCTCGGGTGTGATTAAAGGAAAATCATCCCTTCAAACATTTTATCAGATATACAGGAATACACACCGGACGGATCGATAATGCGTTTTTTTGACTGCCTAACGGCATAAAAGGAGTAAATATACTCCACAAGATTGAAATATCGATAATTTTACCCTAACTACTAAAAACGTCAGGAGTTTATAATGGTTAAACACGATGTAAAAGATTTGAAATTGGCGCAAAAGGGAAGAAAGCGAATTGAGTGGGCGGACGGTGACATGCCTGTGCTGCGGGAAATACGTGAACGGTTTGAAAAAGAAAAACCATTAGCAGGAAAGAAAATGGCTGCTTGTCTGCATGTGACTGCTGAAACCGCAAATCTGGCCAGAACGCTGAAAGCTGGAGGTGCGGAACTGGCGCTTGTGGCTTCGAATCCACTCAGCACCCAGGATGATGTGGCAGCTTCCCTGGTAGCTGATTACGGTGTGTCGGTCTTCGCCATTCACGGTGAAAATACGAAAACATACTATGAGCATATAAAAGCAGCGATTGAACATGATCCGGTGGTCACGATGGATGATGGCGCCGATCTGGTCTCAACGTTGCATTCCGAATATCCGGATAAGTGTCAACAAGTGGTATGCTCAATGGAAGAGACAACTACGGGGGTTATCCGGTTACGGGCGATGCATAGTGACGGAGCATTAAAAATTCCGGTATTTGCGGTTAATGATGCACAAACCAAATATTTATTCGACAATCGCTACGGCACAGGACAATCAACCGTAGATGGTATCATCAGAGCAACTGACTTCCTCGTGGCCGGTAAAAAAATTGTTGTCGCCGGCTATGGATGGTGTGGCAGAGGATTTGCCACAAGAATGAAGGGTATGGGTGCAAATGTCATAGTTACCGAAGTGAATCCAATTCGTGCTTTGGAAGCCGCAATGGATGGATTTATGGTCATGCCTATGGCCGAGGCGGCAAAAATTGGGGATCTATTTTGTACGATCACCGGAGATATTCATGTTCTGCGACGCGAGCATTTTGAAGTAATGAAAGATGGCGCCATCGTTGCCAATTCCGGTCATTTCAATGTTGAAATTAATATCGATGATCTGGAAGAGCTGGCGAAATCGAAAAAGACCGGTGTGCGTGATAATGTTGACCAATATAATTTGCCAGATGGCCGGAGAATATTTCTTTTAGCTGAGGGACGTCTGATAAACCTTGCAGCGGCGGAGGGTCACCCGGCAAGTGTTATGGATATGAGCTTTGCTACACAGGCGCTGACCACTGAATATTCTTTGAAACATCAACTGGCTGCCGGTGTGCATCCCGTTCCAATTGAAATTGAGGACTGGATTTCGATTACAAAATTACGGACGATGGGTATTACGATTGACACACTGACTGAAGAGCAGAAACGATACCTGGCCTCCTGGGAAATGGGCACCTGATAGAAATTCTTTGTCAACGATAACCGCCCTGCATTTGCCGGGGCGGTTTCCTCAGGAATAGAAATTATTTGATTTGCACAAGATCACAAATATAAATATATTTGAACAAATGAACAAATGATTATGTGTTAAAATGTCAGTTGTATCAGGCGCATGAGTTTATCGATTCCCATTGATAGCATAACAATCCAGAACATGGCCGACTTATATGCCATGCTGGCCGATCCAACCCGCCTTGGTATTGTCATTAGCCTGGTTGATCATGAACGGTGTGTCCAGGATATCGCACGGCAGGTAGGCATGTCCATTTCTGCTGTTTCACATCAGCTGCGTTTGTTAAAATCGTTGAAACTGGTACGGTTCAGGAAGGTCGGAAAAAAGGTTTACTATACGCTCAATGATGATCATGTGCTCCAACTTTTGCGAGTAGGCAGGGAACATGTCGAAGAATAAGCAGGTGTTATCGGAATTACCGGCGGACCTGAACGAGAAAACGGAATATACGGTTGAAGGCATGGACTGCGCTGATTGCGCGCTTCATGTCGAAAGGGAAGTAGGTAAACTGCCGGGTGTCAGCAAAGTTGTCGTAAATCTGATAACATGTAAGATGGAAGTGCACCGTTCTTCATTTGAGTCCGATGATCAGGCCGTTGAAATGGCGGTTCGCGGTGCCGGGTATCGTGTACGCACCGGTACTGTAAAGGAAGATATATTTTATATCACCGATGATTTAATCCAGGACCAATTGGCTGACCTGGAAGGTCAGGCAGGGATCGCAGATGTTGCTTACAATTCCGGGAAACAGGAACTGCATATAGTGCATACTTTGTCAGAGTTAGAACTGCAATCTGTACTCCGGCGTTACGAGATCAAATTTCGGCAAAAGGGGATCAGAAAAGTCGTACATTTATCTCTTAACATCACAGCAGGTCATCTGATCGCCTCCGGTCTGGCGGTTTTTGCAGCGTTTATACTGGACCACAATCTTCTCTCCAGGCTGCTGATCATGATGGGGATTCTGGCAGGCGCCTACCCTTTGATCTGGCGTGGTTTCAGGGAAATCAGAACCAGACAGATCGGTATGAACTTTCTGATGACCACAGCGGTCAGCGGTGCATTATTGATCGGGGAATGGGCGGAAGCGGCAATGGTGATTTTTTTATTCATTTTAGCCCAATGGCTCGAAGCTAAAACCATGGAGCGGGCGAGACGATCCATCGGATCTTTGCTTGCGCAAAAACCACGTATGGCCAGGCGCTGGATTAACAAGAAAGAGCAGCTTGTGCCGGTTGAAGATATAATGCCGGGTGAATTAGTGGCCGTTAAACCGGGTGAATTTATTCCGCTGGATGGTATCGTCCGGACAGGTAACTCATTTGTAGATCAGTCAACGATTACGGGTGAAAGTATGCCCGCCGAAATCTTGCCGGGTCATAGTGTATTCGCCGGTACACTCAATAAAAATGGTTACATTGAAATTGAAGTTCGGCGTAAATACAAAGAAAGCACTTATGCTCAAATAGCGGAAATTGTTGCCGAAGCTCAGGCGAAAAAAGCACCAAAACAAATTTTTGTAGAGAAATTTTCACGCGCTTATACGCCCGTGATGATAGGTTTTGCACTTATTATTGCATTTGTGGTTCCGGCAATATTCGGATTATCCTTTATCGAATGGTGGTACAGGGCGCTCGTTTTACTGGTAATTGCATGTCCGTGTGCATTTGTAATCTCAACACCGGTAACTATTATCAGCGCCCTGACGAATGCCATGCGCAGCGGAATTTTAATTAAAGGTGGTGTTTTTTTGGAGGAATTCGCCCGCATTAAATCAATGGCTTTTGACAAAACCGGAACGATTACCGAGGGTGAGCCGAGAGTACAGGAAATATATGGTTTCGGGGGATACACTAAAAATGATGTATTGGCGATTGCCTGTGCCCTGGAAGTACGGGCTGATCATCCCATCGCTTCGTCGATCGTTAATTATGGGAGATCAAATAATATTAATATACCTGAAGCCATAAATGTAAAAGTAATCGAGGGTAAAGGCGTACGGGGTGAGATCAATGGTGATCAATATCTCGTAGGCAACCATTTGGTCTTTGAGGAAAACAACATGTGTGATGCGGCTGTCCATAACCGACTGGAAAAAATTGAAGATGCAAGCCATACCGTGATCCTGGTTGGAAACGACCAAACTGTTTTGGGAATAATATCGGTGGCTGATTCGATCCGTACGACGACGGGAAGGATGATCTCATCCCTCAGGGAACTGGGCATATCCAACTTTTCACTGCTGACCGGTGATAATCTAAAAACGGCATCTGAAATCGCCCAAAAGGTAAATATCGATAATGTACATGCAGATCTCCTGCCGCAGGGTAAAATGGAAATAATCAATCGTATAAGGCATGAATACGGGCCGGTTGCTATGATCGGCGATGGTATAAACGATGCACCGGCATTGGCTGCCGCTGACATCGGGATAGCAATGGGAGCTTCCGGCTCAGATACCGCAATAAAAACGGCGGATATTGCCCTGATGCAAAATGATCTGCTGAAATTGCCATATCTTAAGAAATTAAGTCTAAAAACCGTAAGAGTTGTCAAACAAAATATATTTATCGCCCTCTTTCTGAAGTTCATCTTTTTTCTCCTTACCATTCCCGGATGGGCCACACTCTGGATGGCCGTGTTTGCTGATATGGGTGCCAGTCTTATTGTTATTTTTAACGGCCTTCGCGTTCTTAGAAACGAATCTCTGATCTGATCGGAAAATATTAAAATCATCCTTAATAACCGGTCGGAACTTGCCGATAATTTCCGGATAGTAGTTCGCGAAACAAATTTCAATATTAGATACGATTTTGTATGATCTCCGGAAAAAAACACATACAATATTTAATATTCATCCTGATCACGGTATTACCCTCATATCTTGCTGCCCAGCGCTATCCATTTCGCAATTATAGCGTAAAGGAAGGACTACCCCAGTCACAGGTCCAGACGATTTTACAAGATCAGAAGGGATATCTCTGGATCGGGACACGTGATGGATTGGCATATTTTGACGGGAAAAAGTTTTTTAATTTTGGACGTCGTGATGGTCTTGTCGGAAGTTATATTATTTCCAGCTTGCTTGATTCATACGGGAATATCTGGTTGACGCACCGAACACGTGGCGTCACATACGTTGATGTAAAGCGCCGGAAACCACAGCCGTTTCCCCTCCCGCTGCAATTGGAGTCCATTCAAATTGAAAGTATTTTTCAGGACAAAAATGGCGACTATTGGTTTGCAACCAGCGGTGCCGGAATTTTTCGGTTCTATAGAGGGAATTGGCAACAAATATCTGCGGCACAGGGCTTAAGTAGCAATACAGTCAATTGCATCACTCAGTTGGATGACGGGCGCTATATAATTGGTACCACTAACGGCCTGAATATCTATACGCCGGGCGAGTATGATTCAATCAGGACAATTTCTAAACGAGATGGTCTCATAGCGGATGACGTCACCGCTTTGCTGAAGGATCATATCGGAAATCTCTGGGCTGGCAGTCAAAAGGAAGGATTGACTCAGATCAGGATAATTTCCCGGGAACCGGGTGCGTGGAAATATCTGCACCACTCGGTAAAAAATGGTCTGGCCAGTAATAATATTCAGGTATTATATGAAGACAGCAAAAAAAGAATCTGGATTGGATCAGCAGACCACGGTATCACTGTTTTGGACGACACGATGGCATCGCGGATTTTATACCTTGACGAGGCTCATGGGCTGGCTAACCGCAATGTCCAGTCGGTGTTTGAAGACACGGAAGGCTCAATCTGGATCGGAACAAATGGTGGCGGCATGTGCCAGTTCCGGGATCGCCGGTTCAAATTCATCAGCCGGGAGGAAGGGCTGAATGATCACACCGTCTGGTCGATTGCACAGGATGCTTCAGAAAATTATTGGTTTGGCACCGAAAACGGATTAACACGTTACAGCCCTGGTTCAAATCCGCAAATAACCAACTTTTCTGCACGGCATGGAGTAAAAGCGGGTGAAATATATAGTATATATCCAGATACAAATGGTTTTCTATGGTTTGCTGCCGGTAATTTTGGTATTCAGAAATTTGATCCAGCCGCCGGGCATGTGATCGAAACAGTGTTACTTTCGGAAAATGAAGCTTTGTCAATTACCGGTGACAACATGGGTAATATTTGGATCGGTACAAATGGTGATGGTCTGTATTGTTATCAGCCCGGTGCCCATACATTGAAAAACTACCGCGCGGAAGATGGTCTGGGCAGCAATTTTATTTACAGTCTCTTATGGTCCAGTAATAATGAACTGTGGATCGCGACCGCCGAGAGTGGCGTGTGTAAGTATGATGGTACATTTTTCGTCCAATATAGTCTTGCGGATGGAATCAGGGCGGTCACAGCTGTCTCCCTGACTGAAGATATGAACGGCAGCCTTTGGATTGGTACAGAAGATCACGGGCTGTTTTCCTATAAAGATGGTGTGTTCAAAAATTATTCCATTCATGACGGATTAAGCGGAGACGGTACGTATTCGCTTCTGGTAGATAATTATAACAATATCTGGCAGGGTACTCGAAAAGGTATTGAGCGATTTAACCCGGTCACCGGCGAATGGAAACTGTATGGGCAATATGAAGGATTCCAGGTTATTGAGACCAATCAGAACGCTGCGTACAGAGACCGCGATGGGAATTTATGGTTTGGCACGCTTGATGGCGTTGTGTGCTATAACCAGAATGATGATCGTCCGAATAATGTCGAACCGCTGGTTCATATCGAGCGGGTAAGTGTATTCTATCAGGACAAACCAATCCCTGAGAACGCAGAATTCAGCTATAAAGAAAATAACCTGACATTTTATTATATCGCATTGAGTTTTGTCGCACCGGAAAAAGTCAGATATGAGTATATGCTTGAGGGATTGGATGAAAATTGGTCGCCGGAGACCGCGGATACCTATGCACGCTATGCCAATCTACCACCTGGCAAATATACTTTCAAAGTACGTGCGCGCAATAATGACGGCTACTGGAGTCAGAATAACGCAAAGTTTTCGTTTGAAATTTCCGCCCCATTCTGGAGAACAATCTGGTTTTACCCGATCCTGTCTTTTATTGTTGGTGTTTTCATCTATGTGCTGCATTCACGGAAGGTAAAATATATTCATAAACAAAATCTTCGTTTAGAAAATATGGTTCAGGATAGAACCGCCGAGCTGGTCGAGGAGAAGGAGAAAACCCAGCAGGCTTATCGTGCCCTTCTTGTCAGCGAGGAAAAACTCATGAATGTAACCAAGGGGGTTAATGCCTACCTCTGGAGTGCCGATATTGATCCCAAACATCAGGTGGCATATACATTATGTACTGACACTGTGGAAAAAATCACCGGTTATCCAGCCAGTGAATTTCTGAACAAAGAAAAATCCCTCATGCGGGATATTATCTATCCTTCAGATAAAGAACTTGTGGCCAGATCTATGATGCAGATTTTTAACGGAAATTCCGCCTCTACAGCTTATCGGATAATCCGCGCCGATGGCGAGATACGCTGGGTTTATAACAACGCTAAACCGATCAAAAATGAAGCCGGTGATGTTCTTCAAGTGCATGGGATTTGTTTTGATATAACTGACCGTAAGGAAGCCGAAGAGGCGTTGAAAAAAACGGAGGAGAAATACAAAACATTTGTGACTTACAGTACAGAAGCAATTTTTTGTATAGATTACTCAAAACCGGTCCTGACGGCTTCACCGGTCAGCGAGCAGATCGACAATCTGCTCAATGATGGTTATATTTCCGATTGTAACGACGCATTAGCCAAGATTTTTGGTTTCGAGCACGCTGCAGAGGTCCTTGGGAGCCCTATTCGTGAAATACTGATTGAAAACGATCGCCGCAATGTTGACTATTTTAATTCTTTTATAACATCGGGATATCGTCTGGTTGATGCTGAAACACTGGAAAAAGGAAAAGACGGCACGTCACGGATTTTTCTGAACAGCATCATCGGGATTGTTGAATCCGGTAAATTACTTAGGATCTGGGGAACAAAGCGTGATATAACCGAGAAAAAACAGGCTGAAGAGGCACTACGTGAAAGTGAGGAGCGATACCGGAAACTGATCGAATTCGCACCCGATGCGATTGTTGTACATCGGGATTACCGGATAGAATATGTTAATCATGCTGCTCAACGGCTGTTTAATGCCGCCGATAACAATCAATTAATCGGTAAAGAAATCACCGATCTCATAGCGCCTGCGTTTCTTGATTCCGCAAGAATTCTAATCGACCATATATATCAGGGATCAGAAATTTCTGAATCACTTGATTTACGTATGATATCGCTGGATAATATGGAATTTGATGTGGAGGTCATCGGTTCACAAATGCGAACGATGGGAGAAAGAACCGGACAATTGATCGTGCGCGATATCACCCTGCGTAAACGAGCAGAAAAGGCGCTGATTGAAGAAAAGGAGAGGCTCGATGTCACCTTAAGCTCAATCGAAGATGCCGTAATTACAACCGATACATATGGGAATATCGTCTTATATAATGAAAAGGCGGAGAAGCTTGTCGGAGGTAATTCAGAAAATATAATCGGTAAGGATTTCAGGAGAATAATAAACCTGCAGATTGAAAAGAAGAAAATTTTCCCCATTGATCGGGTTTTGGAAGTAAAGGAAAGACTGATTCTGGATAAAGATGTTTCATTGATTTCAAAAGGAGGTAAAAAATATGCTATTGAACTGAGTGCTGCTCCGATCATCGGTCAGCATAAGGAAGTAGTCGGTGTCGTAATCGCCTTCCGCGATGTGACTGAAAGACGCCATCTGGAAGCTGAATTAATCAAGGCGCAGAAACTTGAATCAATCGGTATTCTGGCAGGTGGGATCGCACACGATTTCAATAATATTTTAACGGCAGTCCTGGGGAATGTATCGCTGGCCAAACTGTATGCCGGTAGCGAGGATAAAATAACTTCCATTCTGGGCAAGGCGGAACGAGCTGTGGTTCAGGCAAAAGATCTGACCCAGCAACTGCTCACATTTTCGAAAGGTGGAGCGCCGGTCAAACGAACGGCATCGATCGCAGAGATCGTACAGGAATCGGCTAATTTTATTCTGCGTGGTTCGCAGGTGCAGTGTGATTTTAATATCGAACAAGGTTTATGGAATGTCGATGTCGATGGTGGCCAGATGAGCCAGGTAGTTCAAAATCTGATCATCAATGCCGAGCAGGCCATGCCGGAAGGAAAGCATATTCGAATTTCCCTCAGTAATGAAATTCTGGAAGAAAATGTCATACCTTCCATGCCGGCAGGCAGGTATGTCAAAATTTCCATCTCCGATGAAGGTATTGGTATACCGGATGAAAATCTGGTTAAGATTTTTGATCCTTATTTTACCACGAAATCCACCGGCACCGGTCTTGGTTTGACAACAACATATTCGATAATTAAACGCCATGGCGGACATATTCACATAGAATCACAATTAGGGAGAGGTACGAATGTTTATATTTATTTGCATGCGTCCTCGAAACCGATAAATAATTCGGAAGCTGTTAAACAGCCAATCCAGAATGGGAAAGGCCGCATACTGGTTATGGATGACGAACCGACCGTTCGTGAACTGTCACGAAACATACTCTGCCACCTGGGATATGAGGTTGTCGAAACCGAAGATGGTATCGAAACGCTGAGAAGATATCAGCTTGCCAAAAAAGAAAACCGCCCGATTGATCTGATCATTATGGATCTGACCATACCTGGTGGGATGGGGGGCAAGGAAACGATAACACGCCTGAAAAAAATTGACCCTGCTGTAAAGGCCATTGTGTCGAGCGGATATTCGAATGATCCAATTATGGCCGAATTTAGAAAATATGGATTTGTTGATGTGCTGAATAAACCCTACACCGTCGAAAACCTGAGTCACACTGTTCTACAACACATCAATAACTGATCACAACAACCCCTTTTTCCCTTGCAATAATTTTTCGATTTTGTTAGCTTAAAAATCTTTTATCAATAATTTTCCGGCAATTCGGTAATTTTTGAATTTTTCTGCAATAAGGAGGAACGTTGAAGATTTATAAAAGCGATGAGCTGAGAAATATCGTGACCGGCGCGCATGGTGGAGCGGGCAAAACCAGCATTGTGGAAGCACTGGTGTTCAATATGGACCAGATCAATCGGATGGGTACGATTGATCAGGGTTCTACGGTTTCCGATTATCATGATGATGAAATTGAACGGCAGCATTCAATAGGCACATCCTTGCTTCATGGTGAATGGAGCAACAATAAAATCAATATTATCGACACTCCCGGATATTCAGATTTTTTTGGGGAGGTGGTCGGGGCTTTTCATGCCGCAGACAGTGTGATGGTCGTGGTATCGGCTGCCGGTGGTGTTGAAGTTGGCACCGAGATGGTTTGGGAAGAAGCTGAAAAGCATGCTCTGCCGAGAATTATCGTGATTAATAAACTGGATAAGGAAAATCTTGATTACGAGGGCGTTTTAAATTCATTACAGGAAAGTTTCGGACATAAAGTTGTTCAGGCCCAGTTTCCGCTGAATGCCGGACCCGGTTTTAATAGTGTGGTCGATCTGATCCGTATGAAAGTTATTAAACATAAGACCGATGGAAGCGGGCAATATACAGAAGAGGAAATTCCCGCTGATTCAAAGGCAGCGGCAGATGCATTACATTTAAAACTGATCGAAGCGGTGGCCGAAAGTGATGATTCGCTCATGGAGAAATACTTTGAATCCGGTGAATTGACCGAGGAGGAGTTCCGCAGTGGTCTGCACCGGGCTATTCTGAATCACGAGGTATATCCGGTATTCTGCGTTGCCGCCACCGGTAATATCGGTGTTCGGAGAATGCTTGATGTTATCGTTAATTTCTTGCCTGCGCCAAACGAAATGGCGCCGGCAAAGGGAGAAGACGGTTCTCAGAGGAAATGTGCGGTTACCGAACCGGCTTCTGCGCTCGTCTTTAAAACCATATCCGAAGCCCACGTAGGTGAGCTGTCCTTTTTTAAAGTGTTTTCGGGTGCGGTAAAGACCGGCGATGATCTTCTCAACAGCACCCAGAATAATACCGAACGGATTGGACAAATCTTTGTGCTCAATGGCAAAAGTAAAACAAGTGTCGACCGGCTGATGGCAGGTGATGTAGGTGCCGTGGTCAAACTTAAAAGTACCCATACCGGTGATACATTGTGCGACAAATCGAAGCCTATCAAATATCCAAAAATTACATTTCCTGCGCCAAAGATCCGGACTGCTATCGTGCCGGTAGCAAAGGGGGATGAAGAAAAAATTAGTATGGGTCTGCATAATTTGCATGAGGAAGATCCGACCTTTATTTCTGAATATGATCCCGAACTCAAACAAACGATTGTCTCTGGTCAGGGTGAACAGCATCTGGCGATCATCCTGAAACGGTTGAGACAGAAATATCATGTTGAAGTGGAAGAACAGGAACCGCGGATACCGTACCGGGAAACGATAAAAGGCAAATCTGAGGCACAAGGGAAGTACAAGAAACAGTCGGGTGGTCGCGGACAGTATGGTGATTGCCATTTAAGGCTGGAAAAATTATCTCGCGGCAGTGGTTTTGAATTCGTCGATGCAATTGTGGGTGGTGTCATACCGGGTAAATTCATTCCTGCGGTTGAAAAAGGGGTTGTCGAACGCATGAATAAAGGGGTCCTGGCCGGATTTCCGGTGGTTGATGTGAGGGTGACCTGTTTTGATGGAAGTTATCATTCCGTCGATTCATCGGAAATGGCCTTCAAAGTTGCAGCTTCCATGGGTTTCCAAAAAGCATTTATTGATGCCAATCCTGTATTGCTCGAACCGATATATGATATCACGGTAAAAGTCCCCGAAGAATTTATGGGGGATGTGATGGGTGATATATCCAGTAGGCGGGGAAAGATCATGGGAATGGACAGTGAAGGCAGATTCCAGATCATTAAGGCCAAAGTACCTCTCGCAGAATTGTATAAATATTCCACAACACTCAGATCCATCACCGCCGGCCGGGGAATCCATAGCCGGGTATTTTCCCATTACGATGAAGTTCCGGCAGAAATTTCCCAGAAGATTATCGAGCAGGCCAAGAAGGACAAAGAAGAAGATTAATGTGCCGTGATTTGCACATAGGAGATAATGTTTGGTAAGCCCGATGTACCATGTATATCGGGCTTTTATATCAGTGGAGTAAAATATGGATCAGCTATGGGCTCCTTGGCGTATGGCCTACATCCTGGATGCAAAAGACGCTATGGATAGTGAACGTTGTATTTTCTGCGAAAAGCCGAAACAACAGACTGATGAAGAAAACCTGATCGTATATCGATCTCAGCACTGTTTTATAATGATGAATAAATTTCCATATAATAACGGTCATCTGATGATTGTACCCTACCTGCATGAGTCGGATCTCACAAAACTCCCGGATAAGATATTGCAGGACTTGCAACAGGTCTTAAATCTCAGTATTAAAGCGGTCAAGGAAACGATGGACCCTCACGGGATGAATATTGGTCTGAATCTGGGCCGAACCGCAGGGGCTGGTATAGTGGATCATCTGCATTACCACCTGGTACCGCGCTGGAACGGGGATACCAATTTTATGCCGGTAATTTCAGGTACCAAAGTAATATCGGAAGCACTTTCAGATACCTGGCGTAAATTAAATTCTATATTTAAAAAATTCTGATATGCGTTTGCTGATCACAAATATCGGACGTTTGTACTCACCTGCAAGTGATAAAACATATGGTCATATTGAGGAATTACGCGATGTATCGATAATGATTCGGGGTGAAACCATTGAGCAGATTTTTCCCGGAGATAAAAAAATTCCTGAACGCGGCAGGATAAAGACCATTGACGCGCGAGGCATGACCCTTCTTCCTGGTTTTGTGGATGCACACACACATCCGGTCTTCTGGAAAACAAGGGAAAATGAATTTATTGCACGTCTTGCTGGCAAGACATATGAGGAAATAGCAGCTGCGGGCGGTGGAATACGGAACAGCGCCCGTGCTTTTCAAAATGCCGCAAAAGAGGAAATCAGGGAAAGAACCCGCGACCGTCTAAAAGCATTTGCCGTTTATGGTACCACCACTATTGAAGCCAAATCCGGTTACGGTCTGAGTACCCGGGATGAGATTAAGGCATTGGAAATAATTCAGGAACTGAACGCCGAAAACAACCTTGAGCTGATCCCAACATTTCTGGGAGCACATGAGGTGCCGGATGAATACCGTAACAGGCGCGAAGCATATATTGATTTGGTGATCGATGAAATGATTCCCATAGTAGCCGAAAGAAAGCTTGCCAGATTTTGTGATGTGTTCTGTGAACAGGGGGTATTTTCAATAGATGAATCCCGGCGAATCCTGGCAGCTGCAACGCGACACGGACTTGGTGCACGTATTCACGCCGATGAATTGAATTCATTTGGCGGCGCGGAGCTAGCGGCGGAAATTGGTGCAATCTCGGCAGACCATCTGGTGATGATTTCCGATCAGGGCATAAAAGAAATGACCAACAGACAGGTTATAGCAATACTGCTGCCTGTGACGACCTTCTTTCTTCGTAAAGACAGGTATGCACCGGCACGGAAACTGATCGAAGCCGGCTGCAATGTTGCCGTGGCTACGGATTTTAATCCGGGAAGCTCCATGACCCAAAATATGCAGCTGGTCTGGTCGGTCGCGGCGCTGAAAATGGGTATGTTGCCCGGGGAATTGCTCTGGGCGACAACACTCATTCCAGCAAAAAGCCTTAAAATTGATGACCGGATCGGAAGTATTGAAATCGGCAAACAGGCTGATCTGATACTCCTTGATATTCCTAATCTTGATTATTTACCCTACCATATCGGCATAAACCATGTAAAACTGACAGTTAAAAAGGGACAAATCATTCACAGCATTTTAAAGGAAATATGAGTTTGTGGAATACTGGCTTTTAAAAACAGAGCCCGAAGAATATTCGTTTGCAGATTTAGAAAAGGAAGGTCGGGCAGTCTGGGATGGGGTGAAAAACAATTGGGCCCTTAAACATCTCCGATCGATGAAGTCTGGCGATCGGGCCCTGATATATCACTCCGGTAAAGAAAAAGCGATTGCGGGTATAGCTGAAATTGTCTCTGCACCTTATCCCGATCCTGTATTGGGTGATATAAAACGAACAGTCATTGATGTCCGTGCTGTAAGAAAGTTTTCAGGCGACATCCGTCTGAAGAAAATCAAAGGTGATCCATTTTTCAAGGACTTTTTGCTGGTCAAATTCACCAGACTTTCGGTCATGCCGGTAGCCCCGAAATTCTGGCGTAAACTCCTCAGCATGGAAGGCCTGGAAGACCTCTGACTTGCTTGACTTTAGAGACCGGTTTTATTAATATATTTTTTAAAAACAATAATTTTGATTATTTCCGCCTGCATGTTAGTGAATTCAACGGATAAATATTCAGAACTTAAAAGTAAAATTGGCTTCTACGGTTCCGCACCTGAAATTGAAGATATTCTAAGTCTCATTACGACCGTTGCACCAACGGATCTTTCCGTTCTGATAATCGGTGAAAGTGGTACCGGCAAGGAACTGATTGCCAATGCGATCCATCAACTGAGCAAACGTAAAGACAGTACACTTATTTCAGTCAATACCGGCGCGATTCCGGAAGGTATCCTGGAGAGTGAATTGTTCGGTCATGAGAAGGGTTCGTTTACCGGTGCGGTCGGCACAAGAAAAGGCTATTTTGAGGCGGCTGATAACGGTACGATATTTCTTGATGAGATCGGGGAAATGTCTCTGAATACTCAGGTAAAGTTGTTGCGTGTCCTGGAAGAATCTGAATTTATGCGTGTCGGCGGAACGCAATCGATTCATGTCGATGTGAGAATAATTGCCGCAACCAACAAAAATCTTGAGATTGCTGTAAAAAATAATGAATTCCGCCGGGATTTGTACTTCCGCTTGAAAGCCATTACTATTGAAATTCCTCCTTTACGTCGGCACATACAGGATCTGCCGATGCTTGTACAGAAATTTACCGAACAGGTCAGTAAGTCACACAACATCACCTTTAAAGGATTTTCACCACAGGCGATAAATCTAATGCAAAAATATGATTGGCCCGGAAATGTGCGTGAGTTGCGAAATTTTGTAGAAACAGCACTGGTACTTAACCGTGGTGAAATTGTATCATCTGAGTATGTATCGAAGATTCTCAATAAGTCGGAAGATCAGCCGGGCCGGAACTTGCCGGTTCCGATAAACTTACCTCATGACCAGGCAGAAAGGGAAATTATATACCGCACCTTACTGTCGTTGAAAATTGATATAAATGAAATTAAACAAATGATGTTCAACGCATTGCAACAGGATAGGATTATAGGGCAAATGGATTATCCGGAAGATAATCTTCAAGTTGCTCCCAATGAACCGGACAATGAACTTAGACCCTCAACGCTTGCAGGAATGGAGAGGGAACTGATCAAGGATACTCTGAAAAAATATGAAGGAAGTCGACGAAAGACTGCACGCGCATTGCAAATAAGTGAAAGAACACTATATCGGAAAATAAAAGAATATGGTCTATAAACTGGTAGTAATGTTCTGCATCAGTTATCTGGGATGTTTATCTTATTCGTTTACCGGGGCATTACCGTCGCATATAAAATCAGTGGCCATCCCGCTGTTTGAGGATAATACGGCTTATCCCGGTGTCCGGGAAGATTTGACCAATCGTGTGATTGATGAATTTATTGCTGATAATACCTTAAATGTGACCTCGGAATCCCAGGCCGATCTTATAATCAGTGGCGTGATTACTTCCATTACCCAGAGAGCGGCTATTTTATCAGAGGGTGAAACGGTTGATGAATACCAGGTATACGTCAATGTAAAAGTGAAATGCGAAGATGTTAAATCGAATAAAGTGTTATGGGAAAAAAATCTGAGTCAATTCGGGGTTATGACCGGTACGGCATCCCAGGATGAAAGAAATCAGGCCATCCAAATCGCGGTCGAAAAATTAACCAATGATATTCTGAACAATACCCTGGGCTACTGGTAGTTCAAGAACAAAAATAATGTATTTTTAAAAAGTCAGCTGACTTGAAGGCGAAGCAATATACCGATATCAGCCCATCAAAATCGGGACACCGGGAATAATAAAAAAAATATCACATAGAATTATAAGTTAATACGGCTGCAATTCTCCGGGTAATCAATGCTGTCAGTTAGCAAAGATTTTAGTTCCTCATTTAATCAGGTATTTTTGCGGGTATATTGATGTTCTTTACAAGCTTTGGTACTATTGTGTCTCGGCTGATAAAATCTTATTTTAAGCTGTATTACGGGAGGATGTAATGTGAGTGATCGTGTCGATCAGATTGATAATATAATGAAAGAACGTGGTATGGAGATACTGTTTGCCCGTGTAGCTTCAAATCTCCTGAAAAAAGGTAATGTTGACGAGGCAATAAATATATGTGAAAATGGACTTAAAAAATTTCCGTACTATGCTCAGGCACACTATGTACTCGCAGCCTGCTATCTCCGAAAAGATCTGCAAAGAGAAGCGAGAAATGAACTGGAAAGAACACTTAAATATGATCCCAATCACCTGCGTGCGCTCAAAGTACTGGCTGAACTGTATAATTCAACAGGGATGGAAGAACTTTTTAAGGAAAAAGTTCAGAAACTACACTATCTCGATCCTCTGAATCCGGAAATTTCCCAGCTGGCAAAAAACATCGGTGCCTTTAGATACTGGAATACCGTTGAAACTTCTGAAGAAGAAATAACCGATACCGGATTGGATATTGCGGAAGTGGAAAAAGTTGATTTGAGCCAATTTGACAACCGCCAGGATGATTTCAATACAATAATCTCCGGCAAGAAATCAGCCGATGAACAGGATCAAGACTCCCAGCCGGCCTCAGAAAATACAATTGAAGGGGATGAGCAAAGGGATAAAGAAGTAAAACCGGAAGAAGTCGACCAGGAACTGGTTTTTGAGGAACTGGAAGAATTAAAATTTGATAAAGGTGATGCAACGAAAGAATTTGAAGAGAACCATTGGCTTGAATCGGACAGTGAATCTGATATTGCGGAAGTCAGCCAACCGGAGACCCGCCTGCCTGAACCGGAAGCAGAAAAAGTAGAGCAAAGAAAACCTGACTTAGAGGACAACAAAATAATCCCGGATGAGGACGAAACAGAACCGCAGGAGGAAAGTGCGGTTCAACCAAAGATAGTAAGTCAAACCCTTGGCGAAATACTGGTATCGCAAAAGAAATATACACAGGCCTTACATGTTTTTGAACAATTAAAAAACCAGCATCCGGAAAACAAGACACTCGATAAGAAAATAACATTCCTGAAAAAAATAATTGCACTGGAACAGAAATAACATTGCGATTGTTAAAAGCACATCAGATAATGAATCAATAGAAAAATCGTGTATCCTGAATGCCCTGCGTACTGCAAAAATGTATTCTGCATCTCAGTCTCGCGCTGCTCATAACCCAAATGTTATATGCTGCAATTGGTCCAGAAGACAAAAGAGAGTATATTGTCCTTTTACCCGCCGGCTTATCAAAGCAGAACGCCGATCAGCAGCTGATGACCTATTTCGAAACAAACCAACCGCCTGCGGTCGAATTCTTCCCTGACCTCGATGTCTCCGGCCAGAGCAGATGGGCTCTGCTCGAGAGCGAGGAACTAACGCCGTTGAAACTGGACCGCCTGTATGCAAACGGCAGAGTACTATATTATCAGAAAAATCATGTCTATCGCGTCCATGATAGCAAGCCAAACGATCCTTTGTACAGTGCTCAATGGTATCATCGGGAAGTGGGCGCGGCACAGGTTTGGGACAGGCTGCCGGTTGATACCGAAATTATTATTGGTGTAATCGACACCGGAATTGAGTACACGCATCCCGATTTGCAAAACTGTATCTGGGTGAACCGGAAGGAAGATCTGAATCACAATATGATTCTCGATTCTACCGATATAAACGGACTGGACGATGATGGAAATGGTTATGTGGATGATGTCGTCGGTTGGGATTTTACTGATGCCCCAAGATTTCGTGACAGCGGAGATTATCTCGATCCGGATAACGATCCCGCTGATGAATATTTTAATGGCCATGGCACACAAATCGCAGGCATTTTAGCCGCAGAAATTGACAACAATATCGGGATTGCGGGTTTATTACCGCATCTGAAAGTAATGAATTTACGTGCCGGGACGGCTAACGGTTATCTGGAGGAAGATGACGTAGCACGGGCCATTCTGTATGCTATGCAAAATGGTGCCAGGGTAATCAATATGAGTTTTGGCGATACCGAAGTCTCCCGCTTTCTGAGTGATGTCTTATTTTATGCCTATAGTAAGGGGATGGTTTTGGTTGCATCTGCTGGTAACAGCGCGGATAATCAGATCCATTTTCCGGCAGCTTTGTCTGAAACCATTGCAGTTGGAGCGAGCAATAAAGCACAACAGCGGGCAGGTTTTTCCAGCTGGGGTGGATTGCTTGATCTGATAGCACCGGGAGAGGACTTGATCGCCTGCAGCCGGAAAGCAGGGTATAATAATGTACAGGGAACCTCATTCAGTGCCCCGATGGTTTCCGCCGCTGCCGGCATGATGCTGATGTTGCAACCCGATTTTTCCAATGAAAATGTAAGGCGTGCTCTGAGATCCAGCGCCCGGGATATAGATGTCATGGGATGGGATCCATATACCGGGAGTGGCATTCTCGATTTTCCGCGGCTGATGGATGGTTCATTGCATGAGAGTCTGCAAATTCATTACCCGGCACCGGGTACCAGTCTTGCTCATAATACAGCGCCGATAATTATCACGGTAAAAAATCCTGTTTTACGAGGATTGAGTATCCAGTACGGGGTAGGCGAGCATCCATCACAGTGGTTAACGGCAGTCAGTGATTATCCGTATCAGGTGATCGAAGATTCTATAACGTCGATTGATCTGAGAAAATTTGCAGATACCACCATGGTAATAAGGCTAATAGCTGACGATTGGCTTGGCGGACAGAGTGAATTCAGGTCTCCTATTTATATCGACCGGAGTCCGCCGGTGATGCATAATCTTCGGATCCTGGATATGCTGGATGGAGAACGCAGTGGGATTCTGATCGAATTTGAGACAGATGATCTGGTGCAGGCCGATTTATTTTACCGGTCATCAGGACAATCGCAATCCTTCGATAAAAGAACATTCCGCTTTGAAACACGCAATCATCGGATTATCCTGAACAGCAGGGATATTCCGCGGGATGGGGAATTTTATATCGAGCTGAGGAACCGTAGTGGTTTAATTACCACCGCTGATAATGGAGGTCATTTTCATCACTGGCAGCTGCCGCCGGATCCAGTCTGGTCCCCGGATTTTAATCGTGTCCCCTGGACATTCCCCGCCGGATATGCACTTGCTTCCGTAACTGACCTCGACCAGAATGGATTTGCGGAAGTTATTTTGTCACGGTATGATCTGGATTATTCTTTCGGTCCCATGCAGATCTATGAATTTGTACAGGACGCATTTGAACTGAAGGCAGAAACTGCCGAGAGAATGATTCCCAGAGATGCTGGTGATGCCGATGGCGATGGTTTGCCGGAAATTCTTGCGGGATTCGGCCAGCGGACCTATCTGCTTGAGGCGGAGACGCAAAATAAACTGCCGACGCAAATTTGCTGGCAGGATTCAAATTTTTGGGGGAGCCGGATTACTGACCTCGATCGTGACGGACGGTTTGAACTGCTTGGCAGACGCGCTGACACGTTCGTACTGCTCGAGGCGGAAGGTGATAATTTTTTTAAGCAGGTGTTCAGGTTTGAAAACAATTCACCGGGAGAAAATGCATTAGGACCTCCCAGAACCGTTGTGGCGGATTTTGACGGGGACCAGAAACTGGAGATTATCTTTGGTGATTATGATGGTGATTTGATCGTTTATGAGAACGTGGGTGATGATGATTATCGCTTTACAGCGACCATAAAGTTACCATTCCCGGATGCTACGGATTTCTTTACAACATGGCCGCAACGGAACGGAAATCCGTTGCTCGTCGCGGGTTGTTATCAAGCAGGGGATAACAATTATGAACACGAATTTGAAGCCAGGTACTGGGAATACCGGACCTTTGTCAACGATGGGTCCGATAATTTCATAAAGAAGGAACTGATCCGTATCAATGGTTACTCCGATCTTCGCTTTTTTGATGCAGGTGTTGCGTCATTAAATTTGGGAGAGGAAGTAATGCTCGCCTGTGCACCTTATCCCAATCTCTACCTGATACGATTTAGTGCCGATGGGATTACTCCCTACTGGTCATCGACCGAGGTGCGGACGAATACAGTTATTGCATATGATTTTAACCGTAATGGATTACCGGAGGTGTTTTTCAGTAATGGTAAGGAATTTATCGCAATTGAAACTGCGGATAAACCGAGGCCACCGGCACCTCAAAATTTTTCCGTAACACCGTTGGATACACACCGGATATCGCTCAGGTGGGATCCGGTTGCAGGTGCTGACTATTATGTAGTATACCGCGGCGCATCACAGATGGAACTGCATCCTTTGGATTCAACGTATCATGGCATTGCCTTCGAAGATGAAAGTTTGATTGAGAATCAGCTTTACGTATATGCCGTCAAGACGGTCAGCTCCGTCTATCCGCAAAAATACAGTCCGCTTTCGCGATCAATCTCTGTCCGTCCGAACCGGGCACCGCGAATAGATACGCTGCTTGTTTTGAATAAAAATCAATTGCAGGTCATCTTCAATGAACCCATGCTGACGGAATCACTCGTTGAAGATAATTTCAGGCTCATTCCCGGGGATATAACCGCCCATTCTGTTGTACCATTTGATAATTTTCAATCAGTACTGATCACGTTCGATCAATCATTAATCACACAGATGGAATATGATCTGCAGGTAGAGCAGGTTCGTGATCTTGATCGAACAATCATCAGTGATGATAAACAAATAATCTCATTCAGATTCGAACAAGGCAATATTTTGCCTTATATAAAAAAATGGTATCTGGAAAATCGGCACCACCTCCAGATTGAATTCAATACAGCCATGGATATTTCGACCGTGTTGAAGCCTGAGAATTACCGGCTTCATCCATCGGGGAAAGTACTGGATGTTGAACAATCCGATACAGACGGAAGGCAATTTAGATATGTTCTCTCTGATGACAGTTATACAGGGGCGACCGGCATGGATGCCCGTTTTGAATGTCTCAATCTGCGTAGTGCAGGAGGCGCATATTTTACTGAGGGCAATGAAATTAATTTGACACTATCCGCGACTACGCTTGCCTATGTTCTGCCGTATCCTCAACCGGCTACAACGGAGGATATGATTATTTTTGCAAATGTACCGGATGATACCGAAATTAATATTTTCGATCTGCGGGGGATGCTTATCCGTCGGTTGAGCCCTCGTCAGTTCTTTGGTGGTATGCAGTGGGATCTTAAGAATAACAATGGTGAAAAAGTTGCCGCTGGAATATACATATACACTGCTCGGACGCCATCCGAAACGAAAATGGGAAAGCTTACCGTAATCAGGTGATCAGATGCTGAAAAAACGAAAGTTCATGAATCCAAAGGTGGTTGCCGTAACCGGAGGCATCGGCAGCGGGCAAAGCAGTGTGTGTGCGATACTGAAAGAATTTGGTTGTAGGATCATAGATGTTGACCGGAAAGCCAAACAAATCATAGCCAAAGATAAGATCCTGCAGAAGGAATTGCAGAAAGCGTTTGGCGAAAAAATATTTTATCGTAATGGTCGGCTAAACAGACATCTTTTGGCAAGTCTGGCCTTCCGTGATGCAGTAAAAACACAGCTATTAAATAAGCTGGTTCATCCGAGAATGGTGGCCGAAATTGTCGAGGAAATGGAACAAGCAAGGTTTTCTCACCGCTATCCTTTGATCGTGATTGATGCTGCGCTTGTTTTTGAGATCAGTATAGAACAGATGTTTGATGCCATTATTGTCGTTTATGCAAGCCTGCGTAAACGTATCGAACGCGTGAAATCAAGGGATAGACTGACAGACGAGGATATCATCGCTAGAATAAACCGTCAGATACCTCTGGATGAGAAAAGAAAATGGGCAGATTTTGAAATCAACAATAATGGCACCTTGGAGGATTTGCGTAAACAAACCAGACAGGTATTTGATAAACTCCTTGATCACGGATCTTTTGAACGCAGAGGAGGGTGAAGAGAAATCATGGAGCATGCAGTAATTTCGTTGTCCGAAATATCCCGGTCCCTGGAAACACACATTATCGAATATTATAAAGTTTGTTTGCTGAAGACCAACCAGTTCAGTACGAAATATATCTTGCAGAAGTTGATTGAATATCATAAAACGCATACGAAAGATCTGAAATCAAATTTAGTGGGCGATACCGGAAAATATTTTCAAGCTGATCTGCCCGATAAATACCGGCAGCAGTTCATCAACTCCAGAAAAATAAATTCCTTTGACATTGAAAACCTGAATTTTGTAGAAGCAACAAAGCTGGCAATTGTATTATTGAACTTTCAGATAGAATTTTACAGCCAACTGGCAGAGGATTCGGATAGTGAGTCGTTACGCGACCGGCTGGAGAAAATAATTGAACTGAAAAATAATTATATCAGAGATCTTGAAACCGAATTTGATCGGTTAAATTACCGGAAATAAGGATCAGACATGATTATCGGAGCACATGTATCTATTGCAGGGGGTATTGATCAAGCGATACACAATGCACAACATCTGGGTTGCGAGTCTTTTCAGGTGTTTACAAAGAATCAAAACCAATGGCGTGAAAAATCATACTCCGATGAAGAAATTAACGGTTTCAGGAAACTTTTATCAGAATCGGAATATCAGCATGTACCATTGGCTGCGCATGACAGTTATTTGATCAATCTTTGTGCGAATGAAACCGCTAAGCTGGAAAAATCAAGGCAGGCATTTCTGGCTGAAATCGAGCGATGTACGCGTTTGGGCATTGCTTACCTGATCTTTCATCCGGGTGCACATACCGGAAAAGGGGAAGCATGGGGTTTGCATCAAATAGCTGAAAGCCTTAAATGGTCTATAGATAAATCAGCCGGTTCGCAGGTAACTCTGCTGATAGAAACCACTGCGGGACAGGGAAGTAATCTGGGTTACTCCTTTGCGCAGATTCGAGAGATCATGAGCCGGATTGTTCCCAAAAACCGTATTGGCGTTTGCGTTGATACCTGTCATATATTTGCTGCCGGTTATGATCTGAGAACGGAGGTGCAATATGAAACGCTCATTGAACAATTGAATGAAAATTTCGGTTTAGAGCACATCAGGGCGTTTCACTTGAATGATTCTAAAAAAGATTTGGGTTCGCGAATTGACCGGCATGAAAGGATAGGTAAAGGTTACCTGGGCGAGGCGGTATTTGCCAGATTAATCAATGATGAGAGATTTCTCAATATCCCCGGGTATCTGGAAATCCCGGGAGACGATGTGGCCTTCCGGGAAGATATCGTACGGCTTAAAAATTTACGCAACAGCTAGATTGTATATTCCAGCCGTTTCCGCAGTTCTGATATCTTGTTCTTAAATACAGGATCACCGGACATCTTTACAGCTATGATGCGGTGTGCATAAATCACCGTTGCATGATCGCGCCCGCCGAAATGCAATCCGATATTGACCGTTGAATGATGGGTAAGTTCCACGGAAAGATACATTGCCACCTGCCTGGCAATGGCCACATGCTTTTTACGATCCTTCTTCATAAAACGATCTTCCGGTACGCCGAAATTCTTAGCCGTCAATTGAATAATCTGTTCAATAGTAATTTGTTTGTTTGCTGGTTTGCCGATTTCACTTACCACCATTCGTGCAAGTTCAAGCGTCGGTTCAGTATGGGTCAATAACACCTGGGCCAATAAACGGGTTAATGCGCCCTCCAGCTCGCGGATATTATGCGTCAGGTTTACAGCCAGGTATTCAATAATTTCACTTGGAATCTCCAGCTGATTCTCTTCACATTTTTTTTGCAGGATTGCGATACGTGTTTCCAGATCTGGAGGTTGCACATCGGCAATCAATCCCCACTGAAACCTTGATACGAGGCGCTCTTCGAGAAATCCCAGTTCTGCCACCGGCCGGTCTGAGGTAAGTACAATCTGTTTTTTCTTCTGGTGCAATTCATTGAATGTATGAAAAAATTCCTCCTGGGTCTTACCTTTGTTGTTGAAGAAATGAATATCATCGATCAGCAGCACATCGCATGACCGGTAGAAATGAGAGAACTCGATCGCTTTGTTTTGCTGGATTGAAGAAATAAAATGACTGGTGAAACTTTCACTGGAAGTATAATATACCTTTAAATTCGGCCGCAAATCGCGAACCTTATTACCGATAGCCTGCACAAGGTGTGTTTTCCCCAGGCCGGTACCGCCATAAATTAACAGTGGATTATAATTGGTATTACCGGGAGCTTCAGCTACAGCTATGGCAGCGGCATGCGCAAATCGACTTCCGTCACCGACAACGAAATTCTCAAACGTGTAATGATTATTCAGGTTTGATTCATATTTCTCGGGTGCCGGTTTTTGTTCCTTCTGATGAATTTTTATATTGGGATCTTTATAAGGTGAGAACGGTTTCTCATCCAGAACGCGATACTCGACACTCAACGACTGACCGTATGCCTGCGCGATGGCATTATGCAGGATTTTCATGTAATGATTATCCAGCCACTCACAAAAGAACTTGTTCGGAACGCCAAGAACCAAACCGGTAGCATCCAAATGAATTGGTTTAAGAGGGGCAAACCAGGTCTGAAAACTCCTCGGATTAATATTCTCGCGAATAATTTCAAGACTCTTTTGCCAGATATCCTGAGGCGAAATTGCGACACTTTCAGCGCTTCTATGCATATTCAATTGATCTATATCTCCTGTTCACTTATCCACAATCGAAAATCACCTGCAAAATCTGCCTGAAACTTCTGTAACTCAATGATTTAACGAGACTAAGCACCCGTGAGCAAGCATAAGATATTAAAATTCATATACTTACAGATATTGGCTATTTTTATGGGGTTGTCACCGGGTAAGATTCCTGTGAATAATTTTAAGTTATTCACAAAATATTAACAACGCGTTTCATCACCCACGAACATTTTAACAAGCAGGAATTAAGAATCAAGTTTTTAATCCATATTTTTTTTCTAAAGTCGGTTTCACGTAAAACATCAGTTCATCTTGACAATCAAAAGGAGGATACCTATTTTCCCCTTGCCACATAGCGGATGAATAAAAATATGATCAGCAGGCTTTTGCCAGGCGTTATTTGGCAGTGGCCAGTGATTCCAAAGCAGTTTCGGGACGCCGTACCGAACATTCGAAAAATTTCATGATGAAAAAAGTTTTATGACGGGAATTCAAAAAAACGCACGACAACCATCTTTTCAAATCATAAAAAATTTCCCTGTGTACTCGTTGCCAAAAAATTACTACCTTTGTAACCAGTGTAAAGGACATCAGCATGCAACGCAAAATCGTCAATACAAAAAAAGCACCTGCGCCGATTGGCCCTTATAGCCAAGCAATCCTGTCGGGCAACTTTATCTTTACCTCAGGACAGATCGCAATTGATCCGGCTTCTGGTGAAATTATCACCGGAGATATCGAATCTCAGACTGTACGGGTGCTCGAAAACCTTAAGGCAGTACTCCGCGATGCAGGGGGATCGATCGATTCCGTATTGAAAACAACAATCTATTTAAAAAATATGGATGATTTCCAGCGCGTTAATGAAATATATGCGCGATATTTCGGGCATTCTATGCCCGCCCGGTCAACCGTCGAGGTGAGTCGTCTTCCTAAAAATGTGCTGATTGAGATTGATTGTATCGCCACTGTTGACCAGGAATAAGATTTTGTGCAAATAGGCTGTCGGCATATCATGCATAGGAGCGTATGTGTCAAATTATAAGTTTATTGTAAATCCAAGCGCGGCCCGTGGCAAGTGCGCCCGTGTTTCGGTACATCTTAAAGAGAAGTGCATAGCGGCAGCTCTGGATTTTGATCTTGTACATACATCCGGTCCAAAAGATGCGACCGCGATTGCGGCTAAAGCCTGTGGAGATTTTGAAAATATTATTGCTGTCGGCGGAGACGGCACAATCCATGAAGTGGTGAATGGTGTGGTCGGCAGGAAGCATAAATTTGGCGTCATTCCGGTTGGGAGTGGCAATGATTTTGTAAAGGCAATGGGCATTCCAATAAAATTCGGCGCTGCTTTTGCCTCCGTCTGCAAAGGGAAAACCAGGACCATCGATGTTGGCTGTGCCGATAAATCATATTTTCCCAATGGCCTGGGTATTGGATTTGATGCCTGGGTCGTTCGTGAGAGTCAAATGGTACAAAAACTCCGTGGCAATGCCATCTATCTCTATTCCGTTTTGCGCACGATATACAAATACCGTCCGCCTCAGATCAGATTAAAATTCAATTCCTTGACCAGGGAAGAACATTTGTTTATGGTAACGGTCGGCAACGGGGTAAGTTTGGGAGGAGGTTTCAAACTCACACCATTCGCGTTACTCGATGACGGTCTCCTGGATCTGACTATTATTCGGAATCTGACCAAGCCGGAAATATACAAAAATCTGCTCGGCGTATATACCGGCAGACACACTCGTATGCCACAAGTGACTATTGACCGGACCACAGAGCTGGTGGTTGAATCGGAGCAGGGATTTGCGGTTCATCTGGATGGTGAACTCATGTCGCTCGAACAAAAATCATTACATATTTCAATTATTCCGAAGGCTCTTGAAGTCATTGTGCCTCAATAAATGCATAGTGCCGGTGCTGATCCTGTTTATACTTACGGGTATATACGCATCCATCGCCCAGGATTCTACCACAGCGGATATCCCGGATACTCTTAATTATCAGTTATTGCCAGATCTGATTCGTTCCGCACTCATTCCAGGCCTTGGGCAAATACAACAGGAAAAACCTGCAAAAGCTGTTATTTTTTATGGCTTTAGCCTTTATTTTATTTATCATTCAATCGATAACTGGAATCAGTGGAAGGACACCGGTGACACCCAATATCGCTCTGCGGCAAGAATAAATCTGGCTCTTTTTGTACAGGTGTATGCGATCAATCTTTTAGATGTGATAGATACATATGTCAGACATACCTATGCACCCTGGTCAGGTGGTCTTCATTCAGATAAACCATTAAAATCACCCTGGGGCGCAGTTGCCAAATCCGCAATGATTCCAGGCTCGGGTCAGGTTTAT
>WOR8_10000368_pt1 | contig 46731 bp, 56 predicted proteins | sample DeeMarSeWOR38_10_FD_19890 | JGI IMG/M metagenome (IMG submission 19890)
AGCCGTTTCATTTCCATTTCGTATAAATGGCGACCGATCCCAAATTTAACCGCGGCGCGTTTCAACGAGTCGGAATATGCCGATTTCAATGGGTCGGCGAACCCCCCATCGGTCGGAATTTGACCAACGTCGATTTTCGTTATTCCCATTACTGTCAATCGACATTCAACATTTTTCGATCCGACGACCAAATATTCGTCGTTCCAATTTTGCCATCCTACGACCGAATCGAGCCGGTTCATAACGTCGCGCGCGTCAATATGCGCCGTACATCCGGCGACCCGTTCGCCGTTGTTGTTGACGATTGGTTCCCCCGATTTTTTTTTCGTTACTTCTGGTTTCCAACGGATCGCGTCGTCGGGGAACGGTTCCGACAACCCCAATTGAATATATTTCATATCATTAATTTTTTCGTTCATTGTCGTTTCTCCGTCATTGTTAAATCATCGGCCGGAACCCCGGTCGACAACGGTTGATAATATACGTCATTATATGACAATCGTTGACAAAACGCAACGGTCAAAGTAAAATAATTTTTGAGGTGAAATTATGAAAAACAAATCGATCAAAATCGAACCCGGCGACGGGTTCATTCCGGAAAAACCGGTTTTCGTCGCTGAAACCGATCCCGCGGAAACGATCATAATCCCGGAATCATTCAAATTGGATCGACCCGATCCGGCGTCGATTTATGACGAACGTTCGTTGACGGTTCCAGAATTGGCCGAACGGTTGAATAAATCGGTTACGGTTATTCGGCGATATATTGCCGACGGCCGATTCCCCAACGCGTACAAGGACGGCCCGTATAAATCGTCGAAAATTCGCGTACCTAAACGGGATGTCGACAACTATATCAAAACCGTGTTAATATCAAATCCGGCGGCGAAAAATCCCGATTAACGGTTTACAAAATCGGTTTAATCGCCGTCAACATTGACAGAAACGGCGATCGGGTTTTATGGGTTTCGCATGGGTTCCCCTCTCCTTTCCCGGTCGTTATTTCGAACGGGTCGCGTCGTTGGGTTCGTTTACCGTATTAGGTGACCGCGAAACTGACACTTCCCCGGCGACGCGACCCCCCCATATTCGCGGCGACGAGGAACAGATGAAATCGACATATTGGATTAAATTATATTTGGAAATGTTGGACGATCCGAAAATGGGTCGAATGAATGACCGGTTATATCGGCGAACGGTTGAAACGTTATTATTCGCGGGGGAAATGGGCGATGGGGGGTTTTTGCCAACGTTGGAGGATATGTCGTGGCGATTGCGAACGACCCCCGAACAATTGGAAACCGATTTGATCGAATTATCATTGGTCGGGATTTTATCATTCAACGACGTTCGCGGTCGTTGGTTCGTTAATAATTTCGCCGAACGTCAAAAACCGTCGTCGGCGGCTGAACGGATGCGACGTTACAGAAAACGAAATAAACAGAATTCAGAAACAGAAACAGAAACAGATACATACAGTTACGTAACGGGTTACGTAACGAAAAACGAACAACGTAACGAAAACGTTACGTTTCGTAACGGCGACCCCGAAACAGACGACGACGCGATAAACGTCGTTTTGGATTTGCAGGAATTCTGGTTGAATTTGACCGGGGGATCGTTGCCGACGGCGCGCGACCCGCGGATTAATGATTATTTCGTTCCATTGAACCGATTATTAATCCGGGTCGATTGGAATTCCGACGCCGCGGCCGAATTGTTGAAACAGAAACGCGCCGAAATGTTGGCGAATGGAAAAACCCCATATCGACCCGCGGCGATCGTTCCCCGTATAATTGGCGATCTTGACGCGGCCGACAATACATATTCGATCCCGACGACGACGAATGTCGGGAATATTGACCGATTAAATCGGATTATGGCGATGGTTAATCAATAACGACGACGGGGGAACCAAACGGAGAAACGAAAATGAATAATCCCCCCTTTTGGATTTTGGAATTAATCGACGAATTTCAACATTCCGCGAACAAACGATCCGACGCCGCGATCGCGCGAATGATCCGCGTTTTCGCCGACGTTGATCCCGACGTCATGGTCGATGCCGTCGACGATTTCATTCGCGAACGACCGATCGGTTTTTTCCCGACGATCGGCGAATTGAAACCATTCGTCGATCGCGCGGTCGAACGGTCGCGCGAAATCGAATTGAACGATGATGACCGGCGCAAATTATACGATTCGAAAATGAAGCGGGTTCGGGAATCGATCCGACATTCAGACGACGAAATATTGGAATGGGAATTCGACCGGGGTTCCATTCCCCGCGGCGAATTGGGTTCCGAGTGGGGGTCGGTCGATGGTTGAAATCAAATCGTATCAATGGGATCAAACGGTCAAAATATGCCCCAATTGCGACCGCGAAATTCAAACGGTCGGGTTCGATTCGCATTTTGAAAGCTGTTCACGTTTACCGACGGCCGACGAAATCTGTCAAATGTTGGATGACGATCCATTGTTGACGGTTAATTCGTTGGCGCGCCAGTTCCATGTTGGGAACCGAACTATTTATAATCGTCTGGAAAAAACGCGTTGGAACCATCGACGGTTGACGCTCCGCGGTCATAACGTGCGAACGCATGGAATCAAAAACGGCCGACGGATACAAACAAACCGGAAACAAAAAATCGTCGACCGCGGCGGGGTTTTCTGTTTATTTTGCCGGATATGTAACGACGCGCCGATTTGCGAATTTTGCGCCGTGAAATTGGAACAATTCGCCGACGACGAATCAATTCCCGAAACGTGGGGGTCGTTGGTTTTGGATTTATGGCAAAGCGGGGATTTGCCGCGGAAATGGAAAACGAAATTTAAATGGTTAAAAAACGATCGCGTTTTGGTGTGATTTTGGCCGATCCCCCGTGGAATTACAATAATACCGGCGTCGAAGGGTCGGCGGCCGGTCAATACCAGACGATGACCGACAACGAAATCGCGTCGTTGCCGGTCGCGAAAATTGCGGCCGATGATTCGGTTTTGTTGTTATGGGCGACTTGGCCGAAATTGGACGTCGCGATTCAAATCGTCAACGAATGGGGGTTTCGATACGTGACCGGGTTTCCCTGGATCAAAATCGAATCGTTGGGTCGTTCGTTATTCGATGACCAAATCGAAATTAAACCATTTTACGGCGTCGGGTTTTGGGTTCGGGGTTGTTCGGAACCAATATTGATCGGTCGCCGCGGGTCGCCAGAACGACCCAATTTCGATTATTACGGGTTACTTTCCCCGAATTTATACCATTCGCGAAAACCCGATGATTTATACGAATACGCGGAATCGTTGAACGGCCCATATTTGGAAATGTTCGCGCGCCGGAAACGAACCAATTGGTCGTCATGGGGAAACGAAATCGAATCGGATTTGGAATTATGAACGAAAAAACAAACGGGAATCAATCGTCGGTTATTGAAATCACTTATTGGGTTCAACGACAACCGATCCAATCGGCCGGGGAACGCGCGCCGTCGGGTTGGTTGAACGTAACAAAACCCGATCCCAGGCGGGGAATGGTTCATAAATTCGCGCGGAATATGCGGCGCGAATTGGACGGTCAACATTTGGACGGAACCCGCGTTCGGGTTTGTCGTCTGATTGTAACCGCGGATTTGGAATTATGATTCAACCGATCAAATATTACGGTTCGAAATGGTCGGTCGCGCCGTGGATTATTCGCCATTTCCCCCCCCATAAATCATATATTGAACCATTGGGGGGATCGGCGGCCGTTCTGTTAAACAAACCCCGATCCGAATTGGAAACATATAACGACATCGACGGCGCGGTCGTTAATTATTTCAGAATGATCCGCGACGAACCGTTCGAATTATCGCGGGTTCTGAGAGCGACGCCGTGGGCGCGCGCCGAATTCGAATTCGCCGTCGATACGTTCGAAGCGTCGAACGACCCGATCGAACGCGCGCGCCGGTTCGCGGTCGCGTCGTTTATGTCGGTTTCCCAACGATGGCGGGAAATGGAAAATCCCGGCGTTCGAATGTTGAAAAACGCCGACGGCCGTTATTCGAAACCGGCGTTCGATTTGGAACGGGTCGCCGCGGGATTAAATGAAATCGCCGAACGGTTGACCGGGGTTCAAATCGAAAATCGCGATTGGTTCAACGTTGCGATCGAATATGCGAATAACGATTCGTTGATCTATTTCGATCCCCCGTATCCATTGGAAACCCGCGGCGACCGGCGCGGTTATGCGTTTGAATGGGACGGCGACGACCATTGGAACGCGGTTTCGTTATTGCAACAAATCCCCGGTTTTGTCGTTGTTTCTGGTTATCGTTGCGATCTTTACGATCGTTTATATGCCGATTGGCCGCGGTTCGATTCCGAACCCGTTTTGACCAATTCCGGCGGGTCGCGGGTCGAGTCGATTTGGTTGTCGCCGTACACAGCCGACGCGTTGGCCGCGGATTTCGGCCCATTATTTCGGAGTAGATAAAATGCCAACGGGTTATAAAATGACAGATTATGAATACGCCGTCGCGATGATCGCGTTCATTAACGAACGAACCATTCGCGACGCGGCCCGTTCGTTGAACGCGACGTCGGGTTTGATTTCGGGTCGAATTCAACAATTGGAAGAAACCCGCGGATTAATGTTCGAACGATCCGAAACCGGGTTTCAACGGTCGCGGAATTTGACGATTCGCGGAAAAAAATTTTTACATTCGAATGGATTTTTCGAAACGAAAAACGGCCGATGGGAATCATTCAAATTGGATCGAAAATGACAAAAATCGCCGCGGTCGTTGCCGCGTTTCTGGCGATTTTGGTCGGCCTTAATGTAATTTGGACGCGTTGGAAAACCCCGAAAATCGCCGTTTCCGTTCGTTACCAAACGTTGCCGCCGATTTCCCCGGAAACCCGCCTAATTCGCGTTCTAACAAACGATGGGGGTTACAATATCATAACATAAAGGCCCCTGTCATTTCGTTCTAATTCGGCTTTTTACATGGGGTCGAAAAATATTTTTTTAACATTAGTTATTGTAAACTTAGTTCGTAATTTATGCCGATTTTTTGGCGCGTTTTTAACGGTCGAATTATTTAACAATGGGGTTCTGATATGCCGATGGATCGATCCAAATATTCCGACGATTGGGAACAGATTTCGTCGGCGATTCGCCGCGGTCGCGCGGGGAACCGTTGCGAATGTTGCGGCGATTGCGGCGTCGATCACGTGATCGAAATGGATGATTTGATCGCGGATTTGAACGCGATCGGCGAATCCCAATTCGAAATATTCGGCGACGAATTAATCGAACCCGAATTCCGTTGTTGGGCGATCAATGGCCGGGAACATCCGATCACTGGATCGCGCGTCGTTTTGACGGTCGCGCATTTGGATCACGATCCGTCGAACAACGACCCGGCGAATTTGCGCGCGTTTTGTCAACGATGCCATAACCGATACGACGCGGAATTCCGCGAAATTAATCGGCAATTGACGCGGCGTCAACGTCAAATCGACGCCGGTCAAATCGTCATGTTTGAAAATCTGGAGGATTGAAATGTCACGTTTGAAAATCGGTTTTTTAATGTCGGGTTCAGGGGGAAACCCGTCGGGGATCGGGAATTACGTTTATACATTGGATGCGGCCGGAATCCCAAGCGTTACGTTATGTAACGACGGCGACGTCGGGATCGGCGACGCGTTGAATCGGATTTACAACGGTTCGTCGGTCGACCATCGAATGGTTTTTCGAACGACCGGGTTTGACGTTCCCAATTACGCGATCGACGCGGCGACCGCGGCCGCTAATCATTTTAACCTTTTACGTTCGCGGGTTCCGGCGAACGTTTACGCGAACCGGGATCGGGTTTGGATTTGCGTTCTGAATGAGGTCGACAAAAACCGATCCGAATGGTTGGCCGATTTCGCCGCGGCGTCGGTTCCGTTATGGACGGCCGCGGGATTCAAAATCGTTTTGTTCAATTGGTCGACCGGCGAACCGGAACCGGAACATTGGCGCGCGCCGAAAATGGTTTCGTTTCTCCGTTCCATTCAGAACCGATCCGACGTCGCGATCGGTTTACACGAATATGCGTTATCGAATGACATTTGGTTTTTGTATCCGTATCGCGTCGGTCGTTTTATGGATTTATTTGCCGCTTGCGACGAAAACGGAATCCAACGGCCGAACGTTTGGATCACTGAATGGGGATGGCACTCGACGTCAATTCCCGAACCCCAAATCGCGATCGAACAAATTCGCGGCGTCGGCGAATTGTACGCGAACTACCCCGAAATTATCGGCGCGGGGATGTGGTATTTAGGATCGGGTTATGGCGGGATCGCGGATTTGGCGAACCGGTTAATCGTTCCGGTTACGAATTTATCGATTTCGTGGGATTATGATCCCCCGGTCGAACCCCCGACGTCGGAAACATTCAAACAATGGGCGTCGCGACGCGTCGAGGAAATGCGAACGATCACGTTGAACCGCGATGCGTTATTGCAAAAGGATGCCGTCGTCGCGGGATTTAACCCGTTCGAATCCGAATTTTGGGATTGGTTCGACGGCGTTCAATATGCCCTCCAGGGGTTCCGCGATTTACATTCAGAACGGAAACGGGTTTATTGGGTTCCGGTTCCCCCCGATGGGAATTGGCCGTCGAACGCGAATTCGTTCGATTATCCAATCGACGACGACCCGTTGGCCGGTTTGGTTGTCGGCGCGCCGTTCGCGGTTCCATTTGTAAAAACGTCGTCATTCAACGACCCCCGATCATATGGGAACGGTTTACACGAAGGGATTGATTTCGACATAATCGGCGGGGTTTTCCCCGATTCGAAGGAATCCGTTTACGCGGGGATCGACGGAACGATCGTCGAACCGGTTCCGAATTTGGCGGGTTATGGAATTCATCGGGTCATCGAGGGGCAACATAACGGGAAAACGATTCGGTTGTTCTATTGTCACATGGATGCGGCGTTCGTTAATATCGGCGATTCCGTTTCCCGCGGCGACCCAATGGGCGAATTAGGTTCGACCGGCCGTTCGGAATTCGAACACGTTCATATAACGTTGACCGTTCCGGGTCACGGTTTGGCCGGTTATGTCGTTCCCGATGTCGTCGATCCGGAACAATATGTCGATTCAACCCCGGTCGCGCCAGAAAACGGCTCGGTCGATATGTCGAAATATTTCCGGGTTCCCGAAATCCCGCAATATTGGCGCGGCGATCAATACGCCGGGGATATTGTCATTTTGAAAAACAATTGGGGGGCTGGTGATGAACGCCAACAATTGCAGGGAATTGGTCGCGATTGGTTCGTCACGAAAAATCAACAATGGGAACGACGCGACGTTGGCCCGGATTTCATCGATTTAAAAATGGATACGTCGCCGGGAAATAACGAATTTTATACGGTCGCCGGTCATTGGTTGCCTCGATTAATGGACGTCGGCGACATTTTCACGCGGAATGAAACGGTTCAATATTACGCGAAATCGGATTGTTCGCCGGGTTCGTCGACCCAATGGTCGACGGCGATCAAATTGGCCCAACATTATGATCAATATTCGCCGACAACGGGGGTCATATTCGATAATGTTGTTTGTTTGGAATGGTTGATAAACAACAACGTCGAGGAACGATATTATTTCGCGGCGTCGGTCGGGTTGATTGAGTGGCAAAAACCCGCGGCGGGGTTCCGGTCATATGCGGCCGAACGAATTTCAGTCGGTCAACAATCCGACAACGTTCGCGAATCGATCCCATGCTGGACGGGTTAAAAATGAACAACATTCAAACAACGATCGCGACCGCGGCGCGTCTGGAAATGGAACGCGAACCATTCGAATCGGAAATCGAAATAATAATCACGATCGAAAAATGCCGGATTTGTAATTCGAAACCGATCGGAATTACATTAAAACGGAAAAACGTTCGCCGGTCGATTTGGAATCCGGGGTCGTTTATCTGGCGACGGGGAACCGTCGTTCGTTGTTGCGGTTTATGTTTTTTTGAATCGGTTCGACGACATAACCAATTGACGCGGCGGCCCAACAAAATATAATTGAATTACACCTGCTCTAAGCAGTCCCAATATAGAACGACCCCGGTCGACCCCCAAACCGGCCGGGGTCGTTCGCGTTAATCCGGTTACTTAATCGGTTTATTGACTTCCCCGCGGTTATGGGTTAATATCCCCGACAATGGTCGACAACGACCGGAAACGAACGATTTACAATATTATACGATTCGACGCCGGGGTTCCGGTTTCGATAATCGGGATCGATTCCCGAACGGAACGTCGGCGACGCGCGCGCCGAATAGCCTAGTACGGAATCCCCCGAACGCGCAATCGAAACCGGAACCCCGGCGTCGAACAAAAACGGAGAAACGAAAATGAACCCAAAATCACGCGTTCGAATGATCGATATTGAATTTACCGTCAAATTAAAACCGTTTCCGATTTCCGCGAACGACCCCGAAAACGAATTGGTTCGGGAAACGTTCGACGAATTGGAATCGGCTTTATCGGATTTTTTGGATATGGAATCGATGTCGGTTTCTGTCAACGTTTATTCGGGAATGGTCGACGCCGCGGTCGCGAAAATCGTCGACGACCATTTGGCCGATTTATCGTCAATCAAAACGGCGATGCCTGATCCCCGCGGGGAACCCGAATTCGATATGGACGGAACCCATTTCGTCGCGCCAGAACCCGAACCGAAACCCGTCGAACGGGATCAAATGGGGATCGATATTGATTTAATGTTCGGCGATTTGTTGCCGAAATTGCGCGATTTCGCCGTAATGTCGAAACGGTCGCGCGCCGAATTTTCCCATTATTTGACCGACGCGATCGACGAATACCGTCGGCATTTCAACGCGAACCCCGATTCCGATGTCGACGAACGAATCGTCGACGCGTTCGACAGGATCGACAAATATTTAACCGCGGCGATGTTGGGTCAATCAACAGCGATCCCGTTATGGGTTTCGATTTGGAACGACGTTTATTCGACCGCGACCGAACGACCGGAATAAATCGGAACGGCAACGATAAACAACAACCCGGCGACGGTCGCCAATATCAACCCCGGATCGGAACCCCGATCGCGGGGTTTTTTTATTTCCGCGAAATTTGCCGGATTCACTCTTGACAAATCCGGCGGGTTCGTTCTATAATCCCCAATGACCGACAACGGTCGACAACAAACGGAAATGAACGAACAAAACGGAGAAACGGAAATGAACGAACAAAATTATTTCATCGGTTCATATGTAAACGAAACCCGCGACGTCGTAATCGCGGGAATTCTGGCGAATCAAAATATTATGTTGTTGGGCGCGCCGGGTTATGGAAAAACCGCAATCGCGCGCGATTTGACGGAACGAATCGCCGGGGAAAATTGGTCGTTTTCCAGGCTTGACCCATCGACGCCGGTCGAAACGGTCGCCGGGGCATATGACCCCGCGGAATTGTTGAACGGCCGTTTAATTCGGGTCGTTGAAGGAACCCCATATCAACCGGGAAACCGGGTCGCGATTCTTGACGAAATGTTTCGCGCGTCGGAACCAATGTTCGACAAATTGTTGGATGTTTGCGACCGAAAGGACGTCGCCAACGGCGACGCCGCGACCGTTATCGGAACGGCGAATTTCGTTGAATCCGGCGAACGGGTCGAAGCCCTAATCGACCGGTTCGGGTTGTGGTATTGGGTCGAAACCAACGGGATCAACGCCGAATCAATCGTCGGCGTTCATCTGCGAACCGCGGGGAAACCGATAACCCCCGGCGATTTGCCGAATTGGGAAACGGTCGAACGCGTTCGTTCATTTATACCAGACGACGCGACCATCGCCGTCGTCGGAAAATTCGTCGCCAATATCGCCGAAACCGCGATGGTTGAAGGACGTCGGCCGCATCCGCGTCGTTTGGCCCAATGGTCAGCAATCGTTTACCGGGTTTCGGCGTTCGAACACGATTCCCCAACATTCAACCGGGTTTCCCCAATGGCGGCGCGGATTATGCGATACGCGTTCCCGAATACGTCGCGGGAAATGGCGGCCGAATGGGAAATGATCGTCGCGGCGACCGTCGACCCCATCGGCGGCGCGATCGACGAAATCATGGCCGACGCCGTGACCGAATTTCGTAACGTTGGGATGTTGAGAAACGATTTACGAACCGCGGCGTTGGTCGATTTGGGTTCGTTCAATATCGCGAAACAACAATCGCTCCGCGAATTGGCGACCCAATATGGCGACGACGATCGGATCAAAACCGCGATCCAAAATTTGACGTCGTGGTTTGGGATGGCCGCGTCGGGGATCGTCGAGGGAATCGGATAACCCCGGCAACAAAACCAGAAAACGACCCCCGGCGAAAATCGGGGGTCGTTTCAATTCCGGCGAATTACGCGGTTTCACTCTTGACAAACGGATCGACCGGGGTTAATATTGACAATGAACGGCAACGTTCGGGAAAACGAAACGGAGAAACGGAAATGAAAACAAACGGAATCGCGACCAAACCAACGGAACAATTATCGTTCGGCGAACGGGTTTTGGGTCGTCTGGTAAAAATTGATTTGGGGGAACCGACGCGGATTGACCAACGGCGCGACGACGAAACGGCGACCGCGGATTTAGCGGCTGACATTTTCTGGAATCTTTACAAACGGGAAACGAACCCCGTCGCCGACGTTCCCCCAGAACGGAAAATAAACCAACGGTTAATCAATTGGATGCGGGAAACCCCCGGTTTCGAAAATTCGCGCGCGACGTCGATCGCCAATCTTCCTGCCTCTGCCCTATCGACGGCATTATTAACCCATCATTTGGAATCCGACGAAATCATGGGGGAATTGTTGCGGCAACAAAACGAAATTGACAAATTGGCAAAAACCCGCGACGACGCCGCGGCGCGTTCCGAAATGTTCAACGCGGCGGCCGACGCGACCGAATCGACCGGCGACGAACCCGGCGACGACGATGGGGGAATGACGGTCGACGATTGGCGGGAAATGGCAAATCAACAAAACGAAACGGTCGACCAATTGAACGCCGAAATCGAATCGTTGGTCGCGGCGACCGAATCCGCGATCGAAAATGCGAAAAACGACCCCATGACCGCGGCGTCAATTTCCGCGGCGACGCGCGCGGCGGCTGACGAATCCGCGGCGACGGCGCGCATTATGGCGGGGTTCGGGTTATCCGGCGCATCCGACGTTCGGAACGACCCGACGGCCGCGGTCGAATTTATGTCGAAAATCAACGACAAAATCAAACGGATCGCGGAATTGGCCGGTCGCGTGAAGGGGTTCGCGTTGACCGCATATCGCGAACGCGTTCAAACCGGCCCGGTCGTAACCCGGATCGGGGTTACAAAAAACATTCAAAATTTAATGCCGTCGGAATTGGCGTTATTGCGACCAGACGCGCCGACAATGATTCGCGCGGCGAAAATCGCCGAATTGGTCGAATCCGGTTTGTTGGGTTATCAACCCGTCGGCGACGCGGAAAAATCCGGCCCGTTTGTTTATGGTTTGGACGTTTCCGGATCAATGTCGGGGGAACGGTTGATCGTCGGTCGCGCCGTTGGTTTGGGATTAGCGATGGCCGCGGCCGAATTGGGTCGCGAATATATTTTGTTCGATTTCGCGGCAAAACGTGACCGGGTTCGAATCGTAACGTCGCGCGACGATTGGCGGGATCATCTGGAATGGGCGTCATTTGGCGCGGGGGGGGGAACCGACTTTGATATGGCGATCGACGTCGCGGTCGAACAATTGGTCAAAATGGGAAACCCCGAACGCGCCGATTTGGTTTTCGCATCCGACGGAGAGGGAAACATATCCGACGAAACGATCGATAATTGGAAATTATTTCAAAACGCGACCGGCGCGCGATTAATGTACGTTCCGGTTGATAAATCCGCGGTTGATTGGATGGGATCGAAATGGTTCAACGTTGACCAAATCGCCGACGAAATTTTCGCGGTTCCGACATTCGACGGAAACGCCGCGTCAAATCTGGCGCGGAATGTCGCGGGGAAATGGTCATAAACAGAACCGGAAACCCGCCTAATTCGCGTTCTGGCGCGCGGTTCTATCGAACGAATATAAACATTAATGGAGAAACCAAACATGGATTTAATCGATATTTTCGCAATTTATGGGGTCGTCGGGATCGTCATCTGTTTTCTGGTCGAAACGACCGGGGGTTTTGACGAATTCGACGACGATCGCGCGGATTGGAAAACCCAAACGGTCGTTATTGTCGGAACGATCGCGTTTTGGCCGTTGTTCGTTTTGTTGGTTGTTCTGATTATTTTTGGGGTTCGGTTCAACCGGCGCGATTAATTTCGCGTAATTTGCCGAATAACTCTTGACAAACGGATCGGCAGGGGTTAATATTGACAACGAACGGCAACGAACGACAAAAAAACGGAGAAACGAAAATGATAAAACCAGACGAACTCAGAAAAATCATACGAAACCCCAAAACAAAACAAATATTCGTTTATGTTGGGGTGACGGCCGATGATGGGTTGAATTTACGGATTTCGAAAAATGCGGCGTTGGATTTAATCGCCAATATTCCGAACGACGTAAACGTTCGCGCGATTCAATCGGTCGACGAAACAACGGTTTGGATCGGATAACAGAAACGGAACCGGTCGCCGGGTTCGACCCGGCGACCCCATTTTCGAAACGGAGAAACGGAAATGAACGAAAAAACATTATTCAACCGGAACGGCGACGAAACATTATATTTCGTCGCGATCGAATGGGACGGGGAACAACCCCCATCGACTTGGTATGAACGGATGCATCGTTTGGCCGGTCGCGTTCGCGGCGACAAATCCCAAACCCCGGTCGTTCGGCGCGACGACGATTCCGGCGTCATTTTTCAAGAGGGGTTGATTTTCACCCCGTCGGAATCATTGGCGCGAACGTTGGGGTTTCTGGCGCGCGACGAATTCGGCGCGACGGCCGTCGCCATTGGCGAAGCGGTCGTCAAACCAACGTTTACAATGTCGCGCGAGGATTCCGCGGTCATTAACCGGATCGCGGCGACGTTGGGAAAACGGGGTCGTAAACCGAACAAACAAAATTGGGTCGTCACTTGTCTGGAACAAATGCGAACGTTTGTAACGAACGAGTCGTATCCGATTCAATGCCCCAATTGTCGCGGAATGAAAATTCGAATTCGACCCGGCAACGTTAACGCATATCGCGACGACGGCGACGACATTTTCAATATATGGGTTCGAACCCGGTTCGGGAATTCGCCGCATTGGGAACCGACATCGGTCGATATGGTCGCCGACGACGAAACGCCGGTCGCGCCGAAAATTGACGACGTTCAATTGGGCGAACGGGATTCGGAATTCGTCGCCGAATTACGGAATTCGGGGATCGTCGACCAAATAGAAAAACAACCCCGATTCATTCAATTGGAAATCCTCGATGCGGTTTACGTATCCCGTCAATTTGTATCGACGGCGAAACGAACGACGTCGCGGGTCAACGCGATCGCGAAATATTTTCAAACCGGGGGAACCCGAACCGATTTCGCGATGGCCGAAACCGCGGTTCCCGATTTATTGGATACGGCATCGACAATGGGCGACGAATTCGCGGCGCGGTTATGGCGCGGCGTAATGGATGGGAAACCCGCCTAATTCGCGCCAGAAACGACGAATGGAACGGTCGCCGGGTCATAACCCCCGGCGACCCCATATCAACGGAGAAACGAAAATGAAACGAACGAAATATGGAAAACCCCGCGACCAACAACGATCGCGGGTTTATGACGCCGAAAACAAAATCAACAACAAAACGAAATCGAACGTCGGCGGTCGATTGGAAACCGTCGCCGACGTCGAACAATGGGTCGAAAAAATCCGGCGTTCGGTTTGGTTTCGGAACCGTTGGCCGTTCATTCGGGAAATTAGAATCAAGGACGGCCGGGGAACCCGAAACGGTTTCGCGTGGGCATCGGCGACAACGGAACCATTATTCGCCAGAACGGAACCGGGGTTCGATCCGTTGACGAATCGTTACAAAACGATCGGGTTTCTGAATTTGCCGGTTTGGTCGCGGTCGCGATTGGTCATACTGCACGAATTGGCGCATATTGTCACGAATTCCGAATATATGGCGTCGCGCGGTTACAAACAAACCCCGGTCGCAGGTCATGGCCCGGAATTTTGTTCGGTTTATCTGGCGTTGGTTCGGCGTTATTTGGGCGAACCGTTCTATTTGGAATTACGCGAAAATATGCGGTCGCGAAATGTCAAAATCGGTCGCGCGCCGAAACCGTTTCCAATGAACGGCCGGGAACCGTTGCCGGATCGGGAACCATACGACGACGGGTCGTTATTGGGTTTGATTTAATCGACGGTTTCATTTCCGTTTGGGGGTCGATCGGTTTCTCCGTTTCGCCGATCGACCCCCATTTTTGATCCCCGGCGACCAAATCCGGCAAATTACACGGTTTAGGGGTTGACAACCCCGTCGGTTACTTGTAATATTGACAACGAACGACAACAAACGGCAATAAACAGAGAAACGAAAATGAAATTCCAAACCCAAATCATAACCGAACAAATCGAATACAAAACAAACGGAACCGGGTTAATCGAAAATGAACGATTGGTCGAATGGTTACGTTACGTCGACGAGGACGGTTACGCCGACGATTTGGTCGACAAAATGGTCGAATTGGGATTCGACGCCGCGGTCGATTGGTTGACATACGAATGGATCGGCGACCCGGCGACCGCGGAAATGATCGTCGATTTTTTCACTAGATAATGGCGAACAAACGAACGGAGAAACGGAAATGAACGACATTCAATTTCAAACGGGAACAATCAAAACCCATAACGGAACGATCACGATCAAAAACCCCGCGACTGGGGAACATCGAACGTTCCAAATCAGAACGCAACCCGACGACGCGCGGTTCGCGCCGGGAAAACGAATCGTTTCATTATTGGATGGGTCGAACAACGAATTCGATTATACGGGATTCGGGTTCGTCAACGACGACGGTTCGATCGCCGTATGGCGCAAAAAATCCGGCGGGGTTTTCGACGTTTACGCGAGAATGTTATCAAACCCCGAATCGTTCCAGAAACGCGGCGCGGAATATTTGTTCGCGGGGAAATGCCGAATTTGCAATCGCAAATTAACGACCCCCGAATCGATCGAACGCGGAATCGGCCCGGTTTGTGCTGAGAAAACCGGGATCGTTTCAACCGGTCGCGCGACCCCCGACGTCGAACCCGTCGACCCCGATTTCGAAACCGCATTGGAAAACGCGCGCCGATCGATAACCAGACGAAACAACCAAACGGTTTTCGCCGGGAAATTGGGAACCGCGGTCGCCGAAAAATGGATCGCCGAAAACGGGTCGTTAATCGAAACGGTCGTCGACGGTCAATCGTTGGGAAATTTCATTTTAGCCGCGACTGAATGTTTGGAATTCAACAACCCCGATGGTTTGGGGAACCGGTCGTCAACATTCCGCGACGGATTCCAAACGGTCATCGCCGATTATTTTACGACCCATCCAAATTTCGTTCGAATTAACGGGGGTTCGAAATGACCCGTTACAATTTGATTCGAAACCGACGGCAACATTCCCGAATGATGATGTCGGGGGGAACATATCGATGGGTTGAAAACGTACCGGAAAAAACCGACGTTTCGGTTCATATTCCATTCGTCGCCGGAACCATTCGAACCCATAACGGATTCGTAATTATTGAAAACCCCAAAACTGAGGGCCATCAGATTTTGACCATTCGCCGACAACCCGACGATTTCGATTTCGCGCCGGGTCGCCGGATCGTAATGTTCAAAAATGACGATTGGTTGAATACGGGATTCGGGTTCGTCGCCGACGACGGTTCGATCCAAATCTGGAAATCGAAACGAACCCCGGAAACCAAAACATATTCGCGAATGTTGACCGAACCCGAATCGTACATCGGCCGCGGTTTGGTTTATACGTTCGTCGCGTATTGTCGACATTGTAATGACAGATTAGAAACCGACGAAACCCGCGACGCGGGGATTTGTCGCAAATGTTCAAATAAAACGGAGAAACAAAAATGAACGAAAAAATGGATTATTCGACGATGAACGAAACGCCGGTTTACAAAATCGACGACCGCGGTCGTTGGGATTATCAACCCGGCGATTTGGTCGTTCAATGGCGTGGAATGTCATTTGACGGGCAAATGAAAGTAGCGGTTATAACGAAAATTTGGCGTTCTGGCGTCATTGTTACCGACGACGGAACCCAATTCAACCCTCCGCGGGGATTGTTTCGGGATGATTTGAACCCCCCAACGGCCCATCGCCGCGGTTCTGGTCGGGGATATATTCGACCGTTTACAAAAAACGAAACCCCGGCATCGGTTGTTGAACAGATTAAAAAACAACGTGATGACCAACGCGACGAACGTCAACAAAAAATCGACGCCAAAAATCGACGCGTTCGAGAGTGGTTGATCGATAATGGCCCGTCAATTGCGACCGCATTTTCGAACCCGATCAAAACCGAATACGGCGAAATATTCGTCGCCGAATTGGTCGACCGTTGGGGTCAACCGGTTGTCGTAACATTCCATTCGAAACCCGCGGCGTTTATGGAAAAAACGATCACGGTTTGGATGGCGATCGCGACCGTTGACGTTCGACATTCGGCCGACGGAACCGACGACAAACAATTGGGTTCGTTTGGTTCGTCGTTCGCGACCGGCGAATCGATCGCGTTGGCGTTGGCGAATTATTTCACATAAACGAACCCGCGTTGGTTCAACGCAACCCCCCGACGGCCGATTGGTCGTCGGGGGGTTTTTTATTGGGGGGAATTTCCCAAAACGCGAATTAGCGGGGTTTCCGGTCAACTCTCAGCCCCCATATAAAACCCCATGATTAACCCGATTCGTCGTTTCTGGCGCGAATTAGGCGGGTCACATCGAACGCCGGTCGTTTTGTCGTAGTCGTTCGTTATGGTATACTGCCGAATATGGGCGCGCGTTCTGGCAAAACCGGCAAAATTGGCGAACGAATCGCGCGAATCGTTTTGTCGCAAATGGGGATCGAATTTATCGAACGAATCCATAACGCGTGGAAATTGGTTCGTTGGATTGATTCGCGCCGGTCAATTGCGGTCGTCGTTGCGGCGTCGCGCGTTTCCGGCGATTTTCGCGGAATTGCGGCCGACGGTCGTTCCGTATTGGTTGAAGTGAAAACCCGAACCCGGAACGTTGACCGGTTATTATTTTCCGATTTGAAACAACATCAGCGCGCGGCGTTATCAGAACATAACCGATTAGGGGGGTTGTCGTTGGTCGTTTGGATCGTCGACGACGGATTCGTCGATATGGATCAAAACGTTTTTGTACTACAATGGCCGATCGTGGGGTTCGCGCCGCGGAAACCATTAACCCGCGATCGCGCGCGGTCGTTGGATTTGAAATTCGGGAGGATAAACAATGGCAAAACAGAAAACAAATCGACAAACGAAAACGATTGAAGTCGAAATCGTCGACGTTTCAGAATTGAAACCCGATCCCGACAATGCGAATCGGGGAACCGAACGCGGCGATTATATGTTGTCGCGGTCGTTGGAAAAATTCGGCGCGGCCCGGTCAATTGTCGTTGATCGAAATCTGGTCATTCCGGCGGGAAACAAAACCCATTCGAAATTCGGCGAAATTGGCGGCGAACGGGTTATGATCATTCCGTCGGACGGGAAAACGTTAATCGCCGTCAAACGCGAGGATTGGGATTTGTTGACCGACGATCCCGACAACCCGGCGCGCGAATACGCGTTCGGCGACAATATAATCGCGTTTCGAAATCTGAATTTGGACGGAGAAAAAATAATTTCCGCGATCGACGCCGGGATCGATTTGGGCGATTTATGGTTCGACGACGAATTGGCCGAAATCCGTTCGGCATTGGGGGAAACCGGCGACGAATGGATCGACGATTTTAACGATCCCGCGATTAATGCGGTTATGTATCGCGTTATCGTCGACGAATTAACCCGCGACGAAGCCGACGAATTGGCCGAACGGATCGGGGGTCGCGTCGAACAATATCGAGTATCCGAATGACCGATTTTCGATTTGGGGTTATCGCCGTCGTTCCGTTCTGGTCGCAAAGCCGGAATATGAACGCGGATTCAAATTTCGGTTATTTACGCGCCGTTATTCCCGAAATGGAACGTCAAACGACCGACACTGTTTTCCTAATATTTTTCCCCGATCCCGAATACGGTCACGGTCGATGGGTTTACCATGACGACGGGTTACAATCGGATCGGGTTATGTTCATTCGTTGGCCGTATGATACAACGATGCGATCATCGGTTTTGGGGTTCGACCCGGAACGGTTCGCGCGGATCGATTTGGATTTCGGCCCGGTCACGTATTGGGCGAACCAAGTTGAAACCGCGGGGTTGATCGCCGGGGGTTATCGCCAATCGTTCAATACATCGGCGCGGCCGTCATTGGTCGCTCAACATCATTATATTATTCATCCGTCGTTGCCATATCGAACCGACGGGTTATTTCCGCGGTTATGGGCGCAAATCGGCGGGTCGTTGGCGGCCGATCGGGTTGTTTATAATTCGAACCATTGTCGAGTTATGGCGCGCGAATCGTTTTTGGAATGGTTGTCGTTTCGGAAATTCGCCGAATTGGATTCCAAATCGTCGACGTTGTTGTTCGGTTTGGTCGACCCAAATCAACCGGTCGCGCCGGTCGCCGAACCGGGTTCGAAACCGATCGTTTTGTATAACCATCGATTCGAAGCATATAAACGACCCGACGTAACGTTCGACGTTTTGGATTCGTTGAGAGGGGAATTCGATTTCGAAATTTGGGCGACCCAAACCGTCGAACAAAAATCCGGCGGTCGTCGCCAATATCAATATGATCGAACCATATTCGAACCGGCGCGCGCGGATTATCTGGCGCGGATCGCATTTCCGGCGATTAATACGATTAATTCCGTTCACGAAACGTATTGTATAGCGATTATGGATTCGATCGCCGCGGGTCATCTGGTCGTCGTTCCGAACGGGGTCACGTTTCCCGAATTATTGCCGCGGGATTATCCGTTCAAATTCAACGATCCCAAACAACAACGATCCATGATTCGGCATATATTCCAAACATGGCCGGTCGAATATAACCGATGGCGCGAACCGTTGTCAGAATGGGCGAAAACCGAATTCGGGGTCGAACAATACGTCGCGCGTTATTTGGATTTAATCGCCGAAACCGAATCGGCATATCGGAACCATAAACCCAAACCGTCGACCATACGAACAATGAATCGGATTTGGGATAATATGAAACCCGGCGTCGGGATCAATCCGCGGGAATTCAGAAAACAAATTCCCAAAGCGGGAACCCGTCAAGCCGGGGATCAAGCGTATTCGACCCGGCGAATCATTCGGGATTCGTTGATTTTCCGCGACGACATCGGGGTTCGTCTGGAATCCGGCGCGGTTCGAATATTCCGGCGCGAATAGTCCATGATTGACAAAAAACCTCATGGTTGATAAACAACGACAACGGAAACGATGCGGCGCGAAAACGAAATCGACCGACGACGGCCACCCTTGCCAACGTTGGGCTATGCCGAACGGCCGTTGTTATTTACACGGCGGCCGATCCCCCGGCGGGGTCGCCGCGGGTCGATTCAAAACCGGCAAATATTCGAAATATTTACCGGGGGATTTGTTGTCGGTTTACGACGAATCACGCGCCGATCCCGATTTATTATCAATGCGCGAAACAATCGCCGTCATGGATGCGCGAATCGCGCAATTATTCCAACAATTGCCGACGGCGACCGATCCCGAATTATGGTCAAATTTGGTCAACAATTGGGGTCAATTAATGGATGCCATACGGCGCGACGACCAGAAAACCCAGGTTCAATTGATCGGCCGAATCAATCGGATCATAAACGACGGCGCGTCAATTTCGGTTACTTACCGTGAAATATATGATTTATGGGAACGACGGAGAAAAACCGCGGAAACCGAACAACGGGTTATAATGACCGGCGAACGAATGGTCGCGATCGAATCGGTTTTAATGTATCTAGCGATCCAAATCGAAGCGACCAAATCCGCGGTTTTGAAATATGTCGACAATGCGGAAACCAGACGAAAAATCATTAATGCGGCCGTTGACGCGAACCGGGAATTACTCGGCGCATCGGTTGATTCGTGATTCATTAAATGGATTATGGGAAACCGGGATCGTCGACGTCGATCCGTGGGGGGATCATTGGGTCGTTCGCGACGACGGCAAAATATACGAACCAAATCGCGGTCAATTGAATTTCCATAATTCGACGGCGCGATTCCGAATTTTGTTCGGGGGTCGGGGGTCGGGGAAAACGACCGCGGGTTCCCAGGAAGCGATTCGAAACCGCATCCGATTGGGGTTGTCGGGATCGGTCGTTAATCCCGATATGGAAAATTTTAAATATTCAACATGGCCGGAATTTCGGCGTTGGGTTCCGTGGGATCGGGTTATCGACAACGATCAACGAATGGGGGAATTTGGATGGGAACCCCGCGGAAATTTCGTCGTTCATTTCAAAAACGGCGCGGTCGTTTATTGTAAAGGGTTACGCGACCCCGACGCGGCGCGCGGCCCAAATTTGAATTGGTTATGGTATGACGAGGGGGGTCGCGATAAAACCGGTTTGGCCTGGAAATTGGCCGTCGCCGGGGTTCGGGTCGGCGCAAATCCGGCCGCATGGGTTACAACCACTCCTCGCGGCGCGGGTCATTGGACGGCGAAAACATTTATCAACGCCGAAACCCCCGACGAAATCGCCGAAATGTTGGAATCCGTCGGTTATTCTGGCGATTTGTATTCGTATGGTTTCGCGTCGATCCATGACAACCGAAACAATCTTGACCCGGCGTTTTATGCATCCATGTTGACAATGTACGCGGGGAAATTCGCCGAACAGGAATTGAACGGGGTTGTTATTGACACTATCCGCGGGTTAGTTTATGATAATTTCGGCGTTGACAACGTGACCCCGATCGCGGAATACGACCCGACGCGCGGCCCTGTCGAAATTGCGTTCGATGACGGTTTTTCGACGTCGCCGCGGGTTTTTCTGTTTATTCAAATCGACGACGATGGGGTCGCTAATATATTTGACGAAATGGTACATTTTCGCCATGACGCCGAAACGTGCATCGCCGAAGCGAAACAATTGTTATCGAACCGGCAACAACGACATTTTGACGACGGTTCGACCAACGTTTCGAACCCCGGTCAACCAATACAATACGGCGACCAATGGCGACCGTCGCGTCAATCCCCCATCGTTCATTGTCGATTCGAAATCGCGGTCGGCGACCCGTCGGCCGTTCAATTACGCGACCAATTCAGGCGCGCCGACATCGCGGGTCGCGCGCCGAAAATTAAATCGGTTGTTGAGGGGATCAAATTGGTTTATCGGTTGATTCGTTCCGACGACGGATTCGTTCGCGTTCGAATACATCCGCGATGTAAAAACACGATTCGCGAATTTTCCGAGGGCTATCGTTGGCCGGATCGCGGCGACGATTCCGAGGATTGGGAATGGAACGAATCGACGAAACCGATTAAAATTGACGATCACACGGCCGACGCGTTTCGTTATTGGGCGACGTTGCGAATGATTCGTCGGATTTGACCATTTGACGCGACCCCAACGAATAACTACAATAAAAATATTCGGTTAAATAAATGGAAATTTTACGGGATCGCGTTCGTCGACCCGATGGGGGTTGATTATGGGATTATTCGACCAATTACGCGCGCGGTTTCGCGTTGGGGGATTCGGCGACGGAGAAACAACCGTCATCGAAAAAATTTCAAATCGGCCGGATTTGTCATTCCGTCAACATATTTTGACCCAATCCGCGAATTTCGAATCCCAATCGTTGATTGATTCCTACGCGGGATTTGCCGCGGTTTATCGCGCTCATGTTTGGGTTCGAAAAGCCATAACCGCGATCGCGAATAATGTCGGGGGTTTACCGGTTCGGGTTGTCGCGGCCGACGATACGGTCATCGACGGTCACGAATTGACCGAATTATTCACTAATCCCAACGACCAGAATTCCCAATCTGAAATATGGGAATCCTACGTCGTTGATATGATGTTGGGGGGGGAATCGTTTTTCGAAATCGTCGATTCCGCGAACGGTCGACCGTTGGAAATTTGGCCGCGTCGACCGGATCGAATTATGGTCGCGCCGGATCAATCGACCGAACGTAAATTATATCCGCGGGTCGCCGGTTACAAATTCGGCGACGACGACGAATTAATTCCCCCGGAAAATATGATCCATGACAAATTCAAAAATCCATTGAACCCCTGGCGGGGGATCGCGCCAATAACCGCGGTTCGTTCTGGTTTGGTCATCGATATGTACGCGGCCGCTTGGTCGAAAACGTTTTTACAGCGCGGCGCGCGGCCGGATTATGCGATCATCGCGCCGGGGGGAATAACGCCGACGGAACGCGAGGAATTGGAATCGGCATTAATGACCAAATTTTCGGGATCGGATAATTGGCATAAACCGATCATTTTGGAAGAGGGAGTAACCGATTTAAAACCGTTTTCGTTTCCCCCGAAGGACATCGAATGGTTAGAACAACGGAAATTCGCGCGCGACGAAATCGGCGGGGTTTTTGGGGTTCCAGACGAAGTAATGGGGTTTGGCCGCGATACATACGAAAACATGGATTCGGCCCATCGTTGGTTCTGGTTGTTGACGTTGATTCCATTAATCCAACGCCGTGACGATCGATTAACGTTATTTTTCCAGAAAACGCGACCGTTATTGAAACCCGGCGAACGGTTCAAAACCGAATTGTCGTCGGTCACGGCATTACAAGAGGACATCGCGCCGTTGATAGAATCGGCGCGCGCGTTATGGTCGATGGGGGTTCCATTCAACGCGATTGACGAACGGTTAAATTTGGGATTCGGCGCGATTCCCGGCGGGGAAATCGGTTATTTGCCGTTTAATTTGATCCCCGCGGAATCGGCCGGTTCGGGGTTCGGCGCGATTGCGAACGACAACGTTCGACAAATCAATCCAGAAACCCCCAAAATCGACGTTATAACGAACGTTATCGGGAATAATGGGCAAGCGTACAACGACCAGAAAATCGACCGGGAAACGGCGAAAACGGAAACGACCGCCGCCGATTTGATCATCGTCAACCCGCGACCAATTATTTATGGTTCCGACGTTCATAAATCGTTGATAAATCAATTCGAACGGAGAAAACAACCCCATTCGGATCAATTTCAACGGGAATTAAAACGATTATTCCAACGTCAACAAAACGACGCGCTACGCGCGATTCGAAACGCCGACGGAATCCCGACGGAACGGGAAATTTTCGATTTACGTTCGGAAATCAAAAAAACCGGCGAAATGTTCAAACCGAATTATGAATCGACGGTCGATGATTTCGGAACGGTCGCGGTCGACGACGCGTTGGAAAACGCCGCGAAAATCGCCGTTCCAATGAACGCAAAACAACCCCCGGCTGATTTTGGTTTAGCGTTCGACGTAACCGATCCCGAAATCCAAGCGGTTATTAATCAATACGTTTTCATTTTCGGCCGCGACATAAACCAGACAACCCAACAACAAATCGGCGATGCATTACGGCCGATATTAGACCAAGCCGCGACCGAAGGATGGTCAATTCCCCAAATCCAACAATCGGTTTATTCTGAAATTTCAATGGTTTTCGACATTCGCAAATCAGATTGGGAAACGGAACGAATCGCGCGAACCGAAATCAATCGCGCGGCGAATGGGGGAACGTTGGCCGGATGGCGTCAATCCGGAGTGGTTCGGGGTAAAGCATGGTTGGCCGCATTGGATGCGCGAACCCGCGATTCGCATTTGCAGGCCCATGACACTTATCAATCTTACCCAATCCCGGTCGAACAAAATTTCCGCGTTGGCGGGGGAGCAGGCCCGGCCCCCGGTCAAATCGGGATCGCCGGGGAGGACATTAATTGTCGATGTACAATTGTCGCGATTTACGTTTAATTTCGTCGAATTGACATTGGTCGCCGGTTCGTGCTACATTTGACGCGGCGGTCGAATTGGAACGGAGAAAATAAAAATGGAAAAAAAACGAAAAACATTCGCCGTCGAAATCGTCGATAAAAACGGCGATGGCGGGGAAATAACGATCAACACTGGCGCAATCGACCGCGATTCGGATCGGGTTTTTCCCAACGGCGCGCGGGTCGAAAATTATTTGAAAAACCCGGTCGTTCAGTTTGGTCACAACTACCGTGATCCGTGGGCTACGATTGGTCGAACCGACGCGTTGGAATTATCCGACGACGCGATTCGCGCGCGGTTTACGTTGCGACCCGCGGCGAACGAAAACGATCCCCAAAACATAATCAGATTATTATGGGAAGGGGATTGGATTCGAACGGCGTCGATCGGATTTATGCCAGGGGGGATCGCCGGGGAAACCGTCGAAAACGAATTCGGGGGAATGGATTTCGTTTCGTGGGAGCTTTTAGAATGGTCGTTGGTTCCCATTCCGGCAAATCAAGAAGCATTACGATTGGCGATCAAATCGATTGACCAACGCGCGTTCGAATATTGGCCGGTTACGATCAACGCCGATCAAACGTTACAATATTCCCCGGATCAAAAAATCTCCGACATAATAACCGGATACGGAAAAACCGATCCGGCGCGATTGTACGTTGTTGCTCTACCGGTTGACGCCGATCCCGAAATCATGTTGTTGGGTTCCAACGAACCGGAATCCGATGATGAATCCGCGGCCGAATCCGAAACCGAATCAATTAACGATGATCCCCCGGTTGAAATTGACGGTCAAACAACCGGGGATAATCCAACGACGACCGAACCGAACGACGAACCAAACAACAATGAATCGGCGGGTTTAAACGAACCAAACAACAATGAAACAGAACCCGACGCGGCGTTGGTCGTATCGTTGGCATCATTGACCGAAATAATCGAAAAAATCAAACACTCGGAGAAAATACAATGAACGAACATATCGAAAAATTAACCCAGGAAATCGCCGAATTACAATCGACGATCGCGGGTCGCCAGAACGATGCGACGTTGGATTGGGATAAAATTAAATCCGAATTCGGCGATCAAATCGACGCGTTGGTCGACGCGCGGGTCGCCGATAATCTGGCGAAAACCCCGAACCGGCGGGTTCCCGGCGATTTCGTCGGCCCTGATGGGAATTCAACCCCGCTTGACCAATTTAAGGGAAACCGTTATTTTGGAACGTTGCGGGATTTCCAGAAAACCGGCGTTTCGAACCGATTCGGAACCGCGATTAAACCGGTCGATTTATGGTTAGCGCATTTCATAATGGAAGCGCAAAACCGTTTGAAAACCGCGAAAATTTCGGGTCAGGCGTTCCCCCCATCGGATGATTTGACCGCGGCCGTTAAAGCCATGACGTCAACCGGTTCGGGAACCGGCGACGAATTGGTTCCGACGGAAATGGCTGATCAATTATGGGATGACATTTTCCTCGCGTCGCGCGTCGTCGGGAACGGCAACGACGGGATGGCGATCATTCCGATGCCGACGAACCCGTTCGACATTCCGTTGGGTTTGGGTTCGGTCACATGGCGCAAGGGAACCGAAAACACGGCGACAACCGCATCCGATCCGGCGACCGCCAAATCAACATTAACCGTTACCGAATTGGTCACGGAGCAGAATTGGTCGTACACGTTGGATGAGGATGCCGTCGTCGCTATGGCTCCAAATATTCGCGGTCGTTTGGCGCAATCTGGCGCGGAAATAATCGACGATTTCGCGATCAACGCCGACGCGACCAACGCCGGAACCGGAAACATTAACCTAGACGACGCCGATCCCGCCGACGATTCCTATTATTTGTCAGACGGTCAAGATGGCCTCCGGCATTTATGGATCGTCGACAATACGGCGATGGGGGTTAATGCTGGCGGCGACGCGTTGGTCGACGGCGACATAACCGATGCGTTAGTTCTGATGGGTAAATATGCCGTTAATCCAATGGACGTTCGGATCGTTTGCGACGTTTCGACGTACTTAAACGGATTTTTGGCATTGACGAACGTTGTCACGGTTGACAAATTCGGCCCGGAAGCGGTCGTTTTGACCGGTCAATTGGCCGCATATCGGGGAATACCTGTCGTCGTTTCGTCATCGCATCGATTGGCCGAAGCCGATGGTAAATTGTCGACAACCGGCGGGAATAATACGCTCGGTTCAATGACGATTTACAACCGAATGATGTGGTATGCTGGATTCCGTCGCCAGATTTTGATCGAAATCGACCGCGACATTCAGAAACGCCAATACATTATGGTTACGTCGTTGCGTGAAGGGGTTGCGGCTCATGGAACCCGATCAACCGCGACCCATACGGCCGGGGTTCGTAATATTCTGGTTTAATGGTTTCGCGTTGAAATGACGCGTTGAAATGGGGAACCGGTTTCGGCCGGTTCCCCGTATCGAGGTGAAAAATGGAACGTTCGACGTTTAAAGGGAACCCGGAACGGATTTCGTTTTCGATCCAATGGCGAGCGGCGAATCCCCCGGCTGACGCCGTGACCGATTGCGTTTTGCCGCAAGGCGCGGCGGGTTACGTCGTTCCGGCGGGTTATCGTTTTCATCCGGCGGCGTTATTCGCGGTTTCCAATGCGGCATTAACCGCGGGAACGGCCGATTTCAACATAACGGCCGATGGGGTCGAATTGTCGTTGGGTTCGGTTCAATTGAACGACGCGGTTCAAACCGTTTCGCGGGTTTTCGGATTCGACGCCGAACCCATAAACGCCGGGGTTGTTATTGGAACGTCGATCACAACGTCGGCCGGTTATTTACCGATAACCGCGGATCATAATATAGTGGTCATCGGCGAATTGGTCGCCGAAAATTACAGGGGGTAAATATGCCCAAATTAAAATGTTTAAACCGTTATCGAAACCGAAACGTTGTTTATAACGTCGGCGAAATATTCAACGTTGACGCCGACATCGCGGCCGCATTAATGACCGATTCGCCGGGTTCATTCGAATTGTTCGCCGAACCGAAACCGGCGCGCGTTTCAACCGCGGTCGCCGAACCGGAATCGACGGAACCGAAACCGAAACGTCGGTCAACCCGGCGAAAATCCGGTTAAGTAAACGGGGTTAATCAATGGCCGATTTTCTATATACCGACGCCGAATCGGTTAAATCCGAATTGGAATTGGGATCGGGTCAATCGTTTACTGACGAATTGGATGGGTTGTTGATTTCGATGATCGAACAATCGTCGCGGTTAATCGACCGGTTTAAATCGGTCGAACCCGGCGCATATAAAACGGCCGACATTGAATCCAACGAAACCCGTTATTATTTCGGTTCGGGGATCGAAATCCAAATGATCGATTATATCCCGTCGATCGCGACCGTATCCGTCGAGGAAACAGACGGAACGTTTACGGCGTGGACGATCGACGTTGATTTTTACACGATCCCATATAACGCCGCGTTGATTGGCGAACCGATCCGTCGTCTGGAAACGACCCGAAAAACCGGGTCGACCAAATCGGTTTGGCCGTACGGCCCAAAACGAATCGAAGTTCGCGGCAAATTTGGGATCGCCGTTAATCCCCCGGCCGACATTGAACGCGCGGCATTGATTCAAACCCAACGATTTTATCAACGCGCGCTCCAGGGGTTTCGGGATACCGGCGCAATAACCGAAATCGGTCAATTAACGTACACGAAACAACTCGATCCCGACGTTAAAAATATTTTGACGTCGGCATTTCCGCGGGTTTCGCGGGTCGCGGTTTGAAATGGCCGATAATTTTTCGATCCATGCGGGGGTTGAAGGATTGGATCAATTGATCGCGAAAACGAATCCCCAAATATTACAACAACCGATGCGCCGTTTTTTTGACCGGTCGTCGGAACGGGTCAAAACCAACGCGAAAGGGAACGCGCCGGTCGACCAGGGTCGATTGCGTTCGTCGATAACCCATAACGTTGATCCGCGGCCGTTGCCGTTATGGGCTAGAATCGGAACTAATGTCAATTATGCGAAACCGGTTGAATTCGGAACCGGGTTATTATCCGACGCGCCGGATTCGAAACGGCGTCGTTATTTCCCCCCCCCTGAAGCGTTGGATCGTTGGGCGCAATTACACGGGTTCGGCGAAAACGCCGGTCGGGTCGTTGCCTATATAATCTGGTTACGTGGGGGAACGCGGCCGGTTCGGTTTTTGCGCGACGGGTTCGCCGACGCGTTGAACGACATTAAAAATTATTTGGCCGACGCCGCGACCGACGTCGGTCGCAAATGGAAAATCTGATGGCAACATTGGAACAAGCCGCCGACGCGTTAATGGGTTTAATTCGCGCGAATTTAACCGACATTAAATTGGCTCCAGACAAACCCCCGGAAATGGCTAACGAATTTCCGTTCGCGGCGGCTTGGCCGGGTCGCGGTCGTATGATCGCCGAAACCCCCGACGTTTCAAAACATTTAGCGACGATCATTTTAACGATCCATGTAACGCGAAAAAATTTACCGGTCGCTATGGATGCGGTTTTCCCGTTCATCGATCAAATCCGACGATTGTTATTCAACGTCGACAATCTGTTTTTGCCGGATGCCGATTCGAACGCGACGGTCGATCATTTGTTGATCGCGGATTCGTCGAACGGGATCGAATGGACGTTCGGCGAAATGGAATACGCCGGAATTCAAACGTTGGGATGGCGAATCGAAATCGGCGTTAAACAAACGGAGGTCATAACATGACGGATGGGCTAAAATACATTGGGAATTCATTTTTAATCGGCGTTCCGGCGCGGGATTTATCGGCCGACGAAACCGAAAAATTCGGTCGCGAAACGTTGATCAAATCGGGTTTATATGTTGAACCGGAACCCAAACCAGAACCCGAAAAACCGGTCAAAAAATCGACCAAAAAACCGTCGAAATCTGATAGTTAGTTTACAATAACTAATGTTAAAAAAATATTTTTCGACCCCATGTGAAAAGCCGAATTAGAACGAAACGACAGGGGCCTTTATATTATGTATCATAGAACGGCATCGTTTGTTAGAACGCGAATTAGGCGGGTTTCTGGTCAAATGGACGGCAACGACCGACAAAACGCGACAACGTAAAAAACCGGCGGTTTTTGGCGGGTTTTTTTAACATTCAGGAGGCGAAATGGCCGGGGTTAAAACATTACGAAAAATACAATTGGGGGTCGAATCGATCGCCGGAACAGAAGTCGCCGCGACGACCGTTTGGCGCGGTTTGGGAACCATTAACGACGAAACGGAAATCCAATTCCCTGACGAGGATGTCGGGTTGATTTCGCCGACGTTGCGGTCGTACATTGGTCAATACGTCGCGTCGTTGGAAATGCCGGATACCGAATTAACATTCGAACAATTTCCGTATATTTGCCAAGCCGGGATCAACAACGTTTCGGGGGTTCAAGATGGCGCGGGTTCGGGTTATGTTTACACGTACAATCTACCATCGACGGCGCAATTAACCCCGAAAACGTACACGTTGGAAATGGGAAACGACCAGCAAGAGGAACAAATGTTGTATTCGTTTGTCCGGGAATTTGGCATTTCCGGCGCGCCGGGCGAAGCGTTAATGATGTCGGCAACATGGCAAGGACGGCGCGTCGAACCCGGAACGTTTACGGGTTCCGTTTCGTTGCCGGTTGTTGAGGAATGTATTTTCCAAATGGGGAAAATATACGTCGACGACGCGGGAACGGCGTTCGGAACGACCCAAATTTCCGCGATATTAATGGGGATGTCGATGACATATAATACCGGGGTTCAAGCCGTTTTCACGGCTGACGGCGCGTTACAATTTACCGAAACCGAACGCGTTCGACCCGAATTGGAATTGGAATTGTCGTTTCGACATACATCGGATGCGGTCGCCGAAATCGTCAATTGGCGCGCCGAAACCGAACGAAAAATCCGATTGGAATTCCTGGGTTCGGCGTTGACGTCGCCGGTTTCAGAAACCAACAAACGATTAACGATCGATGTCGTCGGCAAATTCGCGACCGTCGGCCCGTTGGAAGATTCAGACGGAAACGACGTTCGAACGTTTACATTACGCGCCGGTTACGGGTTGACGGATTCCGCGTTCGGTCAAATCGTGATCGTTAATGAATTGTCGGCGTTACCATAACGGTTTCATTCTATGGAGGATAAATAATGGCCGGGGTTAAAACATTACGAAAAATACAGTTGGGTCAAGAAGTGACCGCGGGAAACGAGGTCAACGCGTCGACGATTTGGCGCGGTTTGGGAACGATCAACGACGAAACCGAAATTCAATTTTCCGACGAGGATGTTGGGTTGATCGCGCCGACGTTACGGTCGTTCATTGGTCAATACGTCGCGACGTTGGAAATGCCTGACACTGAAATGACGTTCGAACAATTGCCGTACATTTTGGATGCCGGGATCGTCAACGATTCCCCGTCGGCCGATGGCGGGGGAACGGGTTATATATATCAATATGATTTTCCGACGACCGCGAAACAAACGATCAAAACGTACACGTTGGAAATGGGGAATAACCAGCAAGAGGAACAAATGTTGTATTCGTTTGTCCGGGAATTTGGTTTTTCTGGCGCATCTGGCGAAGCGGTTATGATGTCGGCAACATGGCAAGGACGACGGGTTCAACCCGGAACGTTTACGGCCGCATTATCGATCCCCGCGGTCGAAAACGTCGTTTTTCAAAAGGGGAAATTATACGTCGACGCCGTATCCGGTTCGTTCGGTTCGACCCAAGTTTCGTCATCGTTAATGTCGTTTTCGTTTTCCATGACAACGGGTTTCCATGCGAAATATACGGCCGATGGGGATTTACAATTCGCCGACATTGACCAAGCGCGACCCGAAATTGAATTGGAATTGGTTTTTCGGCATAACGCGTCAGCCGTTGCTGAAATCGCCAATTGGCGCGCGGAAACCCCGCGGTTGATCCGGTTGATTTTTGAAGGGTCGGCATTGGGAACGCCGGGAACGTCGTACACCTACCGAACCGTAATAATCGACGTCGCCGGGAAATTCGTTTCGGTCGGCCCGTTGGAAGATTCGGACGGAAACGACGTTCGAACGTTTACGTTCCGCGGGGGATACGACGAAACCGCGGCCGAATTCGGAAAAATCATCGTCGTTAATGAATTATCCGCACTACCATAAATGAGGAAAAAATGACCGAAAAAACGACCCCAAAAACCGACGGTCAAATTTTGATTGTCGACGCCGACAAATTAACCATCGATGATTTGTTGACGTTGGAAGAAGCCCAAACGATCCGCGAAATGGTCGACGCGTTGAAACGGTTTACAGCGAAATCCGACGACCCCGACGCGGCCGAAAAAATCATTCGCCAAATGACGGTTAAACAATTGTTGAACCAACGCGCGGGGTTAATGGAACAATTTAACGAATTAAATTCAGAATTTACCCCAAATTAACAACGGCGCGTCGACCATATGGCGCGCGGAAATTATACGAATCATTTTTGACCGGCGATTCGTTGCCGGTTTGGGCTTGGGTTATCGAAATTTCGTTGGAATGGAAAACCCCGCCTTGGGAAATCGTCGGCGAAACCGAAATCGCGGCTCGAACGAAATGGTTATTTCGACTACAAACATATCGAACCGAACGAAATCGAGCGCAAAAACAATTGGAAAAAACGCGTAAATAACCGGGAATAATACCGAACAATGACGGTCGCGAATGAACTAAAAATCGTATTATCTGCTGAGGATCGCGCGTCGACCGCGATTCGCGGTTTGGGGAATAATTTACAATCGATCGGGAAAGTTGCCGCTGGCGCATTGGTCGGGGGAATGGTCGCGGCGACCGGCGCGGTCATTGGTTTGGGCGCGGGGATGGCGAAATTGGCGGCCGACGCCGAACCGGTCGCGAATATTCGTTCGTCGTTTGAGGGGTTGACATCCGAATTGGTCGGGGGTTCCGACGCGATGTTGGGCGCATTACAGCGCGCGTCGGGGGGGTTGATTTCCAATACGGAATTAATGAAAACATTCAACGCGGCGAACCAATTAATCGGAGAGGATTTCGCCGTCATGTTACCCGACGCGATGGGGTCATTATCAAAAGTGGCCGCGTCGACCGGTGAAGATATGGGGTTTTTGTTGGATTCGTTGGTTCGCGGCGTCGGTCGTTTATCCCCGGCGATTTTGGATAATTTATCGATCCAGGTTAATTTGACCGAAGCATATGAGGAATACGCGGAATCAATCGGAAAATCGGCCGACGAATTGACCAAACAGGAACAACAAACCGCACTGGCGACGGTCGCGATTCAAAAATTGGCCGAAAACACGGCGTCGATGCCTGATCCAACGGGTCAATTCGCGTCGTTTTCCGTCGTTTTGCAAAATCTGAAGGATGACATTGGTTCGGCATTGTTGCCGGTTATGTCGCCGTTTGTCGGAATGTTGGGGGATTTGGCATCGCGGATCGGCCCAATGGTCGTCGGCATAATCGAACGATTTTCCGGCCCGTTGCGGTTCATAAAACAAGCATTTGAGGAATTGATTTCCGGCAATATATCCGGTTTTTTCGACAACATTCGGATCGCGTTATGGAATTTTATGTCGACGTTGGGTTTATCGCGCGAAACCATCGAAATGATCATAAAACCATTCGACATATTACGCGAAATAATCGAAGAAGTAATCAAATCGGTTCGCGCCGGGTTGAACCCGTTCGAAACGTTAATGGAAGTCCTCGACAATTTTTTACCGGAAAGCACGATCAATATGTTATGGGGGTTTTATGATGCGTTGGTCAAAATCGCGACCCCCATAATCGACGGGATTAAACAATTCGTTTCGTTTAAAGATATATTGATCGCGTTCGGGGTCGCCATCGCCGCGTTCGTTATTCCCATTATCGCGTCAATCGTCGCGGCATTGTTGCCGATTATCGCAACCATCGCGGTCGTCGTCGGCGCGATCGCATTGTTGCGAAACGCCTGGGAAAACAATTGGCTTGGAATTCGGGATATTGTCGCCAACGCGATCGAATTCGTTCGGGGGTTCATTGAATCCGCGTTGACTTGGATTTCGGAATTTTGGTCGGCGAACGGCGAACAAATAATCGCATCGGCATTAACGATTTGGGAAACGATTAAAACCGCGATCGCGACCGCGATCGAAATCGCGCGAACCGTCATCGAATCCGTTTTGACCGCCATTTCGACGTTTTGGGCTGAACATGGGGAACAAATAATCGCGACGGTTTTGTCGACGTGGGAATGGATAAAATCGACCATTCAAACGACGATCGAAATTGTATCGTCGGTCATTCAAACCGTTTTGGCCGCGGTCGCGGAATTTTGGGCGAATCACGGCGAAACAATAATGAACACGGTTCGGACGGCGTTCGAAATAATTAAAACCGTCGTAACGACTGCGATAACGGTCGTTCAAACCGTAATCACGGCCGTTTTGACCGCGATACAAACGTTCTGGTCGCAACATGGCGAGCAAATTATGTCGATCGTTCAATCTGTTTTCGGAACGATCGTCAACGTGATTTCGACCATAATTAACACGATTCAAAACGTCATTACAACGACATTGGCGGCGATACAATCGTTCTGGTCGCAACATGGGCAAACAATATTGGCGGCCGCGAACACGGTTTGGAACGCGATCAAATCGGTTATTCAAACCGTTATTTCGGTTATCCAATCCATTTTCAACGCGTTTCGTTCGGCATTTCAGGGGGATTGGACTGCGTTTGGTCAACATTTGCGAACAGCTTGGGATACGATTTGGAACGCGATCAAAACCGCGGTTTCGAACATTTTACCGGCGATTATTGACATTGTTCGAAATCTGATAACCCGGATTATTTCATTTTTCACTGATACCGATTGGGGTCAATTGGGACAATCCATAATCGACGGGATCATTAATGGATTGTCGGCCGGAAAGGATGCCGTCATCGGGTTTATAATGAACATCGCGAACGGCGCGGTCGACGCGATTAAGGGGTTTTTCGGCATTGAATCGCCGTCGAAATTAATGTTCGACATTGGCGAAAACGTCGTCGACGGGTTGATTAAAGGGATGAAACGAAAAATCAATCCGGTTCGGGTCGTTGCCGACGAAATCGCGAAAGCGGCAAAAATCAAACCCGGCGAATTGGAAATCGGAACAAAACCATTCGACCCGACGCGACCCCAAATCCCGGTCGATCCCGACGGATGGCGACCGAGCCAGAATGTCGTAAATAATTTTAATATGGTCGTCAATACGAACGCGACCCAATCGACGGTCGCGGCCGATTATGATTTAATGCGGTCAATAATCGCGGGGTTTTAATCATGGGAAATTGGAAAGTTTTAGTACCAGACGAATTGTATTATGATTCGTTTCTTGGCCCGTTGGGATATTGGTATTATATTAATTTATGCGAAAACCCGTCGGCCGAATTGGGAACGACCGGCTGGACAACCGGAGGAACCAATACGTTAACATCGGATTCGTTGGCCGATTTCATCGGGGTTAAGGGGTTCAAAGCAACATATTCCAATTCGCCGACGTTGGGATCATATGCGATCACGTTGCCATTATTGGCGTCGACGTATTACGTTTCGGCGTTCGTTTACGTTTCGTCGATTAATTATACGGGGGGAATCATTTCGATCGACGCGACCAATTTTTCCGGCGCGACCGTGACCCCCGTTGAAACCGCGGATGTTCAATTATATACGTCGGCGTATTGGCAACGAATCGTATCCCGGATCGATCTTGACGCTGACACTTCCGGCGAAATTATAATCAAAGCGACCAATCCGACGTCGGGATTTGTTTATTTCGATGCGGTTATGATTGTAAAATCCGATTATGACGTTTCGTATATTGACGGCGATCAGGATGATTGCGAATGGATCGGGTTTCCGCACGAATCCAAATCACGTCGGCCGTTCATTTCGCGCGCCGGGGGTCAAATATTGGATGTCGAATCGGATTTGGGATTTTACGTTGAACAATTGGACGGGATCGGGATGCCCCCGGTTCGTAATCTGGCGCAATATCGAGGCCATTTGGATGGCCGGGAATTTTCCAGAACGATCGCGAACGAACGTTTATTCCGTTTAACATCGCGGATTATTGGTTCGTCGGTTTCGGATTTGTATTCGAAACGGCGCGAATTTTTGGATGCCGTTAAACCAGACGCCGAAGGCGGGGTTCAACCCGTCATTTTTTGGCATACTGGCGCGGGGGAAATTAAACAAATAAAAGCCCGTTATGATTCCGGTTTGGGGTTTTCCAAACGGTCGGGGTTTTCTGAAACCGCGGCGATTCAATTCGTCGCCGACGATCCGTTTTTCTATGGTTTGGGAACGAACGGTCGCGATATTGCTTATTTGTCGATCCAATCGTTGCCGACAATCCGCGGGGTCGCCGGGAAAATCGAGGGTCAATGGACGTCGATGGGGGTTAATTCGGCAACGACGATGACCGGGGTTTATGCGTTGGCGATTGGCCCGGATAAAAAATTATATATTGGGGGGAATTTTACGAATTTCGACAACGTGACGAATCGAAATTATATCGCGCGTTGGAATTACGAAACGGCTGATTGGGAAACCGTCGGTTCCGTTTCGGATTTGAACGGCCCGGTTCAAACGATATATGTCGGCCCGGATGGGTTGATCTATATCGGGGGAACGTTTACCGACGCCGGGGGGGTCACGGCGGCCGATTATCTGGCGACATTTAATCCCGATTCGGATACATGGGCGTCCGTCGGCGCGCCAGTCGGCGCGACCGTTACCGGGGTTTATGCCATCATTCATTATAATTTGGAATTGTACGTCGCCGGGGATTTTACCGATTGGGCAGGGGTCGCCGCGGCCGATTATATCGCCAAATGGAACGGGTCAACATGGGCGGCTGTAGGAACCATTTCGGCAGGCGATATTATTCGCGCGTTGGCCGTATCCCCCGACGGCAAATTATACGCCGGGGGAAATTTCGTCGATTTGGGGGGAATAACCGGCGCGGATCGGGTCGCATATTGGGACGGTTCAGCATGGAACGCGTTAAATTCCGATATTGGCGCGGCGTCTGATTATGTTTTTTCGTTGTTGATCGATTCGTTGAACGGCGACGTTTACGCGTTCGGCGATTTCGAAGTCGCCAATGACGCGACCGCGGGATTCATTAACGCGGCAAAATATGACGGCAACGTATGGAACAAAATGCCTGGATGGGCGACGGGTCAATCATTACGCGACGCCATATTTTTAAAGGACGGTCGCATTTTGGCCGCGGGAACCGCATTGTTGGACGGTTATTCGGTCGACGTTGAATTCGGGATTTGGAACGGGTCGTCGTGGCGCGCGTTGGATATGGGGATCGGGATCGACGACGCCGGAACAACTGTTAACGCGTTATGTTCGCATAACCGAACGATGTTAGAAAATATTTTCATTGGGATCAATTCGAACCATGACGTTCAAACAACCGGCCGAAACGTAATTGAAAATTACGGCTCGGCGAAAACGTATCCAATTATTACGCTGTCATGGTCGGGAGTGTTTTTTGATCGTTGCGTTCTGTTATGGATGGCGAACGAAACGACCAACGTTCAATTATTTTTCGATTATCAATTCAACGAAAACGAAAAATTAATTTTGGATTTTCGGCCCGGTCGTCGTCGGGTTTGGTCGTCATTTAACGGCGAAATTTGGCCGTTTTTGCCGGGGTCGAATGTTTCCAATTTTTATTTGCGGCCCGGTCATAATTTTATGACATTCCATTTAGCGGTTGTTTCGGGAACGGCGACGTTATCATTTGACATACAACATCATAACGTTTATTGGAGCGTCGACGATTAACGGTTTGGAAATTGCGACGAATTATCGGATCGAATTATGTAACGACCGCGGGGTCGTTGCCGTTCCGATCGAATCCCATTTCGGTTTTCAATATTCGAAAACCGTCAACGGGTTCGGATGGGTAACGATTAACGCGCCGTTTATCGACCCCCGTTATTTGTCGGTCGATAACATTATTCGCATCTGGCGACAACGACCGGGATTTGAATATAAATTGGATTTTTTCGGGTTTCTCCGTCGTTGGTCATTCGCGACCGATACGTCGGGATTCGATCGGGTCATTTTATCCGGCCCGGATCAAAACGATTTAATGACGCGGCGAATCGTCGCATATGCCGCGGGGTCGGCCGAATCGACCGCGAACGGCGCGGTTGACGACGAAATGAAAGCGGTCATTCGCGAAAATTTCGGGTCATTGGCGACCGATTCGGATCGCGATTTGTCGGGTTTGTCGTTTACCATTCAAACGGATCAAACCGCGGGAACCGACATCGAAAAACAATTCGCTTGGCGCGACGTCGACCGCGTTTTGGCCGATTTGAACGCGGCGTCGCGAACCGACGGAACCGAAATATTTTGGTTCGTTAATGTCGTCGGGATCGATTATGACGGGTTCCCAATTATGGAATTCGTGACCAGAACCAATCAGCCCGGAACGGATCGATCGTGGGAAGCGTCGAATAAACCGATGTTGTTTGGGTTACATTATGGGAATTTGGAAACCCCCATATTGGAATATGATTATTCCGACGAACGAAATTTTTGTTATGTCGGGGGTCAAGGTGAAGGGTCGGAACGACAAATCGTCGAAATCGCCGAACCCGGTCGAATAAACGCGTCGATTTGGAACCGGCGCGAAATGTTCGTCGACGCGCGGAATCAAGAAACGGCCGATCAAATGACCGCGGCGGGTTATGCGAAATTATCAGAAAAACGACCGATTGTTCGATTCGCTGGAAACATATTATCGACCGATCAAACCCCCTACGGCGATTGGAATTTGGGCGATTATGTGACCATTCAATATTCGACCGTCGAATTTACGACGATCATTCGAAACGTTTTGGTTTCTGTTAATGCCGCGGGAACGGAAACGATTCGATCCCAAATGGAATTTGAACAGGTTTTGGGTTGATTATGACCGGCGACGCGTTGGATAAAATCGTTTCCAGACAACGAAAAATCGAATCGGAAATCGAACGATTGTCGACGTTGGAATTTTCGACGTTGCGGTCGACTTATTCGTCATGGGGTCGAATTAATTCGTCGTTTTTGTCGTTGCCGTTTCTCCGTTCATATTGGCCGGGAACCGTCAACATTGGCGCGGCGACCCCGAAAATTGTCGATTTGGCGTCGGGATTTAATTTGACGGAATGGGGTTCGCCGTTGCCGTTAATGACCATCGTCAACGACCGAATTCCCGCGGTTTTGTATCAATCTTCAGCCCCGAATTATCATTATTACGCCGACGATGCCCATTTCGATATAACCGGCAACGAAACCAACATCCATTCGGTTTATCGGGGGTTGACTGTTGGTTGTTGGTTTCAACCAACGAACGACGTCGGTTTGGCCGCGTTGATTTCAAAATGGGATTATGACGCCGAGGATGGCCCGTTCGTTTTGGAAATCAATTCGTCGGGTTATCCAATGTTTACCGTTTCAGAGGATGGCGCGATAGCCCATTCGATCGCGGCGTCGGAAACGGTCGCGCTTCAAAATTGGTCGTTGATAATCGGCCGATTCGACCCCGGCGTTTCGACCGACATTTTTTACAATGGCATATGGTATCAAAATACAACGTCGCCGCAATCGTCGCTACATTCGGGAACGGTTACGTTTCGGATCGGGATGTACGTCGATTCAGGGCCGACTTATGTATATTGCGACGGATTCATTTGTAATTCGTTCGTTTGTTCTGGTTACGTTCCAGACGAAACGATCGACATTCTGTGGAAAAATACGCGCGGGAATTTTTTAAACAAATCGGATTATTCTGCGAAAGTAATTGGAATTTCATAAATGGCGAATTTGATTTGTTATCTGGAATTAGACGAACGATCGGGTTCGATCGCGGCGCAACATCCGACGGTTTCCGGGGTCGCCGATTCGCCGGTCAAAGGGATCGTTTGGAACGACCGCGATTTTTTCGGGATTCAACGAACGCCATATTTCGACGGCGCGAACGGCTCGATCCAAATCAATAATTTGGGTTTGGGAAATTCGTTATCATTGGCTGAAGGGTCGTTTCAATTATGGATGCGGGTTTATAACGCCGGGGTTTGGACGGATGCGACGGCGCGGCATATTTTCCGGCTAGATCATAGCGGCTCGATATTTATGGAATTCTACAAAACGACAACAAATAACCAAATTGAGTACCATTGGGACGCTCCGTTTACTGTACGGCGAACGATCACGTTGACGGGTTCCAGAATAACAACGGAATGGATTTCGATCGCCGCAACTTGGAGCTTAGCAAATAACAAAAACCGTTGTTATTTTAACGGGATAGCGGTCGTCGATTCAACATATCCCAATACGACAACAACCGGAACGATCGTCGATCCATATTCGGCGATCGGCTCCCGTCGATGGGCGGTTGTAACGTGGCCGTTTTATGGATGGTTGGCGCATATCGCGTTTTGGGATGGCCCAATTTCGGAGCGCGCCGTTTGGCGATTATCGCAAATATGAACGAAAACGAATTCCGCATTTATGCCGACGAAAACGCGCCGAAAAATTGGGGGGTTATGGCGATCGTTTATGCCGATCCCGACAATGGATGGGCGATGGCAACTGGCGGGGATTATTACATTCAACGCGCGGATCGTTGGGTCGCCGTCGATTTCGCCGGAATGTTGGATCATGTTGTTAATGAATTGGCGGTCGTTTTGGTCGGCCGAACCATATCGAACGACGAATTTCGCCAGATTTACCAGACGGCAAAAAACGATCGGAATTTCGCGCGGAAAACCGGTTATTTACCGGGGGAACGTCATTAAATGGCATCGCCGCAATATGATCAGGACGCGTTTAAAATTCGCGACGATTCCGCGTTTGTCAATCAGGATTCGGGATGGTTAGGAGCATTAAACGCCGGGATCGATTTGGAAAACGATACAACGGTTCGAATCCGGTTTGTTATCCAAGAATACAACAACAAAGCGGCGAATAATATTGTTTTCGCGTTACGTTATCAAGCCAATGGATCGGGGGGTTATACAAACGTCGTAACCGCGGCGAACGCCGACGTCGCGTTGGTCGATTCGACGTTGAATTCGGATCATTCCGCGACGACCCAATTAATCGGAACGGGAACTTATACGACCGGCGAATCAGATGGGTTTGACGACGGAACGATCGACGATTATACAGCGAACATTGATTTTGACGGGAACGACGAAGCCGAATTGGAATTTTGTTTCGAAATCCCGTCAACCGGCGCATATGGCGACGGCGATTATTTGGAATTCCGGGTTTATACGTCGGGGGGATCGTCCCTCAATACGTACACGAACACGGCGCGGATCGATATTATCGCCGGGGTTACAACCCATCAGATTTCGGCGACCGGCGCGGGGTTAATGGCGAACGATTCCGCGGCCGTTCTGGTCGCGGTCGAATCGGCCGACAATGCCGCGGTTCTGGCGAATAACGGCGTCGGGTTGAACGTTATTCCCCATTCGGCCGACGGAATGGGTTCGTTTGTTTCCAACGGATCGATCGCGTATGTTTATTCGTTGGCGGCCGATAACGCGGCGATCGGCGTCGGTTCGGGGTTGCTTGTTGGGGTCGTTCTGGCCGATGCCGACGCCGCGTTATTATCTGTTATGAACGGGGTCGACGTTTACGTCGTTCCCCAAAACGCCGTCGGCGTTGGTTTGGCGGTTTCCAACGGCGACGCGTTGAATATCATTCCCCATTCGGCCGACGCCGCGGGGTTGTTAATGGCGACCGGCGAACCCGTTCAAATCCGTTTACTTTCGGGGAATATGGCGGGGTTATCCGGTTTCGATGCCGTCGCGAATTTGGTTTTTACGAATGAAACGGCGTCGGGGTTCGGGTTGTTCGCGGCCGCCGCCGATCCCGTCGTTGCCGTAATCGTTCAATTGGACGGAACCGGGTTCGGGTTGTCGATCGCAAATGGCGACCCGAATCAATTCGTAATCGCCGACGGTTCCGGTTTGGGTTTATTGGCGACCAACGGCGACGCGTTGAACGTGATTCCCCATTCGGCCGACGCCGCGGGGTTGTTCGCGGCCGATGCCGTCGGCGGGATTCTATACACGGAAACGGCGTCGGGGTTCGGGTTTCTGGTATCAAATGGCATAATCGCCGGGGTTGTTATTGCCGACGCGACCGGGTTTGAATTAGCGGGGGCTAACGGGTCGTTTGTTTATGTCGTTCCGGTTGAATCGTCGGGGTTCGGGTTATCTGGCGCGAATGGGTCGCCGTTGGGAATCGTTGTATCCAATGCCGATGCCGTGGGGTTGTTCGCGGCGTCGGGGGTTATGTTGGGCGAAGGAATCGTTTTAACCGCGGTCGGCGCGGGATTATTCGTCGGTTACGCGGCGTATTTTGGCGCGGCGACCCGAATTATATTTGACCTAGACAGTCGGAAAATATATTATTTATTCGATGTTCGGAAAACCGAATCGGCGTTCGACCCCCGTTCGATCGGTTTCGAATTAGAACAATAGGGAGGTTTTGAAATGCCGTTTCTGTCAAATTTTGCCGAAAATGAATTATTGGATGCGTTGACCGGCGTCGGTTCGTATGGAACGACAACCGCATATTTATCACTCCATGACGACGACCCCGGCGAAACCGGCGCGAACGAAGTAACCGGGGGATCATACGCGCGAAACGCGGTCACGTTTTCCGCGGCCGCTTCTGGCGCGACGTCGAATTCCAGTCAAGAGGATTTCACCGATATGCCAGCGACGACGATTTATTTCGCGGGTTTATGGGATTCGTTGACGACCGGGAATTTTTTATGCGCGATTCCGTTGGGGGCTGGCGCGCGGGTTTATGCCGCGGCCGACGAATCGACCGACGTTTTAACGGCTATGGCTCATGGGTTTTCAACAAACGATCGGGTTATGGTTCGCGCGTCAGTGGCCGGAACGTTACCAACGGGATTGTCAGAAACGACGATCTATCATGTTGTAACCGCGACGACCGATACGTTTCAATTATCATTGACCCAAGGCGGCGGCGCGGTCAATTTTACGACCGACGGAAACGTAATCGCGTATCAGGTCGAACCGCGAACCGTTAATTCTGGCGATACGGTTCAGTTTCCGACAACAAATGTCGCGTTATCGTTGGATTAATACCGGTTAATATCGCGGATTAACAGAGAAAACAGGGGTGAAATATGTCAAATCAAAATGAATTCGACGCGTTGGTCGCCGCGATTGACGCGAAAAAATCCGAATTAGCCAAATTGGAATCGGAAAAAACGGCGTTATTGGTCAAAATTAAAGCGGAAAAACGATTCGCCAAAATGTCAGATGACGAACGCGCGGCATTGGTTCAATTGGCGGCCGGGGGATAAATGGCGAATTTGCCGATCGTTGACGAAAAAACCGCGGCGCGATTGCGAATCACGCTGTTGGATTTCGACGATGCCCAGGAAATCCCGAATACGGTTACATATGAAATCCACGATGTCGCGACGTTGACCGAAATTCGCGGCGCGACGGGATTAACTCCGGCGGGTCAAATCGACATTATTTTAATGTCGGCCGATAATGCGATTATTGATTCGACATTGGAACGGGAACGTCGCCGGGTAACGGTTAAAGCGGATTATGGTTCGGGTCAAGAGTTGAACGGGGAATTCGATTATTACGTTCGAAATCTGTCATTCGTCGCATAACAAAAGGGGTTCATTATGGAATCATTCGGCGCGTTAATTGGGATCATGTTGGCGGCCGTTCTGGTCGAAGCCGTGATCAACGTGATCAAAAACGCTAAAGAATTATACAAGGACTGGCGATATTGGATCGCGTTGGTCGTCGGGGTCGCGGTCGCGATCGCGTATGACATCGATTTGTTTCGTTCGGTCGGATTGGAAACAGAAATTCAATTTGTCGGCGCGGCGTTGACCGGCGTCATTGTATCGCGAGGGGCGAATTACGTTTCCGACATTTTGAAAAAAATAAATGGGGATTAATGCCGGTTAATTAATCGGTTATCGCTTTCGCGTCGACCCGGCGTTAATCGTTATTGATTTTGAATCATGGCCGAATTTAACGCCGAAACCATTATGAATTTAAAAAAACAAATCGATGGTTTAACGACGCGGGTTGAAATGTTGGAATCGGAATTGTCAATCGTTCGAGAGCGGAACGATTCGGTCGACCGGGAATTGGTCGCATCTGGTTATCTGTCAATTACGGAAATGATCCAGGTGTTACGAACGATTTCGGTTATCGTGATGGGCGACCCAAATTTAGGGGTTCGGCCGTTGCGTTTGATTGTCGACGAATTACAAATGGCATATTCGCGCGCGAAATGGGTCGCCGGAACATTGGCGACTGTAAACGTTGGGACGGTTCTAGCATGGCTGAATACGCTTTTCGGGAAATGAACAGAACGATCGAAACGGTTCATAATCCGCGGATCGATTGGGTTCGATTGGCATTAATGATTATATTCGCGATCGTTTTGGTCGTCGTGATCATTGGTTTGTATTGGTTGATATGGGATGACAACCCCCCCATCGTAATCAAAACCGCGGTTCCTAACAAAACGATTTTAACCCCCGGCGAATCGTTTGTTATTACAATGGATTTTTGTAAACAAACCAATTCCGCGGCATCCGTATCATTAACATGGATCGACGATTTGTTATTTATCGAACCGCCGACGTTTCCGTTCCATGTTGAACCGGGTTGTTATATTTACAATGTTTCGTCAACCGTTCCGGCGACGCTTCCCCCGTCTAATTATACGGTTTACGGGATCGCCGAATATGACGTCAACCCATTAGCCCATCGGGTCGTTGATTTTGAAATCGGTTCGATTGTTGTCGTTGACCCTACTTGATTTCCAATTAACGGTCGTTATAATGGAATTACGTTTTTCCGTTATGGGGTTCGGGTTTATGACGTCAACCCGTCGCCGTTCGCGTCATTGATTCGAACCCGAACCCCGTTCCCCCCCATTATGATCCCCTTGTCGTTTTTTCTCTGTTTAATCATCGGGTTGTCATGCGAACCCGAACCCCCATCGCCGGTCGATTGGTTCGATTTACCGGCGATCGTTTCGGTTTATGACCCGTCGCTCGCCGGGGTTAATTGCGACGACGATTGTTCGGTCACGGCCGACGGAACCAAAATCGCGCCAAATTTATATGGAACGGTCGCGGCTTGTGATCCGCGGTTATTGGGTTCAACGGTCACGTTTCCGGGAATCGGGTCGTTTCGTTGTATTGATACGGGATCGGCGATCGGGGAACGTTGGTCGACATATTTCGACCGGCGGGTCGTCGTTTTCGATTTAATGGTCGATTTATCGGCCGGGGTTCCGCATTGGTCGTATTCGTTATGGTTCGATTGGTCGATCGATTGGAATTGACAACCCCCGTCAAATTGACCGGAAACCCGCGAAAATCGCCGGAATTCGCGTCGAACCGGTCGAACCCGCATCGAAACCCAACGACCCCACTAAAACGCGTTAAAACGCGAATTTGATTATTTCCCGTCGGTTTTGTCGGCGGGGATTATGACGGGTTCAGCGTGGCCGATTATCCCCATAAATCGCGGGGATTTATGGATGGGTTCCCCCCCCAATTTCAACGTTCCCATATTGGGATCGGTCGTCGGCCGACGCGATACGAACCGTTGTAATTCTGGCGCGTATTCCAACAATTCAGCCAAAAACATATTAAACCATTCGCCGGTCAAATCGTGGCGTTTAACGCGGTCGATGATTTGAACCGCGGCGATTTCCGGGTCGTCGCGCCGGATTTTGAAATATGGATATTGACCCATGTTGACCTCTCATATGGTCGCGCCGGAACCCGGCGGGGTTTCGGGGTCGTTGCCGGATTCCAACGCGTTATAATATGTTCGAATTTGATTAACAATTTTCAACCAACGATCCGCTTCGGCGTTGATTATCTGGCGATCGGCGTCGGTCGCGGCGCGTTTCGCGCGTTGAACCAAAACCGAATGTCGGGTCAACGCCAGATTAAACAACGACCAAACGTCGAACGGGTCGTCGATTGCGATTTTGATTTCGATCATCGATCCAAATCTCGAATAATATCCCCGAATTTTTGGTCGACCGTCAACAATGCTAATCGCAATTTTTCGGCGACGATCGAAACGTCGACATCGGTTTTTCGGGTTGATTCTAAAATATTCGACAACCAATTATCCAACGGGATCGACCCGTCGTAACCGTATCGCCGACAAATTTTTGACGTTGACGACATAATCCCGCGGAGTTCTTGATACATTTTTTTGTATTCGTCGCGTTCGGCGCGAATTTTGGCGCGTTCGTTCGCCGATTGTTGGATCATATCGATCGCATATTGTAACGGGTCGTCGTTTTTGATTCCGTTTGTCATCGTTGTTTCTCCGTTGTTAATTCCGCGAAATTTCACGGTTTACCACTTGAACCCGATTTGGCCGGTCAATTCGTCGAACCCGGTTATTTCGGCGGGTTGAATCGGGGGAACCGCGATCATTTCGTCGACGTTGACGACGACGCGCGTATAACCCATTTCGAACTTTCCGACGTTCTGAAACCGTCGCCATTTATCGCGGTTTAACCGATATTGTAAACGCGCGCCGAGGTTCAATTTCGGCGCGGCGCGTATATCGTACATTTTCGCGGCGATTAAATATTCGACGTCGGTCAGCCAATTTACCATAAAATCGGCATCCATTTCCAACGCGGCATAATCGGCGACCGCGACGTCGACCCCAATTGAATCGGTCGCGAACGAATACGCGTCAACATATGGGGCTTCACGATATAGAATCCGGCGACCGTGGAAAATTTCGGGAATGGGAAACCCCGAAACGGTTCCTACTTTCCCGACGAATTTTGATTCGCCGTCGATCACGATTGATAATCCGATTAAATCCATAATTAACCCCCGTCGTAATGATCGACGCCGGGATCATCGGGGAACAACGGCGCGGTTTCTCCGTCGTTTGGTTCCGGGTCGCCATCGATTGATTCAGAATTGAAACCGGGATCGTCGTAATCATACGATGCGATTTGATCGGCGACCGCGGTCAACGCGGATTCAATAGAACCCCCGTCGGCGATCGTCGTCTGGTATATATCCAACGCGTCGAACGCGCGTTTTCGGCCGTTGGAATCCGACGGGATTCGATCGACCCCCATCGTTTTCAACGTTTCGCGAACCGCGTTCAATGACGTATAACCCAATTTATCGCGGCAATATTTGACGAATGATTCGGCCGACATTAATTTAGCCGAACCGTTTTTGTTCGTCGGCGCGGTTTGGGTTGCGGTTTGGGTTGCGGTTTGGGTTGCGGTTTGGGTTGCGGTTTGGGTTGCGGTTATGATCCGGAGCCCGTCGAACGGTAGCCATTTCATTTCCATTTCGTATAAATGGCGACCGATCCCAAATTTAACCGCGGCGCGTTTCAACGCGTCGGAATATGCCGATTTCAATGGGTCGGCGAACCCCCCATCGGTCGGA
>WOR8_10001076_pt1 | contig 46199 bp, 44 predicted proteins | sample DeeMarSeWOR38_10_FD_19890 | JGI IMG/M metagenome (IMG submission 19890)
TAGAAATGGCTAAAGGACTCGATATTGGTACAATGAATATTATTTGTGCTGAAAAAGATCGAGAAGATATTGTTTTTACGCAGCAGAGAAACGCGTTTATGGAACTAGACTCAAGTGATCTTACTAAGACAATGTTAGATACAACAAAGATTCTATACATCGAAAATGAAAATGGTATCCACCTGTTAGGTGAAGATGCCTTTAAATTTGCAACGATATTTGAAAAACAAGCAAGAAGACCAATGACTCAAGGTATAATAAGCCCTAGGGAAAAAGAGGCTATACCTATTATGAAATTAATAGTAGAACGAGTTCTTGGACAACCTACTAGTAAGAATGAAATACTTTATATTTCAACGCCAGCAGATCCAATTGATACTGACTTAAATGTTTTATATCATAAAAAAACTATGGAAGCATTGACAAAGGCATTGAAATATGATACTCATATCATAGATGAAGGATTAGCAGTAATTTACTCTGAATTATCAGACAATAATTTTACAGGTATCGGAATTAGTGTAGGTGCAGGTATGACAAACGTTACTCTTGCATATCTAGCTACACCTCTGATGTCATTTAGTATATGTCGTGGTGGAGATTGGATCGATGAACAAGTAGCAAAAGCAACAGGCATGCCAAAGGAACATGTTACTGCATCAAAAGAAAAGATATCAAAATTAAGTAAAGAGGTAAAAATGGGTAGCATTGAAGGTGCTCTAACTGTTTACTATGATGCTCTCATTACTTATGTAATACGAAATCTTGATAGGAAACTTGCAGAGATAACACCCCCTAAAGTTGCATTTCCAGTAGCAATTGCAGGAGGAAGTGCTACACCTGAGGGATTCTTTGAGTTATTTGAAAAGAAATTAAAAGAGTCAAAATTACGAGTCGAATTATCAAAAATAAAACATGTCAAAGATCCTCTTCTATCTGTTGCACGTGGCTGTCTAATAGCAGCAAGAACATATGAAGAAAAAAAATCATATGATTTAAAACAACAGAAAGAACAACTTAAAACAGAAAAAGAACCAAAGAAAAAGAAGTAGTAAATAAATGATTTAGAAGTATTATACCTCTATTTCATTTTTCTTTTTTTTATAATTATGATTTAAATCTTACTTTTTAAAAAATCTTTTATTTTTTCTAATTGTATCAAATTCAGAAGTTTTACCTAGTAATGCAACAGCGGATGGATACATTTTTACTAAATCATCAATCTTAGTTTGTAAATTTTTATTTTCTTGCATTAGGCAGATGTTATCAATTTCTAGTGATTTATTTTGTTTTTCTAATATCAAAACATTTTCTTTCAAGGTAGAAATAAGTTCAGTGTCTTGCTCCTTAATTTCTACAGATTCTTTAACTTCTTCATTTATAGATTCATCTTCTTCTAATTTATTATTTAATTTAAAAAACGATTCATCATCTACTCTTATTATTACTTTTTCACTCATTGCATATCCCATCCCAATGTAAAAAGAGTATTATTCTACCACTAAAAAAACTTTTCCTATTTGGATCTAATTTGTTAAAAAAAAAATTAATACTATTATTTTTAATAATTTTTTTAATATTTATAATTTTTACTCCATCTTACTAGCATTAAATTGCCCTACAATAATTATTAAACCCAGATTTTCAAATTTATAAATATTTCCTGGATATCCTTTTAATATCGCAATTTCTTGTCCTAATGTTAAATATTTAAATTGAAATGGATTTAAATTCAACCAGAGTAATTTAACAGGATTAAATGTATAATATCCTTCATATTCAACTAGTTCTTTTATTAAACCTATGAGAATAACCTCTGTAGTTTCAACAATTATTTCCATAGCATGAGAATCTGACCAATTGCTCTCTTTTCCGTAGGAATCTTTTGCTTTAATTCGAACTTCGTAATTTCCCTCACTGTTCCATTTATGTGTTTTTTTTATTATGTCGCCAGAATCATAAGGTCCAATCCAATCGCTAGTTGTTCCATCGCCCCAATCTATATAATAGTAAATCAAATCAACTTCAGGATCAATTGAATTAAATGAGAACTCGTAAGTATACCATATTGTTCCATTAATTGGACCATTTACTAATGGTTTACTGGGAGGAAGATTGCCAATTCTGACAAAGAAAGGTTCTGACCAAGAACTAACATCTAGATCATCTTTAGCTTTAGCTGTTATCCCATAGTCACCTTTTGAATAAAACGTATGATTAACAGTTACCTCTTCACTAGAATTAAAAGGTCCAAACCAATCCTTAATATTTCCATCGCCCCAATTAATATAATAATACACATTATCGCCTTCGATATCTTCTGAAATAAATGTATAAAATAGATCTTCTCCGATTTCACCAGCTATTGGACCATTTATATTTGGTGGATTGGGCGGCTGATTACCAATTATTACCAAATATGGATCTGACCAAATGCTGTAATGCCAGATATCTTTTGATCTAGCTTTTATATTATATTCACCAGAGTCATTCCATTTATGACTTACATAAACCTCTTGACTTGAATTATATGGACCTATCCATTCATCAGGATTATCATCACCCCAGTCGATATAAAGCCAAATCTGATCGCCCTCAGGGTCATTTGTTATAAAAGTGTATTCGTATTCTATATTTGGTTTTCCACTTAATGGACCACTAATACTTGGAGGTGCTTGTTCATTTCCTTGTTCATATTTTGTTATTTTAAATTCATCAATAAATCCTTTAAAGTAATCTGTTGAGTAATAAGAATGCATACCAATTCTTGTTTTTGCAAAATCATCATTAGTTATACCACACAACCATAGTGTGATACCATTATTCCAAACACCATCAATATAAAGAGTTATTGTGGGATTTGCTGTAATTCCATTGAAATAATATGCAGCATGATGCCAGATGCCATCATTAAAAGAACCATTTGAATAAAGAGAAATTCCACATGCTGTTGTAAAAATTTTAAATAATAAAGATCCATTAGTACAAAGCTCAATTCGTAGTTCAGGGTTATATCCCCAAGAAGCAGTTGATGAATAAATTAAACCGGTATCAGTAGAATTAAACCAAAATGAAAAAATTATATCATCAGTTTTATTAAGTCCAAGTTCTGAGGAATGAGGATTTAAATTTACATAGTCATCTATACCATCAAAATATAATGCACATCCTGAATAACTATTATTAGTCCAATTAGCCCCATTAATAGTTCCATCATAATTATGTGCAGAATCAGTTAATGTTGTGCCGTTGCAATCATCAAACTTCCAGTATGCATTAACATAATCATCATTTATCAGAAAATTATTTGGAGTTTCATTAACTGTTTTATTGTTTTGCATCCCAATATCTCCACTTATATTTGGTATCGTAGTTATAATCAATAACATACATATGAAAATTCCAAATATTTTCTTATTCATTTTTTACCTCCACTAAAATTTAATATTTCTATTAATCTAATAATATTCTATAATATAAATTTATCCATAACAATAGGTTGGTTTACGCTCAAAATAATATTTTTTATAGAGCTCATCGAATTACCTTACTTACTAAATTAATACACTTAACAGACCAACCTTCTTGTGAAGCATATCCAGCAATTTCTGAATTTGTCGTAAACCATTTTACCATGCTACATGGTTTTTGAATAACATATAATAAATTCATTTTATATCCTCCATAATTAATCTTTTTTCAACTTTGATGCTAAATCTCTTGCTCTATTACCAATTACAAAAGATTTTGTAATAAATTCAATTTCTTTTGCTTCATCTTCAGATGATACCTGTCCTACAATTTTCATCATTTTTTCAATCCTCAATTTCTGTTTTGTTAGTTATATTTAAAAGGATTTGTTGTACAGACGTTACCAGGCATCTTTACAACTATTACCATAAATCATTTTAAAAAAATAGATAGATGCTTTAACTTAATGGTAAATTATTTAAAAGTCAATGAAATTTGGCTAACAAACTCAATTTTTACGACAAGGTGATTTTTATGGATAATACAATAGGCAAAATATTAGTAATATATTATTCAAAAACAGGGAATACAAAAAAACTAGCTGAAGAAATTGTTAAAGGAATAAAAGAAGTAAAAGATGTAAAATATATTTTAAAAACAACTACTGAAGTAACTAAGGATGATTTTTTGACATCTGATGGAATAATTGCAGGCTCTCCAGTTTACTTTGGATCTATGGTTGCAGAATTAAAAGATGTATTTGATAGATTTGTTGGGATAAGAAAAAAAATGGGTGATAAGATTGGAGCTGCTTTTGCTACATCAGGTGATGATTCTGGTGGTAAGGAAACAACAATAATGTCAATTATTCAAGCAATGTTGATATATGGAATGATAATTGTTGGTGATCCATTGGATGCAACAGGTCATTATGGAGTTGCTTGTAAAGGGGCACCAGATAAAAAAACTGCAATAAATGCAGCTAAACTTGGAAAAAGAGTAGCGTCACTAGTAAAAAAATTAAAGAACTAATTATTATATAATATTTGGTAATTTATTATTTTTATATATAGTTATGCAGGTATTAATGCATCCACAAATTATATAAATTTCAAAAACATTTTTGTCACAATAGCAGGAAATATTAAACTTACAATAAAAACGGATTGGTGGATATGATGGGATGTGAAATTAAAACACAAGTTAAATTAGATTATATACAAGATTTTGAAATGATGTTTGAAAGGATGAAAGTAGATCGTCCTAGAGAAGCAGCTGTTTATTATGTAACGTTAATTGTTGATAGCCCCAAAGAATTCTCAGATTTCTTAAAAATAGCTGAAGAATTTGCAAACATTACGAGGCGCCCCCTTGAAACAGGTCGTGCATCTCTTTTAAGAAACGGCTTGATAGCAAAGGTTCTTTTTTCAAATGAGGCAGATGAAGATTTCGGAAGAGAAAGCTACCTTCCGGCTCATCCAAAAGCTGTTTGGGAAGATATTAAATCAGATTTAAAACAAGTGATTGCAGATGATACATATAGAGTAATAGAAAATAGGATAAATGATTATAGTAGATTTTATACAAGCAACTTTGAAAAATATGGTATAAAACTCAAAAGAAATGGAAATGTGACACTGCAGTATAGCGGAAAGTGGATTTTATATAATTTATTAAGTAATTGTCTTGAAAATAACAATGGACTTAAAATGCAGGTTGGTGGAGAACGATTCTTTGATGAACCTTTTATAAAATACTTCAAAAAATTTTTAGATCTAAATACAAAGGTGAAATTAATAATAGATAACAAAGATCATATGGATATAATAAAAAAATTAAACGATATATACGGTGATAAACTTGAGATAAGATGCTTCTCAGAAGAAATATCTGGAACAATGCGTAATTTTGTATTTGGTAAGGAAATTGCGGTAAATGGAATTAAGATTTTACCGGAAACCCATGATGAACCATCATATATTGGAACTGCTTATGTTGACCTTCAAGATATTGAGCTACTAGATAATAAATTCAACAATCTCTGGGGCCTTGCAAAACCTTTAAAGTCTACAGAAACCAAAAAAAATAGCTAATCTATCTGAATCTTATAGTTTCTAAATTATAAGGTGCTTGAGTATTAATATTGTATCTTTTATGAACAGATGAAGATATATCAATACATTTAGATTCTTCACCATGGTTAAATATAATTCTTTCTGGTCTAGGGGACATATTATTGATAAAATTGAGAAGTTGCCTTCTATCGCTGTGTCCTGAAAATCCATCGCAAGTTTCAACTTTCATTTTCATCTTAATATTAACAATACTGCCGCCAATATTAAGAGGGATATCCTCCCACCCTTTCTGAATTCTTTTACCAAGGGTTCCTTCAGCCTGATAGCCAACAAATGCAATTGTATTTTTCTTATCCTGGGCCCATTCCTTGAAATATTCCATAACAGGTCCACCGTTCATCATACCACTTGTTGCAAGGACGATACATGAATCAGTATCAGGAATTATATCTTGTCTCATATCGTTGCTATCAACGCGTTTAAATATATCAGAAAGCAATGGATTTTCACCTTGCTGGAAAATTTGTGCTCTAAGTTTATTGTTAAGATATTCAGGATAAGCTGTATGAATAGCGGTTGCCTCCCATATCATTCCATCTAAATACACATTAATTTTTGGAATCTTTTTTGTTCGAACAAGATTTTCTAAAACTATCATAACCTCTTGGCTTCTACCCACTGCAAAAACAGGAATTAAGACCTTTCCTTTCTTTTTAATACAACTTTGAACAATGTCACTTAATCGTTCTGTTGCTTCTTGTCTGCTAGGTTGGAAGTCTTCCCTTCCGCCATAGGTTCCTTCCATAAAAATTGATTCAAGTCTAGGGAAGCGATTTATGGCAGGGTTAAAAAGCCAGGTCCTTTCATATTTTATATCTCCACTAAAAGCAATGTTGTAAAGACCTTCACCTACGTGAAAGTGAGCTATTGATGAACCCAAAATATGGCCAGCATTATGAAATGTTAATCTAACATCTGGAGTTATATCAGTTGTATCTCCATAATCAATTGTTATGCAATGTTTTATCGCTTCTCTTATGTTTTCAGCAGAAAAGGGAATTTTTTTTGCATCTGCTGCTGCAACTTTTAGATAATCCATTTGAAGAAGAGTGCTCATATCACGAGTGGGTGGTGTACAATAGACAGGACCGTCATAGCCATATTTATATAGCAGTGGCACAAGTCCAGAGTGATCAAGATGGGCATGTGTTATTACTACTGCATCAAGGGTTTCAAATGGTAAAACCTCAGGTAAATGAAGATAAGGTGTCCCGCTTTCAGATGAAACATCCACACCGCAATCTATCATGACCTTGCTATCTTGTGTACTTAATAGGCTGCAAGACCTGCCAACCTGACGAAATCCACCAATAGCAGATACTCTTACATATTTTTCACCATTTGATACGCCTCTGTGAAGTCTTCTACCTACCTTACGAAGTATTTCTTTACGCTCTTCACTCATTGACCTTAAATAACCGCGGATTTCCTTTACAGTTTTTGATTGTATCGGTGGTGTTCTTATAATTTTAGGAGACCAATTGATACTTTTTCTAATCTCATTTAGCAAGACACCTTGTTTACCAATTGCCACGCCAGGTTTTAAGACTTCAATTGTAACTTCTCCAACCTCAGGTAAGAAATAGATATTTGTTATCTCTGCATCATTAGGAATTAGATTTTTTATCTTTTTTTCAGCTGTATCTGTATTTGTTATTACAGATGGATCGGGACGTACAGCAATACGCTTCTGAAGCATTTTTGCAAGCTGTTTAACCAAATCATCATTCTTTGCAAATTTATCAGGATGTTTAGTATAAATTACAACTAAGGCACCTTCAAACTCAACATCTGATACATCGATACTTGGTGGTATTACACCTCTAACTTTTCCTTTAATCTCTCTTAAAACGTCGTCTACTGGCATTTTATTACCTTATAAATTTTTTTATAAATTGAATAATTAATAAATGAATTTTTAATTTAAGAAATGTTTAGATTGATAAGATATTATTTTGCAATTTTGTCAAGATGTTTTTTAATTTCTTCCTCAGAAATTTCCTTAAAACCATCCTTATTTATCACAGCAACGTTTATTTTACCCCCTGATGCTGAATCCCTACTAGTTGCTGCTTTTATAGCTCTAATAGCTAAATCTATACCTTCATGAATGGACATGTCATCTTTGAAAGAGTCTTCAAGTACACCAAATACATAAGGCGAACCGGATCCTGCTGAAGTATATTTATCAGGAATTGCTCCACCCGCTGCATCTAATGAAAAGATATGACCGCCGGTATCATCATACCCACCAAGTATGAGTTGGACATAATATGGATAAAATTTCCTTTGATTTAGAATATTTGACATAAGTGTAGCTGCACTTTCAACTGGCATTTTAATGTCTCTTTTCAATCTATAAAGATTTGCTTCTGCATTTAAGTATCTTGCAAGAACCTGTAAGTCTCCAACTAAACCTGCTGTTGCAAGAGCAAGATGTTCATCAATTTTATAAAGCTTTTTTGTTGTCTTATGAGCTATCAAGGTTCCCATTGTAGCCCTTGTTTCTGTTGCAATTATCACACCATCTTTGTAAACCATTCCAAGTGTTGTTGTTCCTGTTTTTGTAACTTCTTTTTCATCCATAATAATTCCTCAAAACTAGGTAAAATCTGAATTAGAATCTTACAACCTTTATATATAATTTACGTAAATTATCATTATATTTATACCGAGAACAGTTCGGCTACTTTATCAACTTGATCCTTGTGGGCAAGAACTGTGACTCTATCACCTGAAAATAGTTCAACATCATCAGTTGGAATTATGAATTTATGATCACGCTCTATTGCAACTATTAGGCATTTTTTAGGCAATCCAATATTTTTTATTGTTTTTCTTGAAAGTTTTGAATTAAGAGCAATAGGCAGGCGAAATATTTCTGCATATTTTCCTACATTCATATACTCTTCAACATTTGGATGCTTTATTGATTTATACAAGTGTTCTGCCATTACAATATTAGGGCTTTTTACCATTTTTACAGATTTTTCCATGTACATTGGTTTACTTTCTTCCTGATTTACAACTGAGACTAGATGCTTGACACCTTTGTTTTTAGCAAGTGAAACAACCATTAGATTTACCGCATCATCTCTTGTAGTTGTTACTAAAACATCTGCTTTTTTCACTTCAGATTCATCTAAAGTTTCCTCTTGTGTAGCGTCAGCGTTTATAGCTATTGCATCATATTTTCTAGCAATTTCTTCACATCTTGCTTGTTCTTTGTCAATTACTATTACATTATGATTTCCATCTTTTAAAGCAATCTCGGTTAATCTTCTACCAATACCGCCAGCACCTACAATTACTATGTACATATGCATACCTTAATCCTTATCAAGTTTATTTGGGTGGGTAAATTTTTTGCTGTTATTAAAGGTTTTGTTTAATTTAAAACAATATTTTTACTTATTAAATGTTGTATTAATATAATATTAACTATGTAACGATTATATATTAAATAGAAGTAGAATTGGGGGTTTATATATTTAATAATTAATCAATATTAAGATTAATAAATCTGTTAAGAATCTTTATTATATTTTCTAAAAACAAAAATTTTGTAACTGCCTTTTCTCTTGGAATATCAACCTTTAATGTCTCCCAATTACTTTCTTGATTATGTGTATCTTTTGCCTTTGCACTAATAAGATATGAACCTTTCTCAACCCAATAATGATCAAGTGTTATACCAAAACCTGAGTCAAATGGTCCTACCCAATCAGTAATCTGTCCATCACCCCAATCAACATAATAGTAGACACGGTCATTATCAATATCAACTGATGTAAATGTAAAATTATATGAAACCTCAGGTTTACCAATTGAGGGGCCAGTAATTAATGGTGGATTTGGTTCAGAGTTATCCACTCCCATCTGAGCAAGTTCAGCAAGACTTGCTAGAAGAAGCCTTGATGTCTTTTGATAATAAGTTAGATTCATATTTTCTATTGTGTCATTGGTAGTATGCCAATATGGACTAAAGGTGTATTCATGGGCAAATATTGCACAGTAACCATATTCCCAGAAAGAATAATGATCACTGCCCCAGGTAAAACCACTAGGAATTACATTTAACTCAATATATTCATTAAATTCAACAGCAATATCATCCATAAAATCTGTAATCCATGTTGAAAAATCATCTTCATAAATCTTAATGTGATTTCCAGCGTAATCAGTAACTGCATAACCTATCATATCTGCGTTTAAGGCTGCTATAATATTATCTTCATTTAATGAAGCTTCTTCTGCATATACATGACTTCCGAGAAGTCCTTGTTCTTCACCTGAAAATGCAACAAAACGAATAGTGTGATTAAAGGAATACTTACTAAAAATGTCTGCAATAGCCATTAAGGCAGCAACACCAGATGCATCATCATCTGCGCCTGGACTTCCGGTTACACTATCATAATGAGCGCATATTATGTAGATTTCATCACTTGTTTGGTCAACACCTGGAAATGTTGCTTCAACATTTCTATCAGTGTAACCAAAATATGACCAATTGTGAAACCTTACATCAAAACCCATATCCTCAAACTCACTATAGATATAATCAGATGCATTACTGCATTCTTCAGTTTCTGTTACACGTGGTCCAAAAGCAGTTAAATTTTCAAGATAACCGAGGAGAATATCAATATCTAATTGTTCAAGTAATTCAATTATTTCCTCACCTGAGCTTTGTATTTGAATATTATGGTGTGGTAAATTTTTAAAAGGAAAGATTTTTTTCTGAGGAATTGTAAAACCTTTAGGTAATTCACCTGGAATTGGAATAAATTTTGGGTCATCAATATTTAATGGTATATAATTTTTTATTTCTCCAGTATAACCAATAGAGATTGTAGTAAAAAAGGTTGACAGCATTAAAATCATTAATATTACAAATATTTTTTTCATAATTTTTCACTCACAATTAACAATAGTTAATACTTTTATTAATATAAATGTTTTTAATTTAGATGTTACTATCAAATTATAAGCTAAAAATATTATTTAACAGGAGTAATTTTGTAAAATTCAACTGATTTTATTAAGTTTTTATGAAATCTAGTTAAATGAATTATTATTGTCATTAATTTTTATTTTAAATGGATTTTAAAATATAATAAAATAAATTTTGTTTAAATTTTTATTAAAGAATTTTAAAAATTTATATTCCTATAGGAAAATATTTTTAAAAATTGGTTTTATAGTTTGATGGATTACTTTAAAATGGTTGTTAATATACTTACTTAAATTATTAAGACTTAATATTAATTTAATATTTATTTTAAAAAAAATTTCAAGTCATATAAAAAAGGCCATAATAAAATTGTAATCTATGATTCTTCAAAATTATTAATTTTAATCTTTGATCTTATCAATATGTTTCTAACTGTAGATGAATGCCAATCACTTTTTCTATCTTTTCTAGTATATCTTGTAACTATACCCTCTTTATTTAAAATTTCAGCTATTTCACTATAACTTTTACCATTTTCTCTTAAATCTTTCATTTTTTTAAGTATGCTTTGTTCTTCTGGATTTTTTATAAGTCTTGTATTTTTCTTTCTTCCATCGATATCATCAGATTTTATCATATATCCATAAGGGGCTTGTCCAAACCATTCTTTTTTCATTTTTTGTTTTACCCCTGCACGAATTTTAGCAGCCAATTGTCCTCTAAAAAATTCGCTAAATGCTGCAAGGTTTGTTAATGTAAATCGTCCTTGTTCACTGTATATATCAATATGTTGTAAATTATGGATATGTAATTTTACTTTATGCGCTAGCAAGTCATCCATTATGTTTAGTAAATCTTTTGCAGATCTACTAAATCTATCGCTATCAACTATACATATTCCATCAAAAAGACCATGTTTTGCATCGGTTATCATTTCTTGAAATCTTTCTCGATTTGAATCCTTTGCGCTTGCTTCATCATAATATGTTTTTACCCATTTCCATTTATTGTCTTTTACCCAGTCATCAAGAGTTGATTTTTGACCTTCTAAACTGTAACCTTTTGCTTGTTCATCTTTCCTTCTTCTTATATAATATGCTACTTTATAATTAGACATTTAAATCATCTCAAATATATGAATTGACCATATATATAAAAATACTTAATTAACATTTACTATTTTTAAAAGTTACCAACGGTCTACCGAGGGTAACTTTAAGAGGACATAATTTTAAATTTTTTTGCTGGTTTTCCACCTTTTTCGGCAATCTTGTCTTGAACCTCATTAAAAACACTTATGTCAATTATTGGATTATGGCCACTTTTATATATATACTCCTGCCAATGAAGATAACCACAGTATAACGGATTTTTAAGTATCTTAGAAATGGTTTTTTTTGCCCAAAAACCCCCCTTTTTTGTTGGAACTTTTGCCTCATTAAGCATTTTGGTTATTTGTCCTAAACTTTTTCCATTTTTATACCAAGTATAAATATTCTCAACAACTTTTGTTTCTTCTCTATAAATTGATAGATATCCCTCTGAATAATTATAACCATAAGGAATATTAAAACCAAGTATCCCTCCTTTTGTACGCGCTTTTTGTTCCATTCCAATATAAACACGCTCACCAATTTGTTCTGATTCTAATTGAGCAATCCGTTGAATAATATCCATTACAAATCTGCCCATTGCAGTAGATGTATCTAGAGACTCTGACATCGAAACAAATTCTTTTTGATTTTGTTTTAGATATTCCATCATTGTCATAAAGTTTTTAGAATTTCTATGAATGCGGTCCATTTTAATAACTAAAAGTATATCCCATTTCTCAATCTCTTGCATCATTCTACTATACGCTGGTCGTTTTATTGTTCTTCCTGAGTGTCCATCATCGATATATTCTCCACCAATATTCCAATCTCTTGCCTTACAATATGATTTTAATTTATCTAATTGTGCATCTAAAGAAAATCCTTCTTTTGCTTGATCTTCTGTGGAAACTCTTGTATAAATAGCAGCTCTAATTAATTTTGCATCCATCCATTAACTGAAATTTTGTTTTGGGTTATAAAAATTGCGTATGCTATACAATATCTATCAATTTTTCATTAATTTTAACAATGTTATTAAATAGCACAGTAATAGCATGTTAAAATGTATCACGTTAGCAACAATATTCATAATTAAATACCAATGTTTACAAATTAAGCATGTAACTTAAATATGATTAATTTGTTAATTCTACAATTTAAATTGAATAAAAATTACTTATTTTAAAAAAATTTTCATTTTTTCTTTTATTATTTAAATTTCAAAAATCTTTTAAATACACTATACTTTATTATTATCAAGATATTATGAAATCAATTTTATTAAAAAAGATTATTATTTTTGAAATATTAATTTTCATTTTATCTACAAATATCATTAATGCTTTACCAAATTATGATAATTTCAATAATAATTTTGCAGAACTAAATAATTGTAATACTACAACTAATGATCAAAATATTACACATTTAATGAATAAACTATATATGACTTCATTGACAGCAGGAATAATAGTTAATAATAACCTTTCTTGGAATAGGAGTTATGGATTTTACAGGAATTATTATAACATACTTATTCCTGAAAATTCAAAGATTCCAACAAAAGATACAATATATGTTGCAGCATCTGTTTCAAAACCTGTCACTGCAACAGCAATTCTACAACTTTATGAAAAAGGTAAACTAAATCTATCTGATAATGTAAATGACTATCTAGGTTTTGATTTAAAAAGTCCATTTTATCCAAATATAAACATTACGATACAAATGCTTCTTAATCATACATCAGGGCTAAATGGTTCAAATTTAATTTGTTTTATTTCAATAATAAGAAACTTTATGAAAAATCAAAATTTCTTTTTTAAACTTCTTTTAACTAGCAAGCTAAACACTCTTAAAAACCTATATTGGCTTGAAGATTTTAAGCCTGGAAAAGATTTTTCCTATGCAAATATGGATTATGCTCTTCTAGATTATATTGTTGAAATTGTAACCGGCATAAGTTTTGAAAAATATTGTAAAATAAACATTTTTGAACCATTGAATATGAACAATACAAGTTTTAATTATCGTGATTTAAAAATAAACCAACTGGCTTGCCCATATATATGGTTTCATAAACTTAGTTTCTATGTAAAATCATATACTTACAATTTTCCTTTAACTGGAGCAGGTGGTCTAAGAACAACAGTTGAAGATCTTTCACATTTTCTAATTGCTCATATGAACAATGGATCTTATAAAAATGTACAAATATTAAATAGTTCAACTGTTGAATTGATGCATAATATATCTGCAGTGACTGATGGTAGGTTATACTATGGATTCGGATTAGGCTGGATAGTATATAATGATACGAATTTTTCTGGTCATGATGGTGATTTAACAGGTGGTCATGCTAGAATGAAATGGAACATGTCAGGTAAATTTGGAATAATTTATTTTTGGAATGCTGATGAATATCCAAGTAATTTTTATGATAGATTGTTACTTTTAAAAGAACTTGAAAAAGAGCTATTGAAAAATTTACCTAATAATTAATAAAATTATAATCTGTTAGCAATTTGTAATAATAGTTTTCTTTTCGAGTCTTTTTTATCAATAAGAATTCTTCCTTCTTTCTTCCAGTGTTTTGAAGGATATGCTTTATTTTTTTCAAGTACAGGATTAAGTCCTAATGATTTTGCAGCTTTTAATATAGGTTCCACAGAGGGTTTTTCTACTGCATATTTTTTTGATACTTTCCTTCCTTTAAGTCTTGAAATAGAATTATCAAAATATATTGGCCAAATAACGTATTTTTCCTCACCTTTGGAAACCATAATTTATCACTACATTAGGATAGTAACACAGCGTTTATTATTCCTGTTTGACCAGGTCTTGATGTAACTCTTGCCTTTCCAAGATTTGTTTCTATTATTGCTCCTTTATTTATAATATTACGTCTAACATAGTGAATGTTTGCCTTATTTTCTACAACTGTAAGGATATCTGCTTTTGTGGTTTTTTTATTTTTTAGGTCCATTACATAAGCAATGTTTATTGTTTTAGCTCTTGTCTTGGTATTTTTACCTTTTGTCCTTGATATTTTTAGCTGTGTTGGTCCAATTGTTGTAAGATGTCTTTCTCTACCAACTTCAAATTTTCTTTTTCCACGTGCATAACGGATTCTTCGACCAGTTTTGCTTCTTCTTGATTTACCTTGCCATAGTGCCATTATGAGTCGGAATAGAGAAGTAATATTTAAAGGATATGCTGTTAATTGTTAAGATTATTGAATAAATATAAATATTACATTTCATCAAAAGGAGATTTATCAGGTCTGCTTGTATAATATACATCTTTTGCCCAACAAGATGCTTTTGAAGATAAGCAGTTTGATTTCTTCTTGAAATTTTTTTGATCCATTGTTTTTTCAATTGGGATAACTTTAATTGAGTTTACATCAAATTTTATTTTAAAATTATTTTTTTTTGAATTTAAATAAAAAATTGGAATACAATCAAATCCTTCAAAATAGATAATATGTTTTATTTGGCCATCTTCTCCATAGATATCCCATGAAAAATATTCATCATTTAGATATAGATGTAGTCTAGATGGTTGAGATACAGGATTTAATGGTTTGATTTTTATCCAGCAATTACACATTTTTCTTATCATTTTGAATTCTATATCATAAAATATTTTTTTAATTCGTTTTTCTTTTTCATCCATAATATCAGTTTATTTTGTTAAGATATATCTTTTTGATATCTTTTTGTTTATTGTATGAGTCAATTATAAATTTTTTTATAACGAGTGTAAAGAAACTGGGTTACTTTTGTACAACAACTCCTTAATAATAGAAATTACAAATTTTTATAAAAAAACAGTGAGGGGAATGAATATGAACAAAATAAATTCTTTAAAAAGGTTTGAAATTGGATTTGTTTCAATACTAATTCTTTTAACAATATTATTAGTGATTGCAATTCCGGTTAATGCATGTTATTATAAAGTTGGAACCTTTGAAAGTGATTATACCACATATAAAATATCCTTTTTTAAAGGGGAAACTGTTTATGGAAAAGGAAATTTATATGATTATGATTATTTTTTAAAGTTGAGAATTAAAGATCCACAAGGTAATATTGTTTATACATCTAATAAATCACAGCATGTTGTTTATTGCTCATATTTATTAAACAATACAGCTATGGCAGGTATTTGGAGTATACAGCTGGGTGTTCTAAAAAATAATTGGCAATGGTCTAATCTTCCTGGAAGGATATCTTTTTTTACAGTAAAAAAAGCAAATTATTCTCTTCATACAAATGTTTGTGGTAATGGATCAATTGTTAAAGATATAGATCAAGATTTTTATGAATTTGGCTCTATTATCAATTTATCAGCTATTTCTGATAAGGGATGGTATTTTTGTAATTGGAGTGGTGATTTATGTGGAAATGATAATATAAAAGTTATCATAATGGACTCAAATAAGACTGTAACAGCAAATTTTGCTCAAAAAAATTATTATCTTGTAACAAATGTTATTGGCAATGGAACTATAGAGATAAAACCATTTAAAACAAATTATACATATGGATCCGTTGTAAATTTGACTTCTAAACCTTTTGACGGATGGTATTTTGACCATTGGATTGGAAATATTACTGGAAATGATAATCCATATTTTATTACAATTGACAATGATAAAAATATTACTGCAATTTTTAATAAATTTCTCTTTAACTTATCAATTTTTAATATTACTATAAATATTGAAGGTAATGGAATAGTAAATATAAATCCAGATAAAGATTATTATACTTATGGGGAGATAGTTGAAATTTCAGCAATTCCTAATTCAAATTGGTATTTTGATTGTTGGAGTGGTGATATTACTGGTAGTAATCTATCTTATGAAATTAATATTACAAGTAACAAATTTATTACAGCACATTTTAGACAATTTGAAGAAGATGATGATGAAAATAAAGAAATAATAATTGAGGGCGGCGGAGGTTCAGACTGGAAACTATTAACATTTGAAAAATCAAACATTCCACCAGTTGCAGATGCAGGTGGACCATATTATGGTTTAATTGGTGAAACAATCACTTTTAATGGCTCAAACAGTTATGATGTTGATCATTATATAAAATCATTTCTTTGGGATTTTGATAATAGTTTAACAAAAGAAGGGGTAATAGTTACAAATATATATTCCTCAGCTGGAAAATATAAGGTTATTTTAAATGTGACAGATACAAAAGGAAAAACAAGTTCAAATTCAACATATGCTATAATAATTGAACCAAATCATCCACCTTCAAAACCCAATATCAGTGGTCCAACTGTTGGATTTACTGGCATTAAATATAACTTTTCAATTGCTTCTATGGATGTAGATAATAATAGTATCAATTATCTGATTGAATGGGCCGATGGAACTCAAAATATAAGTGGTTACCTTTCTTCTAAACAAAGTTTTGAAATAAATCACAAATGGATTAAATCTGGTATATACAAAATAATTGTAACTGCAGAAGATGGTGAGTCATCAACTACTAATGAACTTATCATTACAATTTATGAGCCAAAAAATAAGAATATATCAGAAACCTACAATATCCTTCTCATTATCATTTTAATTTTGATATTGATTATCTCTTTAATTTTATTAAAAATTCAAGAAAAAGATAATAAGTAATTATGTCAATTATATTTTTTAATTTTTTTTAATTTGTTTAATAATATTTTACAAAACATTTATATTTAAATTTGTTATTTAGCCAAAGTTTAATACTGGGGGAAATAATATTAAAGGTAAAATATTAATAATACTTGGCTACACTATTGGATTATGTTGTTTATTTTTGGTTACATATAGAACATTTCTTGCATTTTTTAATGAAAGCAATGCTGTTACTATTTATATCAATAAATTTGGAGAGCAATATATAGATATTTTTGCACTTTTTATCTTTTGGCTTATTGTTTTAATAGGATTACTTTTCATATTAAAATCATTAAAAGAAGATAAGATTGAGCGTAATTTACAATATAGATTTGATAAGATTCAAGCATTAAATCAAAATAAATATCTTTTTGATAATGATGATTTGGTGCATACTGGTTTTAGTAATAATGATGTACTTAACATTTTAACAGATGAACCTGAAGAAATTGAAAAAAATTATATTTTAAATAATTAAAAATATTTTTATCAAAACTTTTTTAAGTATCATTTATATAGCTTTTTATAATAAAAGGATGAGGATGAAGGTTCATCATTATAATAGATCATAAGAATTTTTGTTTTTATTCTTTTAAAAAAAAAATTCAGACAGAGAATTTGTCTGAGGATGTAATATAAATGAAAGGAAAAATTAAATGGTATAATCCAAAAAAAGGCTATGGTTTTATTGAGGGTGAAGATGGAAAAGATACGTTCATACATCATTCTGCTATTTCCAAAGATGCTGGTTATCTACATGAAGGTGATCAAGTGGAGTTTGAAATAGAAGAAACTGAACGTGGCTTAAATGCAAAAAATGTAAAAAAGCTTTGATTAATCATTACTCAAATAAATTAGTTTAAATTTTTTTTTAATATCTTAAATCATAAATCTTTAATAGAGTATCCCAATGTCATGATTCGTGGCAAAAAAATATTCTGATAAAACTAAAGGAGTTCAAACCTTACTTGGCGAACCAAAAAAAGCAGTTTTAACACTGGCAATTCCAATGATTATTGCAATGTCTGCAAATACTATATATAATCTTGTTGATGCGATATGGGTTTCTGGTTTTGGTCAAAATTTTTTTACTAATATAGATATTACAGATATTGGAACTAATGCTCTTGCAGCTGTTGGTTATGTCATGCCATTTTTTATGATGCTTATTTCAATAGCTGTAGGTATAGGAATTGGTGGTGGGTCTGCAATATCAAGACGAATTGGAGCAAAGGATAAAACAGGTGCTGATAATTGCGCGATTCATTCTATTATAATTTCTTTGATTATTGCTTTTATTTTTACAATTATCCTTTTTTTATCTGCAAATAATATATTTTTATCAATTGGTGCAGCAGATATTTCAAATATGGCTGTTTCCTATGGTCGGGTAATTTTTACAGGTAGTGTTTTTATTTTTTTCATTAATAATTCATTAGCAATACTTAGGGCAGAAGGTGATGCAAACAGAGCAATGTATGCAATGCTTTTTGGGGCAATTCTCAATATAATTTTAGATCCGATATTTATCTATACATTCAGATTTGGTGTCACAGGTGCTGCATATGCAACAGTTCTTTCGATGGGCGTAACCTCAATGATTTTGTTTTATTGGACGTTTATAAAAAAAGATACCTATGTTTCTTTCAAAATTAAAGATTTCAAATTTAAAAAAGATATTCTAAAAGACATTTTTAAAGTAGGTTTACCAGCTTCATTTCAGCAATTATCTATGTCAATTACAATGCTTGGAATAATTATAATTATAAATATTGCTGGAGGGGGTAATGAAGGTGTTGCAGTTTATAACACAGGATGGAGAATTGTAATGATTGCAGTTTTGCCACTGCTTGGAATGGCAACAGCTGTAACTTCGGTAACAGGTGCAGCATATGGATCTAAATCATATGAGAAATTAAACACTGCGTTTTTATATGCATCTAAAACTGGTTTAATAATAGAAATTATTCTTGCAGTGATTATATTTTTTGCAGCTCCTTTAATAGCTATTGTATTTACTACAAGACCAGAAGATATTATTATTAGAGAGAATTTGACAATATTTCTACAAATCTCAATATTTTTTTACCCTGGTGCCTCTATTGGCATTGCTTCATCTGCAATGTTTCAAGGCACAGGTAAAGGAACCTATTCACTTATTGCTACATTATTAAGAACTATTATCTTAACAATTGTTTTTGCTCTTATATCTACACTTATTCTTAATGCAGGAATAGTTGGTATTTGGTGGTCATTAGTATTTGCTAATCTTATAGGTTCTATTGTATCATTTACTTGGGGAAAAATCTATATAAATAAACTGTTCAAACAATCAAAACAAAGCAAAATATTGATGTAAACATTTTATTTTTAAATAGAATTTTTTAAATTTATTTTTTAAACTTATCTCAAATATATTAAAAAGCAATATTATATTTCATTTTTTTGTGAGAGATAATAACAATTATATAAAAGATGACTTAATTGAACAAAGAGAATATCAAATAAAGATTGCAAATTCAGCAATAAAAGAAAACACTCTTGTAGTTTTACCAACAGGTATGGGAAAAACAATAATTGCGCTTCTGATAATTGCTGAAAAACTTAAAGAAGAAAAAAACAAGATACTATTTTTAGCTCCTACCAAACCCTTAGTTATTCAACATGCTCAATTTCTTCGTAATTTTCTAACAATAAGGTCAGATTCAATAACTGTTTTTACAGGCGAAATTTCCCCTATTAAACGACAGGATATGTGGAAAAACTCAAGAATTATTATCTCAACTCCGCAGGTAATAGAAAATGATTTACTCTCTAAAAGAATTAATTTGAAGGAATTTTCCTTTATTATATTTGATGAATGCCATCATGCTGTTGGAGATTATGCATATGTTTTTGTATCTGAGATGTTTCAAAAACAAACTCAAAATGGGTTAGTATTAGGTATGACTGCATCACCTGGAAATGACATTCTTAAGATACTAGAAGTTTGTAAAAATCTAAATATTACTAATATTGAAATCAGAACTAAATATGATTTGGATGTAAAACCTTATGTTCATGATTTAAAAATAACATGGAAAGAAATTATCCTACCTACTGATTTTACTTATACTATTCAGCTTTTAAAAAGGGCTTTATCTGAAAGATTACAAGTTTTGAAAAAAATTGGGGTTGTTGAAAGTTCATCAACTTCTCTAATTAATAAAACTAAGTTACTTGATGCACAAAAAAAGATTCAGACAGAGATACGCTCAAAACTTAAACCACCAAAAATTTTGTTTAAAGCAGCTTCTATTCAAAGTGAAGCTATGAAGATTCATTATGCCTTGGAATTATTACAAACTCAAGGTGTTAATGCAATAAAAAATTACTTTCAAAGATTAGGTAAAGAGGCGTCTTCAAAAGGTAGTAGCAAAGCATCAAGATCTATTATGGCTGATAACAATATTCTCAATGCTGTTGCTTATATTAAATCCTTAGATATTGAACATCCGAAAGTTAATGAAATTGCTGAAATTGTCAAAAAACAATTTGAGAATAATCCAAATTCAAAAATAATAGTTTTTACTCATTACCGTGACACATCAAAGTACATTTCAAATGTTTTAGAAAAACTTGATAAAGTGAAACCATCACAGTTTATAGGCCAAGCTACAAAAGAGGGGGATAAAGGGCTAAGTCAAAAAGAGCAAGCACAGATAATTGAAAAATTTAAAAAGGGAATATTTAACGTTTTGATTGCTACTTCCGTTGCTGAAGAAGGTCTTGATATCCCTTCTACAGATTTGGTAATTTTTTATGAGCCAATCCCATCTGAAATAAGAGCCATTCAAAGGAGAGGTAGAACTGCAAGGAAAATGCCTGGTAAAGTAATAATATTAATTACAAAGGGAACATCAGATGAAGGTTATTACTGGGCTTCAAAAAGAAAAGAAAAAAGGATGAGATCAGAGTTAGAATTAATTCGTTCAAAATTAAATAAGGAATTTGAGGATACTTCAAAATTTTATCAAAAACAGTCAGAAGGAAACATCAATCAAAAGACTTTGACTGAATATAATGAAAAAAGTGACAAGGTAAAAATAATTGTTGATCATCGTGAATATAGGTCCAATGTTGTTAGAAATCTTGCTATTAAGGAAACATTTGTCGAACCTCAACAATTAGATGTTGGAGATTATGTATTGTCTTCAAGAATTGGAGTTGAAAGAAAAAATGTTGAGGATTTTTTAGAATCATTAATTGATGGGAAACTTTTTAAACAAATTGCACAACTAAGAGATGCATATTCGCGTCCTATTCTAATTTTAGAAGGAGAAAATCTTCTTACAAAAAGAAATATTAATCATAATGCAATTTTTGGTAGTCTTGCATCAATAAGCGTTGATTTTGGAATACCTGTTCTGACTACAAAAGATGCAAATGAAACTGCTGATTTATTAAAAGTTATTGCACAAAGAGAACAAAGAGAAGATAAAAAAGCAGTTGCAGTACGTGGTGAAAAAACACAGATGTCAATTCGGGAAAGACAACAATTCATTATCGAGGGGCTTCCAAATGTATCAGCTGTTATTGCAAAAAGACTTCTAAATCATTTTGGAAGTGTAAAAGATATTGCAAATGCAACTGAAAAAGAGCTTTTAGATGTAAAAGGGATTGGAAAAAATATCGCTTCAGATATTATTAAGCTTCTAAATGCTAATTATCTAGAGGATTAAATATTTTCAAATCTACATATTCATTAAATCTTCCCAAATATTTAAATTTAGTTCTCTATTACACTGCTAAAATAGTAAAGGTGATTTCAATGTCAGCTGATGATAAAATAGCACAAGTTTGCGATGGATTAAATATGCTTCATGAAGATAATTCAATTCCAAGAAATATTAGAAGGGGTGCTGAAGAAGTTAAAAATACATTATTAAATGAAGGAGACCCCTTAGATGTAAGAGTTGCAACTGCTACTTCACGACTCGATGAATTAGCAAATGATCCAAACATTCCACTTCATGGTAGGACACTGATATGGAATATTATGAGTCGTTTGGAAGAAATAGCATAAAATTTTCTTCTTGATATTAAATAGAAATAATTTATGTTTGACCGGGAGTTAGATATTTATGATTAGAATTGGACAAGCAGGTATTCCTTTATCCTGCAAAGGTCGAACGAACAAAGATGGTCTTGTTTATACCAAGAAAATTCTAGATTTAAATGCTATAGAAATACAATTTGTTCGTGGACTTTATGTTATGGAAGATGAAGAAGCACAATTTATGAAAGAGTATGCAACTGAAAATGATGTTGAGCTACATGTTCATGCACCATATTATATAAATCTAGCTGGCAGTGGTGAAGAGTTTGATCTAAGTTTTGATAAGATTTTATACTCTGCAAGAATTGCAGAAAAAATGGGTGCAAAAACAATTGTTACGCACCCTGGATATTATGGAGAACATACAGAAAAAAAATCTTTAAAAAAGATAATTAAAAATACAAAAAAACTTCAGACTATATTAAAAAAGGAAAAAATCAAAGCAAAGATTGGGCTTGAAACCATGGGGAAAAAGAAGGTTTTTGGTAGTCTTGAAGAAATAATCGAGATTTGTAACAATGTAAAAGGTGTTATACCTGTAGTTGGAATTGGTCATATTCATGCTAGAACTAATGGTGGTCTTAAAAAAAGGGAAGATTTCGAGGAAATATTTCAACAACTTAAACCATTAAAACTAAAACATTTCCTTATACATATTACAGGGGTTTTATATGAAAATGGAAATGAATATTACCATATCCCAATTAAAAAGGGTGATATGCCTCTAGCTCCTTTAATAGAAATTATTCTTGATAATAATTATGATGTTACATTAATTTCTGAGTCTCCTCTTTTAGAGCATGACGCAGTATATATAAGATTGCAAGTTGAAAAGGCTATTATGAAAAGAACCGGAAAGGAAGAAGCAGATTATAGGGATCTCTCGGAGATTCTATGAACAATGCAAATATTTTTAATGAATCTATTGAGTACATTCAAAGAAAAATAAAGGATATATTAAAAAATGTTAGCCAAGATGATATCTTAAAGATAAAAGAACTATTTTTTAAATCTAATCGAATCTTTGTTTATGGTGCTGGACGATCAGGTCTTGTTGCTAAAGCTTTTGCTATAAGACTTGTACATTTAGGATTTCAGACATTTGTTATCGGTGAAACAATTACTGCACCTGTACAGAAAGGTGATCTTGTATTGATTATCTCAGGTTCTGGAGAGACAATCCCTGCTGTTATGACTGCTGAAATTGCAAATAATCTAAATGCATATGTTGTCTCAATTACTGCAAAAAGGAAATCTGAAATCGCTAAATATGCTGATATAACATTTTTTATTTCATCTAATTGTAATGAAGCAGAACGTAAAAAGTTTGCACCTCTAGGAACACTATTTGAAGCTAGTGTTTGGATTTTACTTGATGGCATTATTGCCGATCTTTTGGATAGTAAAAAAGAGTCTGAAGAAAGTATGCGTAGCAGGCATGCTACATTAGAACAATAAAATATTATAAAATAAATCTACTAAATATTAAAACTTTTTAATATAATTGATATCTGTTTTAAATAAATTAATTTATGATATCTTTTTTTTCAAGCTTGTTATTTTAATATTAATACTTATTTAATTTAATAAATAACGATTTTTAAATATTAAATAAATATACGTATGCCAACAAGTTGCTGAGGAGATCAAGAGATATGAAAAGAAATACATGTGTTTTAACAAGTGTTATGGAAAATGAACTTGAACTAATAAAAAGACATATTCATGTCTTTAAAATATTGAAAGAAAAACAACCTTTAGGAATTAATAAATTATCAGAAATTACAAAATATCCTAAACATATGATTCGATATTCTTTAAGAATACTTGAACAAGATAAATTAATAAAACCCTCTTCTAAAGGAGCAATTACTTCAAAAGAATCATCAGAGGTTATGAAATTGTTTAAAAAATCTCTTGATAAAATTGGAAGAACAATTGAAGAAATAAAAAGAGAAAATTAAAATAAAATATTATTCTTTCTTTTCCCTTTAAAAAATATCATGAATAGATTTTTTTCATAATAATTAGAATCAGACAGCATATTATAGCAAATGTATTTGCACATATTATTGCTAACGCCTCTTTAAAAATTCCATATGTAAGCCATAACACCATTCCAAGAGCAAGAATAACTGGCATAAAATAAGAAACATCCTCAAGTTTTTTTGTTTTATAACCCCTTATTAATTGGGGGATAAAGCCCAATGAAGTTATTGCACCGGCAATTAATCCTAATAACTCTACACTTGTAAAATTCATCTATATTCAAATCATTAGTAATTTGAAAGAATTCAAAACATTTTCTAAAAAAACAGATTTTATTAAACAGTAACTGTTATCTTTTTTTTATGTTTATGGAGGAAAAATTATGAAAAAGCATTGTAAAAAATGTGGAAATGAATTTTCTGAAAATATTAATTATTGTACAAATTGTGGAGATAAGCTTGAAGATATTAAGGTCACTTCTGATTATAAAATTGAGCAACCGAAAAAACATGAACCAATGAGATTGATTAAACCAAAACTTATTGATAAATTTATTAAACCTTTAATTTTAATTGCTTTTTTTCTTTCAATTATAGCAATAATAATATCTGTAGCACTAAGCCAGCCTACTCTTACTTCAGGTAGTGTTGGTTTTGAGGAACTTGCTAATAATGCTGTCACAAGCTCAAAAATTGCTGATGGGGAAATAACTGATGATGATATAGCTAGTATTGGAATTTCTAAAATTGCAGCTTTTGCAATTAGTGGAGATAAATTAGCTAATAATGTAATAAAATTAATTCATCTATCTTCAGAAGTAAACAATGCAATAACCTGTGCAGCTGAAGTTGCTAATAATTCTATCACAAGTAATAAGATAAAAGATTATTCTGTTGAATCTATTGATTTAAAAAATAATTCAATTACAAGTGAAAAAATACCTGCAGATACAATAGGTAGTTCAGAAATTGCTGAAGGCGCTGTTGGTGCCAGTGAGATAGCCACTGAATCAGTCGATACTGTAGATATTGCAGATGATGCAATCACCTATGACAAAATGGATATAAAAATAAGATATGGAATTAAGACAGATGCAACAAATGGTTCAACTATATCTCATGGTTTAGGAGACATACCTGCAACTGTTATTTTAACACCTATTTATAATGATGATAATTATATCATTTATGCAAATGTTTTTAATATAGGTAGTAACAGTTTTAGTATAGACCTATGGAAAGTAAATAAAATAACTTCTGTGATATCTGAGGTTACAAGTAATGTAGGTATCTATTGGATTGCAATACTATAAAAAAATGTGTATATATCGTGGGCCCGTGGGGTAGCTTGGTATCCTTCTACCTTGGGGTGGTAGTAACCCGAGTTCAAATCTCGGCGGGCCCATACTAATTTTCTTTATTCTGGACAAAATAATTTGTATCGGACCTCTCAAATCGGGACAAACGTGGATAAACAGAAGAAACAAATAGAAATGAGAATTTTAAAAAGCATCCATGTTGCATATAGCTATTATAAATTTCGTTATAGGTAAAAATATTAACAATCCAATATAACCATCTTTTGAAATAATTAATTTTTCATTTGATGTATAAGGGACAAAAGCAAATGGAGAAGTCTGAATACAACGTATATTCAAAGCATCAATAATCATACTATTTCCTTCTGTATGTATATCTTCAAAACTACCGATAATAAAAGTTGATTTTAGACCAATTTCTTCAACTCCAAAACTTAAAAAACTAGAAGGATTGTTTTGATTGTTATACTCTGTTAAAATCCATCCCGAACTTCTTGCAATATCAGATACTCTTACTTCATCTAATATCCCTTCAAATAATCTATCATATTCTCGGCTTGATCCTATAACAAGATTTGGATTTGGATTCCAAACCGAACCTAAGTTACCTGAATCACCAGTATCTACTAGAATGCCATTGATATAATATTTAGTAATTAGATGGTCTCTTATTAATTGCACCATATACCAACTATTAAGATCAATATCAAATATGAATTCTTCACCAGCTCCCTCCCCTCCGGCCTTAGCATGTAACCCATCAGATTGAATATTCGCATACAACAGACCATATTTTAATGTATCTGCATTCTGTGAAAGAATAGCATTAGGATCTGATAATGGTTTAACATCAGTTTTAATCCAAAAGGATATAGTCCTAAAATCATAATCAAAAGATACGCCAGTTCTTAGATGATCGTTAATACCATCAAATTCATCAGCACCACCTATAATTCCATCATTAGTTGCTTCATCCCCATCATAATTATAGGGGGTTGCATGTCTAATGTTTATAGTTGAATCATGTCGTAAATCAGTTTCATCTTCACTTAAATGCCATACTGCTTGATAGTTTGAATCCCAAATCCTTTCAGAAATTTCATAGCTACTACAATCAGGATTTCCATAATACATATAAAAAACTATATCAATAGAATTGAAAATAGAAGGAATATTAACCCAAGCGACAAGCTCACCAGTAGAATTATCAAAGAATTCAATTTCATGAAATAATTGTTCAGCTTCTCCTATGTCAGTCATGAACAAAATATCATTACCATCAGCCTGTGCTTTACTCGCTAAATCAGGATCAATATTACTAACAAGGACTGGGAAATTATTAAGATTTCCTGCAACCTTTGTATGATCAATAGTAATTTGTTTACGATATTTCCAACCTTCAATAAATGGATTAAATGAAACTCTTTCTATTGAATTATTTTTATTTATTATTATATTGCTATTACTGTTAATACATGGTACAATTATTGTTATAACAAATATTAAAGATATTAGAATAATTACCACCTTTTTTAAAATAATATTCATCAAATATCCTCCCTTTAACAACTTATTAATCAGATATATGGTATATAAAACTATAACATGACAATAACTAATAGATTTTCAATTAAAGACTCACAGTGGACCTTGAATAGATATACTGGTTTGGTTTTTTGGAGGATTCAAACTACCATATACCTTAAAATTATATTGCCAATCTGATCCTGATGGTGTTAAGCTCCATTCACCTTCATCTGTGTCATAATACTGTGGATAGCCGACATATGATGCTGTAATTGTATACTCTATCTGTTGTTCTTTCGGTTCCATCATAAAAGAAGTAGACTCTGTCTTCCCTTTTTCAACTATCAATTCACGATTAAAATTAAAATCTTCACCTTTAAAATCTATACTAATCTCAATTTCATATGAAGCAAGATTTGTAATAGAAAAAATACATTCATCTGAAACATTCTTAACTCTTTTAATATTTGAGGAATTTCTAGAGACATCCCAATCCCATTTATATAGATATTGAGTAGTAGAAAAATTACTATATAATATTATTGAAAATCAGTAACTTATTTTTAGAAACAGCTATATATTTTACTTTATAACTAAATCTAGTTCTTACTATTATCTAACATAAAATCTTAAACTCCTTTTGTATCATACTCATTTATCAAAAAAAATAAAAAAAAAGAAAAGGGAAAGTATTGTATTTATAGTAGTCCTAACTGCATAAATAATATTTGTAAAAGTGGGTATTTTTCTAAAAATCTTAAGAGCAAGAAATCAAAAGCAGCAATATTTCTTGTAAAAGATTTTGTTCTTTTAATTTTTACTTGAAATGTGCTCTCTTCGCTAACAAGTCCCTTATCATCTTCTGCTTTTACAATTATTGTATATGAACCTTGTGTATTATAAGAGTGGCATGCTTCCACAGCTAAACCAGATTGATAATAATCTGTTTCAAAGGTGTTTTCGTCTCCCCAATCTATTATGTATTTAATCTGATTTTCATCCGGATCATTTGAAACAACTGCCCAGCATAATTGTTTTCCAGGAGAACCTAGTGGAGGACCATATATATCTGGGCTACTTGGCGGATCATTTGGCTCAAGCTGTGTAGTAAATTGCCATATCGGGCCAGAAGCTTCTAAACCTCCACTATCCTCAGTAACAATCTGCCAATAATAAATTGTGCCTAGGCTCATAGTTCCAGGATCAAAAGCCGGCTGAGTAACGCTGCCAACCAATGGTGGGGGACTGCTGGTACCAAAATATACTTCATAAGTCAACATGTCACCTGAATTCGGGTCTCCTCCTGTCCACTTAAGTATTTTTTCAATGGAAACATCTGTAGCTCCATTCGCAGGACTTGGATCACTTGGAGTATTTGGTGGAAGATTATCTTCAGTTGAGAAACTCCAGGTAGGCCCAGTTGAAGAATAATCATATTCATCCCATGCAACTATCTTCCAGTAATATGTCGTATCAAAATCAAGTAATCCTGGATTATAAGTATTACCTGATTGGTGAGATACTTTTTTAGGTGGTGGATTTGATTTCCCAAAATATACATCAAATGTTACATCATCACCATTAGGATCATTACTTACCCAGCTAATATAAGGAATATCAATATTTACATTTGTTTCACCATTTCCGGGATTTGGATTACTTGGAGTATTAGGTGGTAAGTTTTCATAGGTTGTAAATTCAAATATTGGACTAGAAACGGTATTAATATCATCTGTAACTGTAACATACCACCAGTATGTGGTATCAAAATCATCAAAATCTTCATTGGTTTGATTATATGTTCCATCTTCAACATCTGTATTACTGCCAAAAGATTGCCATGTACCACTGACATTACTATACCAATCAAGATCCATTGTTTCACCATCAGCATCATTAATTGTTATTTCAAGTGTTGGAATAAGCTCTACATCTGTACTTCCATCAGTTGGATATTCATTAGAAATATCTGGTTTTTGATTAAATCTGCATCTTGCATCAGCTTCTAAAGGGAATGATTCATCTGGTTCTCCAGTTTTTTTTCCTACACTAAAGAATTCATAATAACCAGCACCATATGGGAAGTCAAAATGCCACATCCAAGGATAGTATTGATCAGGATTACTGAAATCATTCCAAAATGTCCAATTTATTCCAGCACCAATTGAATATTCAATGGTGATATCATCCCAAGCACGACCATCATTTGGAATTTGAGCGTTATCATATTGCTGAAAAGCTATAGCAAAATTACTATTTGGCGGGTCTAAATAATCTGGATCTTGGCTGATATTATATTGAAAATTGGTAAAAGTTTGATAATTTAGATCAGATGCTGAAAATATCTCATACCATGTGGTACCACCACCTGAAAAATCATTTGTAAATGCTACAGCATCATAGTTACTCCAACCTGTCCAACTATCACCAGGTGCATTATGTTCCTCATCACCCCATTCACGTTGCCAGAAATCTAAATTTATATATTCTGCATCTGAAAAGTCTAAATTTGTATATATTACATTAAGAGCATAATCTCCCCCTGAATCAAAATCATCCATTGCACATGAGTAAAAACCACTATGAGAGTCTCCACCATAATTCCACCGAATACGTGCACTGCTACCGGAAGTTTGATATGTGTTCCAAAGACTTGAGTTTTGGCCAGAGTTTTCAAATCCTTCAAAAATCGAATATTGTTGTATCCCTGTCCAGCTTGCGTTGTCTTTACTCCACCTGTAATACAATGTAACACTGTTTAAATCACTTGGTCCTGTTGCAGTAATAATTAATGGTGAGGTTGTTACTAAGTATGGAGAAATCTCATTAACATATGTATTAATAGCCATAGATGCGGCATATTTTATTTTTAAATTTCCTGCTACTGGTATGACTGTAGCGATAATTAACAGCATGCAAACAAAAATTCCAATAATTTTCTTTTTCATCAGTATTCTCCCCCCTTTAATCATGAAAAAACCTCAAGCAATTCAAAGTTAAATTCTCCTAAAAGGTTTTTAAGCAATGCAAAAACATTTGGGAACCTTTCATAAAGTAAGTCTAATATGTTAAAATTAAATACTTTGGCTCTTGGTACAAGGATTTTATGTTCCGACCAACCACTATATAAATCGTATTCATCTTTTGCCCTTGCTTTAACTGAATAAGTACCCATTTCTTCCCATGTATGACTTATAGGAAATATTACACCTGAAGGAAATGGCCCAATATCTGTTTCAATGTCACCATCTCCCCAGTCAATTTCATAGGTTAAATCATCATTCTCAGGATCAATAGAAACAACTCCATAATCATATTCTATATTAGGATATCCTTGGACGGCTCCATATATATTTGGTGGAGATGGTGGCAAATCTCCAATTCTTATTTTATATCCTGACCAATCTCCTATCTTATTATTAGAATCAATTGCTCTAGCTGTTATATTATAATCACCATTAGATGACCAACTATGTGATAGTTCTACAGGTGTATTAGATTGTACATAACTTGTTTCTTCAGTTTGACCATCGTCCCAGTCTACGAAATATTTAATGTCTTCACCTTCATAGTCCTCTGATACAAAAGTATAAGTAAGTTCTTGTTGTGAATCACCATGTTTTGGACCGGATATAATTGGTTTATCAGGAGCCTGATTTCCGATTCTTACTGGATAAGGTGTTGAGGTATGACTTTTTCCCCAACTATCCTGAGATCTAGCTTTAACTTCGTATAAACCATCAGTAATCCATTTATGACTAATAATTATTTCTTCATCAGCAGGATAAGGACCAATCCACTCATCAGGATTACCATCATCCCAATCAATATAGAGTAATATATCATCATCTTCAGGATCGTTTGTTACAAATGTATAATCATAAACAACATTTGGGTTTCCAACTGTTGGTCCATCAATTACTGGTGGTACTTGTTTATTACCTCCTTCAAATTTAACTATTTTAAATTCATCAAGAACACCATCGTAATAATCTGATGAATAATATGCATGCATACCTAACCTAGTTTTTGAAAAGTCAGTATTTGCTACCTCACATAACCAATGGGTAACTGTATTATCATAGGTATTATCAACATAAAGTGTTACTGTTGGATTTGCAGTTACACCATTAAAGTAAAATTCAGCATGATGCCATTGATTATTATTATAAGAACCTGTTGAATATAAAGCAATTCCACAAACTAAAGTCCAAATTTTAAATAGAAGGGTTCCATTATTAGGAATCAATTCAATTTGCATCGCTGGATTATATCCAACCCCTGAAGTTGCTGAATATATAATACCTCCACTATCTGATTTGAACCAGAATGAATATATGCAATCATCAGTCTTATTCAAACTGATTTCATGAGTATGAGGATTTAAATTTACATAATCATCCTCACCATCAAAAATCAATGCACACCCTGAATGACCGCTGGTAGTCCACGTGGCTCCTTCAATTATTCCATTATAATTATGCACAGAATCAGTTAATGTTGAACCACTACAGTCATCAAATTCCCAATATACATTTAAATAATCATCATTATTAAAAAAATTTGATACTTTTTCAATTGTAAATTGTTTTATAGAATTTCCAACATTACCACTGATATTTGGTACAATACTAGCTCCAATAAATAAAAAAACTATCCCATATAAAAGTATTTTTTTATTTAAACATTCTTTCATATATTTACTCCCCTATTATTATTGATAATTAACAGCTCTTAATATTTTTATATATAGTAATGAGTATTTAAAACTTATTTAAAAATAAATATATAAATAAAATCAGACAGGAAATATTATTATTATATTTCTTTTATATGATTTATCTTTAACTAACAAAGAAAACTCAAATAAATTTTAAGATATATAACCTAATATAATATTGAATAAAAATAATAAGTTTTTACAATAAATTTATTTACTTAAAAAATACGCTAAATTTATAATAATTCCTAATTTATATAAATATAATAAAAATAAATCTACGATAAACAAAAAATATATTACTATGTTTTTCATTCAATATTTGGTGAGAGAGGGATGCAAAAGACCCTATTTGATTTTGACGATGAAACAGAAGATTTTGAGGAAATACAACAGATAAAAAATCATTAACCTCATTTCCTTTTTTTGTATATAACTTAAGAAAAGAGGTATTAAAATTTTGGTTTTTTATTTATTAAATATCTCCAAGTAGAAAGCGTTAATAATACTAAAAATACCATTAAACAACTAATTGCTGTATATAATAATATTGGATCTTGAACAATTGCAATCATCTCTGGTACAGTTGGAGAAAATTCAAATGAAGAATCCTCAAATGATGCTTTTGAACCATTTGTTCCATTAATTGATTCATTTTTAATATTAGGTGAGTCTAGTAAATAATCTTCATTATAACTTCGATATACTAATTTTTGTTGAGATTTAAGTTGGATATTATCTGGAGTAACCCATTGTATATCTTCATCTTTGTATTCCATCCCCAAACTATTAGTGATTCCATTGGCTCTAATCTTTAGTTCATCGGTAATATTTTGTACCATTTGTTCTTCAGCCTCAATTTCGCCAAGATAATTAAATGAAACATCTCTAGAAATCAGAGGAATACCTTCACCTTCAGCTTCATAAATATATATTGTATCATCATAAGTTTCTGCCATTCCTACTGTTATTGGTTGAAAAAAACTTATAAAAAATATCAAAGCAATAACTAAAGAAATTAATGTAGTGCTAAATAATACAACAATCCGAGTATTTTCAGGATGTAATAGTCCTTCTCCTTTCCAGGTAAGTTTATAATAAACCCACTTATGGCCTTCTCTTTCTTTCTTTTTTACCAGACCTGCTTCATTAAGTTTTGTTAAATGTTCATGCAATGTTGCTTTATTAAGATTGGTAACTCTACTAATATCTTTTAAGCTTAGGCTTTTTCCATCAAGAACTTTTAAAATATCTAATCTTGTATCTGAAGCAAGAGCCTTAAATGTATTCATGTCTAGTGTTACTTTTGTCATATTTATAATATTAATTAATTACCAATTATTTAAATACTGTTTGTTTTAGTTTGGAAATTTCCGAACAATACATAAGTTTAATGAAATTTTTAAAAAATTATTTGATCATTTGAGTCATATTTTATATAAAAATATTTATTTCCAATTTTGATTACATTTTTTTGATGGATAAAGAAGAACTTATACAATTATTAAAAAAATGCGAAGCAATTCAGTTTGGACGATTTGTTTTAACATCTGGTGCTGTTAGTGATTATTATATTGATATCAAAAAAGCTAGTACAAATCCAATAATTCTTAAAAAAATCGCTGAAGCTATGTCTGAATATACAACAGGTTATGATGTTCTTGCTGGTATGGAACTTGGTGCAGTTCCAATTGTTGTTGCATTATCACTTGAAACAAACATTCCTTATGTAATCATCAGAAAAGAAAAAAGAGAACATGGGACTGGAAAACAAATTGAAGGAGGGTTTGTAAAAAACAAAAAGGTTCTAATAATTGAAGATGTAACAACTAGTGGAAATTCAGTAGTTAAATCAATTAAAATAATTAGAGAAAACAAAGGCATAGTTGATGAGGCTGTAGTAGTTGTTGATAGAGAAAGTGGTGCTGAAGAAAAATTAATAAACCTGGATGTAAGTTTTCTTCCTCTTTTGTCGATTAGTGAAATTTTGAAAAAATAGTTTAGATTAAATATTTGAATTGTATTTGAAAAATCTTGGGGAGGCTGATTAAACTGAAAATATTAGTAGTAGGTGGTGGTGCTAGAGAACATGCAATATGTGATGCAGTTTGTCGATCGAAAAACACAGAGCTATATTCTGTAATGAGCAATCTAAATCCTGGTATCAAACTCTTATCTAAAAATTACTTAAATGAGAAAGAAACTGACTTAAAAAAAGTCGTTGATTATGCAAAGGAAAAACAAATCGATTTAGTTATAATTGGACCTGAAGCTCCACTTGAGGCTGGAATTGTAAATGAATTAAACAAGGTTGGAATAAAAGCTTGTTCCCCAACTAAAGAAGCAGCAAGAATTGAAACTGATAAAGAGTGGATGAGAAATCTTCTAAAAAAATACAATATTCCCGGTCAACTTAAATGTGAAACATTTACTGATGAAAAAAAAGCAAAAAAATTTATTGAAGATTTGAATGGCGAAGTAGCTATCAAACCTATTGGACTTACTGGCGGTAAAGGTGTAAGAGTATCTGGAGATCATTTTAATGGAATAGATGAAGCAATATCTTATGTAAATGAAGTTATAAATAATAAAATTGGTGGACATGCTAAAGTATTAATTGAAGAGAAAGCAATAGGTGAAGAATTTACTTTACAAGCTTTTTCAGACGGTTTTACAATACTTCCTCTTCATGCTGTTCAGGACCATAAAAGACTTTTGCCAGATGATAAAGGGGTTAATACTGGAGGCATGGGATCTTATTCTTGTGATAACGGTCTTTTACCTTTTTTATATAAAAGTGAATTTGAGGAAGGAGCTGCAATTTTACAAAGAATAATTGAGGCATTAAATGGGGAAGGCTGTAAATATATTGGTCCGATATATGGACAGTTTATGTTAACAACTTACGGTCCTAAAATAATAGAAATAAATGCTCGTTTTGGAGATCCTGAAGCAATGAATGTGTTACCTCTTTTGGAAACTGATTTTGTTGAAATATGTTCAGCTATGAATTATGGAAATCTTAATAATAAAAAACTCAAGATTAGTAAGAAATCAACTGTTTGTAAATATGTTGTACCAGAAGGATATGGAGTAAAAAGTCTTGTAGGAGAAAAAGTGTATGTTGACAAAGATGCTATTTGTTCAACTGGTTCAAAGCTATTTTATGCATCTGTTAATAAAGGTAATGACTTTGTTTATACGACCTCATCTCGCTCATTAGCAGTTGTTGGTATATCTGATTCATTGTCAAATGCAGAAAAAATTTGTGAAGAAGCACTGAAATTTGTTAAAGGAGACCATATCTTTATTAGACATGATATTGGAAAAACTGAACTAATCGAAAAACGCATCAAACATATGAACCAGTTACGTGGAATGTAAATATGAAAGAAGAAATATTTGTATATTTTATTGGAACAGCTGGTTCAGGTAAATCAACTTTAACGTATAATTTTCAGCAATGGATGAACTTAAGAGAGCTTGATGCTATAACTGTTAACCTAGATCCTGGTGCAGAGAACCTTCCATATGAACCAGACGTTGATATTCGTGATTGGATTTCTTTAAAAGAAATCATGGATACTTATGGGCTTGGACCTAATGGTGCACAAATTGCTTGTGCTGATATGATTGCATTAAATACAGATGATATTCGAAAAAGTATTGAAGCTTTTAAAACAGATTATATTCTTATGGATACACCAGGCCAGTTGGAGCTTTTTGTTTTTAGGGAAGCTGGAAAATATTTAATAAAATTTCTCAATCCTAATAGATCTATCATTGCTTATCTATTAGACCCAAGTTTAGCAAAAACTGCATCTGGCTTTATCTCTCAATTATTACTTTCCATTAGTACAAATTTTAGACTTGGACAATCACAAGTTAATATTCTTAGTAAAGCAGATATGTTGTCAGAAAAACAATTAAAACTTATTGAAAAATGGGCAAATGATCCAGAAGAACTAAATAATTCCTTGAAAAAAGAAGAAGCATCTATATATAAAGAAATAAGCAGAAGAATACTTAATTTGATAGAAGAATTTGAAAGCAGCAGTAAAATTTTTCCAACAGGTAAAGAAGACTTTTATGGATTAGAAGACCTCTATACTCAGATACAACTTCAATTTGAGGGTGGAGAAGATCTAATGAGTGATTAAAAATTACTTATTTGTAATAATTATCTCGATATTTTTAAAAATATGTTTTTTTAAGTTTAAAATAATGATTTTACTTTTTATAAATGATTTATATGAGCTAAAAATATTTGGTGCAGTAAATTCAACTGTATCACCATATTTAAATTTAGGAAATTGAGAAGGAGTCAACATAAAAAAGAATGCTTTTATTGAAATATTGCTATTGTTTTTTACTATGACATTAAATTTACTCCCTTCTAAAACTTGAAAGGGAGATTTTATTATGATTTCACTATCAATCTTAATTGAGGCAGAAATATTAATTCGACCACTCCCAGAAATATTCTTATCAATTCCCAGATCAACAGCATTTTCTTTTAACAATACCATAACTTCTTCTGGTGCTAAATCTGGATTGTTTTGTAAAATCAAAGCCACAGCACCTGCAACATGTGGTGTAGACATTGATGTTCCACTGAAAATAGAATAACCATTATACAAATCACAACTATTTATCTGAACACCTGGTGCAACAATATCTGGTTTTATCAAATAACTTCCATTACTTAGATTTACAGGTCCTCTTGAGCTAAATGAAGCGATATTATCATAAAAATCTGTAGCTCCAACACAGATAACCTTTCTAGCACATCCGGGTGAACTTATGGGTCCTGCTTCACCATTGTTTCCAGCAGCTGCAACAATAACAATTCCTGCGTCCACAGCATTATCAGCAGCCTCACTTAAAACTGAGTCAGGATTTGCATACTTACCATTATTACCCAAACTTAATGAGATTATATCAATTTCATCATCTATTGCCATTTCAAATGCATTTATTAGATGTGATACCTCACCTGTTCCATTATTTCTAATTACCTTATATGCATAAAGGCTAGCCATTGGTGCAACACCTATGTTTTTATATTCAGAAGATCTTCCATTACCAAGGGCAATGCCTGCACAATGAGTCCCATGTCCATGGTCATCCATAGGATCGTTATCATTGTTTACAAAATCAAATCCACCAACATAGTTATCTTTAAGATCTGGATGATTATAATTTACTCCTGTATCAATTATTGCTATTTTCACACCATTTCCTGTTAAGCTTTTTCCATTTTTTGTATGATAGGTCCATATTTCATCTGCACCAATTAATGGAACTGATTTATCAATTGAAATTGAGACCTTAAAATTAGGGATTACATCTTTGACATAAGATAGGTTTTTAATTTTGTCAATAATTCTGGTATCAATACTTTTAATACAGATACCATTTATTATGTTAAAAAATTCTGTAAAAAAGAATTTATTATTATCCTTAATTCCGAGTATATTTAAAATTTCTTCTTTTGCCTTTTTATGAATAGAAAGTAGCTTTTCTTTATAATTCTGTATTTTTTCATTTAAAAAAAAGTCTGATATTCTTAAAGAAAATCGATTTTTATATTTTACAATAGGTTCCTCAATAAATTGAACAATATATCCATTAAAATCAGAGTTATTAATTGATAAAGATAGATTATTTGTAGGTAATCCATAGCAATTATTATATAATGTTATAAAAAGAAAAATTACTATAAGTATAGTAAAAATCCTTTTGTTGGATATCATATATGACTCTTTGATTTTATTATTTATTAACTTTATTTATCAAATCTTTCCATTTTTGAAGTTTTTGATAATAAAACAACTCTAGAATCTTTCTTTTCCATTACTAATTCATAACCTAAATATTTAGCCAAAACATATCCAAAGTCATAAACACTCTTATGAGATGGCATATTTGATAAATTCATTCTTTTTCTTGAGTATCCCACAAAAACATAGCCTTTAGGTTCAATAAATAATGGTGAGGCTTTTTCATCAAGATAAGCATATTGAGAGATATACTTCTCATCCATATTCCAACCATCAACTAAAGTATGTCGAACAACAGTTCTAGTATTTAGTGATGGAAGTAAATCTAAAGTCTGATTTATCTTTTCCCAACCATCAGACACAAGTGGAGAGCAGATTTTTTTATATATATCTTTGTTTGGTGCAACAATAGAGACATAAAGTTGTTTTGGCATTGGATCTAAATTTTCTAATGATTTAGGGTTTGTCCCATTAGTTACTAAAAATGTAATTATTTTACGTTTATGACATTCTTCGAAAAATTCTCCTAATTTTGGATATAAAGTAGGTTCACCAGATAAGGAACAAGCTATCATATTTGGATTATTTGCCTCTTCCCATTTTTTCTGATCACATCTTTCATCTCCTTTGAATCCAGTTATTAACTTACGTTGAATTTCTATTGATTTATCTAAAATATATTTTGGATCATCAATATCATTGAATTCTTTTTCAGTAAATCCTTGATGTCTCCAGCAAAATAAACATGTTTGGTTACATTGATTTATTGACGGTGTCATTTGTAAACAACGATGAGATTTTATTCCATAAAATGTTTGTTTGTAACATTCTCTTTTAAAAAGTAGGCTCTGCCTCATCCAATGGCAAAGTTTAACTCCAGAATGATGTCCGACAACGCCATAATGTTGTTTCTCCAGTATCTTTTGAAACTCAGTATTCATATAATTACGAAATCAACTATAATCTATTCTTTATATATTATTTATGTCCAATTTTCTAAATCTTATCGCTTATATTATAAAAATTACAAAGAGATTTCATTTTATTATTTATGTTAAAAATATAATCGTCCTTTGGCATATAACTATCTTCATATAATTTTTGAATTTTTTTAGAAATATTTGGATAATACTTATTTATAATGTCAATAAAACAACTTTTTTGATCACCCTTAAGTTCTAAATATTTATGTAAAATATATTGAGCATCATAATTCTTTGCACATTTGACTATCTCTTGAAGTTCATCTTCAACTAAATATGGGATAATTGGAATAATTGCTAAACCTGATTTAATTCCTTTTTTATTAAAGCTTTTAATTGCCTGTAACCTAATTTTTGTTGTTGGTACTTTATTTTCAAAAGTCTTTGAAATAGAGTTATTTAAAGAAGTTAAACTTAATGTTACATTGCAATTGTTAATTTTTCTAAGAATGTCAATATCTCTCAAAACTAAATCAGTTTTTGTAAGAATATGGCAAGGAAAATTATTTTTTTCAATGATTCTTAATAATTCTCTCGTAATCTTATACTTTTTTTCAGCATTTTGATAAGCATCATTAACAGATCCAACTATAATTGTTCCTTTTTTTACCTTCTTAATCTCTTTTTCTAAAATATCTGCAGCGTTTATCTTAATATTTATAGTTTGATCATAAGATGAATCACAGTATAAGCATCCAAATTCACAATTTTGATAAGGTTCTATTGTATAATTTCCTCTAAACAAATTATCCTTATTTGTAATCTTATTTAATAAGAAATCAACTTTTTCAAATTTATACTTCATTAATACACCATCCATAATGTAGAATAAATTAGATTATTATATACTAACGTTGAGGAAGGTAGATGAAGGTTCAAAGAATCAGAGTTGGATTATTAAGACTAGCAATTAAGATGTAAAAAATAAAATCATATCTTAAATGTAATTTTTTCATTTTGACATTTTTACATGTTAATTTTAAATACTAGAATTTAGAGAATATAACACAATAAGAAAGAATTTGGTGTGAGGAGAAAAAATTAGAATGAAAATCGATATAAGAAAGAAACATTTGTTTAAGAACCTACTGATTAAGCAAATTCTCAGTAGTTATATTGTTACTTTCTTAATAATTGCATCATTTTCTTTAATAGTTTTAGGTGTTTATGGTAATGTTGTAGATGCTAAAAAATTATTTACTACAACAGATTCTAGTGATGATTCTACCGAGACAGCCAGCGTCTCTCCTGCTGCCAGTAAAGCTAATGAAAACAGTGTAATATCAACCGATACAACAAACCCAGCAGAAGAAAAGACTGAACCTGCTGATCCAACAACAATAGCTAATGAAAACAGTGTTATAGCCATTGATAGTAAAAACCCAGCCACTGAAAAGAGTGTAACCACTAATGTAAATATTGTATCTGATGAAAACTTGATTGAAAGTAATAATAATGAAAGTGATTTTTGGATCTGGTTATCAAACTATGATGATGAAGAAGATGACGATGTAAAAAATTACAATTCTGAATATTCATATAATCAAACTATAAAATTAAAAGAATTAGGAATTATATCAAAACTTAAAAACAAATTATTTAATAACAACTATTATTTTACAGCAAGCTTTCTACTAAATAAATTTGAAAAATATTTTAAATAAAACCTTAAATAATTCTCATAAACTCTTTTATTAATTATTAATATTAATCTAATACAAGCTTTGAATAACAATGCCCTAATAATTATATTATTTATTAATTGAAAAAAATATTATAAATTTTTTTCTTTATCTTCTTTTAAAATATTTTTTAAAACCTCATCTACTTTTTCTGAAATATTTTCACTATTTATTTTTGAACCAGTCGGAATTGTGAAATAAAATGTGGATCCTTTATTTTGACCATAACTTTTCACCCAAATTTTTCCACCATGTTTTTCAACAATACGTTTGCAAATAGGAAGTCCAAGTCCAGTTGAAGTAAAATCATGTCGAGATTCATCAACCTTGTAGAATTCATCAAAAATTTTTTTGGTTTGTTCTTGAGTTAAACCTATACCAGTATCTTTAACTGAAATTGTTACAAATTGTCCATTATCATTTGCATCAATTATGATATTACCCTTGCTATTATAATTGTATTTCACTGCATTTGTAAAAAGATTATTAAATAATTCTGCTAGTTGTAATTTGTCTGCTTTTACCATAATTTTTTCATCAACTTGATTATATATCTTGAAATTATTATCATCAAAAAGAAGTTTATTTTGTTCGATAGTCTTATTGAGTTCATTTAATAGATTGGTATTAACATCAATAAAAAATTCTAGTTTTGGTGAGTTAAGTCGAGCAAGTTCAAGGGTTTTACTAACCAGATTTCTCATATAATCCACGTTTCTATTAACTATTTTTATTCTATCTTTTGAATCAGGGTCATCTGTTTTTATTAATGGAATTAAATTTAACAACGGATTCAAAGGACTCCTCAAATCATGACCAAGTTGTGTTATAAACTCATCTTTTTGAGCAATTAATCTTTCTAACCTATCACTATATTCTTTATTTTCAGATCTAAATTTTTCCAAATCATTTGTCATTTGATTAAAAGCTAAAGAAAGTTGACCAAATTCATCACGTGATTTAATATTTATCTGAGTTTTTAGATTACCCTCACTAATCTTTTTAATAGCTTTTTTAAATTTAGTTATTGGTTTCACAATAATTTTTCTTAACAATAAAATAAAACTTATAACTAAGATTAAAAGAATAATTGCTGAGATTAAAATAATATTTTTTACATGTACATCAAAAACTGCATATGTTGAATCCATAGACATCAATATTTCATAGGTTCCAAACTTTTGCCCTCCAATATTGATTGGTGTTATTACTGTTAATGTATGACTATTATCAGTATGATTTGGAATATTTATTGTCGAACCCTTATCAAAAGAAATTTGATTATAGGAATTAGCAGTATTTCCAATTGAGTTTTCATCACTGGAAACAACTACCTTTAAAATCCCATCTTCAGGCAGATTAATATTAATTTTTAATATCTCAGGATTTATTTGACTAAAATGTATGATATAATTCTGTAATAAATCCTGATCTTTTAATTCCTCATAATGATCTATAGTAGTATCTAAGGCTTGAGCAAAGGCTACTGCTGTTTCTGAATAAGATTTTTCAAAAAAATTAGATTGCTGATCAATATTTATATAGGTTAATGTAAAAATAACAAAAAATGAGACTAAAAAAACAATTAATGTAATTTTTATTGATATGCTAAAGTTGATTTTCATATTTTAATCTCTCTGATTTTAAATTTTTTCTATCATCTCTGTTTTACATAATCTATACACTTCACAATTGATATATTGAAAAATCTTAAAAAAATATAAGAACAAATTTTTATTATCCTACTTTTACTGAAACTCCCATCATTTAGGGGATTATTTCTGTATCCCATCCATATCAGCTCAAATATCCACTTAAAGTCTATCATTTAATTATATAAAAAATTAATGGATTTATAAATAAATTAAAAAAAGGCATTACTTTAATATTTATAATTTATTAAGCAAGATACAAAATCAAATCAATACTACATTTCTGCAGGTGCAGAAATACCTAAAATATCCAATCCATTATGTAAAACAATTTTTGTTGATTCTACTAGGGCAAGTCTACTATTTTTTAATTTTTTATTTTTTTCAGGTAAAACTGGACAATCCCTGTAAAATTGATTAAACTGGGAGGCAACTTCATATAAATAAGATGTTAATATATGTGGTTTACAACCCTCACAAGATTCTCTAATTATACTTGGAAATTTAGCTAAAATTTTAATTAATTTTTCTTCAGAATCTGCATTAAGTATTGTTGCGTCGATATCTTTTATTTCATCAATTTTTTTTGAAAGAATGCTACAAGCACGTGCATGGGAATATTGTATAAATGGTGCTGAATCGCCTTCAAAATTTAGAGCTTCTTCCCATTTAAAAACAATGTCTTTTTCTGGTTGTACTTTTATGATATTATATCGAAGTGCTCCAATTCCTATAATATCTGCAATTTCATTCATTTTTTTATCAGTAAGATCTTTTTCTCTTCGTTTTTTTACTTCAATATAAGCACGTTTTACACATTCATCAATTAAATCATCAAGATAAACAACTCTTCCCTTTCTTGTGGACATTTTACCACCAGGAAGAGATACAAATGAGTAGAAAATGACTTTAGGAATTGAAGAACTACCTAACAATTGTAATGCAACTTCAACTTGTTTTGATTCAAGCTTATGATCTTCACCAAGCACATTTATCAATAAATCAGCATTTTTTGCTTTCCATATATGATAAGCAATATCTCGTGTTGCATAAAGTGTTGTACCATCATTTCTTAAAAAAACAAATTTTGTGTTTCTACCTTTGATTCCAAAGGGTTCCATATCTAAAAAATATGCTCCTTCTTCTTGTGCACAATGTTTTAATTTTTTTAATTTCTCGACAATTAAATCTACACTTTTATCCTTTACAAAATTTGATTCAGGGACATACTTATCAACTTTGATGTTTATATTTTTAAGGCTTTCATTTATACCTTTCAAAACAGGACTATAAGCTTTATGAACAAGTTCTATAGTTTTTTTATCTCCTTCTTCACTTTTTTTAACGATTTCACTAATTTGTTTTGATATATTTTCATCGTCTTTCATAAGTTGAGTTGCTTTTTGGTAAAATCCAACTGTTTTATGATCAGGTTTATCTGAAGTTGATTTTATGATTTCATTTGATTTTATATTATTAACGCCCCAAACTAGAATTGCAACTTGTTTTCCCATATCATCAAGATAAAATTGTGATTCAACGTTGTAACCAGCTGCTTTAAAAATTCTTACTATAGTATCTCCTATTATTGGATTTCTTGCTCTTCCTACATGTAATGGGCCATTAGGATTTGCAGAGGTATGCTCAATAATTACTTTTTTATTTTTCTTTTGTAAATATCCATAATTTTTTTGTTTTTCAATAATTGATTTTATTGTATACACTTTTAGATTGTTTTTATCGATTGTAAAATTTACATATGCACCATTTACTTGGACTTTTTCTATCCATTTGGTCTTTTGAATTTTTTGAGCGATAATGTTTGCAATATCATTTGGAGATTTTTTTGCAATTGGTGATAACGAAAAACATGGAAATGCAAAATCTCCAAATTCTTCAGGTGGACTTTCTAATTTAATATCAGATCTATAATTTAAATCTAAAAGAACTTTTTCTATTGCAGATATTATTTCCTTTTTTACTTCATCCAATGGATACATGATTCAGACTGAAATTGTTATAATATTTATAGGGTTTTGCACGAAAAATGAAGAATAAATGATTTTATACAATAATTGAAATTATTGCTAAAACCATTAGAACTATTGGAGCAGCAATTGATATCTTTTTCTCTAAAGCATTGATTTCAAAATCTGGTATTGTTATGTGATGTTCTTTGAGATAAATGACTGGTATTATTATTAGCGATATAGCAAGCATTGTTGAAAGTAAATGCCAGAACATAAATGGTAATGCTCTTATGTAACAAAGAACAAGACCTTCCCAAGTATGGGTATACCATCCACCAAGCCATGTACCAAAGTTAGTCCATATGTCATAGATCAATATACCACCAAGTCCAAATCCTAATACTCTTGGGACATATTTGGTTTTTAAGACATTTTTAGCTTTTAAAAGATAGCCAATTAATCCTAGTATTACAAATCCAGACCATGTGAATAATAGAATCCAGTTGTTACCTAATACTAAATCTGTAATTACCATAATCGATATAGGTACAATAAATGTATAATATCCGCCTAATAGAAGTCCACTAATAATAGATATTGCTGCAACAATAAAGAACAAATCTAACATAAACATTGGTTGAGTTATTTCATTTATTGTGATATATATAGCTGGGGAACCTGGAAGATTGTTATGTAGAAGGATCCTAACAACAGATCCTATTGCGATCAGAAAAAAAGCAAACATCAATCTATTTTTATTTCTTATAATTTCTCCTATCATTTTTAACACCTGTCCCATAATATTTTTTTTCTTTATTAAACTTCTTTTTTATATCAGAATTTTTCAAATTTCCATTTAACTATATCATTATCATTAAGATATACTTTGTCAGCACCCTCCATAGATGCTTGACCATTGATATAAAAAGCCCAATAATGATTAAGGTCTCCTTCATATTTTATTCCTTGGTAAGTGATGGAATCAACAGAGTTTCCACCAAATGATTCCCAATAAGTAGTCTCAATATCAATTATTTCTTGGTTTTCTAATTCAGTTAAAATATCAAAACCAGTTGAATTTTCTAAAGACATATCTCCAACATATTTTATCTCATCACTAAAGTCAATCTCAATTGATATTTTTATTAATCCCTTATTTACATTTTTACTAGGTGGATCAAATGATATAATACCAACACCAATACCGCCAAAAAATAAACCTATTACAACAATTATTGGTATAATTATCTTTGATAAATAGATTATATTACCCTTTGAATTCTTATTCATAATTCTAATAATACATCAAAAGATTAAAATCTTATATTTTAGATAACGATTATTACCCAAATGAATAATAAGGACATATTCAAAGCATTAAGTTGTCAAACAAGAATTAATATTTTAAAAATATTAATAAAAAATGAGATGCACATATCAGGTCTAGCTAGGGAATTGAAAATATCTGTTCCTGTAACATCAAAACATATAAAAATTTTAGAAAATGCAGGAATGATAAATAAAAGAGTTTATGGAAATATTCATTTATTAACTACAAAAGTAAAAAAATTTGAAAATATATTAGAAACATTTATTGAACAATCAACAATAAAAGTTGATAAGAATAAGAGTATTTTTGAAGCATTAAAACAAATACCATCAATTGAAATTAAAAAAGTTGAAAACAACTATTATATTAAATCAATTGATGGAGAAGAAGGATATTACATATATGAAGTTGATGGAAAACTACCTAAAAAACCGATAAATGAATATAATATTAACAAGAAAATAAAGATAGATTTAAAGAAACTTGTTTCAATCAGAAAAAAAGAAATTAATATAAACATAAATAATAAAGATTGAATTTTCAATAGTATATATGATTTTAATTAATTAAAAACCTGATTTAAAGAAATAAATACACAATTTCTTTTGATATTGTTGTATTAATATTTTTTGAAAAAGTTTATATTATCTTATTTGCCTAAAAAATTGTTTAATAACCTTAATATCAGATAGATAAATCCTTATTTATGTAACATTTAAATATCAATTATCAGATTAGATTATAATCAGAGGGAGGCATATAAAACTTGAAAAAACTCTTCCTGTCAATTGGAATCATCTTCTT
>WOR8_10001809_pt1 | contig 45922 bp, 42 predicted proteins | sample DeeMarSeWOR38_10_FD_19890 | JGI IMG/M metagenome (IMG submission 19890)
CCGGCTCAACACCTTGGCTCTCCGGGCCGATACGCTGGTGGTATCGGTAACCGCCGACCTCGGCTCCGGTATCCCCGAGACCTATGATCTGTTCCAGAACTACCCGCACCCGTTCAATCCGACAACGCAGATCCAGTACGCGCTCCCGCATGCAAGCGAAGTCCGACTGAGCATCTACAACGCGCTCGGGCAGGAAGTGGTCCGCCTCGTGGATGAGACCCGGTCAGCCGGCTACCACGCAGCCGTCTGGAACGGCCGCTCCGGCAGCGGGGCGTCCGTGGCCAGCGGCATGTACGTCTACAGAATAGAGGCACTCCCCCTTGGCGAGGGAACCGAAGGGGGCACGGCCGAACCCTTCATCACCAGCAGGAAGATGATTCTGCTCAAGTAGGAGTCGTTCCGATGGGTCACGAAGTCCGGGATTTTCAGACCGAGGTGCTCGAGCGGAGCAAGACCATCCCGGTGCTGGTCGACTTCTGGGCCGAGTGGTGCGGTCCCTGCCGCATACTCGGTCCCGTGCTGGAACGCCTGGCCGAAAAGAACAAAGACAGGTGGGTTCTGGCCAAGCTCGATACCGAGGAATTCCCCGACGTGGCAATGCAGTACGGGATACGCAGCATACCGAACGTCAAACTCTTTGTGGACGGTAAAGCCGTGAACGAGTTTGTCGGGGCCCTGCCTGAACCGGCCGTCCTGGAGTGGCTGAACAGGGCGATCCCCGCAAAACAGGATCCCGCGGTGGAAAAGGCGCACGCGCTCCTCTCCGAGCTTCGCCTGGATGAGGCCCGCGCACTGCTGGAGCCCGTGGTGGAGGCGGACCCGGACAACCAGAAGGCACGGGCCTACCTCTCAAAAGCGGTCTTCTTCTCCGACCCGGATCGCGCCAGAACGCTCGTGGAGGAGATCGAAGCCGATTCAGAATGCCATGACCTCGCGGAGGCAATACGGGTGTTTCACTCGCTCCAGAACAAGAAGAGACCCGAACAGCTGCCCGACGCTCCGTCAAGGGAGACGTATGCCTCGGCCGCGCATGCCACACTCAAGCGGGACTTCGACACCGCGCTCCAGAAGTTCGTCCAGGTCATACGCGACGACCGTTACTACGACGAGGACGGTTCCCGCAAGGCGTGCATAGCCATATTCAAGTACCTCGGCGAGGGCCATCCAACCACACAGAAGTGGCGGAAGGAGTTTAACAGATCTCTCTTCAGCTGACGATCCGGTTGCGGGGCAGCCGCACGTTGCGTCTACTCCAGCGTTGCCGGAACGGACGCTTAGCTCAGTTGGTTCAGAGCGCCGCCCTTACAAGGCGGAGGTCGTAGGTTCGAGTCCTACAGCGTCCACAAAGGGAAGAGGAATGCAGTACAGAAGACTCGGCAGGACAGGCCTGAACGTCTCGGAGATAGGCTTCGGGGCCTGGGGCATCGGAAAGTCAATGTGGCGTGGTGCAGACGACACTGAATCCCTGCGCGCACTCCACACCGCGCGTGATCTGGGCGTCAACTTCTTTGACACCGCGCTCGTCTACGGAGCCGGACACAGCGAGAGACTGGTGGGACAGTTCCGCCGGGAGCGGAACGATGAGATCATCATCGCGTCAAAGATCCCCCCAAAGAACGATCGCTGGCCGGCGCGCCCGGGTACCCGGCTCGCCGACTGTTTCCCGCACGACCACATCATCAGGAAGACCGAACAGAGCCTCAGGAATCTGCGCGTCGAGAGCATCGACCTGCAACAGTTCCATGTCTGGATCGACGAGTGGGTTGATGAGCCCGAATGGTCTGACGCCATCAGCAGGCTCAAGGAAGAGGGGAAGATCCGGCACTTCGGCATCTCCATCAATGACCACCTGCCCGGGAGTGCCCTCAAGGTCGGCGCCTCCGGGAAGGTCGATGTCTTTCAGATCATCTACAACATCTTCGACCAGTCGCCGGAAGAGGAACTCCTTCCCCTCTGCCTCCAGAAGAAGATCGGCGTTATTGCCAGAGTCCCCTTTGACGAAGGAGCCCTGACCGGAGCCATCGGACCGGACACGACGTTCCCCGAGAGAGACTGGCGCAGAAACTACTTCCGCGGGGAGCGGAAGAAGCAGGTGGCAGAACGGGTGGAGAGGCTGAGAGCCCTGCTCGGGGAAGAGGCATCCACGCTTCCGGAACTTGCGCTCCGCTTCTGTCTCCATCATGAAGCGGTCTCCACGATCATCCCGGGCATGCGCACCAGGGCCCATGTCCGGTCCAACTGCGAGGTCTCAGACGGCAGACACCTGAGCCCGGGACTCCTGGCCGAGTTGCGGGACCATACCTGGGAAAAGAATTTCTACGGCTCCTGAGACACTCCCCACCTTTCCGAAGACCCCACCCACCCTCACCTCTCGAGCCCTTCAGCCATGGGAAAACCCCAAAAAAGAAGGAAAAATGGCCGTTCCCCGGCTGAACTTTTTTCACGTTTCAACGTATTAACAGGTGATCACCATCACCTCATCCAGACCCTGAGATGCCGCGCCAGAGGCCAGACAAGAGAGTCGAGGAAGTTGTCGATCGGATACGCGAGAAGATGCGGCCGTGGGGAATCACGGCTACGTTCCTCGCCTCCCAGCTGGGCGTCTCCCGCCAGTATGCCTGGCAGATCGTTCACTACAGGACATTTCTCTCGCTCGAAAAAGCCCGCGAGATCGAACGGGTAGTCGATTCGATCATCGCACAGAAGTCCCACATCAAGACATTCGGGGAGCGGCTGAGAGCTGCACGCAAGTCTGCAGGGCTGACGCTGAAAGAGGTCGCAGGCCTGATCGGGTACTCGTGGGTTGGCGTGCAGCGCTGGGAACGGGATCAGTGCCTCCCGAAACCGGGCGTGCTCTGGCACCTTCTGAACCTCTATGGCGTTGCGGGACAGAAGCGAACAGAGCTCGCGATTCCGGCACCCGGTTCGCTCTCGAGCGGAGCAATGAGTCGGAGTCCCGGCGAGCAGATGGTGGGAGTGCTCGGAGAACTTCCCCAGTTGATGATGTTCAACCAGAAGTTTGCGCCTCCCTCCACGCTCAGAGACCGCTCGCCCTACGTGCGGAGAACCGCAGACCACACCAAACGCGCCCCTTCGCTGCAAGGGCATCAGTAGATCCTTTCCCCCTCTCCTCCGGTCCCGGTTGACTACTGCTCCTTCTCTACCTTCTGCCTTGCTTGGCGCTCGGCCGTCCAGGGCGGAACAACGCCGTTCATTCGGGCGTACGCTATCGCCTGCCCGAGATGCTCCCAGCTGTGCGTCAGGCAGATGAGGAACAGACCCCGGGCCGAGGATTCGCGGTCGAATATCTTCACGGGCCTCTCCAAATCCGCATCGTCCATGGCAAGCGCCGCACGCCGTAGGTGCTCTATGGATCTCTGGAGATGCTCCAGGACATCCGCCTTCTCCGTCACCGTCTTCTCCATCCCCCGGCTAATCCCCTCGGGAACCTCCACCCCCATGAGTGAGGGCAACCAGTAGTTTGCGCCGGCAACGTGCATGAAGAGCTCGCTCGTCGAGCGTACCCCCTCGCCGGGACGCCAGCCATACTTCTCCGCCGGGATTGCTTCGGCAAGACTCACGAGCTTCTTCCCCCCGTCATCCAGCTGCCAGAGAAACTCGCCGCGAAATCCTCCGGGCTCCTCTTTCTCCTGCTCCTGGGCTTGAACCGATGCGCAACCGGCAACAAGAAGAACGACCGGCAAGGCCAGACAGGCAAACCAGCGAATCTGCTTCATGATGATCTCCTCTGTGTGTGTATGACTGATCGCGAAACGCTCCTCTACCGTCGGGCAATCCATACTCCAATCAACGTGACTCCGGCACCTGCAAACTGCACCGGAAGGAGTTTTTCGCCGAGCATGAGGTAGGAAACCCCAATTGCAATCACCGGGATGAGATTGCCAAAGGCTCCCGTCAACCCGGGCCCGATCCGCTTGATGCCGACTGACCAGATGAGACTGCCGAGCGCCAGCGAGAAGATACCGGACCAGAGGGCCGCAGTGTAGAAGGTCCAGTGGACATCACCCCAGTCAACCGTCCAGGCCCAGGGAAGACCCACCAGGACGAGCCCGAGGGCGCCAACGCAGACCATCACCAGCGTCAGCTGCGTCGGCGAGTAGCGGCCCAGCAACGGCTTCTGCAGGTTCGTGTTCAGCGCCCAGAAGAGCGCAGCCGCCAGGCAGACGAGGTCCCCGATGAGTTCGTCCGAGCCGAGCGTCAGATCCTTCCCGCCGCCGATGGTGATCATGACGACCCCGGCCAGCGACAGGAGAATCCCCGCCCACATCCGGGCGCTGATCCTCTCCCCATGCATCCTGGCATCGATGACCAGCGTCCAGAGCGGCGCGGTGGCAAGAAGGACCGCCGCGTTCCCCGCGGTGGTCAGATGGAGACCCGTGATGAACGCCATCTGGTACATCACGTGGGCAACCACCCCGGCCCGAATGAGACGCATCCAGTCAGCAGGCTCCACACGCGTCCACGGGAGCCGGAACACTCTGTAGAGGAGCAGGGCTGCCCCGGCAGAGATGAAGTAGCGGAGACCGTTGAAGGCGAATCTCTCTATTCCGGAGATGCCGTACTTCACCACCGGGTAGTTGGCCGCCCAGAGAAACGCGCCGATGAGCAGCCACAGCTCGGCCCGGATATCCCGTTCGCTCTTAGGCTTCATCCGGTCCCGTGCCTCGTGGAGGCGGGAAGGGTCGGCAGGCAAAAAAGAAGGAGAGACCGTAGAGAGCCAGTCCGACGGCAAGGAAGCCGTACCCGTACGGCTTCGGTGACCTCCCTCCCAGCGTCGCTCCCGTGTCAGCCATGAACGAGTAGAGCAGGAGGAGTGTCGCAATGATCGAGAGAGCCCACGAGCGGAAGCCCGGCCGGAACGTCCGGCCCGCTTCCAGCCGCCGCAGGATGAGCAGACCGGAAGCGATCATCATCAGAGAAACGAGAACCGGCGCACAGACCGGCCCGATCCAGGGAAGCGGTATGAGGAACAGGACATCCCATTCCGTGATGGAGGCGGGCCAGTCCAGAACCGCCTTCAGCCAGAGGTAGTAGAAGATGTCCCAGACACCGAAGGCAAGGAGGAAGTAGGCAAACCGCTCCCACCCGCCCCTGCCGGCAACCACTCCGACGGCCACGAGCATGAGGATTGTCCAAAACTCACGGAGGATCTCCACAAGAAGATGCTCCTCCGCAATGAGGCGGAGCGGAAAGGTGAACCCGTCGGGGTAGTAGATCGTTCTCAGGTAGACGACGACACTGGACTCGACGAAGGCAAACGCGATGGCAAAGAGGCCGACCCAGACGAGCCTGATGAGGAGAGGGCGGCTCACGACTCCCCCGGCGGCTCTTCGTTTAGCTCGTCCAGAAAAGCCACGGCGCGCCGGAGGTGGGGAATCACAATCGAGCCCCCCACCGTGAGCGCAACACTGAAGACATCGTAGAGCTCTTCGTCCGTCACCCCCTCCCTCCTGCACTGCATGATGTGATAGGAAACGCAGTCGTCGCATCGCAACACCATGGAGGCGACAAGCCCCAGCATCTCCTTGCTCTTCCCGTCGAGAGCACCCGGCTCGTAGGTGAGCGTGTCGACGCCAAAGAACCGCTTGATCGCACGGTTGTCAATCTCCAGCACGCGCTTGTTCATCCGGGTGCGAAATTCCTGAAACTCCTGAAGCCGGCTCCCCATTGGTCTCTTCTCCTGTCAATGGCTGGTGCGGTGAAGCGTTTCACTCAAGCGGGGGCAGGCCGTGCCTCTGCTCCATCCCGCGCAACCGGCGGAGGGCCAGAAACGCCTCCTGCCATCCCCCCTCGTCGATCTCCTTGATGAGCTCCCTGATCTCCTGGATCGCGGGGCCGCGCCCCGGCGCGTAGCCGGGCTGCGTGGAGTCCGGATAGGGGATCTGCAGGTATGCGGAGAGAGACTCGACGCTGTGCTGCACGAGAGCCAGGCCGGCAAGGATCGTGGCCGCGGAGAGAAGCAGGTCCACCAGCTCGAACGGGTCGCCCGCTCTCCAACGCAGGCCGATACCGACACACCCGAACAGCACCACCCCCCACCCGATCAGGGTCATCCTCCTGTATCGCTTCAGGGCGCCGTAGAGACCGAAGTAGAAATACTCCAGCAGCTCCTCGCCACCCTCCCCGGTTCGCGCGCGCTCCGCTCCGTGATCCTTTGAGGTGAGAATAGACGCCTCCTAGGCTGTCGCGCCGCCGCAACTGCTTCCGGCCCCGGCGGTGCATCCGTAGCAGTGAGATCCGAAGACAATGCTCCGGGCCATCAACTTCTCGAAATCAAAGTCCCAGATCGTGTGGGGAGCGCCGTGATTGACGCGCCAGGCAAGCATCTGATTGAAATCACAGTCGTAGAGTGAGCCATCGTACCCCACGCTGATCATGCTGCGACACATGACCCCCTCGGCGGCTGCGGGATTGAATGCTCTCACGAGCTTCGTCATGTACTGGTCGAGAATCTCGGCCCGCTCCAGAAAGTGCTTGAAGCGGTTGATCGGCATGTTGGTGATGACATAGAGGCCGTTAAACTCCAGCCCGTGCTGCTCACTGAGGCGGCGCTTGAACTCCGCCTCGATCTCCCGCTGCGAGGGTGGGAGGTACGCCCCGACAGGATTGTAGACGAGATTGAGGAGAAGGCCTGTTCCCTCCTTCCCGTAGCCGAGACTGTTCAGTCTCCGCATCGATGCGATGCTCTTGGCAAAGACACCCTGGCCGCGCTGTGCATCGGTTTCCCTCTCCCGGAAGTAGGGAAGTGAGGATATCACCTCCACCCCCTGCTCCCTGAAGAATTCCGGCAGATACTCCATACTCTTCCCCGTCAACGGATGCGGGTCGAGCGTCACGGTGAAATTGTGCCGGACCAAGACATGCTTGCCCAGGCTCCTCGCCTCCCTTACAAAGCGCCTGAACTCCCCGTGCAACTCCGGAGCACCACCGGTGAGGTCCAGCGTCAGGATCTGCGGGGACTGCCTGAGAATCTCCAGACACCGGTCCACCGCTTCAACGCTCATCGTCTCTCTCCGCTTCGGCCCGGCGTCAACGTGGCAGTGCTTGCAGGCCTGGTTGCAGAGCTTTCCCAGGTTGACCTGGAGCGTCTCGATGCTGAGCGGCCTGAGGTCCAGATGCCGCTCGGCCAGCGTCTGCTCAAAATCCATCGTTCCTCCCTCGATTCAGATCAGGTCTTGGTGTCCTCACGCCATCGACAGCTTCTGGACGATGTTCCTGCACTGCACGCCGTGCACCAGAGACGCCCCTCCCCGGACCGCGGCGGTGACGTGTATGGCCTCGGTCATCTGATCCAGGTTGGCGCCCGTCTCAAGGCACTGCTGCGTGTAGGCATCTATACAGTAGGGACACTGGACCGTATGTGCAACCGCCAGGCCGACCAGGGACTTCTCGCGCTTGGTGAGAGCTCCCTCACTCGCCGTCGCCTCCGCGTACCAGGCCAGGAACTTGTCCCAGAGCTGCGGAACGTTTTTGCCCATCTCCGAAAACTTGTCCAAATCCCTGGATTCGTAGTATGGTGCCATGGTCCCTCCGTTGTCTCATTATGTGGTGTCAGTAGACGCGTTACGAGCGCTCCGCTCCAGGTAGGCACGGTAGTCAGCTTCGGTATCGATGTCCGCGAGCTCCGGGAGGAGCGCGTAGTGCAACCCCAGGGCCTTCAGCCGTGCCTCCGTGCCGCTCATGACAGCGCTGCTGCTCCAGGCGATCCCCTCGAAGAGCTCCTTGAGAGGGGCCTGCATCCCCAGCAGGTAGTACCCGCCGTCGGTGGAAGGGCCGACAACTGCCTGAAACTCCTCCAGCATGCCGAATGCTCCCAGCAGCACCGGCAGCTCAAGCTCGGGAACATCCGTCCCGATGATGACCGCCCGGCGCGCACCCCCCTCAAAGGCAGCCAGAAACGCCGAGCGCATCCTCTCACCCAGCGTTTCTCCCTTCTGCTCGCTGAAGAGACAGCCTCCGCACCCCACCCAGCGTCTCATCTCCTCTTCATCGGCTCCGGGTGTGGCACAGAGGTGGACAAGGATACCCTCCCTGGCACACGCGCGCGCAAGGGCAAAGGCATGCTCGGCACACTCCCTGTAGACCGCCGCCGCCCGGTCCATCCCGAGCGTCTCGCCCAGCCGTGTCTTCACCCCGCCCGGCCGGGGCGGTTTCGCAAAGACGATGAGCGCCCGGTCAGCTCTCATCCCTCCACCGCCAGCTTTTGCTCTGACATGCGCAACCTCCTGAGGCTCTCCTCCCTGCTGAACTCCCCCCGGGCGATCTCCCAGACCAGAAGAACAAAGAACGGAACATACTCCAGGAGAAGAATGAGGGGATCGTCTTCCCAGAGACCGAGCGCACGGTAGCGGAACACGACGATGTTGCTCAGGTTCGAGAGACCGAGAAAGAGAAAGACTGCAAGCGACCAGCGGTAGACAAGCAGCGCCGCGAGCCACGTCAGGTACCAGGGGTGCACGACAGGCGCAAGGATGAAGAATCCGAGGAAGGCGAGAAACACCTTCTCCGGAAACGGCCGGTCCACTGCGGCCAGCCAGAGGATCAACCCGGCAAAGAGTCCCCAGCAGAGGAGATGCGCCAGCTCGTTGGAACCCAACAGCAACCGGAGCAACACGAAGACCGACCCGTTGAACTCCCACCGCGAGCTGAAGACCAGGAGCGACTCGTAGAGTCCGCCGCTCGGTTCCAGAAACAGGATGGAGCCCCCGACGAGCATCAAAAGCGGAATCGCCGGCAAAACGAGGCGCAGTATTCCCTTCGCCTCCCTGAACAGGAGAGGGGCCAGGAACAACGGATGGAACTTTGCCAGGGCAGCCGCACCGAGTGCAACGGCACCGAGGACCGGCCTGCCTCCGAGCAGAAGCAGGAGCATGAGCAAGAGGAAGGGGTTGCCCAGCGCATCAACATGCCCGTCAAGAGAGAACCATCAGCATCATCGCGGAGACGTCAGCCAGGACCAGAAGAATCTTGAGACCGGAGACCGATGCACCAAAGAGAAGATGTGAGACGAGAAAGACCCCCTGGGCCAGCGGGGGGTAGATCGTTCTCATGCCGGGAAAGCTCACCTTTGCCGGCAGAGTCTCTGACGCCAGATGCTCCAGGCGCGGGTCATCCGGTGCAAACTCGAACGGGTTGATCCCGTGGGATGCGACCTTCCCGTCCCAGAGGTACCTGTAGATGTCGTCCGATGCAACAGGTGCGTGCGGCACGTCCCGGGAGCGGAGGAGGTAGACCAGGAAGGCAGAGACACAGAACAGGAGAGCGTTGACGGCAACGAAGTGGAGCACCTCCGCCGCACCCCCGGGAACAGCATAGAAGCTCAGCAGCGCGGTCTGGATGAGCAGGCCTGCTATGAGGAGAAGACGAACGGACATGTCACACGGGAACGAAGAGATTCTTCACTATGGTGTACGGGATCTTCAAGGAGGCCTTCACGGTGCCGGCGAGCGTGCCGGTGACTTTAGAGTCACCGATCCGTTTGCGGTAGCGGACCGGTACCTCCGTGCAACGGAGTCCGAGGCGGGCCGCCTTGATCTGCATTTCGACTGTCCAGCCGTATGTCGGGTCACTCATCCGCATCCGCTCGAGCGCTGCTAAGCGGACAGCCCGGAATGGCCCGAGGTCTGTGAAGCTGTATCCCCAGAAGAGCCTGATGAGAAACGTAGCAATGAGGTTCCCCACGAGGGCCTGGGGAAGCATCGCTCCCGGCTCCCGCTCACCCTTCATCCGGGAACCGATGACCAGGTCATACCCCTCTTCCTCTATCGGGGCCAGGAGTCGGGGAAGGTCCTCGGGGTAGTCGCTGTAGTCGCCGTCCAAGAACGCGATAATCTCAGGCCGCCTGGCAGCGGCATGGGCGATTCCACGCAGACAGGCGTGGCCATACCCCCGTCTGGGTTCCGCCAAGACCGTGGCGCCCGCCTCCCGGGCCACCTCGGCGGTCCTGTCGGTCGAGCCGTTGTCCACGACGATAATCTCCGAGACCTCGCCGCGCGGCACGGATGCGACGACCTGGCCGATGGACCGCTCTTCGTTGAACGCCGGGATAATGAGGACGGCTCCACCGTCTCCAGCCGGAGTGGATCGGAGTGCCATAGTCATGAGGAGACCGTTCGGGAGCTCGCAAGGGCCGCCCCGATGATACCCGCCTCGTTCATCAACAGAGCGGCCACCACCGGTGCTCTCGTCTTGATCAGCGGGATGAACCGGCTGGCCTTCCTGCTCACCCCTCCCCCGAGTATGATGAGGTCAGGCCAGATGAGTCTCTCGAGCGCAGAGACGTACTCATTGAGGCGTTCGCCCCACTCCTCCCATGTCAGGTCTTTCTCCTTCCTGACCCGTGCGGCCGCCCGCCGCTCCGCCGGTTTCCCGCGAAGCTCCATCTGACCGAACTCGGTATTGGGAAGAAGTTTGCCGTCCAGGAAGACCGCCGAGCCGATGCCGGTGCCGAGTGTCAGAAGGACGACCACACCCCGCTTCCCCCGCCCGGCACCGAAACGCATCGCCGCGAGACCGGCTGCGTCCGCATCGTTGATGACACTCACCTTCCGCCCGCACGCCTTGCTGAAGATCTCCTCGGCCTTCGCACCGACCCAGGATGTATGGAGGTTGACGGCGGTGACGAGTCTCCCGTCGATGAACGGTCCGGGCATGCCGCACCCGATCGGACCCTTCCAGGCGAAGTGCTCGACGACCCGACAGACCGTCCGTGACAGTGCCTTTGTGGTGGGGGGCGAGGGGGTGGGAAGGCGGAACCGCTCGCTCACGAGCTTTCCGGTCCGCACGTTCACAACGGCCCCCTTCACGCCGCTCCCCCCGACGTCGATTCCAAGTGCTCTCATCGTGTTCTTGGCCATTTAGAACTCATAGAAGAGGTTTGCAGCCAGGACCGCGCCCGCAGCAACGTTGCGACCGCCTGTCGCCGTTGCATAGGAGACCACCAGGCCGAAGCCGCCGCCCAGTCTGTACAACACCTTTGGAGTGAATGCCAGAAACTCCCGGTTGTTGTTGTCCAGGCCAAGCGCGACAGCGGGGGTGTCTCTCGTCGGTTCGGTCATCGTGGATATCTGCCCGGAGAGGAGCATGATGAGATAGAGGCGGCCGGAGAAGAGCCCGTACCCGACCTCCGCATTGAACTGCACATCGTCAGAGAAGCCCGTCCCTCTGAAATTGTACCCGACATCGGCCGTGACATAAAACGGCGCCGGGTAGAAGGATGTGCCGAACAGGAGCCTCGGCATGATGTTGAACTCCCCGTCCCCCAGGATGAGGCCATGCGCGTCTCTGTCATCACCGGTGGGAAGGCCAAAGAGCACCTCGCCCGAGAGCGCGTATCCGCGAGACTGGAGCCAGTTGATACGGACCAGAACATCGATGTCGGCGATACCCGCGTTCGTGGCGGCGGTTCTCCCCTGGGAGTCCGCCGAACCCTCCGTGGGTGTTGCCGAGAGGAACTTGTACGGGACCATCGCGGTCACCGTGAGGATATCGCTCAGGCCGAAATCGGCATAGAGCTGCACCACACGGTCCCGGACATCCGTATGGGTTGGCTCTTTCTCCGCGTCGGCGTTGTAGATCTGATCGTACGCGATAGCGCTGGCACCGATCTGGAGATATCCGGACCGGTGTTTCCGGGGCCAGGGACCCGCCTGCGCTGACTCAACAGGCAGCAGGGAGAAGAAGAGTACGAGAAGAGAGATGCGTGCCATGGTTTTCGCCGCTCAGGGCAACCGCCAGCGTCGGCCGTCCGCCTGAAGGAGTTCATCGGATGCTGCCGGACCCCAGGTCCCCGCCGGGTAGTCGTAGACCCGGGAGCGCGAGTTCTCCTTCCACCCTTCGTGAATTGGTGTAATCAATGACCATGCCTCATCAACGCTGTCCCCGCGGGCATAGAGCGTGGCGTCTCCCAGCATGCAGTCCAGAAGGAGCCGCGTGTATGCGTCGGCCATCCGCCCGCCAAAGGAGGAACCGTACCGGAAATCCATCGTCACCGGCCTCATGCGCATCGAGGAGCCGGGGATCTTTGAGCTGAACCTGAGCGAAATCCCCTCGTCGGGCTGGATGCGGATGGCAATGGTGTTCCGATCCAGGTGAGGGGCCGAAAGGGCGGTGAAGAGATGGTGCGGCGCCTTCTTGAACTGTACAGCGATCTCCGTTACCCGCTTGGGAAGCCGCTTCCCCGACCGGACGTAGAAGGGGACGTCCGCCCATCGCCAGCTGTCGATGGTGAACTTCAGTGCAACGTAGGTCTCCGTCACGCTCTCGGCCGACACCCCCCGCTCGCTCGTGTAGGCGGGAACCTCCTTGCCGCCGACGCTCCCCGCGGTGTACTGCCCGCGGACGGTAAGGCGATGGACATCGTCCGGGTTTACCGGTCGGATTGCCGTGAGCACCTTCTGCTTCTCATCGCGTACCTGCTGGGCGTCGAAGAGAACCGGCGGCTCCATCGCCGTGAGGGCGAGCAGCTGGAGCATGTGGTTCTGTATCATGTCACGCATCGCCCCGGCCTGCTCGTAGTAGCCTCCCCTCCCCTCCACCCCGACGCTCTCGGCAGCGGTGATCTGGACATGGTCCACGTAGTTTCGGTTCCAGACCGGCTCGAAGATCCCGTTGGCAAAACGAAAGACCAGGAGGTTCTGGACCGTCTCCTTCCCCAGGTAGTGGTCGATCCTGTAGACCTGGTCCTCCGCAAAAACCTCCAGCACCTGGGAGTTCAGCCTCCGCGCCGAACCCAGATCGACCCCGAAAGGCTTCTCGATAATGATTCTCACCCAGTTCTCCGGGGCAGGAGGCCGGCTCAGTCCCGCCGCGCCCAGGGCGCGGACGATGGGAGCGTAGAGACTGGGAGGCGTGGAGAGGTAGTAGAGTCTGTTCCCGCCTACTCCCCCCTTGCTGGAAACAGCCTCCAGCCTAGATCTGATCTTTGCAAACTCCTCCGGGACACTCGGGTCCATCGTCACGTAGTGGAGGGTACGGGCGAAGCTCTCCCAGAGATCTGCCTCTCCGTCTGAAAGCTCCCCGAACTCCTTCAGGGCCTCGTGCACGTGATCCCTGAATGAGTCGGTCTCCATCTTCGTGCGGGCCACCCCCACGATGGCAAAGTTGTTCGGCAGCAGCCCTCCGCGAGCCAGATCCAACAGGGCCGGCATCAACTTTCGCCGGGTGAGATCCCCCGATGCGCCAAAGATCACCATGGTGCACGGATCGGGTATCCGGTCCATCCGGTCGTCTTCTTCCAGCGGATTGGCATCGCTCAGGAGAGACATGGCTGGAGACCTATGCATTCGGCACCGGAGTCCCGGCAGATTCATCCCGCTTCTCCAGCAGCTTCCTGTAGAGACCGTCAAAGGAGGTGGCAAACTGTGCGACCCCGTCCTCCTCCAGCTTCTGCATCACACCTACCATGTCAATCCCTGACGCTGCAAGATCCCTGAGCAATGCACTCCCTGCCTCCAGATCCTCCTCCACCGTGACAGAAGGCTCAAGGTGATCCAGTATCGCGGCGTACGTCTGCGGCGGGACGGTGTTGACCGTGTGGGGGGCGACCAGTGTCTCCACGTAGAGAAGGTCGCTGTAGGAGGGGTTCTTGGTCCCCGTGCTTGCCCAGAGCGGCCTCTGAGGACGGGCACCTCTCTCCTTCAGTCCCCTGAATCGCGGGGAGGAGAATATGTTTCGGAAATCCTGATACAGGAGGCGGGCGTTTGCCACAGCGGCCTTCCCGCGGTAGCCCCGCATCCGGTCCGCATCTGCCGGATCGGCGGCCGAGGCAATCCGCTCCTCCAGGAGCTTGTCGACAAGGGTATCGACGCGGCTCACAAAGACGCTCGCGACCGACGCCACATGATCAATCGGCTTCCCCCCCTCGAGCCGCTTCTCCAGACCGCACAGGTATCTCTCAGCGACCTGACGATAGCGCTCGCAGGAGAAGATGAGCGTGACATTAATATTGATCCCTTCGCTGATCGCCTGCTCCACAGCCGGAAGACCCTCAATGGTGGCGGGGATCTTGACCATCAGGTTCCTGCGGTCGATGCGTCTCCAGAGGGACCGCGCCTCTTCAATCGTCGCACCGGTGTCCCTTGCCTTTCGCGGGGTGACCTCGACACTCACGTAGCCGTCCCGGCCCCCGGTCCGCGCAAACGCCGGCCGGAGCACGTCGGCCGCCATCTGGATATCTCGCACCATGAGGGACCCAATGATCTCCTCCACCGGAGTCGAGGGTCTGGCCTCGACGAGCTCGCGGATCTGCTCGTCATAGTCGGCACTGCCGGAGATGGCCTTGTCAAAGATGGTGGGGTTGGAGGTGACGCCCAGCAGCCCCTCATCCACCATCTTCTTCAACTCGCCCCTGAGGATGACGCCGCGGCTGATGTTGTCGTACCAGATGCTCTGACCGAGTCTCTCGAGTTGCTGCAGTGCGTTCATCCTTCCTCCTCACCCCTAAGCCTGTGTATCTTCGATGTCCCGGATTTTGCCGATCCGCCGCTGGTGGCGCTCCTCCCCTGAGAACCGGGCACGGAGAAACGCGCGCGCAATATCCAGCGCGAGAGCCGATCCAATCACCCGCGATCCCAGACAGAGCACGTTCATGTCGTCGTGCTCAACGCCCTGATGGGCCGAGTAGCAGTCGTGGCAGATCCCGGCGCGTATTCCTTTGATCTTGTTGGCCGCAACGGAGGCGCCGATCCCGCTCCCGCAGACGAGAATCCCCTTCAAGGCTTCCCCGCCGTTCAGCGCCTTTCCGAGGAGCCGCGCGAAATCAGGATAGTCCGACGGCTTCGCGTCATGCGCGCCGAGATCCATAATGTCGTACCCCTCGTCCCGGAGCCGGGAAACGAGCAGCCGCTTCAGCTCGAAACCGGCGTGATCACCAGCAATAGCGATTCTCATGAGAGGAGCCCTCGGGCTGCTTCTACAATGTGGTCCACAGTTATGCCGAAGCCGGCATAGGCGTCTTTGTGGGGCGCCGAGGCGCCAAAGGAGTGCATGCCGATGAATGCGCCGGCCGGCCCGATGTACCGCTCCCACCCAAACCGGACGCCCGCCTCGATCCCGATACGCGCCGGAACCGACGAGGGTATGACACTCTGCCTGTACTCTTCCGACTGCATCTCAAAAAGCTCCCAGGAGGGCATGCTGATCACCCGGGTAGCCACCCCCTCCCCGGCAAGAATCTCGTGGGCCTCCAGCGCAAGGTGCACCTCCGAACCGCTGGCCAAAAGGAGCAGCCGGGGAGTATCGGCCGTGACAAGCGTGTAGGCTCCCCTGGACACCTTCTCCGCCGAGGGGTAGACAGTCTGATCCAGTACCGGGAGCTTCTGCCGCGTCAACGCCAGAACCGTGGGTCCCTCCCTGTTCTCCAGCGCGTACTTCCAGGAGTATGCCGTCTCGTAGGCATCAGCCGGCCTCAGGACCACCAGCCCGGGCATCGCACGGAGGGAAGCGAGCTGTTCCACTGCCTGGTGCGTCGGACCGTCCTCCCCCAGGCCAATGCTGTCGTGGGTGTAGACGAATATCGTCGGATACCCAGAGAGCGCCGCGAGACGGACGGTGGGTCGCATGTAGTCTGAAAAGACAAAGAAGGTTGCCCCGTAGGGAATGAGGACGTCGCTCAGGGCTATCCCGTTCATGACCGCGCCCATAGCGTGCTCCCGGACACCGTACCGGATATACCGGCCCCTCCGGTTGGTGCGGCTGAAGTTCTCCGCCCCTGCAAAGAGGGTGTTATTCGAGGGCGTCAGGTCGGCGGATCCCCCAATCACCAGAGGAAGCTTCCCCATTAGGGCATCGAGGATTTTCCCCTGAGCTTCGCGCGTGGCCACAGGTTTGGAGGCATCAAACTTCGGAAGGGATTCTGACCAGATGGCAGGCCAGTTCTCCGGCAGCAGACGCCGGGAAGCACGTTCCAGCTCCGCCGCAGCATCCGGGAACGACTCCCTGTAGCGCCGGAAGAGCTGGTTCCACTCCCGCTCCAGTGTCTCGCCTTTTCCCACCTCCCGGCGACAATGCCTCTCCGCTTCAGGGGGGATGGAGAACTTCTTCTCCGGATCCCATCCTAACCGGGCCTTTGTCAGGGCGACTTCTTCCTCTCCGAGAGGAGAACCATGCGCGTCATGAGAATCCTGCTTGTGCGGACTTCCGTAGCCGATGTGCGTGCGCAGTTTGATCAACGACGGCCTCTCCCGCTCCGCGAGCGCCGCATCCACCGCCGATGCGAAGGCGGCCATGTCGTTACCGTCACCACCCACCTCCTGCACGAACCAGTTATAGGCTTCATACCGCTTGCCGACGTCCTCGCTGAAAGAGAGCGATGTCGAGCCGTCAATCGTGATGCGATTGTCGTCATAGACAACCACGAGGTTATCCAGCCCCAGGTGCCCGGCAAGGGAGGACGCCTCTGAGGAGACACCCTCTTCCAGACAACCGTCACCGGCTATCACCCAGACTCTATAGTCGATGAGCGGAAAACTCTCCCGATTGAAGTAGGCCTCCAGGTATTTCTCCGCTATGGCCATTCCCACTGCATTGGAGATGCCCTGCCCGAGCGGACCGCTCGTGACCTCCACGCCGGGAGTATGTCCATACTCGGGATGGCCGGGGGTCTTGCTCCCCCACTGGCGGAACTTCTTGATCTCCTCCAGCGAGAGGTCGTAGCCGGTCAGATGGAGCAGGGAATAGAGTAACATGCACCCATGCCCCGCCGAGAGGACAAACCTGTCACGGTTGACCCACCGGGGATTGCGGGGATTGTGCCGGAGGTACTTCGTCCAGAGCGTGTAGGCGGCCGGCGCCATTCCCATCGGCATTCCCGGATGGCCAGATTTCGCCTTCTGGACCGCATCCATGGAGAGACAGCGGATGGTGTTGATGCAGAGATCGTCAAGTTCCGAGAGGCTGGGGTGCCTCACGAGTCGCTCAACCTTAGGCTGAGCCGTCTTCTCTCGCGCTGTGTGCGGGGCCTCCTGAGAAGCAGCCATCGAATACCTTCTTCCGGGTCGTTTTCGGGGAGGGAGAACCCCCTAAGTTACGACAAATCGATAGAATATCAACGTCCCCCTCCCCCCCCGGGTTTCCCCCTCGTCCTGTGGTCCGGCGGATCTATCCGGCGTTTCGTTTGTAGTGGTTGATCTGCCCCCTGGTCGAGGAGTCGTGTGTCGCCACCTCCTCCCTTCCGGCCAGCTCCGGCAGAATCGCCCTGGCCAGCTCCTTCCCCAGCTCCACACCCCACTGGTCAAAGGAGTTGATCCCCCAGATGATCCCCTGCACGAAGATCTTCTGCTCGTACATCGCGATGAGCGAACCCAGCGTGCGGGGAGTCACCTTTTTCAGGAGAAGCGAATTGGTCGGCTTGTTCCCCTCGAACACCTTGTGGGGAAGCAGGTCCCGTATCCGCCCCTCATCCAACCCCGACCGCTTCAACTCGTCCTCCGCTTCCGCCCTGCTCTTCCCGCGCATGAGTGCTTCGGTCTGGGCAAAGAAGTTGGCAAGGAGGATCCTGTGGTGATCCCCGATCTCATTGTGGGTCTCCACGGGTGCGATGAAGTCGGCAGGTATGAGCCTCGTCCCCTGATGCATGAGCTGGTAGAAGGCGTGCTGCCCGTTCGTTCCCGGTTCGCCCCAGACGACCGGCCCGGTCGAGTAGTCGACACGGCCCCCCGAGCGGGTGACACTCTTCCCGTTGCTCTCCATGTCTCCCTGCTGGAGGTAGGCTGAGAACCGGTGCATGTACTGATCGTACGGAAGGATCGCATGCGTCTCGGCTCCAAGGAAGTTGTGGTACCAGACCCCCAGCAACCCCAGCACGACGGGGATGTTCCTCTCCAGCGGCGCGCTCCGGAAGTGCTTGTCCATCTCATGCGCACCCGTCAGGAGCTCCTCGAAGTTCTCCATCCCGATCGCAATCGCAATGGAGAGCCCTATCGCCGACCAGAGAGAGTAGCGCCCCCCCACCCAGTCCCAGAACTCAAACATGTTCTGCGTGTCAATCCCGAACTTCGAGACTTCAGCAGCGTTGGTGGAGAGGGCAACGAAGTGCTTTGCGATTGCCGTTTCGTCCGGTGCAAAGTTGAGGAACCAGCTCCTGGCAGATCGGGCATTGGTCAACGTCTCCTGCGTCGTAAAGGTCTTGGAGGCGACGATGAAGAGAGACGTCTCGGGATTCAGCTTCTTGAGCACCTCGACGAGATGGGTCCCGTCCACGTTCGACACGAAGTGGACGCGCAGGCCCTCCTTCCGGTATGGAGTGAGCGCCTCGGTGACCATGACCGGACCCAGGTCGGAACCGCCGATCCCGATGTTCACGACGTCGGTCATCGCCCTGCCGCTGAACCCCTTCCAGGTTCCCTCCCTGACAGCATCGGAAAACTCCTTCATGTGGCTCAGCACGCGGTTCACCTCCGGCATGACATCGTTGCCATCCACTATCATCGGCTCGTTGGAGCGGTTCCGGAGCGCCACATGGAGAACCGCGCGGTTCTCCGTGACGTTGATCTTCTCACCGCGGAACATCTTCTCCCTCCACCCCTCGAGATCCGCCTGCCGGGCCAGATCCACCAGGAGTGAGACCGTCTCCTCGGTGATTCTGTTCTTTGAGTAATCCAGCAGCATGTCGTTGAACCTGAGCGAGAACCTCTCGAAACGGCCGGGATCCTCGTTGAAGAGGTCCCGCATATGGACCCTCTCCATCGTTGCGGCGTGAGCCTCCAGTGCTCTCCACGAATGAGTATTCTTCAGTGCAGACATGGTCCCTTCCCCTTGTGTGGCGCTCCAAGGCGCGCAAGCTGTTCCTCGAATAAACGAGAAACTCCTCTCATTCGCCACCCTTGCGCATCTCTGGGATGCTCCCTACTTTCCCTCTATGATGAAGATACCGTATGACCCCAGCCCCGCGTTTGCCGAGGAGATGGACCTCCGCGATCCCCTTCGAAGGTACCGCGCACAGTTCTATCTCCCGAAGCGACGCGACGGCCAGGCCGCCCTCTACTTCCTGGGAAATTCCCTCGGCCTCCAGCCCCGCTCGACGCGAGAGCACATATCGAGGGTCCTGGATGACTGGGCCACACGGGCCGTCGAAGGCTACTTCGAGGGAGAAGACCCCTGGCTCTCCTACGCCGATCGTTCCATCAAGCCGACCGCGGAGATCCTGGGGGCGCTCCCGCACGAGATCGTGGTCATGAACGCCCTGACCGTGAACCTCCACCTCATGCTCACCTCCTTCTACAGACCCACGCGGGATCGATTCAAGATCTTGGTCGAGGAGAGACCCTTTCCGTCAGACCTCTATGCGCTCTCCTCCCACGCTGCACTCCACGGCCACGATCCTGCGCAGGCAATCCTCCGCTGCACGCCACGCCCCGGCGAGCAGACCCTCTCTACGGAGGAGATCGAATCGGAGATCGAACGCAACGGGGGCTCCATCGCCCTCGTTCTCTTCGGGGGCGTGAACTACTACACGGGGCAGGCATTCGACATGCAGCGCCTGACGGAGGCGGGACAGAAGCAGGGCTGCGTTGTCGGTTTTGATCTCGCCCATGCAGCGGGGAACATCCCGCTCAGCCTCCACGACTGGGGGTCCGATTTTGCGGTCTGGTGTTCCTACAAGTATATGAACGCCGGACCCGGCGGCCCGGCGGGATGCTTCATCCATGAGAAGCATCACGGGCGGACCGACATCCCGCGCCTGGCCGGCTGGTGGGGAGAGGAGGTGCAGAAACGCTTCTTGATGACGCCCAAGTTCACTCCCGCCCCGGGAGCCGAGGGGTGGCAGATCAGCAGCCAGAGTGTTCCGATGCTCGCCGCTTACCGGGCCGCAGTCAACCTCTTTGCCCAGGCAGGCATGGAACGGCTGCGGGCAAAGAGCGTCGCCCTGACCGGCTACCTGGAGTTCCTCCTCCAGAACGTTGCGAGCGGCTCGTTCAGCATCATCACCCCGGGGGATCCCGCACAGCGGGGGGCGCAGCTTTCACTGCGCACGCAGGGGGACGGACACCGGATCTTCCAGAAGCTGCTGGACCGGGGCGTCCTGTGCGACTGGCGCGAACCGGACGTCATTCGCGTGGCCCCCGCACCCTTCTACAACACCTTTGCGGAAGTCTCGACGTTTGCACGAATACTCTCATCCATTCTCCGGGAGTCCGGTTGACGCCTCCGGACCGGTCCAGGAACCGCCATGAGTGACCCCTTTGACCAGAACCGTCCGGCGCGCTGCGGGGAGATTCTCAGCCGCGCCATTGGCCGCGGGCTGGTGCGCGAGGAAGACACCGCCCTCCTCTTCCACGATCTCTCCCTGGTTGATCAGCGTGTCGCTCAGATACAGTCCGCCTTCCCCCCGACAGCGCTCCACGCCATCTCCGTGAAGGCAAACCCGCTTGCCGGGCTTCTCAGGAGACTCACAGATCTCGGTGTGGGACTGGAGGCGGCATCGCTCCCCGAGTTGCATCTCGCCCTCAGTACCGGCGCTTCTCCGGATCGCATCGTCTTCGATTCCCCGGTCAAGACTCTCCGCGAGATCTCCTTTGCCCTGGACGAGGGAGTTGCCATCAATGCCGATTCCCTGGGGGAGATCGACCGTATCGCCGCTCTTCTGGGCGAGCAGCCCACGAGGAGCCGGATAGGGATACGGATCAATCCCCAGATCGGAGCCGGCACAATCGGGATGACGAGCACCGCCGATCGCTACTCCAAATTCGGCGTTCCCCTCTCGGAGTTCCGGAACCAGCTGAGAGGGGCGTTCGCGCGCCATCCCTGGCTCCAGGGCCTCCACCTTCACATCGGGTCGCAGAGCTGCCCGATGGATCTCCTGCTCAGAGGCGTGGAGTCGGTCCTGGCGTTCGCTCAGGAAACAAACAGAGACCTGCAATCACTCGGGGCCCCGAACAGAATACAAGTGGTGGACATCGGGGGAGGTCTCCCCGTCCCCTACCGGAAGGGAGAGAAGATGCCCGATGTGGTGGAGTACGGCAGGAGACTCGCCTCCCGCTGCCCGGATCTCTTCAGCCGGGAGTTCCGCCTGATCACCGAGTTCGGCAGGTACGTTCATGCCCACGCCGGTTGGGCGGTGAGCAGGGTGGAATACGTCAAACACTCAGCGGCCGGGGATACCATCATGATCCATCTCGGCGCCGATATGTTTCTCAGGCGGTGCTACAGACCGGAGGAGTGGCACCACGAGCTCTCGCTCCTGGACGGACGAGGGAGGGTGAAGCGGGGCGACACCCGTCCCTACACCGTCGCCGGTCCGCTCTGCTTTTCCGGAGACATCATTGCGCGCGGCATCCCACTGGCTCGGCCGGAGCCGGGGGACTACCTCGTTGTCCACGACGCGGGGGCATACACGCTCAGCATGTGGTCCCGATACAACAGCCGGCAAATCCCCAGGGTGCTCGGGTACGAGCAACAGGGACAACACTTCACCATCCTCAAGGAGCGGGAGGAGCTCAACGACCTCTCGGATTTCTGGAGCTGACGCTCCGGGGATCGGGCATCTCCTCGGCTCCTCCCCCCGTTTGAACTTCTCCTGAAACTCCCGTATCATACTGATCATCAACGCTCTTTGGATGGCCGGAGGAGCCGATCAGGTAGGAGTTCAGGAATCTCGCTCGATGAACGTCAGAGTCCTCGGAAGCTCCAGCGCAGGCAACTCCACGGTCGTGTGGGACGAGGGGGGGGCGATCCTCATCGATTGCGGCTTCCGGGCATCCTACATACACCGGCACCTGGAGCGACTCAGACTCTCCCTCTCGTCGATCTCCGGAGCGATCCTCACCCACCTCCACAACGACCACCTGCACGAGGAGATCATCGAGGAGCTGATCGGGAACCGGGTCCCCATCTACCTCCCTCCGAAACTGAGGCTGGCCGCAAAGAAGACCTTCACCACAATCAGACTGGCAGACGCGCACGGCCTCCTCCGGACGCTCGAGGAGCCGCAGATCGACATCGGTCCCTTCTCCGTAGGGGCCTTCGAGGTGTTCCATGACGCGCCGGGGGGATGCTACGGTTACACCATCAGGAAGGAAACCCCCGGGCGGAGCCTGAAGGCGGTGTTGGCAACAGACGTGGGATTCACCAGCAGGCCGATGGTTGAAGCATTTGCCGACGCCGATCTGATGATCATCGAGTCAAACCACGATCCCGACATGCTGGAGAACTCCGGGAGACCCGACTGGCTGAAGAGAAGAATCCGGGAGCGGGGACACCTCTCCAACGAGGAGTGCGCCCGTTTTCTCGTCGAGGTCCTGAATGCCTCAAATGACCCTCCCGAAGCGATCATGCTCGCCCACGTGAGCCAGGAGTGCAACACCGTCGACCTCGCGATAGAGCGGACGACCTCCACGCTGGCGGAGAACGGCTACGGCGGGATACGGGTACTCCCGACCTTCAGGGGAAAGCCGAATGAGATCGTGAAGATCGGCGCCCCGCAGGGAGAGCAGATGAACCTCTTCGCAGAGCTGTAGAACCCGTGCGGCGCCCCTCCCCGGGCCGGAGCAGCTACAACATCCCCACCGACGAACCCTCGAACGCCCGGTCCAGGGCGTCGATGACAATCCCCGGCGTGATCACCTCCGGGAGGACGATCGGTTCCCGTGGCCTTCCTTTCGGAAACACGACATAGAGGGGAACGCCGGACCTCCCGAACTTGGCCAGCAGGCGGGTGATATCGGGATTCCGGTTGGTCCAGTCGGCCTTCACCGTGATGATCTGTGTGGATCTCAACTTCTCCACGACGGTGTCGTCGGCCAGAACGGTTTTTTCGTTCACCTTGCAGGTCAGGCACCACTCAGCCGTGAAATCCAGAAAGACCGCGTCCTCCGCATCCAGATACTCCTCCAGCTTTGCCAGAGAGAAGGGCTCCCAGCGGATGCCCTCAGACGCTCCGGTCCCCCCCCCGGCGAGGACCGAAGACTCGCCGGCGATCACCGAGCGAACATCCAGAAGAGACTCCAGGAAGAGGACGTACCCCAGCAGACCGATCGCAAGAGCGGCAACCCAGGTGATGAGCGATCTCAGACGTCCGGCACCGAGCGTGGCAAACCGCCCTACGATCCAGAGGGACATACCGATCGTCAGGAGGAAGGCGCCCGTCCAGACAACGGCTTCCATGCCGAGCTGCTTGCCCAGGACGTAGAGAAGCCAGAGCAGCGTCCCCATCATGAGAAACCCCATAAACTGCTTGGCCGTGACCATCCACTCTCCCGGCTTGGGGACGAACTTCAGCCAGGCGGGCCTGAGCGTGAGAACCAGATAGGGGAGAGCCATCCCGAACGCCACGCTTGTGAAGATGAGCAGTATCACCCACCAAGGCCGGGAAAACGCGAATCCGAGCGCCGAGCCGAGGAACGGCGCTGTACAGGGGGTTGCCAGGATCGTCGCGAACACTCCCTCAAAAAAAGATGCCGCATATCCCGACCCCTCCTGTTTGGCGACCAGACCCCCGACGCTCGCCACCGCCGACCCCGGGAGCCGGATCTCGTAAACACCAAAGAGGCTGAGTCCGAATGCAAAGACGACAGCACACATCGCAATGACGAAGAGGGGTTCCTGAAACTGAAACCCCCAGCCCACCTGCTGACCCGCGAGCTGGAGGAGGATCACCAGGAGGGCCAGCACGAGAAAGGAGGCCAGAATGCCGAGCGAGAAGAACCACCCCATCCGCTTCACCTTCCGGGGCTCGTCTCCGGCCATCTTCACCAGGCCGAAGATCTTCAGCGCAATGACGGGGAGAACACACGGCATGATGTTCAGAATCATCCCGCCCACGATCGCAAAGAGGATGTAGAGGTGGAGCGGCTCCCTCCCGGCCTCCGACATCGTGGTGAGGAACTCGCGCTCCAGAAGTCCGGATTCACTCCGCTCTTCTCCCTCGAGGGGGATGCTCCGGCAGAACTCTTCCGAAAGAGCTATCTCCATACCCACTCCGCGCCGGTCCCCACCCTTCCCCTGATAGATGAGAACACCCCCCAGTGTGGTGGGACCCTTCACGCGCTGAAACGCTCTGAGGGGAACGGTCACCGTTCCACCCGATGGATCCGGTGCGAACCGCGTCCTGCCGGCGTAGATCTCGTCGTGGAGTTCGGCATAGAAGTCGATATCCCCATTATCGGGTGAGGCGAGCGTGGCGCGGAGGAGGATCATGCCCCTCTCGGTCTCCACCTCCAGCTGAATGTCGCCGGCATCAGAGAGGGGAACGGGAATCTGCATCCGGTACCGCTCAAAAAGTCCTTCGTTATCCGGGCGCGCGGGCGCGTCCAGAACAGGGAGCGTGAGCTCCAGATCGGCCGCCCCGGGAACACAGATGGCCTCACACTCCAGCCAGGTGACCTCCGCCCGGAAGGTGACCTCGCTTCCGGACTGCAACGACGGCGGTGCCAGAAACGGAATGAGAAGCATCGTCTCCTTCCCGTAGCCGTATGTAAGGATGTCACCGCTCTCAATGTACTTCTCGGGGAGAGGCCAGAGAATCTCTCCGGCCCGGAAACCCTCCGGCAGCTCCCAGTCGATCCCTGTCGGCAGTCCCGCTTCGCCGGAGTTCTTCCAGTATGTGTGCCACCCCGGATCCATGGTCAGACGCACGCCAAGCGTGAATTCGGTCCCCGGTTGAACGCTCTCCACATCGGCCAGGAGTCTGGCCAGTGTGTGTGGGTCCTCCTGGCCTCTGAGCGTGGACCCGGGCAAGAGGATCCCAACGGCGAGCAGCAAAAGGAGTAGAATGTGGCTTTTCATATACCCTAGAAACATGGAGGTTTTGGAATTGGTGCCCCCGGGGCGGGGGGCACAAAAAAAGGCGGCCCGTGGACCACCTGCCTGGGAGCACCGATGGATTGATCTCAGGTCTTCTTCTCCTTTTCCAGCTCGGAGGTGTGGAGAAAGCCCTGCTTCCACCGTTTCCTGATCAGGAGGAGGAGATAGACGAAGATGAGAAGCCCCACTCCCGCGATGATAAGCAGATTGAGTCCCAGGAAACTGAAGCTCTCTGGCTCCGGACCGCCCATGGGTGGACACCACGTATGATGTTGGGAGTGTAGTGTAGTAGAATACGCAAAAACCCTTCCGCAAGTTGCGTTTCTCGGTTCTCAAGACACCACCGCCTGGCTCTATCAGAATGTACCCAAAAGCTCCGCTTGGTGCAATCGGCCGGATTGTCTACCGCCTGAGCCACTCCTCCAGCATCCCCTGACGATCCTCTTCGGACAAGACCGGAGCAGCAAACCGGGACCGGGCGAGCCGCTGCCGGTAGGCTTCGTACAGGCAGACGGCGGCGGCAACCGAGACGTTCAGACTCTCGATCATCCCCACCATCGGGATCCGAACGGAGCGATCCGCCCTCTCGGCCGCCTCATCGGACACTCCCCGGGACTCGTTTCCCAGGACGAACGCCGTCGGCTTTGTCAGATCCACATCAAAGACCGGGACAGCATCCTCACCCACCCGCGTCGCCAGAATGGAGAACCCCTCCTCCCGCAACTGAGCGAAGCAGGCCTCAACCGATTTGTGCTTTCGCCTGTACAACCACTTGTTGGCGCTGGAGGAACTCTTCTTCCCTATCCTGGGGAATTTCTCAATGGTATAGAGAAGCTCCACCCCCAGAACTCCTACGGAGTCGCAGGTCCTGAGGATCGCGCTGACGTTGTGAGGATCATGGATGTTCTCCATCACGACCGTCAGGTCAGGCTGGCGGAGGGCCAGGACCCGCTTGATCTTCTCGATTCTGCGCTGGCTGCGAGGCATCATACGGACAACTGTGGAGGAGGCACGCTCCCGGAGGGCCGGGGAGGGGGTGCATCCGGCGGCGCGCCATCGGCTTTGCGGCGATACTGCTGGCTCATCTCCTCGTTCCCGGCAAGACGGTAGAGGTGCGACAGCCGTCTGAAGAGGCTTACAGGATTTGCGACCCGCTCGGTCCCCTTCTTCACAAACTCGATCAGGCTGAGCAGCGGAGGGATGTTCAGATCCGGATCGTAGCAGTCGCAGGCATCCAGGTAGGGATCGGGCTCGGCCGGGCGGGCAAGAGCAGCCTTCTGGTAGTAGTGGACAGCCAGCTCGAAGTTGTCACGAGCGGAGTAGGTCACCTCGAAGACGCTTGCGAGCCAGAGGTAGACATCGTACGCGAGGTCGGGGAACTGTGAGGAGAGCTTCTCGCCGAAGAGGCGAATCTCGTCGGGCGTCAGCGAATGGTTCCAGAACAGAAGACGATACGGCTCGACATCCTTTACGCCCTGTGCCAGCGCGGCCTGGAACACATCGAAGATCTCGTTGAAGTCGGTCGATGTCGAAAAACAGCGCCGTATTTCTTCAACGGTGTAGGTGCGCATCCGACTCCGTTGCGCGGGTGACCGATCGGGTAACCGGGTGATGGGAGACTACTGCGTCTCGATCGAACATAACAAAGCGGTCTCTGAAATGCAACACGGCTCACCTGAGGAGAAGCATCCTCCTCTGCAGAAGAGCACCGCCGGCTTCCAGACGGTAGAGGTAGACTCCACTCGCCAGCCCGCTCGCGTCAAAGCGTACCCGGTATGATCCCGGCGAGAGAACCTCATCCAGAAGCGTCACGACTTCCCGTCCGAGGAGGTCGTAGACGCACAGGTGCACGTGCGCGGCAACGGGAAGATCGATGGGTATCGTCGTTGCGGGGTTGAAGGGGTTAGGGTAGTTCTGCTTGAGGGCAAACCGGAGAGGCAGATCACCGCCCGCCTCCTCAAGTGAGACGGCAATCGTGTCCAGACCCCCGTACTGATAGTAGCGCGCGGCGAATTCCTGCAGGTAGTGGTTCGCAATCCTGGGGTTTCCGATCAGAAGCAGGTTCTCGTCATTGGCGTTCTCGGCTGCGTTTGTCCAGTTGTGCGATCCGGTGATGACGACCGGATCCCAGGAGGGGTCCTCACCGTCTATGATCCCGTACTTGTGGTGGTGGAGATAGGAGCCCGACTTCAGCTGAACGTCCACCCCCCCGGCAAGGAGATTGTAGTACTGCGTGCCGGTATCGGTGTTGTTGTCCAGCACTCCACGCACCGCTCGCCCCAGCGCCTTCTGTGCGACAAGCGCGATCCGGATGTCGTTCCGGGTCAGCGTCAGCAGGGCGAACGCAACAGAGTGCCGCGCGCTGTCAATCGCGGTAATGATGCGGGATGTCGTCCCGTCACTCGGGCTGAAGGAGCACTCCACCCGGCTGCCGCCGATGGTGAAGCGGTGCGCCGTGTTGTCGGTCTTCCTGGCTCCGAACCGGGACCCCGCCGGGTTGGGGAGGTCATCGCTTCCCCCCCACATCTCTTCGAACTCGTGCGTGTAGGCGAGAGCCAGGGAGACATCCTGCAGCTCGATCGCGTTCTGCTCGTCATCGAACGTGCCCGATTGGGTCGGGTTCCAGGAGCCGGTCCAGACCCAGGTGCTCTCCGGCGCTCCGCCCCGGGCATCGAAGACGAAGAACTTGTTGTGCATCAGCCCCGCGCCTTTGAGCACCGGATCGGATGCATCGGTGATGAGAGGGATGCCGTTTGAGACAAGCAGGTTGAAGGGGGAGTGATCCCGGTTGTCCTCCTCGCATATGACACGCACCTTCACCCCCCTCCTCTTGGCGTTAACGAGCGCGTTCGCCACCCCGGTCCCCGCCGCGCCGCTCATGTTGTAGAGGGCCGCGTCGATCGAACGACGCGCGCCGCCTATCCTGCCTGAGAGGCGGGAGACGAGATTCTGATTGCCGAGAGCCGTGTCAGACCAGGCAACAGAGGGGTCAACACTTCTGTTGAAGTAGACAACGATCTCACCGGTCGCCTGAGGAGGAGACGCGGTGCTCGCAAGAAGTGCCGAGGCGACACTGGTATCGGAGCCGGCAGCGGAGAAGGCCTGAATGTAGTAGGTCGTAGCGGGGTCCAGCCCGTCGAATGAGACCAGATGGTCCGTGACGAGGTCCTCACTCCCGAGAATCCCCATCTCGAAGGAGGGGGTTCTCCCCAGCCGGGCCATGGATGTGCCGGGATGGAGCGTTCTCCAGGTAACAGTCAAACGGGTGGGAAGTATCTCGCTCTCCACCGGGAAGGTGAGGAAGACGGGACCGGATGTGCGTATGTCCTCTCTGGTGCGCGGCAGGAGCTGATACCCCCCAATGTAGGGAGCCGACGTGAGGTACTGCCCCACAACTCCCACCAGGTCAAACGACCCGGCGGGGATCGGTGCACCCGCGAGGTCCGTGGAGTTGTCAACGCGTATCTCCGTCGTATCTTTCCCGTCGGTGAGCGGGTAGTTCGTCCCCCCCGCCCAGATGCCGCTCCCCAGGACCCTCACGCCGTTGAGGCGCACGAGCAACCCTTCGTAGAGTTCCACACCCCCGGCGCCGTCGGAGGCGATGTCTCCAACGGTGAGGAGGAGCGGCTCAGGCACAGGGCCGCTCCCGGCAATCCCATGAAGGACCGGGTTCACGATCTCCGTGAGGCCGGCGAAGGGCTGAAGCAGTCCCGTGACGTTCACCTCCTCACCCCTCCGCACGGCTCCGGAGAAGGATGCCCCGTAGACCGCCATTCCCGCCGAGTTATCCTGGAGATAGGAGGGACCCCCGAACTCGTTTGCGACAGTGATGACACCCCGGATCGTCACGAGCGTGTTGACTCTCAGAGGAACCCCGTTTACGTCGTTCACCTTCACGCTGGTGATCGGTTCGGGAAGGCCGAAGACCACGATGGAGGGGAGCGGGCTGACATTGCGGAACTCCGCTGATCCACGTGTCTGCACCGCCAGAGGGTAGACGGCCGTGCTGTCCGGAGCGGTCACTCCGTTGATCGTGACGACGGTCGAGTCCGCACTCATGGCGACGGATGTAAAGAGTATCGTGTCGCCCTGCACGCTCGCCGTCGCGGTCATCTGTGTGTAGTCCACCTCCGAGAGAGAACGCGACCACTGGAAACCCGCGGGGAGTATGATCCGCAGGTCCGACAGAAGAGATGCGCTGTCCGGCCGGAAGAGGACGGTGAGCGAAATCCGGTCACCGGCAGAGAGGGTGTCCGGCTGCACGGTCGCCGAGCCCGATCCGTCATCTGTCTGGCGGAGGCTGCTGATCCATGAAGAGTTTGCGGAGCTGTTCCCCGATCCCATCGAGGACGCGCTGCTGTTGAAGGCCCAGGCGGAGGGTGTTGTCGCTTCGCCGGCCGATCCCCCCTCAAAGTAGACTGTCCGCCCTCCGTCCAGGCTTCCCGACAGGTGAACCTTCGGGTCCGGAAGGCTGCCGGCATTGCTCGCCCCCCAGGAGAGACCCGAGACATGGAGAGCGGACGGGGTGCGCACCTGGAGAGCATCGCTCGACCCCGCGATCCAGAACGGATTGCCGGAGAAGTAGAGCCCGTTGCCCGCCGAGACGAGAAGGAGAAAATCGGTGGGGTCCAGATCCTCCTGGATCGCCATTTCGGGACGGGCGACAACAATGATGGTCCCCTTCCTGAGGAGGCTCCAGAGGCTGTTGTTGGCAAAGACGAGCGGATCCTGAGGACTCCCGGCAGAGGTGAAATCGCGGATCGTCCACCCGCGGAGGTTCAGGCTGTCCTCCACGACAAGGAGCTCCAGCCACTCGTCCGCACCGCCGGAGTTGTAGAGCTCATTGATGATGACGCCCTGCGAAAATGCCGTGATGCGGACGGCAAGGAGGAGGAGAACCGCAAATCGTGTCAAAGGAAGGAGAGGCCTTTCTGTTGGGAGTTCCCTTATCTTCACACCTCACTGGAAGATAGGCATGTCATCTGGCAGGTGCAAGAAGGCAGAGGGGTCCGCCAAATTGCATTTTGACGGATTTTTCTAGATGTTCTCGAAGCGGCACTAGAGACGAGTTGAACGAGAGGGTACCATGCACAAGAAACTCTTTATCCCGGGTCCGACCGAAGTGGCTCCCGAGGTTCTCCAGAAGATGGCCACCCCGATGATCGGCCACCGTACGAAGGATGCCTCAAAGCTCCAGCGGGAGATCAGCGAGAAGATGCGCAAGGTCATGTATACGGAGCATCCCATCCTCCTCTCCACCAGTTCCGGCTCAGGACTCATGGAGGGCTCGATCCGGTCGCTCACCGCAAAGAGGGCGATTGTCTTCACCGTGGGGGCGTTCGGAACCCGCTGGTACAAGATGGCCGAGGCAAACGGCGTCCCGGCCGACAAATGGGAAGCCGAGTGGGGAAAGCCGGTCACTCCTGATATCGTGGAGAAGTACCTCTCCACAGGGAAGTACGATGTCATGACCGTCACCCATAACGAAACGAGCACCGGGGTGATGAACCCCGTCGAGGAGATCGCGGAGGTACGGAAGAAGTACCCCGACGTCCTCTGGCTCCTCGACGCCGTCAGCTCGCTTGCGGGGGCGAAGATCGAGGTGGACAGGCTCGGCATTGACGTCTGCATCTCATCAATGCAGAAGGCGCTGGCTCTTCCTCCGGGGCTGGCGGTCTGCTCGGCTTCGGAGCGGGCCCTCGAGCACGGCAAACAGGTGAAGCAGAGAGGGTGGTACCTCGATCTGCTGGAGATCTACAAGTACGTCCAGTCGAAGGATCACCAGTACTCCGCGACTCCGTCGCTTGCGCACATGTTTGCCCTCAACTTCCAGCTGGACCGCATACTTGCGGAGGGGCTCGAGAACCGGTTTGCCCGCCACAGGGAGATGGCGCGCTCTTCCCCGATGAGCGGTACGCATCGCTCACGCTCACGGCCGTCACGAACACCCGGAACATCTCCGTCAAAGATCTCAACGGCGAGCTCGGCACGATGGGGATGCAGATCTCCAACGGATACGGAGATCTCAAGGAGAAGACATTCCGGATCGCCCACATGGGTGAGCTGACAATGGCGGACATGAAGGAAGTCACCGGCGCGATAGAGAACATCCTGCATCTCTCCTAGATCCGTTCAGATGGCCATACTGCGCCCGTTCAGAGGATACCGTCCGCTGCCGCAGTACGCCGCGGAGGTTGCCTCCAAACCCTACGACGTTCTCAGCTCGGAGGAAGCCCGCACCGAAGCCCGGGGAAAACCGCTCTCCTTCCTCCACGTCGGAAAACCGGAGATCGACCTTCCGCCGGAGATGGATCTCTACGATGAACGTGTGTATCAAAAAGGGAGGCACAACCTCCAGGGACTCATCCGGGAGGGGATTCTCAGACAGGATGACAGACCCTGTTTCTATGTCTACTCACAGACCATGGGGAATCACACCCAGTACGGCATCGTGGGATGTGCCTCCGTCTCGGAGTACCTCGACAACACCATCAAGAAGCACGAACTCACCCGGAAGGAGAAGGAAGACGACCGGACCAGGCACGTGGAGGTCACCGGCGCCCACACGGGCCCCATTTTCCTCACCTACCGGTCCGTACCCGCCATCGACGGGATCGTGGAGGAGGTGTGCACCGGGCGTCCTGTCTATGATTTCCGTGCGGAAGACGGGATAGGGCATCGCCTCTGGGTGATAGAGGACGAGGAGACGAAGGAGCGACTGGAGAGGGAATTCCAGAACGTGCCAAACTTCTATGTGGCCGACGGTCATCACCGCTCTGCGGCCGCCGCCCGCGTCGGGAAGGAGATGGCCGATCGGAATCCCAGTCACACGGGAGAGGAGGAATACAACTTCTTCCTCGCGGTCCTCTTTCCGAGCACCCAGCTGCGCATACTGGATTACAACCGGGTCGTAAAGGACCTCAACGGCCGCTCCCGGGAGGAGTTCCTCAAAGAGCTAGGCGCATCCTTCGAGGTCCGGCCCTCATCGGCCCCGGTCAGCCCCTCCCGCAAGGGGGAGATCGGCATGTACCTTCCCCCTCATTGGTACACGCTCCGGGCCCTCCCGGGGAGAGAGCATGACTCGGATCCGGTAGCCCGACTGGAGGTCTCCCTCCTTGAGCGGGAAGTTCTGGGCCCCCTCCTGGGGATCGAAGACCCGCGGACAAGCAAACGGATCGATTTTGTCGGAGGCATACGCGGCCTTGCGGAGCTCCAGAAGCGTGTCGACTCCGGCGAGATGGCCGTGGCCTTCGCCCTCTTCCCCACCAGCATCGATGAGCTGCTGGCCATCGCCGATGCCGGCAAGATCATGCCCCCCAAATCGACATGGTTCGAACCAAAGCTCCGGGACGGGATGGTCATCCACACGCTGACCTAGCAGCCGGTTCTGTCTCGACTCTCAGACGCATCCCCGGCACTGTATGGGCGCTGGGGTTCGTCAGCCTCTTCATGGACATCTCCTCGGAGATGATCCATAGCCTGCTCCCCCTGTTTCTCGTCTCGACGCTCCATGCGACATCGATCTCCGTCGGCCTCATCGAGGGTGCAGCGGAGGCAATCGCACTCACGAGCAGATCCCTCTCCGGCTCCCTCAGCGACCGGCTGAGAAGACGCAAGGGAGTGACGTTCGTGGGGTATGCTCTTGCCGCAGTCACGAAGCCCCTGTTCGCTCTCGCAACAGGTGCTCCTCTGGTCTTCGTTGCTCGAAGCATCGACCGTCTCGGGAAGGGGATACGCGGCGCCCCCAGGGATGCTCTCATCGCTCACGCTTCTCCGAAAGCGCTCAGAGGAGCGGCGTACGGCCTTCGCCAGTCGCTCGACTCAACGGGTGCAGTCCTCGGTCCCCTGCTGGCCATGGCTCTCATGCTCGCAACAGGCGGGAGCTTCCGGACCGTCTTCTGGGTTGCAGTGATTCCAGCCGTTCTCGCCCTCACCATCCTCGCCTCTGCTGTGCGGGAGCCGCCACACACCTCAGAGAGACCGGAGCAGCCGGCCCTCCGGGTGAGGGGCCTCGCCGGGCTCGGGTCCGCCTACTGGCTTGTCGTCGGTGCGGGAAGCGCCTTGACGCTGGCACGGTTCAGCGAGGCTTTCCTGCTGCTCAGGGCGCAGAGCATCGGGCTGACACCGAGTCTGATTCCGCTCGTCTTCGTCCTCCTGAGTGCGGTCTCTTCCCTGTCAGCATACCCCTTCGGCCGACTCTCCGACCGGTTCGGACGAAAGGGCCTGCTCGTTGCGGGGCTCCTGTCGCTTGTCTGCTCAGATCTCACACTCGCCCTGGCAGCCACGGCATGGCACATTGCCCTCGGAACCGCACTCTGGGGGCTGCATCTGGGGATGACACAGGGACTGTTGGCCGCACTGGTTGCCGACGTCGTCCCCCAGAATCTTCGGGGGACTGCCTTCGGTGTCTTTGGTATGGCAAGCGGCATCGCCACGCTGCTTGCAAGCGTGGGGGCCGGCCTGCTGTGGGAAGCGTATGGACCCTCAGCCCCGTTCCTGGCAGGCGCATTCCTTGCCACAACTGCCATCGTTCCGTTCCTCTGCATCAGGCCGAGGTCGTGACAGGCACGTCCGTCGCGTTTGCATCATTCCCCCGAGCGCCATACATTGAGCTCCACTCTCCGCCACAAGGAGGTCATGAACGCAAAGCGTCTCACCGGCCACTCGAGCTCCCTCCTCATGCTTGCGGCTTTCCTCTGCGCGGGCTGTTCGTCAAGGCCGCCGGCCGAGAGGATGCCCGGCACCGCGGTCGATTGGAACATCACGGCTTCCAGGATCAAGGGTCTCCTCTCAGACTATGAGGGGAGCGACCGCCCGGGCGCAGCGCTGATGGTGACCAGAGGCGAGACCCTCATCCTGCGGGAATGCCTGGGGGCGGCTGACCTGGAGAACGAGGAGGCCGTCCAGCCGGAGACCAACTTCCGGCTGGCCTCGGTAACGAAGCAGTTCACGGCAATGGCGGTACTGATCCTGATCCAAGAGAAGAAGCTGAGATACGAGACCAGGCTCACGGAGATCTTTCCCGCCTTTCCGCAGTACGGCTCGGCCATTACAGTCGAACACCTCCTCGAGCATACCTCGGGGCTACCCGACTACGAGAGCCTCCTCCCCGACACGCAGACGGTGCAGGTGAAGGACCGGGACGTCCTCCGGTTGATGATGGAGCAGGACTCCACCGGCTTCGCACCCGGTTCCGCGTTTCGTTACAGCAACTCTGGCTACGCGGTGCTGGCGATGGCCGTGGAGAAGATCTCGGGGCTCCCGTTCGCCGAGTTTCTTGCGGCCCGGATCTTTCGTCCCCTGGGGATGACAAACACGGTGGCCTTCGAACGGAACGTTTCCACCGTCCCCCACCGTGCCTACGGCTACTCCCGGGGAGACCAGGGATGGATGCGCACGGATCAGAGCACGACCAGCGCGGTCCTGGGAGACGGCGGCATCTACTCCTCGCTGGTCGACCTGGCCAGATGGCTGGACCTCCTCCAGGGACGGGAGGCGTTGATCCCCCCCGAGGCGCTCGCCCGGGCGTTCCTCCCGGCCACGTTGAGCCGCGGCGAGGAGGTGCCCTACGGGTACGGCTTTCGCCTCGACGCGTACCGCGGGATGAGGAGAATCTACCACGGGGGGAGCACCAGGGGATTTCGGAACAGCCTGCAGTGGTTTCCCGATGAAGATCTGACGGTGGTCTTTCTCTCGAACCGGGACGAGGTCTCGGAGGAGATGCTGGACGCCATCCTTGATCTCCTCCTCCCGGCATCACCGCAGGACTCGATCAGACACGACCTGGACGATAGTGACCAGGCGACCCTTTCCGGAGGAATAGAGCCAAACGACACAGGAGTGACAGCGGAGGGCCAGACAGATGCCGAGACTCATCCCCTCACCTTCGATCATCGAATCAGCCGGGAACAGACCCAAGCTCATCGAGGAGTACATCGGGCGGGTGAACACCGGGACCGACCGGGTCAGCATCGCCCGGATGAAGAGTCCGGGAGGGTGGGCCGAGCCGGGGCAGCAACCTGCATTTGACGAGTTCACCCTGGTGCTGCGGGGAATGCTCCTGGTCGAGTCCGAGGAGGGAACGCTGGAGGTCCATGCCGGCCAGGCCGTCATCGCGCGTCACGACGAATGGGTCCGGTACAGCACCCCCCTCGATGAGGGGGCAGAGTACGTTGCGGTCTGCCTGCCGGCATTTTCTCAGGAGACCGTTCATCGGGACGCCTGAGTAGGGGATGTGCCTCCTCAGAGGGCCTTTCTGTAGACGAGGATCACCACCGGCTCCTCGCCTCCCCAGCTCGAGCGGCGCTCTGTCACGGTGAGCGTCATACCTCCATCGGAGAGGCTGAAGGTGTTCGTGGAGGTCACCGGGCTCGTCCCCTGAGAGGTCTCGACCCGCGCATCCATGATCAGGTGCAGGGTCTTTCCGTCCTCTCCCCACCGAGCGCGCACCGACATGGAATCCGCCCAAGCCGCCTTGTGTCCGAAACGGCGCCACCGTTCTTCAGCTGCCCGGACCGGAGGGCCGCCGATCAGGAGCGACTTGGAGGTGCTCAGCTCCCGGTGGTGCGTGAACCGCTCGTAGGAGCCCTTCGTGCTGATGGTGATCTGATTCCCCTTCTGATCGATGTGCATCGTGTAGGAGGGGGGAAAGATGTTCACGCTTGCCTTCCTGTCCAGCTCCCAGTGACCCGAGTAGTCAGGGCGGTAGTCCAGATACCGCCTGGTCATCGTCGGTCTCTTCCCCGCCAGGATCATGAACTCGGCGGGAGGAACGACGACAAACTCCGGCCCGAGCCCCTCCACGATCTTCCTCATCCGCTGCACGTCGTTGCTCTCCCTGACATGGACCGGAAGGAAGTAGGGGCGCACTGGATTGAGCGCTGCAAGCTCCTTCATGTCGAGCACCACCTGCTCGGCGGTCTTCTGCGGATGAACGTAGTACTGGTAGGAGATGAGCGGGCGCCCGTCACGGAAGTCGTAGGTGTTTGCAGGGCCGTACCCGTTCAGAAATCCCGCCACGTGGGGCATGTTCTGGTAGTAGGTATCCACCACCTCTCTGGAAAGATCAATGTTCCCCACCATCCTGTTTCCCTCGGTGTAGTCCATGATGCCGAAGACATGGAGGTCCAGCCTCTGCATCAGCGTGTCGGCCTTCCGGAGCACGCCGGGGAGCTTCTCCGGCGGGTAGGATTTCGGGTAGAGGTACCCCGGACCGCTGAGGCTCCCGATGAAGTAGTCGTTCTCCGTTGCGCCTTCGTAGTAGTACTGGAGGAGGGCCGGCGCCAGGTCAATCCACTCCATGTTCGTCTCCCAGCCGTACGGGATCTCACCCCGCCCGGGCCCCAGCCATGAGCCGATGCCGAGCCCGTCACTCTGTATGAGTGTGACGTAGACCTTCTCTTCGACCTTCGGGTCGGGGTCATGCCGCGCCTTCTGCCTGAATGCAAAACCGGGCGAGGCCGGCATCTGGCCGTGGAAACTCATGTTCGGCAGCGTTGCGAGCCCCTCGGCCACCACCAGCGCGTTGCGCGAGACCATCGTCAGGTGCTCGGCCTCCTGGTCCTTGCAGTAGGAGTGCCAGCCAAAGACGTACGCGTAGGGGTTCATCTCGCTCATGATCCTGTCGGCCAGGGCATACTCCGCCGCGTCCTCCGGGCTCGTGGAGAGATCGGTAAAGAACGCCTTCTGGAGGATCCCGAAGTCGGCAATACCCGGTTGCATGCCGGGGTTCCCGTTGAGACCCTTGCACCATTCACCCAGGTAGATGAGATAGTCCTTGCTGCACCTCTCCCAGTACTCGTCGTATGCCCAGCGGAAGATCTCCACATCCTCCATTCCGCGGAATCTGTTTCGGAAGTCCGCCACCATCTCCAGCCCCAGCTCCTTCACCAGGTAGAGATGCTCCTCGGTGATGACGAGCGCCTCTTCCAGCCCCGCGACGGTGAAAGCGACCATGAGAGAGGGAACGACCTCGGGATCCCATATCACGTACCCTTTGAGGTGCTGCCTGTACTTCCTGACCGCATCATCAACCGAATGGACGACCGTCGCATCAACGCCATGCCGCTTTTCGTAGTAGGCCAGCACGTCCCGGACATTGGGATGCTTGTAGTTGTCAGGATAGATGAGGTAGACGTTGGCGCCCTCTCTGTTCGCAAGCCCCTGAAGGCTCAGCATCATGGCCTGCCACGGGAGATCGTTGACCGCTTCGAAGTATCCCGAAATGTTCATCACGGTCACCTCGATCCTCTCCTGTGCCTGCGGGGCTCCCTCCGCCTCACGGGGCGCGAAGTGGACCGGGAGCAGCATGGCCAGCAGCATTGTCGATAATCCTCTCATGTCCCGCCTCCTGTCAGAGGTTGTGTGTGTGAACGTCCCCCTCGTTCAGAGAACCTTGCGATACACAAAGACCGTGACCGGCTCCTCCCCGTCTCTGGAAGACCTCCACTCCTCCACGATGAGCGTCATGCCGCCGTCAGCCAGGCGGAACGTGCTCCTGCTCGAGAGGGGGAACGTCCCCTGAGACGTCTCCAGCGTCACGTCCGTTTCAAAGACCAGTCTCTCTCCCCCTTCATCCCAGTCTGCCCGCGTGGAGATGGAATCGGACCAGGCGGCCTGGTGACCCATGCGCCGGGTCCGCTCCTCCAGGGAAACCACCGGCTCTCCGCCAATGACCAGTGTCTTGGTGGTCTTCAGCTCCCGGTGATGAATGAACCGGTAGTAGAGAGCCGTCGTCGTCAGCGTGATAATATCCCCCCTCTGGTCCACGTCCAGGAGAAAGGACGAGGGGAAGATGTTCTTGCTCGCCTTTACGTCCAGCTTCCAGTGGCCCGAGAAGTCCGGGTGGTAGTCGAGATACCTCCTGGTCATCGTCGGTTTCTTCCCCGCCATGATCATGAATTCGCGGGGCGGCACGACCTCGAATTCGGGTCCGAGTCCCTCGACGATGCGGGACATCCGCCGGACATCGTTGTTCTGACGGACGTGGACGGCCAGGTAGTAGGGGCGCTTTGGATTCAACCGGGCCAGCTCCTTCAGGTCGAGCACCACCTCCTCGGCGCTCTTCTCAATGTCGACGTAGTAGTTGTAGGAGATGAACGGCCGCCCGTCACGCCAGTCATAGGTGTTCCCGGGGCCGTAGCCGTTGAGGAATCCGGTTACGTGAGGCATGTTCTCGTAGTAGATGTCCACGACATACTTCGGCAGGTCCACGTTCCCCACGATCCGATTCCCCTCGACGTAGTCCATGATCCCAAACACGTGGAGGTCAAGCCTCTGCATCAGCGTGTCGGCCATTCGAAGGGCACCCGGGAGCTTCTCCACCGGGTACGCCTTCGGGTAAAGGTAGCCGGGGCCGCTCAGGCTCCCGATGAAGTGGTCGTTTGAGGTGGCCTCCTCATAGTAGTACTGGAGCAGGGCCGGCGCCAGGTCGATCCACTCCATGTTCGTTTCCCATCCGTAGGGAATCTCACCGCGCCCGGGACGAAGCCACGAGCCGAGCCCGAGCCCGTCACTCTGTATCAGAAGGAGGTACACCTTCTCCCGGATCTCGCGCTCCGGGTCGAATACTCCCTTCTGCTTGAACTGGAACCCGGGCGTGGTCGGCATCTTCCCGTGAAAACTCATGTTGGGGAGCGTGGCAACGCCTTCGGCTATGACCAGCGCGTTCCGCGAGACCATCGTGAGATGTTCCGCCTCCTGGTCCTTGCAGTAGGAGTGCCAGCCGAAGACGTAGGCATAGGTCTTCATCTCGCTCATGATCCTGTCCGCGAGCTTATACTCCTCGGGGTCGGCCGGACTCGCGGAGAGGTCCGTGAAGAACGTCCGGTGAGCCACGCCGAAATCAGCGATCCCCGGCACCATCCCCGGCTTGCCGTCCAGCGTGCACCACTCGCCCAGATAGACCAGATAGTCGCGGCTGCACCGCTCCCAGTACTCGTCATAGGCCCACTGGAATATCTCCACATCAGATGCCCCGCGAAATCTCTCGCGGAAGTCAGCCACGGGCTTCAGTCCGTACTTCTTCGCCAGGGGGATGTAGGCCTCGGTGACGATGAGCGCATCTTCCAGTCCGGCCACGGTGAACGAGACCATCAGCGACGGCACCACCTCCGGGTCCCAGACAACGTATCCTTTCATGTAGCGGCTGAACCTTCGGAGCGCGGCCTCGGGGGAGTCCAGCGTGGAGGTCTCCACGTGATGCCTGCTCCTGTAGTACTCCAGCACGGCCCTGACGTTTGGATGCTCGTACGCATCCGGGTAGAGCAGATAGAGCTGCGGTGCGTCCCTGTTCACCACGCCCTGAAGACCCAGCATCAATGCCTGCCACGGCAGGTCGCCCTCCGCCTGCCAGTTCCCCGACATGTCCATGACGGAGACCGGGAGGGGCTCCTGCTGCGGCAGGCCCGGGAGTGCCCTGCCGGCGTGGGTGAGTATCGAGACGAGACAGAGGAAGAGTATTGCGCGGATCTCCATGGAGACGGTCCTCCTGATTTCAGTAGGGGAATCTGCGTAGCGGCTGCGGCGGCCTTCCGGCCACACCTATGGTACAAATCGGATAGACCATACGCCACCCTCCGGGCTTTACTCTTGTCCGGTTTTCCTCTATTATCCAGTCGGACGGCGCCAGGGCATCACACGCCCTGGCGGACCTGCCCCGGGTTGAACAGGTGGATGGGGAAACGAGGAAGGGATCGGGCGGGGCGGCAATCCACCGGAGGTTCAGAAGCCACAGTGAGCGGAATCGGGCCGCGGAGAATCACCATTCCGTTGAAACCTATCACACAGCTCTTTCGGGTACCCGCCATTACGCTGGGGGTCGCTTTCTTCTTCGTGGGGGTAGTCGAGTGGCTCCTCCATGACGAGAAGTACTGGCTGATCCTCGGTCTCGCGCTCACCTTCGTGGCCCTGATGATCCAGCTTTCCAGAACCAGGAAACATCGCGAGCGGCAGACGTGAGCGCTCCGCCGGTTTAGAGCTCCTTGATGAGCTTGACCACTTTCCAGACGAAGTTCACATCCCGCTTCTTCGCGGTCACCGGCTCGAAATCCGGATTGAGCGGGACAAGGTGGATGTAGTTCCCCTCGAACTTCACCTTCTTCAGTGTATCTTCGCCATCGACACGCACCACGCAGATGTCCCCGCTGCGCGCCTCCCGCTGAGGGCTCACGATGACGACGTCTCCATCCTCTATCCGGGGAGCCATGCTGTTTCCCTTCACCTTGAGCGCGAACGCCTGGGGGTCCTTGACGTCGTCTACGGTGACGTAGTTGTCAACGTAGTCGGGATGGAACATCGTGGTGACCCGTCCGGCGGGAACTGCCGAGACGAGCGGCAGGTCCGCCAGGTGCGACTTCTTTCTCCCCGTTGCCGTGAGCGGATAGACATTGTCCGGCCTATGCGGCACGGGATACATCTCCCCCTCTCCGGTCAGCAGCCACGTCGGCTGGACGCTCGTCGTCTTTGCGATCTTGGTGATGGAGACACCATCCGGCACCTGTTCCCCCTTCTCCCAGCGCTGAAGGGTCCTGGTGACGATCCCCACCTTCTCCGCAAGCGTTGCCTGGTCGAGGTGCTTGGATTCACGCGCTGTCCTGAGCCGTTCACCAATGGTCGATTTCATGATTCCCCGGCAGACATATTTGTCTATTTTTTGCTTGACAGGACGACAATTTTGTCGTATCTTGCCCGCAGCGAATATACGAAATCGAAACCGTTCTGTCAAGCACTTTTCCGCTCTATCGTCATTCAGACAAGGAGGGAGTCAGATGGGCCTGATACGATATCACCTGGGAATCGGAGGCTGGGAACACGAGACGTTCGATGACTGCTTCTACCCCCGCGCCGGGTACTCCTCCCTCCAGAAACTCACCTACTACTCCACCTTTTTCAGCTCGGTGGAGGTCCGGGCGACCTTCTGGGACGAGAGCCTTTCCTCCTCTGATGCCCGGGGGTGGTCGGAGGCTGTCTCCGGCAACGGGGAGTTTCTCTTTCTGGTCAAACTCCACTCTCTCTTCACGCACAGGCGGGAGTTCCGCCCCGGAGCCACGAGAAACACCCGGGGGATTCTCCAGGAGCTGGCACGGCACAACAGGCTCGGGGGCCTCCTCATGCAGTTCCCCTACTCCTTCACCAATACCAGCAGCAACAGGTTCCATCTGACAAAACTGGCGGAGCTCTTCCGCGGGTTTCCCCTGTTCGTCGAGCTCCGGCACGCGTCCTGGAACCAGAGAGGGCTGCCGGGGCTCCTCCAGGACGTCGGGCTCTCCCCCGTCAACGCAGACCTGCCGCGTATGCAGCAGTACATGCCGTTCTTCACGAGAACCGTGGGGGACACCGCATACCTCAGGCTGCACGGACGGAATGAAAAGGGATGGCTCGCAAACGACATGGACGCCCGCTACGACTACCTCTACAACAGCAGAGAGCTCATCGAGCTGAAGCGGAGGGTGGAAAACCTCTCCCGACACTGCAGCCGCGTCATTGTGACGTTCAATAACACGACCGGGGGAAAGGCCATCCCGAACGGGCTCTGCCTCACGACACATCTGAGAGGCGGCAAGCAGCTGGTCCTCCCCGCCGCAAGCCTCTCCTCATTCCCGCACCTTCAAGAGATCGGGAGTCCGGACGCCGAAGAGCTTTCGCTCTTCTCCGGTGGAACGTACCGCCGCGCGATGTGAGTGCCTCTGCAAGAAGAATGCCGCCCCGCTGCCGCTCAACGGCGGGGGCGCCGCCTCCCTTTTCGCACCTGGGGGCGAAGGAGAGCGTGGATATCTTCGGTGAAGGAACCGAGGTAGGGATATGCTGCCGGTGAAGTCGCAAGGCCCAGCGTGACAGGCAATCTGAAGAGCTCGCGGGCCACGTTTCTGCTCTCTTCCCCTCTGCGAAGCACCCGCTCCAGAAACGTCTTCTTCCACAATGGATGGCCCAGGTCGGCTGCCACAGAAGCGGATGCTCTCTGCCGGAACGCGACGAGGAACTCCTTCATGTTGGATGTCGCCGTCTTGCCATGGACGACCACAATCAACCGGTCCGGGACAAAGCAGTAGGCAAACACGTCGAACTGACCCAGCCGGGCCGTCTCACGGAGGAGGTCAAGGATGGCGACGACAACACCCTTCTGGACAAAGACCGGGCGCGATCGATACGTGGTGAGCGTGATGATGTACCGGTGCGTTCCGGTGTAGTCGAAGCCCGTCCGCTTGCCATCGGCCGCGCTCCGAAGGCGCATCACAGTCTCTGTCGCCACTAGAGCAACCCCTTCGCGAGTCCTCCGTCCACACTGACCGTCGCCCCCGTCACGTAGCTCGCCTTCTCCGATGCGAGAAAGACAATCACGTTCGCAAGCTCCTCCGGGTCGCCCAGCCTCTGCGCCGGTATCTCCCTCGCCGCTCCTCTCAGGTACTCCTCCAGAGAGAGATTCGCCCTCTGCGCACGCGCGGAGGCAAGCTCCCGCTGCCTCGCGGTCAGTATGTATCCCGGGCTCACGTTGTTGATGAGGATACCGTCCTGTGCGTTCTGGTTCGCCAGGACCTTGGAAAGACCCAGAATGCCCGGACGGACGGTGGAGGAGATCACCAGGTCATCAATCGGCTGCTTGGCTGAGACCGATGTGATGTTGACGATGCGACCCCACCCCTGCTTTCGCATCTGCGGGAGAACCTCCCGTATGGAACGGATGGTGCTCATGAGATTCTGTTCGATCCCCTGCTGCCAGGCCCTGTCGGTCAGATCGGTAAAACGCGCGACCGGGGGCCCGCCCGCATTGGTCACCAATATGTCTATCCGCCCGAAGCGCCTCTTTGCCACAGCGATCAGGTGTCTGATGTCTCTGGCCTTCCTCAGGTCAGCCACAACGGGAAGGACCGTCGCCTCCCCCTCCGGCACCGATGCACGGATCTCCTTCGCGGCTGCATTGATTCGCTTCCTGTTCCGGGAGCAGATCACCACATGGGCACCCTCACGGACAAAGCCGGCGGCCGCTGCCTTCCCGAGCCCCTGGCTCGCCGCGCAGACAATCGCAACCCGTCCCCGTAGGCCCAGATCCATCGCCACTCCCTCCTAGATGCTGATTCCGTGCGACCGCAACTTGGCGGTGATCCGCTGAACGGCCTCCTCTTCGCTGATGAGGAGCCGCGCATTGGTCGTCCGCACCGCGATCTCCAGCGGGTCCCGCTGATACTTCAACCAGAGCCAGATGCTGTACCCCAGACGGTCAAGATCGTGCGAATCTACCGCCGGAATGCCCTCGACGCTGCCGTGTGCGATCTTCGCAAGGCTATCCTCCGGGGCGCGCTCGATCTCCGATGGCGGTTTCGTCGTCATGTCGTGCGTCTTCCTCTCCGTGTGTGGTGGACGTGGAGCGGAAATATAGCAAGAAAAAGGGTAAGAAACCGGACTCCTCTAGAGTTCGTAGCCAACCTGGAAGTAGAGGAGGAGCGGGCCCAGCTGGAACGGGTTCTCCGGAAGGTCCTTGTTGAAGAAGAAGGCCTGACCCGCGCTGAAGTAGGCCGGCCCGATAGGCGTGTCGATCGCAAGCTCGAGTCCAACCCCGTGGCGAAGGGCGCTGAGCTTGATCTCTTCCGGGACCTTAGAGATCGTTCCGAGATCGTACCGGAGCCGGAGGTAGGAATCAAAGAGAATCTTGAACGGGAGCAGGTAGCGGAGCTCCAGATTGAGCAGCAGGAGCTGACGCCCGCGTTGCTCGTCCTCACGGGTTCCGAAGAACGCACCCCGCCCGCCGAGCCGAAACTGCTCGCCGAGCGGCATGGTCTTGTCGGCAAAGCCCAGCGTCAGGTTCGGGTGAAATGCAAAGTGTCTTCCCAGAGAAGTGTAGCTCTCGTACATCAGCCGGAGGGCATTGTATCCCTCCCCGGGGGTGGTCCCGAGCCTCTCCGAAGCGAACTCGTAGGAGACATCCAGACCGATCCCGTCCGTGGCGAACGGATAGCTGTTCTTTGAATCGATGATCGTGCCCACGGTGACGACGCTGAGACGATAGTGATCTTCCAGCGCCGCGCTCCCCTCCCTGTCGATGATCCTGACATCCTGGAGACCGTACCGCACGAAGGCGTTTCCCAGACGCTCGAGTTGACTCCCGAAGGTGAGATCTGCGCCGTACCGTTGCTCGCGGTACTCTCCCACCCGCTCCAGCTCCCACCGGTCCTCGCCCTGCGGGATGTTTTCCGTGTAGAGGTAGTTGTCGCGAAACCCGGTGAACGCCGTGAGACCGATGGTCAGGTACGTGTCAAACAGCCGTCGGACACTGAACTGCCCCAGGAAGTCAACGTTTCGGGACCCGCCTGTGACGCTCAGACCGAGCTGCATCCCCGCACCTCTCCAGTTCACGTCGCTGTACTCCACCGACCCCTGGAGGTTCCGCTCGTTGTCCGCCCGGAGTCCGAAACGCATCAGCTGTGAGGGACGTTCTTTGAGACGAAGCGTCAGCACCGGTCGCCGGTCCCAGTAGGTTACCTCCAGATAGACGTACTCGAACAGGGTCGTCCCGCTGATGGTGGAGATCCCCTCGCGGGCCTTCTCGATGTCAAACACGTCACCCTCCTGGAGAGGAAATTCCCTCAGAACGTACCAGTCCTTCGTCCGCGTTTCCCCCTCGACATCGATCCGTTCTATGATCCCCTCGTTGACGACAACGGTGAGGAGTCCGCTTTCACGGTCGAACTGGAGTGCATCGATGCGGGCAAGGGAGTAGCCCTGATCCCGGTACATTCTCAGGACGCTCTCAATGGCCCCGCGCGATGTGCTGTTGTTGAGCGGCCTGTCGATGAGCGGACCGAAAGGCTTCTCCAGCAACTCCACCGGGATGTTCTGCCCGTCCATGATCCGGACCCCTCTCAGCAGAGGGTTGGGATCGCATCTGTAGACGACATGGGTCGAGGCCGAGTCCCAGATGATCTCGGCGTGCACATCCTGGAAATCTCCCAGAGCGTAGAGGATGTTTACATGGTCCTTCACCTCTTCCAGCGAGATCCCCCGCCTCCGCGCATCAAGGCTGATGTGTTCACGCAGGCTGTCCGGAACCCATTCCCCCGAGAAGCTGACATCCCCGGGCGGAAAGATCGGTGACGGGTTGGCCTCCTGAAGGCCCAGCAGCGCGGCACGCGTCTCTTTGTACAGAGCACGTATTGCCGGCATCTCCCGCTCAGCGGTCTCCTCACCCAATCGAACCAGCGAATCCAGCCCGGAGAAGTTCGAAGAGAGGTGTCCACCCACCTCCGGCATGATGACGATATCCGCTTTCCCCAGCTGCTCCTCGTTGGAGAGCTGCATCATGATCCCCATGATCTGATCGGCGGTCTCCCATGGTGTCTTCATCTGGTCGGGTTGTCGGAGCCCGCTCGTCGCGTCCACGGCAATGATGATGTCGCACTCCGCTTCCTCTGCGACATCCACTGGGATGTTCGTCACAAGACCCCCATCCACCAGCTGCATTCCCTCCTTCTCAATGGGTGTAAAGAGAAGCGGCACGGTGGTGGTGGCACGAAGTGCCTCGGCAAGCGATCCCTCATGGAGGACGATCCGCTTGCCGGAGACGAGATCTGTGGCAACGGCCCTGAAGGGGATCTTGAGATCGTCAAAGCTGGGGTTGGGATGGTAGAGAGACTGAAGCGTCAGGATGCTGAGCATGTCGGTCAGGCGCTGCCCGCTCGATACAGCAGGCGGAATCACCGGCTGGAAACCCCTGAACCTGACCACGAGAAAGCTTCGATCAACGGCAAGCTTCTGATCGGGAAAGAGTTCGGTTCTCCTCGTGTCCTCGACCAGCGAGAGGACCTCGTCCCAGTTCGTCTCGAGCGCAATGCTTTCGATCTCGGCCGTGGTCCATCCCGAGGCGTAGAGCCCCCCGATGATCGCCCCCATGCTGGTGCCGGAGATGAAGTCGATGGGAACCCGATGACGCTCCAGAGCCTTCAGAACGCCGATCTGCGACATGCCCCGCGCCCCCCCTCCGCTCAGGACGAGGCCTATCCTGGGACGTCGGAGTTGCCTCCGTGGGAGGACATCGATTGCCCCGGGGCGGGCGTCACGGAATTCCGGGTGAACGAGTATCCGCTGCTCTGCGGGTTCCCGCCCTGCAGCAGACGAGGGTGTGTGAACGCAGGCGAGAAGGAGACACAGCAGGAGAGCATGGTGAAGACGGCTG
>WOR8_10000384_pt1 | contig 45784 bp, 31 predicted proteins | sample DeeMarSeWOR38_10_FD_19890 | JGI IMG/M metagenome (IMG submission 19890)
GAAGCGGGCGAGATCGTCGGCTACATCGGCCCGAACGGGGCCGGCAAGTCTACTACCATCAAGATGATGACCGGTATCCTGAAACCGACTGGCGGCGTTATCCAGGTCAACGGTCTGACACCCTACGAGAACCGCATCCGCCAGGCGCAGATCATGGGTGTGGTTTTCGGGCAGCGCACACAGCTTTGGTGGGACTTGCCGGTGATCGAGTCGTTCAAAATCTTGAAAGAGATTTACAAAGTTGACCAAAAGACCTTCGGCGATCACATGGGCATGTTCAATGAACTGGTCGGGTTGAAGGCGCTGTATTCTCAGCAGGTGCGCACGCTCTCGCTTGGCCAGCGCATGTTGTGCGACATCACCGCTTCCTTCCTGCACAACCCGCAGGTGGTCTTCCTGGATGAGCCCACCATCGGGCTAGACATTTCCATCAAAGCCAAGATCCGTTCCGTGATCCAGGAACTCAACAGTAAGCGCCAGACTACAATTATCCTGACCACACATGACCTGGGCGATGTGGAGGCGCTGTGCAAACGCATCATCATCATCGACAAGGGGAAAATCCTGTACGATGGGGATATCAAACAGGTCAATGCCCTGTTCGGTGCTTACCGGACCCTGAAACTGCAGATCGATGATTTTTCGGAATCCACGCTGAGGGAGTTGCGCAAGAAATTCGACGGACGCTTCAGCGGAGATCACGGCATCACCGTTGCCGAGACCGAGGAATTCTGGACAGATGTGACCATCGACCAGGCGCGCACCCATCTCTCGGATGTGCTCAGTGCAGTAATGACAAATTTTCCCGTGTATGACGTACGCATTGTTGAAATATCGATGGAAAACGTTGTCAAGCAAATTTACGATGGAGCGTTGGAATGAGAAGGTATCTGTCGCTGACGCGTGCCAGCTTCCAGGAGTGGATGGCTTATCGATTGGGGTTCTTCTTTACTATCATTGGCAATATCGTCTATCTGGGTGTGGCCTATTATCTCTGGAGCAGCATTTACGAGCATTCCACCGTCATCCGCGGAATGACGTTCAACGAAACTTTTATTTATGTAGCCCTGGGCAGCGCGATCTTTATTCTGTTGAAAACCTATGCCGACTGGATCATCAGCCACGAAATCCGCGAAGGCATTATTGCTATTCATCTAACCAAACCGCTGGACTTCCAGCTGTACTCCCTCTTCTCCAGCCTGGGCGGGATACTGATGAACCTGGCTGCGATCAGTATCCCTACCATCCTGGTGCTTACTTTGGTGTTCAAAGTCCAGATTGCGCCCGGCCCAGGATTGTTCTTGTTCCCTCTCAGCCTGTTCTTTGCCGTGCTGATAAGTTTTTGCTTCGACTACTTCATCGGGATATCAGCCTTTTACACCGAATCGACCTGGGGCATCAGCATCACCAAAGATGTCATCATCACTGTTTTCTCCGGTGCGTTACTGCCCCTGCAGTTCTTCCCAGACACCATTCAGAAGGTGCTCTTGATGCTGCCATTCCAAGCCATCTACCACACGCCGCTGATGATGATTACACGTCCCGATCAGGGCTGGGATGTTTTTGGCCCCATGCTGGTGGTGCAGGCCTTTTGGATTCTGGCTCTTTTCCTGCTTACACGTCTGTACTATAACCAGGCTATCAAAGTGCTGCGGATCAGCGGAGGCTAAAAGATGCGTTCCCTGCGTGAATACATCCGCCTATACTTTATTATCGAAGCCCAATACATCAAAGCCCGTATGCAATACCGGGCAGACTTCATCATAAGTTCCTTTGGAATGTTCTTTGCTAGTCTCTCCTCGCTGGCTATCTTCTGGGTACTATTCGAATCTATCCCAAACCTGGCCGGCTGGTCGCTGATGGAGATGGTCTTCATCTACGCCTTTTACATGCTGGCCATCTCGCCCATGCAAATCCTGTTCGATAACTTCTGGCAACTGCGCTTTCACGTGCAAGAAGGCACCTTTCTAAAATACTATTTCCGCCCCTTGAACATGATGTTTTACTACACATCTGAAATGTTTGACCTGAAAGGGTTGACGCAATTACTGGCCGGGATCATTCTGCTGATTTATTCATCCGTACATTTGAACCTGACCTGGTCTTTCCCACGCCTGAGCCTGCTTCTGATTACCTTGTTCAGTGCTGCGCTGGTACAGATTTCCATTATCGTTGGGGCAAGCTGTGCCGCCTTTTGGGTGGTCAACGCCTGGCCCGTGCTGGGGTTGGCCTCGCGCTTGCGTGAGTTCGCTCCCTACCCTATGACTATTTTCGATGGCGCCTTTCGCTTCACATTCACTTACATCGTGCCAATCGGTTTCATCGCGTTTTATCCATCGCAGCTTTTCTTGCGCCCTGAAGATGTGTCTCCACTGATATACTTATCGCCAGTTGTCGGCATCGGCTTATTTGCCATCACCTATTGGATCTGGTCCAAAGGCGTCAACAGCTATTCAGGCACCGGATCGTAATAATTGAACAGGATGTATATGGAAACAAAAGAATATCTTTTGGCCATCGAGGGCGAACTCAAACGACAGGTTGCTCGCCTCGACGAACCGCGCACCAAACCTTTCCACGATATGCTCGCCTACCATATGGGCTGGACCGGGGAAGGCGCTGGCCCAGCAGCAACCGGGAAACGTATCCGCCCGTTGATGCTTATACTCACTGTAGCAGCTTGTGATGAAACGAATGCTGCTAACTGGCTACGCGCAACTCCGGCCGCGGCTGCGGTGGAACTGGTACACAACTTTTCGCTTGTGCATGATGATATTCAGGATAATTCTGAGAAACGTCGCGGCCGTATAACAACCTGGAAAATTGTAGGCGCACCGATGGCAATCAACGTCGGTGATGCGTTGTTTGTAATGTCCAACCAGGCCATCATGGATTTGAGTGAACACTATCCCGCTGAAATTGTTGTCCAAGCCGCAACTGTATTGCACAACACCTGTCTCGACCTGACACGCGGTCAGTTCCTGGACATGTCTTACGAAGAGAGAAGTGATTTAGGGGTAGAAGATTACTGGCCTATGGTAGCTGGCAAAACCGCCGCCCTGCTCTCCGCCTGTTGCCATATCGGTTCCATTCTCGGATGTGTAGATGAAGGCACACAGGATGCTTACCGCTCCTTTGGGCACGCGCTGGGATTGGCGTTCCAAGTGCAGGATGATATTTTAGGTATCTGGGGTGATGAGGCCATCACTGGCAAATCGGCAGCCAGCGACCTACTGGAGGGTAAAAAGTCACTGCCTGTTTTGCATGGGCTAAGCCAGGGTGGCAAATTCGCTGAACGCTGGGCCAAAGGACCAATCCAGCCTGACGAAGTCGAAGAAGTAGCAAATCTGCTAGCCAGCGAGGGGGCTTATGAGGCTACGTATGCCTTATCTGAGCAGATGACAGCGCTGGCCTTGAACAACCTGCGTGAAGCGGACCCAAAAGGCGAGGCAGGGGAGGCACTGTTCGAATTGGCAAAAAAGCTGCTTAAACGGGAGCAGTGAGCAGGCGAGTCTGATGCGAAACATTCAAGGTTTTTTTCTCGCCTACGCAACTATCTTCTTCCTTATAATGGCTTCTTGCACAGGAGCGCAGAAGTCCACACCACAGAATGACGAAGGTTTTAGGGTAACAATTCCACAAAAGGCACTCCACAAAAACAAAGTTACAGTCTCTGTCGAGGCAGCAACGGGAACAGAGTGTGAGTTGACTTACATCGCCCCTTCAGGCGATATCAACAAGATGGAAGCGGTCGCAGACACAGACGGAATTTGCTCCTGGACATGGAGAGTTGATGAAACAAAAGGAAAGGGATCTGGCAGACTGATATTTACAATTGAAGGAATTAGTGAGACGCATTTTATTGAGATACGGACCAGTTTTTAGATGTTTGACGGTTTACAGAAATAAGGCTAAAATTCGATACCAGTTCAGCCTTGCGGGTGTCGCCAAGTGGTAAGGCAGTAGCTTCCCAAGCTACCATTCGTCGGTTCGAATCCGATCACCCGCTCTCAAAACACGGTTTCCAACGAAACCGTGTTTTTTACTTAATTACCGATTTGCAAGTTTTTTGCAAGTAAGCTGTCATGGAAGCGCAAATACCCTGCATGTAGAATCAAAATCGGAGATACTAACTATGTCAAACGATGCCACTATTTTGTATGTCGAAGATAACATTGACAACCGAACACTCGTGAGAAGGATATTGATGGCTGAAGGATACAACCTCCTTGAAGCTGTCAATGCCGCTGAAGCCCTTGAAATCCTAAAGGATACCAAGCCAAGTCTGATCCTAATGGACATCAATATGCCTGACATGGATGGATACACCCTCACGGCAAAAATCAAAGGGTTGCCCGGGTTCGAATCGATCCCCATTCTCGCCCTGACGGCCAACGTGATGCGCGGCGACCGTGAACGCTCCCTGGAGGCGGGATGCGACGGGTATATACAAAAACCAATTGATATCGATACGCTCTCAGAACAAATAGAGCGCTTTTTGAGGAGTTGAGATGGCAAACCCAGAGTCCAACACCACCAAGGCAAAGCCCCAAAAGGCCGCCATTCCAAAGGATACAACGGTTCTTGTCGTAGAGGACAACGTATCCAATTTTGTGCTTATTGCACGCATGCTTGGATACCTGGGTATCCACTGTGAATGGAAAACATCGGGGTACGAAGTAGTTGAGTATGCAGACACCCTGCCTCGCCTAGATCTAATCTTGATGGATATCCGACTGCCATACGAAGATGGTTACGGCGCTTTGAAAAAAATCCGCGCATCTGACCACCTAAAGTCGATACCTATCGTAGCAGTTACCGCTGAAGCCAGCGACGAGCAAATCAAAAAAGCGCGCGCTGCAGGCTTTGACGGCTTCCTGGGGAAGCCACTAGACCCTGATCGATTTCCCGAACAAATCCGGCGCATTCTGAGCGGCGATCCCGTCTGGGAACTGAGCTAGATCACAATGGAAGCTGATATCTATTCATCTACTCTGAAAATCCTGGCAGAGGCGCTTGAGGGAACTCACCTCCCGACCGCAACATTTGTTGTTGATGACGCTGCGCTTACACTCTTCGCTGTTTCGAATCTCAAAGAGGGAAAGAGTCAAGACAAATTACCAAAACAAATTGCTGTCAAACCCGAGCTTCTTCAGGAGAAGTTCCTGGCCATGCATCAAAGTCTGTTTTGGTTAGATGGAGATGAAAAGATATTTCATGTTTCAAGTGAAGCAACCACCATCCCGGAAGTATTCGATTTTGCATCTCAATTAGGCTTTGAAAAAGTATCGTTTTTGCAGGCAACCAGCAAGGCAGGTCTGCACGGGCTCATTATGGTCGGGAGTTATGAAGGGCAAACTCTGAACCAAAAAAGTCTTCAACCTTATACAAGCCTTATTAGACTGACAAACACTATTTTGCAACAAGCCACACCTGATGGGCAGAAAGAAAAACCCACCTCCGAATTAGAATCTCTGAGCGCTATCACAGCAGCGATAAAAACGCCCTGGGATACAACCGCGTTCTTTGAAGCATTGCATGAGCAAATAAAACGTTCAATTGGCGATCACTCATTCACCGGGGCTTTTTATGATGAGAAGACCGACTCAATTCATATCCCTTACATGTATGAAGAAGGAACTGTTCAGTCATTTGAATCATTCCCGCTTGGCGAGGGTCTGACAACTGTTCTTCTGCGCAGCAAGCAACCACTCCTTATAGTTGAGAATACTGAAGAACAAGCCAGAGCATTAGGAGCCAAGATAGCAGGCAAACCTGCAAAATCCTGGATGGGCGTTCCTCTAATTGTCGATGATCGAGCTATCGGCGCACTCATCGTCCAAAACCTTGATGAAGAAAAAGCGTTCACGCAGGAACATTTAAATCATCTCAACATACTCGCAAGCCAAGTGTCTGGAATTCTGTTCAATGCTCGCTTATTAGATGAACATCGCAATCAGATTGCCAAGATCCAAGCTGCAGCTGAAATTGCACGTGATATCAGCAGCGCGCTCAACCTTGACGAATTGTTACTTAAAGCTGTCAATTTAATCCAAGATCGCTTTGACTTTTACCACGCTGCCATTTTTCTGATGGATAATACAAGCAGCCATGCAATCATTCGCGAAGCAACAGGTGAAGCTGGCGCACAAATGAAGCGAGCCAGCCACAAGCTCGCAGTTGGATCAAAATCAGTTGTTGGGTTTGTAACCGGACAAGGCGAGGCGCTAATCATCAATGATACAGAGCAAGACGCCACACACTTACCAAATCCCTTGTTGCCTGATACGCGCGCAGAAGCAGCTATCCCATTGAAAATTGGCGAGCGGATTCTCGGCGTTTTAGATGTGCAAAGCACAATCCCGTTTTCATTCAGCCCTGATGACATGATCACTTTGCAAATCCTGGCAGACCAAATGGCTATTGCGGTGAACAACACAGAACTTTTTGCAGAAACTCAAGAACACCTATCACAACACCGTTTGTTGCACCATATTACAACATCCGCCGCATCCGGCACAACCTTGGAAGAAGCCCTTAACAGTACGGTTAAAGGTTTACAAGTCACACTAGGAGGCGACCGTGTCTCTATCCTGCTCGCAGATAGTGAACGCAAGTATCTGGTAATCAAAGCATGGGTCGGCTATTCGGAAGATGCAACCGACCTGACCGTTCCATTCAATTCCGGAATCACAGGCTGGGTTGCGGCTCATCAAAAATCCCTTCGCATTGACGATGTCACAGAAGATGCGCGTTACATTGAGGTCAGTTCAAATACCCGTTCAGAATTAGCTATCCCGCTAATTTTTCAAAATGATATTCTGGGTGTACTCAACGTAGAAAGTGAACAAGCTGCTGCTTATACAGAAAATGACGAGGAAATGCTGGGAACATTGGCGGGAAGCCTGGCGGCCATCATAGCAAATGCACGTCTGGTTGAACAAATCCGTAACCAGGTAGAACGTGAACGCTTGTTATACGAGATCACCAGTAAAATCCGTCGCTCCACTGATAAGCAAACAATCTTATCCACAACAATCAATGAGATCAGTCGTGCCACAGGGGCCCGAAGAACACAAATTTCAGTTGGTATTGAGAAGGGCAAATCCGCTTCAACTGATGCAAAGTCACCAGCAGCAGACAAGGAATAACAAAGCTATGGAAAAACCAACGCTTTCACAAGGCATTTTAGATTACCTTCTAGCCAGAACTGGTGGCTGGTACATCCTCATTGTTGCATTTTTTGCACAAGTTATAGCGTCAATCTCAATATTCTTAGGCTTAATTTTTGAACACCTAAATGCCGATTACTCAACGGGAACAACCACACTGCTTAATCTTGTAAATGCAATCGCTATACCAGCAGTTTCTATCTCACTGCTTTTCATCGTTTTTATTTTGTCACGCGCTATGCGCAGCCGCCTAGATATCTGGAAAAAGAAACCCGAACTTTTCAAAAATGGCAACAATGGGGAAGCGTGGAATATTTCCCAAAACATTATTTGGAAATATGGATTCTCTGCAATGATCATTTCGTTTATTCTCATTATCATCCCTAAAACAATACTGATAAACCGTTTAAATCAAGACCAAGACCAGGCTATTTATGGGTTTATTGCCAGCCTAATTACAATTCTGGCTTTTGTGCCATTAGCTACTGTAATTCTAGACAGCTCATTAGTGCCCGTTCGAAAACTTTTACTTCCAGATGATTTTTCTCAACAACTTTCTGGCTTAAGCAAACTCAGAATTTTATATAAGGTTTTGGCAATTGTTTTCATCTCATTACTCATTGCCACCCTGCTCATCGCTCCTATTGGCTACCATCAAACAACGCGGGCGCTCTTCGATAACATTACCCGGCATGAAGTGTTAGGCGACTTGCAAATCCAATCAATCTTAGTAAGCAGCTTCGCTATTCTGTTTGCAATCGGATTGGCTTTTCTGTTTTCGAGATCTGTTTCGATCCACCTGCAAAATTTGCTGGAAACTTTCCAAAAAGTTGAGGCTGGCGATCTAAGCACGCGCGCGTCCGTAACTTCATCAGATGAAGTCGCCAGACTGGCCATTTATTTCAATCGCATGGTCGCTCGTTTGCAAGATTTTCAAAGCGGTCTGGAAAAGATGGTAGAAGAGCAAACATCACAGCTTAAGGCCATTAACGAGGTAGGGCGCGTAGCTACATCCACACTAGATCCCGACGAGCTCATCAATCGTGTTGTAAATTTGATTACTGAAGAATTTGGATATTATTACTCTGCGCTCTACTTAATAGATCAAACCAACAGATGGGCGGAACTCAAAGATGCAACAGGGGAAGCTGGCCGGGTTCTAAAAGAAAGCGCACATCACTTAGAAATTACCAGTTCAAATATCGTTGGACAAGCAATTCGCAATCGTCAGGCTCAAATCGCACTGGACACCGGCGATAACGCTGTTAGTTTCAATTACCCGCTACTTCCTTACACACGATCAGAAATTTCCCTACCCTTGTATGTAGGCGACCGCATCTTAGGTGCACTGGATGTGCATTCTTCTCACGTAGCTGCTTTTAATGAGCAGGATATTGAAACACTGCAAAACATGGCTAATCAGGTTGCAATTTCGCTCGATAATGCGCGCCTGTTCCAGGAAACCAAACAAAACCTGCAGGAAATGCGCAACATTCAGAAACAATATTTGCAAGAAACATGGATTGATGCCAGTTTACAAGGTGGTGAAATGTCACTTTTTGTGGGAGATAGCAGAGAAGGCGATGACGGTAATCTGGTAGAAGTACCGATCACACTCCGCGATCAAATCATTGGGCAACTCAGCCTAGAAGGAGACAAAGCTTTATCTCCCGATGAACAAAGCTGGCTTCAAGCAATTGCCACACAAACCGCACTAGCGCTCGAAAATGCCCGCCTATTAGATGAAAGTCAAAGCACCGCTATGCGAGAGAAATTCGTAACCGAAATCACCAACAAGATTTGGTCATCCACAACTATCGATGGCGTATTACAAACTGCCGTTCGCGAACTTGGCAAAATATTAGATGCAACGGACGCCACAATTGAATTAGAACCTGAGGGAGAATAGAGGCGCATCATGACCCATTCCATTCCCACCTCATCACTTAGTAACAATATTACGCAAGATGACTGGCGCGATCAATTTTTACAAAGAATTCTGATCATTGCTGCTGTACTTGGCGTTTTTGCGACAGCTGCAGGGGTTCTTACAACTGACAATTTAACTTTACGGGGAATTTACATAGGAGTACTTGTAACACTCGTCGTTATTATCGTGCTACGTCCCCGATATCTCGTCAGGGCGGGCGTATTCGTTACATTGCCCTTCATTCTGGGAATCAGCAGCATGACGAATGCTGGCCTTCGAGGTGATGGTCTATTTTTCTTATTAGCATTTGCAACTTTCTCGGCACTTCTCATCGGTCCACGTAGCGGTCTTATAGCGATTGGCTTGAGCGAAATTTTGATAATCACAATGGGTTATCTTACACTCAACGAACATTTCTCACCACTAGACCCTTTGGCCGGCACAAGCACGCTGGCAAATTGGATAACTGACATTGTATTGCATCTGTTAGTTTCACTAGTGATTCTAGCAGGCTTACGCATGTTGCAAGATAGTTTTAAACGAGCACAGGCGCAAAACCAAACCATGGTTGATGCTATGCAAAAATCTCAAGTAGAACTTGAAAGCCGCGTTGAAGAACGAACTAAAGAGCTTATCCGAAAAACAAATCAATTGACTGCTTCTACATTCGTTGCTCATCAAACAGCCGAGATTCAAGAGCTGGACAAGTTATTGAGCAGTACCGTCAATATAATTGCAAAACGATTTGAACTATATCACACAGGAATTTATATTATCAATGAGCGTGGCGACTATGTTGTTTTACACGCCGCATCATCTGAAGGCGGTAAAAAAATGCTCGAAAAAGGGCATAGATTGGGGATTGGCACACAAGGTATCATAGGGCTTGTAGCTGCTGAGAAAAAACCGCACATCACTCTTGATGTTGATGATGATGCCATTTTTCTAAAAAACCCCGATCTTCCCAAAACACGCTCCGAATTATCGCTACCTCTTATCGCACGTAATAAAGTGATTGGTGTACTAGACTTGCAATCTTCAGAAGTGCAAGCCTTTCAGTATGATGATATTGAGGTGTTCCAACCTATGGCAGACCAGATTGCAGTGGCAATTGAAAACACGAGGTTGCTCACTGAAAGCCAGATGGTTATCTCGCAATATGAAATCGCCTCCGAGGCAGAGATTCGCCAAAACTGGCAATCGGAATCGGCCTCGCGAAAACCTGCGTACCATTATTCAACAACTGGCCTTCGCCCCATTGTGAAGTCTGCTCCACTAAAAGGCAAAAACACTTTAGAAGTTCCATTGACGTTACGTGGACAAAAGATTGGGAAAATTTCCCTACAACGCAAAGATGAGTTTCAAGGCTGGACAACTCAGGAAGAAGATGTAGCGCTCAAGGTCGCAACTCAAACTGCATTGGCTCTAGATAATATCCGGCTGATTGAACACACGCGACAACGCGCTGAACGTGAGCAGGCCATTGCGGGCGTTGCAAATCGTATACGCGAGACCCTAGATTTGGACACAGTTCTCCGCACATCAGCTCGCGAAATTCAAAGTGCACTAAATTTGCAAGAGGCGGAGATTTGCCTAATAAATCAAGATGTACCAGGCAGCGAGAAAGACTCTCAAAGCGAGAGCGCTTCATAAGCATCAGGGAACTGACTATGACTGAAACATTAAAATCGCAATCTGCGCCCGATAACATCAAGAAGCGCAACGTTCTCTCCCTAAGAGCAAAGATCCTGTTGGGAAATTTGCTCATTGTATTTTTTACTGTTGCCGCAATGGGATATTTTGTATTCTCTCGTTCACAAGCGGCAAATGAATTTCTTGCCGAGCAATTTGATATTAGTACAACTCGTGAAATTGAAAATCGGTTAACTATTATTACGGCAGAAGAGGCAAGTAATATCAGTATCTTTTTCTCATCTATGACAAACGTGATTAACACCTTTGCGACTACAACCGGGGCATTCATCTCCAACGATGATGTTATCGTACCCGAAGAGAGCGAATGGAATGCCTATGTAGAGTTAACTCAGCTCCCTAACGGAAGTTGGGATAACTCAAACAATGAGATTGCTTCTATCTTTCTACCTGCAAATATGAGCATTAGAGATAATTTAGCAAGGGAACTGGCTGCGCTAAAGGGTCTTGATTACTTCACCCAGGGGCTATTGATGAATAACCCGGACGTAATCGCAATTTACTTTGGCGGCAAATCAGGAGAAACAGTGTATTACCCCAACATTGATCTGGCAGCCATTGTTCCTTACGATTTTGATATCACCAATAGGCCCTGGTATATCAATGCCATAGAGACCGACAAGGTTAATGTATGGTCTGTGCCTTATCAGGATGCGGCGCTAAATGGCCTAGTTATCACCAGCAGCGCACCGGTATACGATAACACAGGAGTATTTCGAGGCGTTGCAGGAATTGACGTTCAGCTTGCCACCATTACTGACCGGGTTTCTTCCCTCGCTATAGGAAAGTCCGGATACGGTTTTCTTATTGACGCAGACGGCAGAGTAATTGCTATTCCGAGCAAAGGTTATCAAGATTTCAATATAACTGAAGAAGAAATTCAGAGTGGTGATATTGAGAACCTTTCATTGATCAATCGCGTTACACTAGAGGTTTTTGAGGTTCTAGCCAAAATGACAAGCGGGCAGAGTGGTGTCCGTTTGGTGAACATCAATGGTGTTAATCGCTATATCGCTTATAAGCCAATCCCAATAATTGGCTACAGCCTTGGAATCGTTGTTGACGAAGATGAACTCCTAGAAGAATTTGTCAATACAAACACGATCATTGAAAATGAAACCCGTCAAACCATTTTCAATGCAGTTGGTGTTATTGTGTTCCTGTTATCGGTAGCAGGATTAGCATCCTATGGGATAGGAAACTCCATCACTGCCCCCTTGGGGAAACTTACAAAAGTAGCAGAAAAAATCGCGGCTGGGAATTTGGACTTGAGAGCTGATGACAAAACAAATGATGAGATTGGCATCTTGGGCAGCACGCTCAACAGCATGACCTCTGCCGCGCGAGAACTGATCACAAATCTTGAAGGCCGGGTGGCTGAACGAACGAAAGCTGTAGAAAAACGTGCCACCCAAATACAGGCTGTTGCAGAAGTCGGTCAATCTGTTGCGGCTCAACGAGACCTTGAAGAACTTCTCAGTAGAGCGACGCATCTCATCAGTAACAGATTTGGGTTCTACCATGTCGGCATATTTTTAGTAGATTCGCGCAGTGAGTATGCTACGCTGCGCGCCTCCAACAGCAGCGGGGGTGCACAGATGTTAGAGCGTGGACACAGATTAAGGGTAGGTACGGAAGGCATCGTCGGTACGGCAGCAGGTACAGGCGAGGCCAGAATCGCGCTGGATGTGGGTAAAGATGCCGTCTTCTTTGACAATCCAGAGCTGCCACAAACCCGATCCGAAATGGCTCTCCCATTAATTGCTGGTGGAGAAACCCTTGGCATTCTAGACATCCAAAGTTTAGAAGCCAATGCATTTTCAGAAGATGATATTCCTACTCTCCAAGTATTGGCAGATCAATTAGCTACAGCAGTGCAGAATGCAAACCTACTTCGCGACACACAAGAGGCTCTTCGGCTGGCTCGTAAAACTACCAACGACATCAGCAGAGATGGCTGGAAGTCTTTGCTTCAAATGGATGACAGTCTGGGATACATTAGCTCTATGGATGGCGAGGTGACCCCAGTCTCCAAAAACGTGAATACTGGCGCGAAACACACCCTAAGCAAAAGTGAGAGTACGCTCAGTGCAGATCAGAGAACCCTTAATGTTCCCGTCACCGTTCGTGGACAAATTATTGCAATGATGCGCTTGGTCAAACCAGACGCCTCCGAGCCCTGGTCGCCAGGCGAAATCACGGATGTTGAGCAACTAGCCAATCAAATCAGCAACACACTGGATAGCGCCCGCCTGTATCAGGAAGCACAACAACGCGCTAAACAGGAACAAGCCATCGGAGAAATTACTTCGGTGATTGGCTCCTCGACACACATAGACAATATCTTGCGCTCAACCGTGCAGGCCCTGGGCCGCCAACTCGATGACACAGAAATTGTTCTAGAACTGGAGGCCAACCATGAGTGGTCAGGAGATGAACGTGAATTCTGAAATCATATCTCAGCCAGAACCAGAAACTGAATCTAACAAGGCTAGCTTTCAACGCCTTTGGAACCGTCTGACTTCACCATCACCCGCGCTTGAGGATATTGGCGAGCGGCGCTCTGCCCGGTTAGCTGCATCATTTCTATTTGCTATAACCTTACTTGATTTCATCGGTGGCCTGGCACGCTCGCCACGTATGGGATTTGTGGAGGCCTTCTCAGGCCCAATCGGTTATTCACTCGTTGCCCTCTTACTGACTTACTTTATTTCAAGAACTAAGTGGTATCGCGCCGCCATTTTCCTTTTCTCTTTCTCCTTTAGCGCCCTGGCTTATGTCAGCATTCTTGATCAAGGTAACTCTGCAGAATATGGTACTTTGATCTTGATCTACGTTCCATTGAGTTTGATCGTAGCCAGTTCTTTTGTGTCCGCACCTGCAGTTTTTCTGCTGGTAGGGCTTAATATCGGAGCCTATTTATCTATTCAAGCCCTTGGGGTAGAGCTGCCCGAAAACATTGGCGCACAGGCAGGTATCATCACTGTCATTGGCATTGTGCTTATGTTGCTAACCAATTTCCGCAACAACACTGAGAAAATCAGGCTGACGGAAATTCAAGAGACCAATCGTGAACTCGAAAGCCTGAGTAATGAGCTTGAGCAGCGTGTAGAAACCCGCACCCAGGAACTCATGGCAGCCAACCAGCAAACATCTCGCCGCTCCGAACAATTAACTGCCATCGCAGAGTTGGCTCGCTCTCTAACTGATATTCAAGATATTGAAAGCCTGCTACCCGCCATTACAAACTTTGTTAGCCAGCGATTGGGCTATTATCACACAGGCATCTTCCTGAACGATGACAATCAAACCTATGCTGTACTACGTGCCGCAAACAGCGAGGGCGGACAAAAAATGTTGGCACGTGGTCACCGCCTGCGCATTGGCGAAGAGGGTATCGTCGGCTACGCCATTAAGACAGGAAAACCCCGCATCGCTCTAGACGTTGGAGCTGATTCCGTCTATTTCGACAATCCAGACCTTCCAGAAACCCGCTCGGAAATGGCCCTGCCCCTCCGCCTGGGATCAGAATACATCGGCGCGTTGGATATTCAATCTACCGAAGCAAATGCATTTTCCACTGAAGATATGTCGGTATTCACAACATTGGCCGACCAAATTGCAGTCGCCATTCAAAATGCCCGCCTGCTCTTAAAGTCTCAATCTGCATTGCGCGATGTGGAAGAAGCATATGCCGAACAAACCGGACAAGCGTGGCAAAATTTCATGAAAACACAGGTCATCTCTGGCTATCATTACGATGGCATAGAACCAAAGCCATTGACATCCAAAGGAAAATCCAATTTTAATGCCGGGTTAACTCTTCCTATTCGCTTACGAGGGCAGTCCATTGGCAAGCTAAAACTCAAAGCAGGGAACGAAGAACGCACCTGGACAAAAGCAGAAATTGCCATAGCAGAAGCCGCTATTGAACGTGCTGCCCTGACACTTGAAAGCGCCCGCTTGTTAGAAGATGCCCAAAAGCGCGCTGCGCGTGAGCGCATGATTGGAGAAATAACCGCCAGTATCGGAGCAAGCACTGATATGGATGCCATCTTGCGCGCCGCCGTATCGGAATTGGGCCGACAAATCAGCGGAGCAAAAATTGCAGTTGAACTTAACGCCGAAATAGGACAGGAATAATTTTAGGAGTTACATTATGAATGATACATCCCTGTTCAAACCATCACGCAAAGCAGAAGTCCTGTTAACAACTGACCAGATGGTCTTCAACATTCTCGCACTCACCACCGTCGGATTGTTCATCATCGCTGGGGCAGTTTCTGTTCAGCGCGACAACCCAGTTGCGGTTTGGAGTCTGGCAATTGCAGCTTTCGTCACCACTGGCGTAACTTTTCTTGCCCGGCGCGGGATCACAACCCCAGGAAGAATTTTAGTTCCCAGCCTGCTGACATTTGTGATTACATTCATTGCCTACAATCGATATGGGTTGTATCACATATCCGTTGCGGGCTTTCCAGTTATTGTTGTGCTTGCCGGTTTGTTGCTGGGGATTCGTGGCGCATTTGCTTTCGCCCTGCTTGGCTCCATTGCAGCAGCCGGGCTTGGATATGCAGATGTAAATGGAATCAGCCCCTTCTCTGCTACCTCCCAAGCTGGCTATGATGACATCGTGGTTGCCGCTGTGTTTTTATTTGTCACTGCTAGCGTATTACGCGTGATCGTTCAACGCCTCACAAACAGTTTGCATGAAGCAAGAATCAGTGCACAATCTCAAAAAGAAGTCAATCTTGAACTTCAAACATTGCAAAAGAATTTGGAGCAGCGTGTCGATCAACGCACAGCTGAACTTCAAGGCAGAGTCGCCCAGCTTCAAACAATTTCACAGGTTTCGCAAACTATCTCAGGTATTCAAAATCTGGGCGAATTACTCCCTCGCGTTGTTGAACTAATCAGCCAGCGATTTGAAATTTATCATACCGGGATCTTCTTAGTTGACGATCGGAATGAATATGCTGTGTTACAGGCTGCAAATAGTGCAGGTGGAAAAAATATGCTGGCGCGTGGGCATCGCCTTGCAGTCGGCGCCCAGGGCATCGTTGGGAATGTAACATCCGCGGGGCAACCCCGCATCGCCCTGGATGTCGGCGATGACGCAGTCTACTTTGACAATCCCGACCTGCCAGACACTCGTTCGGAGATCGCTCTGCCACTAAAAGTTGCAGGGCAGACATTCGGTGCATTGGACTTGCAATCTACAAAACCAAACGCCTTTGACGAGGAACACATTCAAACACTTTCCATCCTGGCAGACCAGGTAGCCATCGCCATCCAGAATGCACGCTCATTTGAACAGAGCCGCCAAACTGCCGAAGAAGCTGAATTTGCCTACCGACAGATGACCGGTCAGACTTGGCGTCAGGTTACAGCACAAAAGAAAGTGCTTGGATATGAATATGACGGTAACGCACCGAAACCGATTACCGAAACGTCAAAAGATGACTCATCTCTAAATATCCCTTTGTTATTACGCGGCCAAGCTATCGGCAAACTCAAACTCAGCGCTCTCGATCCAGACCGCAATTGGACAGATGATGAACTTGCTATGGCACAAGCCGCTGCAGAACGAACCGCATTGACACTTGAATCTGCTCGGCTATTGGAAGAAGCGCAGCGCCAAGCAGCCAAGGAACAGACCATATCTGAAGGATCATCACGCGTAAGTGCAGCATTGGATGTGGAAAGCATCTTGCAGGCCACAGCAGAAGAATTAGAGCGCGCATTGAACAGCTCTGAAATTGTGATTCAACTTGAAGGTGATGAGTAGGAGCTCGCCTTGCTAAATCAAGGAGAATAATACGTGAAAACCTCCATAAAATCTTTTTATTTCATTTTGGTAATTGCTCTCACAATTTCTTTTTTGTTCAGCGCATGTGGAACATCGAGCCAAAAGGAAATTTACAAAGTTGGGGTGGTCAATCTTGCCCCACCTCTCGAACCAATCCTCGAAGGGTTTAAGGTCGGCATGGAAGAAACAGGTTATGTAGAAGGCCAGGATATAACCTACATCTATGATGGTCCTGCAGCTAACCCTGAGGCCCTTAACGGAGTCTTGGAGAACCTAAAAAATGAAAAGGTTGATTTGGTTCTGACATTTGGCACACTAGCCACCCTAACCGCAAAAGAGAGTCTGGCAGGAACGGATATTCCAATTATATTCGGACCGGTAACGGATCCAGTGGCATCCGGGATCGTGGCAGATGTTTTAAATCCGGGTGGCAATATTACTGGCATCCAGACGGGTAACCCAACCCCCAAAAGATTAGAGTGGTTACTCAAAATTGATCCAGGAATCAAGCGGTTGTACACTTTCAATAATCCCGTAGACAATAGCTCTGTTCAAGCCTTAGCTGCGCTGAAGCAAACGGCCCCGATATTCAATGTCGAATTAGTAATCCGTGACACAAGTACACCGGAAGAAATCACTGTTGCGCTTAATGAAATGCCTGAGGATATTGACGCTATATTTCTCCCCGCATCTGCATTCTTTGAAAGAAATAACGCTCAGTTTGTGGAGTTTGCCAATGCACACAAGTTGCCTCTCGCAGCCCCGGCCACTGCAAATGTTAGGGATGGCGCCCTTATAAGCTTCGGCCATGACAATATTCCACTGGGACAGCAAGCCTCCCATTTAGGAGATCAAATCCTGCGCGGCGTTAATCCAGCTGACCTACCGATTGAATCGGCTGACCTTTTTGTGTCCATAAACCTTAAAACTGCAGAAATCATCGGGCTTCACATCCCAGATGAGATTATCCGTCAGGCTAACATAGTTGTTCGTTAAACAAATAAAAACACTGAAGTATTACAACATGCCTGCCAAGGAGAATTAGAACGATGAAAAATAGTATTCGGACCAGACTAGCAATCACCTTCGTTGCCCTGGCAGCGAGTCTGTTATTTGTGGTGGGTGCAGTGCTGGCATGGCAAAGCTTCATAACGGACCAACAACGGGCAGTTGAACTGCAGAGTGAACTGGCATTACGCATTTCAACGCAGGTAGCCTCTTACATGCAAATTCAAGAGAATATACTCAAGGAACTAATCCAGGTGCGCGGCCTTAGCGATCTGGATCACAATCAACAAACCACTTTATTGTCAGAACTGCTTACCTTCACAGACGCGTTTGATACCTTAACCTTATTAAGTAGAAATGGACTTGAGCAAATCGTTGTTTCACGCACCGATATAGTTGACCAAATGGGTGACCGCTCCACCACCCCTGAATTTACGGTGCCAAAGGCTAAAAACCAGATCTATTACAGCCCTGTTCAATTCTCTGAAAAGACGGGCGAACCATTCCTGTTTATATCAGTGCCAATCACAGACATTCGAACCGGCATAGTAACCAATGTGCTCGTAGCAAAAGTTCGTTTTAAGCCTGTTTGGGATCTTCTCGCCAGCATGCCGCTTGGAGAGGAAAGCAACGCGTATATTGTCGACGCCAAAAATCGGGTAATCGCACACAATAATCCCTCTGTCGTACTCCGCAACACACTTTTCACAGCGCCTAATCAGGATGGCCCACATATCGGTGCGAGCGGCAACAATGTAGTTCTCGCTACATACAGAGTAACCTTTGGCGACCAGACATTTACGGTTGTTTCTGAAACGTCCACCGCAGAAGCTTATGCTGGCATAATCAGAACCGAACTAACCATAGCCCTTCTATTCTTAGTGTCTGTAGCGTTAGCCAGCGGCTTAGGCTGGCTGGCCGCGCGTCAGATTGTTGAGCCAATTGAAGATTTAGCTGCCACAGCTGAACGTGTTACAGCTGGGGATTTGTCACAGAAAGCAAGCATAAAGCGCCTGGACGAGATCGGTGCACTCGGAAATGCTTTTAATGCGATGACTTCTCAACTCCGAGAGTTGATCGGGGCCCTTGAACAACGCGTAAATGAGCGCACCTCGGAATTAGCAGAAAGCACAAAGCAATCAGAAAAACGCGCTGCACAACTTGAAGCCGTGGCGCAGGTAGCACGCAGCATCAGCACATCCCAGGATCTTGATGCCCTATTACCGAACATCACAGACGTAATCAGCCAGCAATTTGGTTTCTATCATGTTGGGATCTTCCTGCTTGACGAGGATAGAGAGTTCGCGGTACTGCGCGCTGCCAACAGCCCAGGAGGGCAGAAGATGCTGGCACGCAAGCACCAGCTCAAAGTAGGAGAGATCGGTATCGTTGGATTTGCTACCGGGCAGGGTCAGGCACGCATCGCCCTGGACACCGGAACTGATGCCGTTTATTTTGACAATCCAGACTTACCCGATACCCGTTCGGAAATGGCGCTGCCGTTGATTATCAACAACAAGGTTATCGGTGCGCTTGACGTGCAGAGTGTTGAGGCGGACGCATTCTCGCAAGAGGATGTCAACACACTTTCAACACTGGCAGACCAAGTTAGTATTGCCATCCAGAATTCACGTTTGTATGAAGAGACACAAGAAGCCCTGGCACAGTCGCAAATACTCCTGCATCAATTTACCCAGGCGGGCTGGAGCGAATTTACACGCAAACAAAGGCTGACCGGTATTCGGCGCAGCAATTCCAAAGCCACATTGCTAAAAGAGCCACTGGCAGCAGATAAGCTGAATAATGACAACAATTTAAACCTGCCCATCAACTTGCGGGGCCAAAAAATTGGAGCACTAAAGGTGAGCGCCCCTGAAAACCGCGAATGGACCCAGGATGACATTGACATTGCGTCAGCCATTATCGAACGTGCTGCCATCGCAATGGAAAACGCACGTCTTCTCGACAACGCACAGCGCCGCGCCACTCGTGAGCGTGTGATCGGCGATATTTCAGCAAGCATCAGCACCTTCAGCGATATGGAAGGCATCCTGCGTACTGCGGTGCAACAACTAGGCCGCAGAATGGGCGGCGCTGAAGTGACACTTGAACTTGGCTATGAGCAGAATGGTTCACAAGAAGAAAACGAACAGCGGAGTACAGCCAAATGAGCATACAAACCCTTCCTTACCTGCTGGTTTACTTTGCCTCTTTTGTCATATCGACAGCAGTGTTTCTCTATTCGTGGAGAAATAGAGCCGTACCTGGTGTGCAAGCGTTTTCCATTGCCGTTTTGCTTGAAATCTCCTGGTTACTTGGGTACGTGTTCGAAATCAACGCAACCTCACTTGAAGTCAAGATATTTTGGGATAACTTCCAATACATTGGTTCGCTCTATGCGCCTATTGCGCTGCTTCTATTCTCATTAGGGTTTATTGGCAGGAAAGTTAATACGCGACGATTGGCAACCCTTGTCGGAATCATTCCAACCCTAGTTTTGGTAGCCATTTTTACAAACTTCAACCCTGAGTTGATTCGCATCAATACCCAGGTGCTGCCCGGCACTCCATACGCCGAACTAAACTATGATTTCGGCCCAATCGCAAACATCGGCAACTATTATTTGTACGCCATCTCGCTGGCTTATATTATTGTATTGATCACCGGCTTCAGACGTAAGGAGAAAAATTTCCGGACGCAATTGTGGCTGGTACTCCTGGGCACCGGCATTCCAATTTTCAGTCTTATCCTCGCCCAGTTCATCGGGATCAAATTCGCCAACCAGCGCGATGTTTCACCGCTCTTTTTCGTGGTCAGCAATGCAGTCATCGCATTCGGAGTCTTCCGCTTCCGGCTCTTCAACATCCTCCCGATTGCGCGTGAAGCGCTTTTTGAAACCATCGAAGATGTACTCATCATCCTGGATACCGAAGATCACATCGTGGATGCCAACTCGTCTGCACGGCAATTGCTACCTACAACCGATCTAACAGGGATGCCCATTAGCGAGATATTGCCTGAATTGTACGAACAGTTTCGGGATGTAACTGAAGTTCGCGCTGAGGTTTCCGGCGCGGTAGATACCGTTTTCGATCTGAAAATTACACCGCTGTATGATCGCTCCGGCAACTTCATAGGGCGTCTCATCAACGCGCACGATATCACCCTCCAGAAAAATGCAGAGAAAGAGATTCAGGCTACAAGCGAGCAAAATCAACGGCGTGCCGAACAATTCGAGGCTATCGCGCAAGTTTCGCGCATTATCAGTTCTATTCAGGAACAGGGAGAGTTGCTACCGCGAATCACGCACCTGATCAGCCGGCACTTTGGTTTTTATCATGCAGGTATTTTCCTGTTGGACGAAAACAAACAGTTCGCGATTCTTCGCGCCGCAAACAGCGAAGGTGGGAGACGCATGCTGGAGCGCGGACATCGGCTGGAGGTAGGACAGACTGGTATCGTGGGCCACGTCACTTCGTTGGGCAACCCGCGCATTGCGTTGGACACCGGGGCTGATGCCGTTTACTTTGACAATCCTGACCTGCCCGATACGCGCTCTGAGATGGCACTGCCACTTATGGCAGGCAGTCGTGTAATTGGCGCATTGGACGTGCAAAGCACAGAGTCAAATGCATTTACACAGGAAGATATCGATATCCTCACAGTATTGGCCGATCAAGTCAGTATTGCTATTCAGAACGCCCGGCTGTACGAGGAATCGCGTGAGGCACTGGCACAGGCCGAAGCATTGTCACGACAACTAACCAGAGAGGTATGGGCAGACGTTCGCCGCTTTGCACCACTGGTTGGCTATCACTTTGATGGGATCAGGCCCGGGCCCCTGACCCAGCCAACAAACGGCGAACAGACTAAAAGCCAGAAGGATGCGCTTTTCGTCCCAGTCCAGCTGCGCAATGAAACCATCGGTAGATTGCGCATCAAATCAACTACAGATGGTTATGAGTGGACAGAAGACGAGGTGGCCATCATCCGCGCTACCGCGGAACGTGTTGCACTGGCAGTGGAGAACGCACGCCTAATCCTGGAAAGCCAGAAAAATGCTGCCAAAGAGCAGGTCATCGGTGAGATTTCATCCAAGATCGGCGCTGCTATCAACCTTGACAATATTCTGCAAACCACCCTGCGTGAAATGGGACGCATCCTGCCCGGCGCAGAAATCAGCATTCAAGTTGAAAGGGAATAAAAGGATTTAACTGTGAACAATCGTGTCCTTCGCTTCAGTTTACGGAATAAACTTGTCCTCGGCTTTGCGCTTCTCTCCTTCTTTGTAGCAGCATTAACGGCTCGTGGTTTTTATACTAACCTGCGCAACCAAGTACAGAATGAGTTCAGCCAGCGTGTGTTGAGCATTGTGCAGGTAGCCGCACTGCAGCAGAACGGCAACGAGTTTGTGCAAATTTCCTCGGCTGAGGATGAGCTTTACGAAAAATTTCGTCTCCAAAACCTGAAAATTCGCTATGCTGATCCCGATGTTATCTATGTATATACCATGCGTAAGGACGAGAGAGGAATTTATTTTGTCGTAGACGCAGGAGAGCCTGGCGAAGAAGGGATCGCACCCTTTGGGGCCATATATGAGGAGCCGGGGCCAACACTTGTAGATAATTTCGACAACATGGATCAAGCAATCGTTGAACCCGAAATCTACACTGACGAGTGGGGCTCATTCCTATCTGCTTATGCTCCTATCTATGATGATACTGGTCAAAGGGTGGGTGTCATAGCCGTTGATATTCTCGCAGATACCATCCTAGCCAAACAGAGGCAGGTCTTTGTACAATCTCTGGTCATCTTGATCATTGCCACCTTGGTAGGTACTTCCTTCGGATATGTAACTGGGTACTACATAACAAAACCAATTCGCAGTTTAGTTACAAAAGCAAAAGCATTCGCGAGCGGAGATCTTGAAACACGCGTTAACATTACAACCAGAGATGAAATTGAAGAGTTGGGGCATGCATTCAATGATATGGCTACTCAACTTCAGAGATTGGTAACTAGCCTGGAAACACGTGTAGAAGAACGCACAACGGAATTAGAAGAAAGTACGAAACAACTCCAGAACCGCGCCACTCAATTCGAAACAATAGCACAACTGGCGCGAACCATTTCTTCCATTCAAGACCTGGAAACGTTACTACCCAGAATTACCCAAATGGTCAGCCGGCAATTCGACTTCTATCATGTTGGGCTGTTCCTTTTAGATGAAAGCCGGCAATACGCCGTACTCAGCGCTGCTAACAGCGAAGGCGGGGAACGTATGCTGGCTCGCAAACATCGTCTGGAAGTCGGCCAGACCGGCATTGTGGGTTATGTCACCTCAACCGGCAACCCGCGCATTGCGTTGGATACCGGAACTGATGCCGTTTACTTTGACAACCCCGACCTCCCGGAAACACGCTCCGAAATGGCGTTGCCGCTACGCGTTGGTGCTACCTTCGTGGGTGCGTTGGACGTGCAAAGCACAGAGCCAAATGCTTTTTCTGAGGATGATGTAGAGGTGCTTTCCATTTTGGCTGATGTGGTCAGTGTAGCTATCGAAAACGCGCGTCTGTTTGAGGAGTCTCAGCGAGTGTTGACAGAAGCGCAAACCGCGTTTGGAAAATTTACAAAAGAAGCCTGGAGAAAAATTTCCAGATCACATGAAACGGTGGGATACAAACTGTCTGGCGCAACGATCCGACCACTGGAGGAGTCTGCCAAAGGGAATGGTTCATCCATAACAGTTCCTATCAAACTTCGTGATCGAGTAATCGGATCCATGAACATTAGTCTGCCAGAAAATAAAGAAATGGAACCGGATGAAGTTGATATTACAGAATCCATTGCGCAACGTGTTGGCGTAGCTATCGAAAGTGCTACATTGCTCGAGCAATCACAAAAATCAGCTGTGAAGGAGCAGGTAATAAGCGAGATAACCGGTAAGATCGGTTCGTCCGTAAATCTGCGAAACGTGCTGCAAACTGCAGTTGAAGAACTTGGGAAAAATATTCCCGGCTCAGAAATTGTTATTGAACTGAAGAGCAATCAAGAAAAATTGCAGGGAATCACTTCAGGAGAATAAAATGAAAGATTGGTTCAGAAATGTTTTGTTCTCAGAGTACGACCAGGATCCTCGTTTTATTGCCCTGGTTCGAATAATCCTGGGTATCAGTGCAATTGCTGCTATCGGTATTGTTATCAGTCTTCTTGTGGAACGAGCTTTCGAAGATAATGCAATTACCGTGATCATTGTTGCTGTAATTGCAATAGTTTCGCTTATTTTCTTAGGGTTGGCTTTCCGTTCTATACTTTGGCCTGGCAAGTTGTTCCTGCCTTTGGCAATGGTGATTGCTGTTCCATTCATTGCAACACAGGCCCATGGATTGCATGATTCCGCAATTCCTATATTTCCAGTAATAATTATTATTGCCACTTTGCTCATTGGTCAAAGAATTATCCCCTGGGTTACTAGCATGACTCTCATAGGAACTTGGTTGGTTGCCTATAGCGACATGGCCGGGTTAACCGACTCCATCATTGCATCAAGAACAGGGTTTGACGATGTTGCTGTTATTTCATTTGCTCAGATCATAGCCGCCACCACCTTGAATGGCCTGATGACCAGATTAAATCGCACGCTGGCACAATCACGTCAAAATGAGCAGGCACAAGTTGAAGCAAATCAAGAATTACGCGCTCTCCAAGCAACCCTTGAAGAACGAATTGTTGAACGAACCACAGAGCTTGAAGAAGCTAACCGACGAAATGAACAACGTGCCCAGCAGTTTGAGGCGGTCACTCTCGTAGGGAACGCTATTTCATCGATCCGCTCATTGGATGAATTGCTCTTAAAAATTACCGAGCTCATCAGCCAGCAATTTGGTTATTACCACACCGGTATCTTCCTTAACGACGACTCCAACGAAAATGCCGTCCTAAGTGCCGCAAATAGTGAAGGCGGACAGCGCATGCTCGCTCGCGGACACCAACTCAAAATCGGTGAGCAGGGTATTGTGGGGTATGTAACCAGCACCGGCAAGCCTCGCATTGCCCTAGATGTAGGTGAAGATGCAGTTTTCTTTGATAATCCAGATATGCCTGATACACGATCCGAAATGGCGCTGCCTCTGAAAATCGGCGAAAACATTGTTGGAGCTCTGGATGTGCAAAGCACAGAAGCATCTGCCTTCAGCAAAGAAGATATCAACGTGCTGTCCCTGTTGGCAGATCAGGTTAGTTTGGCAATTGAAAACGCACGCCTTTTCGACCAAGCGCGCAAATCGCTGGCCGAATCAGAAGCCCTGTACCGCCAATATCTTCGCCAAGCCTGGACCAGGCTTCCCAAAGAACAGAACCTAGTAGGTTTTCGTTACAATCTCCGTGGCTCATCCCCAATTGAGGCTGAGCCAAGAAAAAATATTACTAGCGTCAGCAAGCGAATATCCGAGGAAAACAAAAGTCAAAAATCGAACTTATCTGTCCCTATTGCGATACGCGGTGAGGCGATCGGAACGCTCTCGGTGCAAGTCGCAGATGTAAATAGCATTAGTGACGATCAGGTGGATTTGGTCAAAGCTGTAGCCGAGCGCGTGGCTCTTGCAGCTGAAAACGCACGCTTGTTTGAGGAAACAACCCACCGTGCAGAACGAGAAAGACTGGTATCTGACATAACGATGAAAATTCGAAGTACAAACGATCCAGATTCCATGGTTCAAATTGCTCTAGATGAGTTGAAAAATGCCCTGGGTGCGACAAAAGTTCAATTGGTTCCCCACACATTAAAAAAAGAAGAACCCATTCAAGAACCAGAAAACTCTAAACTCGCAAGCGCTGAAAAATCACAACGCAAGCGAAATAAGAAATAGGAAGAGGAAATAATGACTTACATAATTGCTGTTTCCAATGAAAAAGGTGGTGTTGCAAAAACAACCACAACCATGTCTCTGGGTGCTGCACTAGCCGAGAATGGACAAAAGGTTCTTATGATTGACCTTGATCCACAGGCAAACTTGACACTGGCTTCAGGCCTGGAAACCGGTGGCATTACTATATCTGCCAGCAACATCTTGATCGAAGCCGCCCCCTTATTGGATGCGAAACACGAGACCGAGATCGAAAATGTTGACATTATTCCTGCGCACCCAAATATTGAAAGCGCCGAACAATATCTCCCCATGCGCACAAACTACACTGCTACAATGCGTCGGGCTATTGCACAAGCATACCCGCTTCCTTATGACTATATATTGTTTGACTGCCCACCGTTTTTAGGGGCAATCACACAAAATGCACTGAGTGCAGCAAATTTACTGGTCATTCCAACGCAGGCGGAATTTTTCTCAGCTTATGCCTTACGAAACATGATGGGAATGATCAGACGCGTAAGGCAAGAAAGCAACCCTGATCTCGCTTATCGAATTTTGATCACAATGCTTGATCGCCGAAACCGTACACATCGCAACATCGAAGAGCAATTACAAACCACTTTTGGGAAGGGACTCTTTGATACTGTTATTGAAATTGATACTAAATTACGAGAAAGCCCCATTGCGGGCCTGCCAATTACACAGTACAAGTCAAGCAGTCGTGGTTCCCAACAATACCGCGTTCTGGCTCAGGAGTTAATGGAATATGCCAAAGAAAAAGCTAAACAACAGGCTTGAGAAGCTATTCGAAAATATTGACCAAGAGCCAGAGGTAAAGCAGGTCAAGGCTCCAAAGGGAAGCGGCAAGAAAACACCTCAAAAAGCTGCTCCGGCAATATCTATTCCACCTGCAAGCGAAGCTCCGGAACCTTTTTCTGACCTCGGTTTTTCTACCTTGGATAAAGAAGCATCCGAGCGCGGTGACGTACGCGTGACTCCGTCAACAATGTTGTCAACGGCATTTCGCACAGATGAAAACAATTGGGCAACATTAAAGGTCGTTGATGAGCTTGAACAACGACACTGGGGTACAGAAGAACAAATGCTGGTCAAGCAAGTTGCGGATCAACTTTCGCTTGCATTGGAAAACGCGCGCCTTTTCGAGGAAACCAAGCAGCGCAGTGAAGAACTTGCATCTCTCAATGAGATCATTACAGCCGCCAGCCAGACTCTTGAAACTGAATCAATCCTTGAGACCGTTATGAACAAGGTTCTTGAAATAACCGGGTTTGATGGTGGCCTTATTACAATGTTCAATAACACCCGCGGAAAATTAGAACGTGCCATTCGTATCGGGATGCCCGGCAATTCACCAGAAGATCCGGCTCAAGGGCTCAAAGGCTCGCTTTGCGAGTTTGTTTATCAAACCGGTAAAAACTTGGTTATCCAAGATCTCAGTGCTGGTACTCCACAAGGTGTCGATGCAAGTAGCGATGTTGAAGCAGGATTACGAGGTTATATAGGTATCCCGATTGAAGCAAAAGGCCGTACACTTGGAACCTTATGCTTATTCCGGTATAAAAACGAATCTATCTCTGAAAATATTGTTGGACTTACTGAAACTATTGGTGGCCAACTCGGCTTTACTCTCGATAACGCACGTCTTTTTGATGAGAGTCGTAAATTCCGTCTGGGTCTTGAGCGCTCTGCAGATGCAGTCTTTCTAACAGATCTTGATGGTACTATCGTTTATGCAAACCCCAGCTTTGAAAAAGTATATGGATTTCCATTAGATGAAGTTATTGGTCAAAACCCAAGAATCATCAAATCTGGTGTCATACCACAGGAACAATACAGATATTTTTGGGACACGTTATTAAACAAGGAAACGGTTGCTGGGGAACTTGTAAACAAAACGAAAGACGGAAGATTGATTCCAATTGAGGGCACAAATAGCCCCATCTTGGATGAAAATGGAAATATTCTCGGCTTCCTGGCCATCCATAGTGACATTACAAAGCGAAAAGAAGACGAAGAAGCCCTCCAACGCCGAAACGAATACCTGGCCGCATCTTCGGAAATTGGCCGATTGGTCACATCGACATTGGATCTGGAAACCATCTTTGATCGTTCAGTGAACTTGATCCTAGAGCGTTTTGGTTTTTATTACGCCAGTATCTTCATTCTAGAGGAAGATAACTTCAAAGCCGTTCTCCAAGAAGCGACGGGCAAAGCAGGTAAAAAGTTGAAAGAACGCAAGCACACCCTGACTGTTGGCTCGAACTCTACCGTTGGAAAAGCTTCCGCAAGCGGCGAGGTGGTTGTCGTCAACAACACTGCGTTAGATGCCCTTCACAAACACAATCCACTCCTGCCGGAAACAAAGGCAGAAGCAGCTATTCCACTGAAAACTGGAGATCGTGTCATTGGCATTCTAGATATCCAATCTACCGAAGTGAACGCCTTCTCAGAAGACGATATCGCTATTCTGCAACTTCTGGCAGATCAAATCTCTGTTGGGATAGATAATGCTCGCTCATATAATATTGCCCAGCAGGCGGTTGAGGAAATGCGCGAAGTGGATCGTCTCAAAAGCCAGTTCCTGGCCAATATGAGCCACGAACTACGCACTCCTCTCAATTCGATCATCGGCTTTGCGCGCGTGATCTTGAAAGGCATCGATGGACCAATCACCGAGTTGCAGCAACAAGACCTGACCGCGATTTTTAACTCCGGTCAACACCTGCTAGGACTGATTAACGATATCCTCGACCTATCCCGTATTGAAGCGGGCAAAATGGATTTGACATTCGACGAAGTTAATGTAAGCGACCTGATTTCAAGTGTAATGTCTACAGCAGCTGGGTTGGTCAAAGATAAACCCATCGAGATGAAATCTGAGATCGAGCCAGACCTGCCATTGGTCCGGGCAGATGCGATGCGTATACGTCAGGTGTTGATCAATTTTATGTCAAATGCAGCCAAATTCACAGAAGAAGGTGAAATCGTTGTCAAAGCCACTCTGGAAGAGGCCGCCAAAAGGCAACAGGCAGTTATGGTCAGTGTAATTGATACAGGTCCTGGTATTTCACAAGAAGATCAAGCTAAACTCTTCCAACCATTTTCGCAGGTGGACGCATCCCTCACGCGAAAAGTTGGCGGTTCAGGCCTCGGACTTTCAATCTGCCACCATTTTATTCAAATGCACAACGGCCAGATCGGAGTCCGTAGTGCGGCTGGCAAAGGCAGCACATTCTACTTCACCATTCCAATTGTACAGAGTGATCCAGAATTAGAAGTTTCAGAAGGTGAACGCGTCATCCTCGCCATTGATGATGACCCACAGATTATCAGCCTATACGAGCGTTACTTACAACCAAAAGGCTTCCAGGTAGTCGGGCTAAACAATCCGGCCAAGGCAAAGGAGCGAGCGGAAGAGCTAAAACCATTTGCCATCACGCTCGATATAATGATGCCCGGCTATGATGGCTGGCAAGTACTTACTGACTTGAAATCATCACCAGAAACAAGAGATATACCAGTTGTCGTTTGCAGCATCGTTGAGAATGAAGAAAAAGGGTTTAGCCTGGGTGCTGCAGATTACTTGGTCAAACCGGTTCTTGAAGATGACTTACTTGCTTCGCTGGATCGCCTGAACGGTGATGGCAGCATTAGAGAAGTGCTGGTTATCGATGATGATCCTAATGATTTACGTTTGTTAGGCAAGATGATTTCCGAGCAAGGTCGCTATAAAGCGCTCCTAGCAGAAGGTGGGCAGGCTGGCTGGAATTCGATTAAATCCAAAGCCCCACACGCCGTTGTTTTGGATCTTTTTATGCCAGAGTTGGATGGGTTTACTATTCTCGAAAGCCTTCGTAAAGATGAAAAACTAAAGGAACTCCCGGTAATTGTAATCACAGGCGCAGATCTTACTGCGGAACAACGTAAACAACTCGACAATATGGGTCAGCGCCTGCTGCAAAAAAGCTCGCTTAAAGAAAAAGAGTTGATCGCAACAATAGAGAGTGTCTTACAACGCGTAAAGGCAAACTAACACCGTTTCGACTAAGAACAAGAGAATACCCCATATGTCATTTCAAATAAAATGCCTGGACTGCAACCATTCAGCCCCATTCCACCCAACTTCTGCAAATTGTCCTAAGTGTGGTGGCCAATGGAGAGTTGCTGAATACGACCTTGATGCTGTCGCGAAGGTTTGGGCATCACAGTTAAAAGACCGTCCGTTTGATCTTTGGCGGTATCACGAACTAATGCCCATTCGCAACCCAAATCCAACCATCAGCCTAGGCGAAGGCGGTACCCCTCTAATCCAGGCCGTCAACCTTGGAATGATGCTGGGCTGTCCTAATCTCTTTATTAAAGACGAGCGCCAGGGGCCCACATCATCTTTCAAAGATCGACAAGCAGCTGTCACAATTTCAGCCTTGAAAGAAGCCGACATCACAGAATTAGTAGCGGCTTCAACCGGGAATGTGGCAATTGCCTATTCTGCCTATGCGGCGCGAGCGGGAATAAAACTATGGGCCTTTGTTACTAGCCTCGTACCTGCTGTAAAAATGCGCGAGATTGCTCTATATGGTAGTCAGGTTGTCAAAGTAACGGGCTCATATGATCAAACCAAGCAAATGGCATCAGAATTCGCACGCCAACGCAATCTTTGTCACGACATGGGCGCCAGAACCATCACGTCCGTTGAAGCGATGAAAACCATTGCCTTCGAAGTCTCAGAACAACTCACACTCAAGCAGGGTGCGCCAGCAACAAACGGATACAAATCGACAAAATGGCGCACACCTGATTGGTATATCCAAGCTATAAGCGGCGGTATGGGGCCACTTGGTGTTGCAAAAGGTTATCGAGAACTTAAAGAAATGGGGTTCGTTGACAAGCTTCCTGCCATAGCAGCTATTCAGGTAGAGGGCTGTGCACCCATGGTCACTAGCTGGAATCAAGGATTGGAAACTCCAATTATTGTCACATCTCCCAAAACGTACATTGAGACATTAGCTACTGGCGATCCGGGACGGACCTACAAATTGCTCAAACGAGAAATAGATGATACCAACGGCCACTTTGATAGCGTGAGCGATGAAGATGCTTTTCGCGCCATGCATGTTGTCGCCAAAATGGAAGGGCTTTCAGTGGAGCCTGCAGCCGGGGTAGCATTTGCTGGATTATTCAAGTTGATACGAAACGGCGTGATAAAACCCACAGATACGGTAGTTATTAACTGCACAGGACACACCATGCCTGCCGAGCAATGGTTGCTTGGAGAAAATTGGACCCGTGATGTTGAATTGCCAAGCCATGAGGAAGCCCCGCAACAGGATGGCCTGTTAGCCGCCTTAAATCGCGTTGCACCAGATCGCTTTCCTCGCATCGCAATTGCAGATGATAGTATCGATGCGCGCCGCCTAGTTCGCAGGATACTTCAATCGCAGGGAGATTTCACCATTTTTGAAGCAGAGGATGGAAAAGCTGCATTAGCTCTAATAGAAAAAGAAAAACCCGATCTTATTATCCTTGACCTAATGATGCCGGAAATGGATGGGTTTGCAGTCATTGATGTTCTGAAACGCAATCCTGAAACTGCTAATATACCTGTCATCGTTGCATCAGCAAAAGAACTGACCGCTAATGAAAAAAGCCGGTTGGAAGGGCAAATCGAATCATTGATGCAAAAAGGCGATTTCTTAAATGATGAGTTTCTTGGCGAAGTCCGCTCTCTCCTAAATTAATTATATGACTCAAAAGAGAAACGCAGGGATACAGGCCGCAACCTTGGCCGCGGTCTTTCTTGGACTTACACCAGTCTTTGGTAAATGGGCGATACTATTCAAGTTTTCACCATTAGCTGTTGTGGGGTTCCGAACCTTGATAGCCGCTTTGTTATTATTGTTCCTAATGGCCACATTTAATAGAAAATACTTGTATATTTATCCAGCCGGTTTGATAGGCTGTGGTCTAGCTGGGCTCCTTAATGGCGTGGGATCCATATTCTATTATGCTGCACTCAATAGAATAGATGCCGGTCTTGGTCAACTTTTATATTCCCTATATCCCCTATTTGTTGCTGTTATTCTTTACTTTGATTCCCAACCACCAAGCCGACTAACCGTTTTTAGGATTTTCCTCGCAACCATTGCTGTTCTTTTTATGACATTCACATCAACCGGCACGGTAGATATTATAGGCGTGATTCAAATGTTACTCGCCTCTATATTTTACGCCGCTCACCTCCCAATCAATCAGCGTGTTTTATATGATATTCCGGCTCCGACGGTTACACTTTATACCCTCATAGCTATGAGCATGGTTGTATTTCCAGCCTATCTATTATTTGACCGAACTTTACCTACAAATGCTACCTGGTGGCCGATACTTGGCCTCACATTTGTTACGCTCGTATCGCGCTTGTTGCTGTTTCTAGGCGTCAAACATCTAGGTGGGTTACAAACAGCCCTGTTAGGGTTGCTAGAGCTAATAGTAGCCATTGGGCTTAGCATCAGTTGGCTTAAGGAAACACTTACATTCCCACAATGGGTTGGAGCATGCTTGCTCATTGCAAGCATGCTGTTGGTCTATTTTGACAAGCATCCGGAAGAGCGGAAGCCTTATCGAGGCGGCTGGCTTAGCTGGCTCACCCCGCCAGGTCCTCCCACCGACCTAAAAGAATTTAATGATCCAAACAAAATAGCCAGCTACTAAGACTTATCTTCTCTGCTTTTTTCCCCTTCATATACATATCCTGTGCCGCGAATACTGACAATATGGTCAGCTAATGCAGGGAACACTTCCAGTTTATGACGCAGGCGGCTGACCAAAGGTCGCAAAATTTCGGGAGCTTCACGCTGCGAAGTATCATATCCTTGCACCAGTAAGACTAGTTCTCGATGCGCAAAAACCTTGCCTTCATTTGCAAGTAATACACGTAGCAGACGACCTTCCGCCGGGGTCAAATTAACCAGTGTATTCTCAAGCTTGATCTGCCGTCTCGACAAGTCGATCTCTGTACCATCGTGCAGCGTGACTATATCCAACATTTCCCCGGCATCTGGCGAGTCTACCCCACTACTTTTTGCTTGCATTCTAGCTGCGCGGCGCTCCAAACCTTTCTTAACACTGCTAACAATTTGTGCAGGGGGAGCGGGTTTTTGCAGATAATCATGGATGCGCAAGCGCAAGGCCTGTATGGCCGTCTCGGTAGATGCATGAGCGGTTAACATGACAATTTCCGTGTCAGGGGCAAGTTGGTTCACAACCTGTACAACTTCCAAGCCATCCATGCCAGGCATACGCAAATCAACAATCATCAAATCGATATGATGAGTACGTACGTGCTCGACAGCAGCCTGTCCATTTGAGACTGAAGCAACAGAATATCCCTCCAGACGAATAATATCGGTCAGGGATTTGCGGGTAACTGGTTCATCATCTACGATAAGGATACTGGATTTCATTATTTTCCTCCGATCGGCAAATAAATACGGAAGCAGGCTCCTGGTCCGCTACTCGAAACGAATTCCAACGTTCCGCCATGTGCAGTAACAATATTGTAACTGACAGTCAAACCCAATCCTGTTCCACCTTCCTTGGTGCTGTAAAAAGGCTCAAAGATATTGGGCAAGCTATCATCTGCAATACCTGGGCCAGTATCCCGGAATAGGACCTCAACGCCTTCCCGCGCTACGCGAGCACTGATCTGCAACTCACCGCCATCTGGCATTGCGTCAAACGAATTTAGAATCAAGTTGATCAATACTTGCTGGATTTGGCTCCCAACAGCAAATATTTTGGGTAAATTTTCTGGCAAATCTAATTGTACTTGAACGTTTTGTTTTTCTAATTGTTTGGACATCAGATTTATCACATATTCAAGTAAACCTCGCAGGTCAACTTCAGCAGGCGAAACAGCACCAGGGCGATAAAAATCCAGCATTCTCTGCACGGTAGATAACAGGCGATTTAATTCCGTTTTTGCTAATTCAAAATACTCTGTGCGTTGCTCTTCCGACAGATCCTTACGGCCAGCAAGGTGCAAGCAATTTTGAACAGATTGCAACGGGTTGTTGACTTCATGTGCAATTGACACTGAAAGGCGCCCGGCAGTAGCCATTTTTTCCGCCCGGAGCAAAGCTTGTTGAGATTCTTCAACCTGTTTCACATATTCTCGTAATTCAGTGTACAGTCGGGCGTTCTCAAGAGCAATAGCAGCCTGATTTGAAAGGATTAGAAACATTTCCATATCTGCTTCGCGAAATGGGGGATCGTTCTGATCGCGCCCCGCAAATAAGATGCTATTTGTATTCAATCTTTTTACATGAACAGACATAGCTGCTCTCAACCCCATTTTTTGCAAGTGAGATCGAAATTCTTTGGAATCCGGGCCACTCGCACTCATCATCAACGGACCATCGTGCTTCTTGATTTTCCTCAGAATTGCTGCATCTGATTTGCTACGTGAAGCATCAGGGGCTTTCCCCGCCCCCGCCAACAAACTCAGCCCCTGATCATCTTCTACTTGATAATATCCAACGTGCGCGCAGCGTAAATGCCCTTGTATGGCCTTCTTAATCAACTCCAACAGTTGGTCCGGTCGCGTTTCAGACAGTAAAGATTCAGTCACGTTGAAAAGCGGGCGAAAAGCCATTATCCGTGCAGCATCACGTTTTCTTTCGCTATCCGTCAAGGCTTGTTTGACCGTATCAACCAACTCAGAACCCTGCTCGAATGGTTTCAGTAGCAAGCCATCGACACCCTGCCGCAGTGCCTGAATAGCAGTTTCTACTGTCCCAAAGCCCGTCATGATCAAAACTGCGATATCTGGCTGTAATTGTTTAGCGCGGTCGATTACCTCAAAACCATCGGCATCTGGCATGCGGATATCGACAAGGAGCAAGTCCACATGATGCGTGCGTAAGTGTTCGTAAGTCGGAGAGGCTTCAGTAAAAACAACTACATCATACCCGGCACGTTTTAACAAACGCGAACATAACAACGTAATACCTGGCTCATCATCAAGAACTAAGATTTTCTCATCCATAAACACGTCAGTAAGGCAATCGGACTATGAAATTCGTCCCTTTGCCCAGTTCACTTTCTACATCAATTTCGCCACCATGATCTGAAACAATCCCATACGTGACAGACAAACCCAGCCCGGTGCCACCCTCTTCGGATCGAGTAGTAAAAAACGGCTCAAAAATCCGTTCACGATCTTCTTCAGATATACCATCGCCGGTATCAGCAATGGTGGTGGTCACCCATTTTCGCCCATCCTTTTGACGTTTGCCAGTTTTAACAACCAGCCGACCTCCAGTTGGCATAGCCTGCAATGCATTATGAAACAAATTCAAGAATACCTGCTTCATCTGGTTGCGATCTACGATCACCCAGGGAAGTTTATTCCCCAGGGAAACCTCCAACTGCACACCACTTGTGCGCATCAAATGATTGGTAAGTGACAAAACATCATCCAGTAATTCGTTCAAATCTGCGCGGGTGCGTTCACTTTCACTGCTGCGTGAAAAATCCAGCAAGCGACGGACAACATCGCGTGCGCGTCGAGCTTCTTTCAATACCAGGCCAAGATCAACGCGGAACACGCTATCATCGGGTAATTCATCCAACACCAATTCCGTGAATCCAGTTACAGTCGTGAGGGGATTGTTTAACTCGTGCGCGATGCCGGCTGCCATCTCCCCGACCGCTGCTAATTTCTCGGCTTGGATCAGCTTCCGCTCCGCCTCCATCTGCGCCTCAATCCTGGTTTGCAGTTCCTGCTGCGTCTGCTGCAACTGACGGACTGTTTCCTGGGAGCGTTGATATTGATCCGCGTTAGAAATAACACTGGACAAAATCCCGGCCAGTGATTCGAGAGCCATGAAATCATTCTGCCCAAACGCATTCTTAATACTGCTCTCAATATCCATAATACCTATAATCCGCTCACCGTCATTTAGCGCGACACACAACTCCGAATTCGCATCCCAACCCTTCAATGGCCGATAGATTGGTGACAGGCTCACATCATTAACTAATGTGCTCTCGCCGGTCTCCAGAACGTGTTTTGTGATCCCGCCTGTGCTATTAGCTACCGGATAAGAAAGTTCAGAAAGAAGTTGATCAACTGACGGTGCACGCGATCCGCCTGCACCGCAAACAGTGGCCTTCATATCTTCATCCACCAAAAGAATAACCGCAAATTCATAACCAAAGTATTGAACCAGTAACTCCGCAGTAATTTGCACCACTTCTTGCTTGTCCAACAGGCCAATTACTTCCTGTACAACCTCATGGATCAACCCTAGATTCCTCGCGCGCGCTTCAGCTTCCTCGCGCAAGCGGCTGTATTCCAACAACCCGGCCAGATGCCCCGCAATGACTGTTATTAAATGGGTGTCGTAAACCGAAAACTCATCGGCACGCACCTTTTCTAAAGTTAGCAAACCATTTGTCCGCCCACGGTAACGCAAAGGGACCAACATCATCTCTTGCGCCTTCTCTGAACCAAAAAGCGATTCTACCTCCACATCTCTACTCAGCCGTGCAATCTGCCCGCCCTTAAACAAATCAGCCATAGGATGTCCGGCCAACCCAGCGTGATTCACCACCACTTTGCCATCATCATTGTGATATTCCCGCACCATGCGCTCGTCCGTAGACATAAGATAGAGGCTGCTAATCTCTGCCTGAAAAGCGCGCGCCAGCAGAGCAAATACGCGCCGGGCTATTTGTTCTATATTCTGGCCCGATGATACCGTCAACACAAAATCATTGAGCATCGCTAGGCGGCGTAGATGCCCTCCCAACTCAGTGAAAGTAATGACCACCTCAACAGATGGCGCAGACCGGGCAACTGCCTCCACGAACTGCCGCCATTCTAGGTCAGTGAACGCACGCAACCGCCACAGGGCAATCATCCCGATCAAACGTTGACCAACAACCAAAGGCACGCAACCCCAGGAACCCGTGGTTGGCTTCAATCCAACTTGTGGAATATCAGCCCAGCTACTGTCCCCCCGTTCAAATCGCAACCCGGCTGTCGTTTTGCTGATATCCTGCAAGACCAGATTTGTATCCATTCCCAGAGAAACTCCCTTGCTTTGCGGAGTTCGCCAATGGGATTTAATTTCAAGCGTGTCACCACTTCGCACCGCCAGCCAAGCCCCCTGACAGGGTACTTGCTGTGCAATCGATGAGAGTATCCTGTCCAGCGCAACCGGAAGATCAAATGGAACTCCCTCCTGGATAGCCGGAACCAGAGTGTCAGTCACAACCGGAGAAACTTCCAGTTCTTCCGCTTCATCCGATGACAATGTGCTTGCCACCAATTTCCAAACACGCTGCGCCGCCTTAGCCGGTTCCGTCGCACCAACAAGGAGTACACCTGTGCTCCCCGCAATCGGGAAGGCAAACAAGCGCTCACAGCCCAGGTTAAGCTCACCTGGCACCGCGCGAGACCTACTGGAACGACTCCCCAAAGCCCCACACAGCCAGGAATCAACAGATGAGCGACTAAGATATTCCTCCAACAAAGATACTCGCGTTTTTGTTAACTTATATAAATCTCGAAAATTCCATTGCCCCACCTGTCGCTCCAAATGTACAACCCAAGACGCTCCTGTGATCAAGGTTGCTTCTTTTAAACGATAACCAACACCATTTTTTCTATCAGCCATGAGATTCTTACAATATTATACAGCACGTGATAGAGCAATGAGAATGGTACAATTGCCCCGTTTTATGGAAAAGAACCTGACCATCATTGGCGGCGGGCTAGCCGGAAGCGAGGCAGCCTGGCAAGCTGCGAAAACAGGCATCCCTGTTAAGCTATACGAAATGCGCCCAGAAATATCTACTGGCGCACATCAGGGAGCAGATTTAGCTGAACTGATTTGCTCCAACTCGCTTGGCTCCAACTTACCCGACCGTGCTGCTGGAGTACTCAAAAACGAACTTCGCAGGCTTGGTTCCGTGCTACTCGAATGCGCCGAGGCCACCGCCTTGCCTGCCGGGGCCGCCCTTGCGGTTGACCGGGAATTGTTCGCCCGTACCGTTACCGAGCAAATTCAGAATCACCCGCAGATTGAGGTAATCCGCGAAGAAGTCACTATAATAGCAGACACGCCGACTATCATCGCCTCTGGCCCACTGACGTCTCCAGCGCTCTCACAGGCTTTGGCAGACCTCAGCGGTGAAGATCATCTATATTTCTTCGATGCCATCTCCCCAATTGTCAGCTACGACTCTATCGATATGGAGGTTGCCTTCCGCGCCTCGAGGTATGGCAAAGGCGAGCAAGATGAAGGCGACTATATCAATTGTCCATTTACAAAAGAAGAATATGAGGCCTTTGTCAATGCCCTTCTAGAAGCCAAGCGGATTGAACTTCGTTCCTTCGAGGAGGCCATCCGTGAAGGCGTAAAAGCCGGAGCGCACACTTTTTTTGAAGGCTGCCTGCCAGTTGAGATCATCGCCGAACGCGGGCAAGATTCGCTGGCTTTCGGCCCCATGCGTCCGGTCGGCCTAATCGATCCGCGTACTGGAAATCGCCCGTATGCGGTGGTCCAACTGCGGCAAGATAACCTGGCAGGCAATCTCTATAACCTGGTTGGCTTTCAAACCAACCTGAGATTTCCTGAGCAGCGCCGTGTACTGCGCATGATTCCCGGATTGGAAAACGCCGAATTTGTCCGTTATGGACAGATGCACCGCAACACGTTCCTTGCCAGCCCCAAATTGCTCCGACCTACCTTGCAACATAAGGTGCGCGATGATCTTTTCTTCGCCGGCCAGATCACAGGCGTGGAAGGATATATGGGCAATATTGCCACCGGCCTGCTAGCAGGGCTCAATGCCGCACGTTTGCTAAAAGGCCACCCGCTCCACACCCTGCCTCTTACTACGATGTTGGGGGCACTGTGCCATTACGTGACCCACGCGGACATGGCCGATTTTCAACCCATGAAAGCCAACTTCGGCATTCTGCCTCCACTAGAACAAAAGGGAAAAAAGTTGGGCAAACGCGAGCGTGGGAAGGCATACGCTGAGCGTGCCATGATGGATTTGGAAACATATCTCTCATCTTCATCCTGAGTGTAAGGATAAATGCAACGGAGAGCGAAGGCGAATGGCAGGTTTCTAAACCAGCATCTCGACTTCACTTCATTCTGCTCAACGTGAAAATTACTATGACAAAGAAAAGCATCATAATTTATCTGATCGGGATTGGTCTCTTACTCGCTCTCGTATTGGCATGGTATGCCAGTGCGTTTCTGACTCAGCCCGAACCTGCAACTTTCGATGGGCAGCGTGCCCTAGCTGACGTAGAAACGCAGATGTCCTTCGGACCTCGCATATCTGGGTCCGCCGGGCATGCTCAGGCTTTGGAATGGATGCGCGTGGAATTGTCGGCTGCGGGCTGGGATTCTCGTATCCAATCGGGGGATCTGCTTGGGCACCCAATCCAAAATGTCATCGCCTATCGTGGAGAAGACATGCCGAAAATCATCCTGGCAGCCCACTACGACACACGCATGTTCGCGGATAAAGACCCTGACCCGCTGAAACAGTTAGAGCCAGTGCCTGGCGCAAATGACGGTGCATCTGGCGTGGCAGTATTGCTGGAATTAGCACGCGTGCTTCCCGCAGAAAGCGTGCCCATCTGGCTGGTTTTCTTCGACGCGGAGGATAATGGCCGCATTCAAGGTTGGGATTGGATCCTTGGCTCGCAATTTTTTGTGTCTGAACTGACTTTTCGGCCTGAAGCAGTCGTCATCGTGGATATGATCGGCGATTCCAATTTGAACATCTATCAAGAAAGAACTTCCAATCAACAATTAGTGGATGAAATCTGGACGGTGGCGAGTGAGCTAGGGTATGAGACAACATTCATCCCTGAGCCAAAATATTCCATCCTTGATGATCACACGCCTTTCCTGCAAGCTGGCATTTCGGCAATTGATATTATTGACTTCGATTACCCATACTGGCATACAACGAGCGACACAGTAGACAATGTTTCTGCAGAAAGCCTGGAGATTGTCGGTAGAACTCTGCAGGAATGGATAACTCGCCGCAGTAACACACCCTAATACCGTTTATTGAGGTGCCAGACGTTTGCCAAAAAACGGGAGAGAGCGTACACTATATCCAATGACCGCACAAAAATTGCTTACAAAAATCCGTCCAACATGGTTGCACCGCGTGGCCCACAGCATGGCCCGAGGCATAGATGTGCGTATCAATTTCGAGAATGAGTTGGAGCAATTCTTCTCCTTGCTGGAACAGGCCCTTTCAACAGGTGATCCAACCTGGATGGATTCGATTTTGTCTGATTGGGCCACTGCACCGACCCAATCAGAGTTGGAACAGAATAAGAGTCATGTAACGCTGCTACTAAGCAAGATAATAGATGTGACTAATGAAATAATATGTGAACTCCTGACCAGGGGTGAAGCGCTCAATCTGCTCACAAACCTTAGTCCGATTTACACACATTGTGTCGATAGGGCTGCACGATTGGAAACGGAAACGCGCATTGCTTACATCTCCAAAGAGTTGAATACCATGCGAGAACAGTTAGAACAACTAGATCGCACAAAATCCAACTTTATCTCCGTTGCGGCCCATGAACTGAAAACGCCCTTGACCTTGATCGATGGATATACAACCATGATGCGAGATATGCTCGACGAATCCGGACAAGATCAATTCGACAGCCTGCTAATTGGCATGAACAAAGGGGTAAATCGTTTGCGTGAAATCATCGATGACATGATTGATGTTTCTGTAATCGACAACAACCTACTTTCGCTGAATCTTCAAAAAATCACTTTGATACATATTTTGAACTTGCTTAAGGGTGATTTAGCTGCATCAATTACGGAGCGAAAGCAAAAACTGACAATCAAAAAATTCTCAGGCAGCGATACCTGGCTTTATGCCGACCCGGAACGCATCTACCAGGCATTGCATAATGTTCTTGTAAATGCTATCAAATACACACCTGACAAGGGAAAGATCAGCGTTACTGGTCGCACTCTGCCAGGTTTTATCGAAGTTATTGTAAAAGATGCAGGCATTGGCATTGCCCCCGAACATCAGACTGCCATCTTCGAAAAATTTGCCCAACTCGGTCGTCCCAACCTGCATTCCAGCGGCAAGATCAAATTCAAGGGTGGTGGTCCCGGCCTGGGACTGCCCATTGCACGCGGCATCATTGAGGCGCATGGCGGCACAATCTGGGTTGAATCAGATGGCTATGATGAAGAGAAATGTCCGGGGTCAATTTTTCATATTCTGATTCCCATCCGCGCTGAAGCATCAGACCCTAAAGTTGAGAAGTTCTTTCCCAGTGAAGCACTAGACAAAGAAGAAATACATGGCTAAAAGAATCCCTGAACCCACCTTGCATCCAAAAGAACGCGCCTTTCTGGTTGGAGTCGATCTCCATCAACAACCCGGATTACTGCCTCTGGACGACTCGTTAACCGAACTGGCCCTGCTCTCTGACACAGCCGGGCTGGAGATAGTTGGTGAGTTGACTCAAAGGCTAAAGCAACCCCATGTTCAAACCTATATCGGCCCTGGCAAGGTGGAAGAACTCAAAGCACTAGCCGAAGATAGCCTAACCCAGGTAGTCGTTTTTGATGACGAACTATCCCCTCGCCATCAGCGTGAACTGGAAAAGGCAATGGGGACAAACATACGCGTTTTAGATCGCACCGCTCTAATCCTTGACATTTTCGCTCAACACGCCAACACCAGTGAGGGGATGCTGCAGGTTGAACTGGCACAGTATGAATATTTCTTGCCGCGCCTGACTCGCCAATGGACCCACCTGGCCCGCCAGGCAGGCGGCGGCGGCGGACGCGGCGGAACAGGCGGCGTCGGCTTGCGCGGCCCTGGTGAAACCCAGTTGGAAGTCGACCGCCGTCAAATCCGCAACCGCATCGCCAATCTGAAAAAGCAAATTGAGAAGGTGCGCGCACACCGCGAACGCTATCGCGCAAAACGCAAACGCGCGCGCCTGCCAACCGTTGCGCTCGTGGGCTATACCAATGCTGGCAAGTCTACACTGTTGAACCGACTGGCAAAGGCAGATGTTTATGTTGCAGACCAACTCTTTGCGACACTCGACCCCACAACGCGGCGCGTGGAACTGCCTGGCGGCTATCAGGCACTGTTCACCGACACAGTTGGCTTTATCCAAAAACTGCCTACTACCCTGGTAGCCGCTTTCCATGCCACGCTAGAGGAAATCGCCGAAGCCGATTTGCTGCTGCATCTTGTGGACATTTCGCACCCCAACGCGCTCAACCAGTTCGAGGTTGTACAACATACACTGGATGAAATCGGCGCCGGACATATTCCTGCCATCACGGCACTGAACAAGGTCGACCGCCTGAAACAGCCGGAACAAGCTCAGGAAACGCTGCAAAGCTATCCTAAAGCGGTGGCAATTTCGGGCCTGGAAGGAAGCGGGCTACCCGATCTGCTGCGCCTAATCCAGCAGGAATTGTACGAGACATACACACCCATTGACATCCATCTCCCATATCAGGAAGGAGCCTTGATATCAATGTTCCATGAAATGGGGCGGGTGGAATTCATCGAGCACGAACGCGGTGGCGTACACATGCAGGGACGCATCCCTGGACGCCTGCTCGCTCAATTCACTCCCTGGCTTGCTTCCGCTGCAATAGCCACACAAGAAGTTGACCAACTATCTGCGAAAGAAACTTCGCCTGAAGAGGAAAATTTATGATTTCAAAATTGCTCGACTGGTTCTCCGAATTTCTAGCCCATCGCAAAGGGCTGTTGCCACTGATCGGAATTGTACTCGTCGTTCTCAATTTCATCTTGCAGTTTTTCTTCCCACTGGATCATTGGTTGACGGGCAGCGACATGTTTTTGCACCTGGGTGTCGTAATTGCAATCTTTGGCATGATGCTGGCCTGGGCGTTATGATATATCCCCTCTCCCAATGGGATATATGCCCGTAAGGGGAGAGGATTAGGGTGAGGGGAAACCCATGTTCCAACGCAAGCAGCCAAAAAAAATCTTCAGCAAAAAACCAAGTCGACGCCTGCCGGCCAGCCTGATTATCCTTGGTCTGCTAGCATTGATTTTCTTTTTGGTTCCAACTTACACACCAGAAGAGATCACAGTCCCGGCCAGTTTCACGCCACACCCCAGCCTGTCACCAACCACATCCCCCGCCCCACCTCCAACCTACACACCCGCCCCCCTGCCCACTGGCTTCCACGGTGGACGCATCATCTTCACCTGCACACGCGGCGATTACAACCACCTCTGCATGGTTAACCTGGATGGCTCGGGCCTGCTGCGCCTGACTGACGTCTTCGCCAACGATTACTATCCTGCCTTCTCCCCGCTGGGCGGTGCCATCGCTTTCGCATCCAACCGGAGTCGGGGCACCTTCGACCTGTACTTCATGGTGCTCAGCACTTCTTCGCTGATCAAACTGACGGATGAAATTGGCAATGCCTTCTCCCCTGACTTTTCACCGGATGGTGATCGCGTGGTTTTCGTCAACAAGGATGAACGCGGACAAACATCGCTATACATCGTTGACCGCACCGGCGAAAACCTGCGCATGCTCTACGAAGGTCCAAATTATACCGGGCCGACCAGTATTGTCGGCGCTGCTTGGTCACCTGATGGTCAGACCATCGCCTTCGCAATGAGCACAACTGAGTTATATGAATACGAGATATTTCTGGTGGATGCAGATGGTGACGGAACGCATCGACAACTGACCACGGGCCTGCTGGGCATTACCGGAAGCTTAGACTGGTCCCCGGACGGCCGCTACCTGCTCATTTCCGCTGGCCCGCCAAACGACAAAGATATTTTCAAGCTGGATTTGCAGGCTAACATCATCGCTCGCCTGACTTACGGCGGCAATAACAACTCCCCATCCTTTTCGCCCGATGGGCAATTCGTGGCCTACAATTCCCTGCGCAACGGCGGCCAGGCTGATATCTATATCATGCGCGCGGACGGATCAGACGAACGCCAGCTCACCACCGATCCCGAACCTGATTGGCAGCCGCAGTGGGAACCGTAAATTGTGATCAGTGAGAAGTAAACAGTGAACAGACCCGCACCGGCATGCTCGCGGCACGAACAATGTCGAAACAGAAGGCGAAGTGAATGTTATAAGGCCTATGCCAGTCCCCTCAAGCTTCGACTACGAGCTCCGCTCTCCGCTCAGCAAAAAACTAATATCAACTGCTGCTGATGATATTCTTGATGATATCGCCGCCGAAGTGTTTTGAATTTCTAGCAGGGATCCTCGGCTACAATCCCCGCCAGGATTCGGGTCTGAGTGCTTCCTTACCTCGTTTCATGGCAATATCCAGAATTTCTAACAAAGGAACTTTATCTTCATCCAAAGTACCACGCAAGGGCAAGTAATTTGAAGCATGATTGGTGCGAAAAACGCAATTGGTCAGGCCTTCCAAGTTGGCAATTACCTGGCGCAATTCCGATAACATCTCATCCGGACCCAACAATACAAATTTCCCTTCGCTCCAATCCTGGTGAAGCTGGGTTCCCGGGACAAGCATCAGGGTCAGCATGGAGAAGTAGTCCGGGTCCATCTGGCTGACCACACGCCCCGTTTCCTCAGCATGTTGCGCAGACAACTCTGGCCCTCCAAGGCCCAAAATACCAATGATCGACACCAGCATTCCTGCCTTCTTCGCCCTATGCACAGCCCGGATCATCTCACCTGCCGACACTCCCTTATTGACTCTGTTTAGCACCTCGTCGCTACCGCTTTCCAAGCCGAGGTAAAGGATCTTTAGCCCCTTATCTCGCAATGTTGCCAGGTCAGAATCGCTTTTATTCAGGATATTCTGTGCTGTTGCATAGGAACCCACACGTTCGAGTTGTGGAAAGTTTTCCATTACCCCATCAAGGATTTGGAGCAAACGGCGCGTACTCAATACCAGGGCATCGCCATCAGCCAGGAAAACCCTTCTCGCGCCCGGTATTAATTGAGCTGACAACTGGATATCTTCTAATACATCATCGACCTTCCGAGCCTGGAAAGGCTTATCCAAATATGTGCCACAAAAAGTGCACTGATTATTTGAACAGCCATAAGTGACCTGAAGGATATAGCTATCTGCCTCGCTCGGCGGTCGAATCACAGTTCCGTGGTAGTGCATAAAAATTATCTATGAACCTATCCGAGAATTCCGCTCAAAGCCAGCGTCCCCGCTGGCGAGACGCCAGCTTGAGCATTTTTCGGATATGTACTAAACTTTTGGCCCGGCTTTGATCACAGATTTAGGCGTGCCCTCTTCAAACTTGGCAAAGTTTTCAACAAAGCGCATTGCCAGGTCTTTGTAGCGTTTATCATATTCTTCCCGGCTGGACCAGGACGACCAGGGTTCAAGCACATTATCTGGTACATCGGGGCAGGATTTGGGCACATCAAAACCAAAGACCGGATCCTTGTAAAATTCGACATCCGTCAATGCGCCAGAGAGCGCCGCGTTGAGCAGGTTGCGCGTGTGGCGGATGCTGATGCGCTTGCCAATCCCATACGAGCCGCCCACCCAACCCGTATTGACCAGCCAGCAGATCGTGCCATAGCGTTCGATCTTGCCCCGCAATAACTCGGCATACTTGGCGGGATGATGCACCATGAACGGCGCGCCAAAGCAGGCCGAGAAGGTGATCTCCGGCTCATCACGCAGACCGACCTCCGTGCCGCCCACCTTGGCCGTGTACCCCGAAATGAACTGGTACAGCGCCTGGTCAGGCGTCAGGCGCGCGATGGGCGGCATGACTCCGCTGGCATCGCAGGTCAGCATGATGACGTGTTTTGGATGCCCGGCTTTCTTCTCTGGTACGGCATTGGAAATGTATTCCAATGGGTAAGATGCACGCGTATTCTCAGTAGTTGATTCATCATCCAAATCGATCAGACGCGTGACCGGGTCATAGGTCACGTTTTCAAGAATAGTTCCGTACATACGCGTAGTGGCATAGATCTCAGGCTCAGCTGACTCCGAGAGGCCGATCACCTTGGCATAGCAACCGTCTTCGAAGTTGAAGATCCCGTCATCGCTCCAGCCGTGTTCGTCGTCGCCGACCAAACGTCGATTTGGATCAGCGGAAAGCGTGGTTTTGCCCGTCCCGGAGAGACCGAAGAAAAGGGCGGCATCATTTTTGTCATCCGGGTTGACGTTCGCTGAACAATGCATTGGTAGTACGCCTT